>Ga0074044_10003073_pt1 | contig 14361 bp, 14 predicted proteins | sample BogForMeECP23OM1_FD_94443 | JGI IMG/M metagenome (GOLD analysis project Ga0074044, IMG submission 94443) | Bog forest soil microbial communities from Calvert Island, British Columbia, Canada - Bog Forest MetaG ECP23OM1 | ecosystem: Environmental > Terrestrial > Soil > Wetlands ... | reverse complement strand
GATGCGACAATCCGCGTACTCATGGCCAATGGTTGCGAGGTCTTGGTTCCTCGCGATCAGTTCTGCTGCGGCGCGCTGGCCGCCCATGCGGGCGTCCGAGAAGCCGCGCGGGAATTAGCCCGCCAGAACATCAAAGCATTTGAAAGCGGGGCGTTTGACGCGATATTGACCAACGCCGCCGGCTGCGGCTCTACGTTAAAGGAATACGATCACCTGTTTTCTCCAAGCGAGCCCGAGTACGCGGCAGCTGTTGCGTTTCGTGACAAAGTGCGTGACGTAACCGAATTCCTGGCCGCGCTCGGATTGTCGGCCTCGCTCAAGCCGATGCTCCAACGGGTGACCTATCAAGATTCCTGCCATTTGCTGCACGGCCAAAAAGTAAAAGATGCTCCTCGCCAATTGCTGCGCGCCATACCTGGCGTCGAACTCGTGGAGTTGCCGCACTCCGACATTTGTTGCGGCTCAGCCGGTATCTACAACGTCACACAGACAAAAGCGTCGCTCGAACTGCTGAAGGAAAAAATGGAGCATGCAAAGACAACGGAAGCAAAGATCATTGCAACGGCGAATCCCGGATGTATACTCCAGCTTCGTGCCGGTGTAGAGCGGCACACAACCGGACAGGAAATCCTGCACGTCGTCGAATTTCTGGATCGCGCAATCAGCTAAATCGGAAAGAACTGCCTGACAACCTTGCCTTTCGCCCGCGACTAGCGACAACCGCGCGGCCCATCCCCGCGCAGTGCTCGGCGTTCGCAGGTACATTCAGACGGCAGCCAGCGCAGTAGGTATTTGACTTGCGCGCCAACCAGGGTGCGCAAAACGCGTTCAGACACGACAACGCCCTCCCTGCAGAAATGGGGGTTGCTGCAGAAAGGGCGCGCCGTCTTCAGGAGAGAAGATCGTTGTAGTTCAACTTATGGCTGCGGAGGCGGACCTTGACGAACATCACGGGCAAGTCCGCGCAAAGCAGCCTGTTTCACCGTATAGTCCGACGGCACGACAAACAGGGATGCGGCCGGCTCCGTGCGCTGGACGTTCGTCAGAGTGTAGGTGACCTGGCCCAGCCGGGGATCATTCCGTACGATTTTCACCACAAGCTGCAACTCTGGCGAATACCATTGTTCATTCACCACGGTGATGGGATTGGTGTTGCCAATCTGGCCCGCCGGTATCACGCGCGTGTACCGGGTACCTTGTGCGCTGATGCCATTGATCGTTTGCGTACCCAGATCTTCTTTCTTCAAAGTCCCATTGGCAATATCCTGTTGGAAATGCGAATCCATCTTGCTCTGAAGATCCGGGGAATCTCTATGTCTCCCCTGAGGTACAGGGAGCTGCTCGGCAACCTTTGTGTCGGTGTGAAGGACGTACGCTGTGGAACTTGTTGGGTCATGGATGGCAATCATGGAACGGGGCTGCCCGGAAGCGGCGATAGAACCGACACCCGCGAAAGTTGTTTCCTTCCGAGTCCGTCCCTGACTATCCCGATACACATTGGATTGGATCTTGCGATCGATCACGTTGCCGTCGGCGAGCGTCTGCCTGGTTTCGGTAACCGCTACAGCGCTGTAAGGGGCGCCGGTCACCACTTTTCCCGGGTGCATTTCGCCAAACCCTAGAAACTCCACGCGCGGTCCGATGGGGCCGCCCGGCATCGCATCCGGTGGAGGAGGCGGCACAGCCTCTGGTTCTTGTGCTTTCAAGGAAAGCGCCCCCATCAGGAACGCTGTAGTCGCCAGTAGCAAGAACCGTCTCGTTGTCATTTCCATTTCTGCTCCTCTCCAACCCCGCGGCCTTCCCGCGGAAAATCAATTTGTTGTTTCCGTGCTCGACTCCGGCAAGCGCACTGCCTGCGGCAACCCATCATCCCCCACCAGCAAATCCACCTGAATCCAATCGCCGGCGTGCTCTTCATTCACCGCCAAGCCAAGCGCCCCAAGCGCGGCACGCTGCATCTGCACGCGCACAATTGTGGCATCCTCAGGCGCCGGCGGCATGCTATCCGGCAGCAGAGTAAACTCGCCGGAACCATTCGAGGCCGCCAGCACTTCTCCTTGTTCTGACGTTGCACTCTGGGCATTCTGCGCCGCAAGATTTGCGCCCGCTGGCGAGTGGGCGGTCTGCACAACATTAGACAGCTTGCCGGTAATGTTCCCTCCACGTTCCAACCGCCAATTTGCCCAGGTAATTACAAAGAATAGGGATGCAGCCGTCGCCAGACTCCAGCCGATAACCACGGCAGCACGTTGCGAGCGAAAAGTCTTGTGTTTGGTTCGAAATTCCTGACGCAGGCGCAGTTCCACGCGAGAGGGAGCTTCCGCTCCGGCAGTCTCCGCGCCCAACAAGCGCAGATCTTCGCGAAGCGCCAGCCAGTTTTCATGCAAAACCGAGCAATGCGGGCATTCCCGCAGATGCTCACGCGCCGCTTTCTGAATATGGCTGTCCACTTCGGCGGAGCCGAGATGCAGTCCGGCAGTAGCAAATTCTTCGCAATTCATTCGGATATCTCCGGCAAAACTCATCCTCGCCCCGCGTTCGCGCGTTTGGGAACCTCGCGAAGCATCTCTAGCTTTGCCAGCAGCAGCGCCCGGCCGCGGTGCAAGCGAGAGCGAATCGTTCCCACCGGGCAATCCAAGGTGCTCGCTGCTTCTTCGTAACTCATCTCTTCGAGTTCGCAGAGCACCACAGCCTCGCGGAACTCGGGCGGCAATTCCAGAACCGCGGCGCGAACCTGCTCTCGTCTCTCACTCAACTCCGCCCAGTGCGCAGGGGTCATCTGCTCTTGCAACTGCGGATGGCTGTCGCGTCCGGCATCGCCCGATTCGTCGAGCGAAAAATCCCTCGGTGTACGTTCCAGGTGCTTCATGATGCGGTTGCGAGCCACGCCGTAAAGAAACGCACCCAAAGTTCCTCGGCCCGGGTCAAATTTCTTCGGCTCTCTCACCAGCATCATAAAAACATCCTGCACAATTTCTTCTGCAGCCCAGTAGCTGCCGGTCATCCGCAAGGCAAACCGGAATAAAGGCCCCTGATGGCGGTGGTACAGCTTGGCGAAGGCGCGTTCATCACCCTTGGCCGAGCGCTTGAGCAGCGCGTCATCCATCTCATGTGCGTCGGTCTGCATCTCTCCTGGTATGACGCCCGCTTTCTGAGGTATTTCCCACCGAGGAGGAAAAAAGTTCCCCGATACGGATAGCCCCCCCGGTCCGGACTAAGCCTCATCTATTGAACACGGAAACGGCCACTCGGTTTCAAGAATGTTACTTCTCCCTTGCGTGGTCAGCTCTTCTTGCCGGGTCGAAACATGTTCGCGGCTATCCGGGTAACCAAGCCGCGAGGTACCAGGCGCTGCGATTGAGCTCCCAGATAATTGCCAAGCCCCGAAATCACATAACTCTTGCCCGCAGCCAGGGCCTCTAGGCCGGTTCGTGCTACCTTTTCGGCGGTCTCTTGGCGGTACTTTCCTGTGAACTCCTCTTGTCCGGCAACGACATGAAACTCCGATTCCGTGGACCCTGGGCAGAGGGCGCACACTCGTATTCCATGGGGTTTCATCTCCTCAGCCAGTCCCTCGGCGAACAGAAGGTCAAATGCTTTCGTCGCTGCATAGGTGCTGATGAAAGGCACCGCCTGAAAGGAAGCCGTCGAAGCGAGGATGAGAATATCGCCCCGGCGCCGGCTCATCATTTCAGGGAGGTAGAGTCGCGTAAGGTGAACCACCGCAGAGCAATTGACCTGCACCATATCAAGAAGCCTCTGCGTCTCTACCTGCGCCAGCTCGCCATATTGACCGAATCCGGCATTGTTAATGAGCAGATCGATGGCAATGCCCTTTTGTTTTGTGAAGAAATAGATCTGTTCCGGAGCAGCGGGCTGCACCAGGTCGGCAACAAGAATCTCGGTCTGAACCCCATGGGTGGCTCTTAAACCGCTCGAAAGGGCTTCCAGTCGCTCACGTCGCCGGGCCGTCAAAACCAGGTGTGTCCCGCCGGCAGCTAGTTGTCGTGCTAGTTCTGCGCCAATGCCCGCACTGGCGCCCGTAACCAGAGCCCATTTGCCCTGCCACTTGTTTTGCATGGGGGGGATTTTCTCAGGCGGAGTCGGTTTTGCCAAACCTTAATACGGTGTCCTTCAACCGGTTGCTTTCGTGCTTCATCCGGTCCATCAGCTTTTTGGCCCAAACAAACTCGGCAGCCAAAACCGTGAGCCCTAGGAAGATCACCAGCCATCCGGGACCTGGAGTGAAAATCATGATGGCGCCCAGCAGCAACAGCGTAAAGCCGCCTAGTATTTTGAAGAATCGCCGGACCTGGTCGATCGATCGAAAGAACATAGACCCTCGTGGGCGGAGGGGGTGAACTCATTGTGAACCGAGACCATCGAGCTTAGCAACGCGCATCGTTAGCACGCGTGAGCAAAACCCAACATCACCTTGGATGCGGAATTGGCCGTTCACGATGCAGGAAATATGGCGGAGAGGGTGGGATGCGCAGCCCGTACTATCGGCTATCCCGCATGTTTTTGGCAATATGCGCGAAAACCGCATCAATACTGGCGATTTCTACTGCCTCGCCTTCCGGCACTCAACTCGGGAATGCCTTGTAATCACCTCACCCGCTCGTCATCGCACAGTCCAACAGAAACAAAAATGTCTGAGGCGCTCCCGAAGTCCAATCTCCAGGAGTTCAATCTGCACCGCGACTGCGGGCCCACTCCCCAAGGCATTACTTCATTACCCAGAAACATCTGCTCGGAATCCGACAGAAGATACGTGGTTTGTCCTTATATCACGATCAGGAAATCGCCTTCCGGACTCTTGTTCGGCAGCAGCGCTCGAACTGCGCGATCCATGGTGGCAAGTTTTCCCTTCTTATGCATCGCAAGTCCCAACAAATAGGCATCCGTCACTTGTTGATGGCCCCCCAAGCGCTGAGCGAATGGTTCCATTGCGTGGCCAAAACTGACCTCATCGGGCCAGAACCGGTGTGCCGGATGGCCAAGGTTGGCTTGCAGCAGGGCGAGAGCATACGCGGGGGTGAGTGCGTTTGGAGAGAAAGCGGGATTTGAGAGGATGCGGACAAAGGCGGTCTGGGTCAGTGGGCATGTTGCCCACCCTTCGCCTGCGTGGTGCGCGAGCCATTCCTGAACTTTCTCATGAGCGCGGTGGGTGGGCCAAGCCATCGCGATCAGGACATTGACGTCCAGCAAAAAACCGGCTTTCACTCCAATTCGTCCTGGAGTTTTTCGACATCCTCGGTGCTTACGGGCGGCGAGCCAGGCGGAAGCTCGACGACGTGAAAGCCGTTGACCAGGCGAGTCTGTAAGGGTGCGCGCAGTCCCCGGCGCACCAGTTCCGATACCGCTTTTCCGATGGCAACGTCGCGGCTTTCAGCGTACGCCTTCACTTCGCGAAAAACATCATCGTCCAGCGAAAGAGTCGTTCTCATGCAGCTATGATGTTACGGACTGGATCTGATGTCAACTAAGCGAGCACCGCATCAACCTTGGTCATATGATGCGATTACATGCATAAGCTCTAAATCGATGGGTTTACAGAGGTCTTCGGCGTCACAGGCGAACTGTGCCGTTCAACCCCATCCCGGTAATGCACCATTCCATCTGTTGTCTCAGTCACGGGTTGTGCTGGGAGCGCGTAATTGCCCGTCCGTCACTTAGGTCTACGTCACAACAGAGACAAGGTGCCTGCGCCGCAGACACGGTCAACGGATTTTATTGCAATGCGATCCAAGTATGATCGGGATTGAACTCGGTCATGGACTTTGCCAGGTTGGCAGTGTCTTTGCCTAGATTTTTCTCGTAGACCACGGCATTCTGATTGATGATGAACGTCTGGATACCCGTATCGTCGTACTTCGCAGGATACACAACATAGGCGAATCCATTCGTCATCTTTCCCTTGACGACATAAGGCTTTGCGCCACCTTTGGCAGCGGGGCCCTGCATTTCGAGCCGCCGGAAATAATAGCCATAGAACGGCTGTGCGGAGTCGGGCTTAATGGTAAGCCCTTCTTCGGTGGCGAAGGCGACCAGCGTTCCAAGCGGGCTGCGAGGAGAGCCCTGCGCGGACACCCAGTACAATCCGTTCTGCTGACCGGCATCGCTGATGAATTTCTGCGCGTATTGCTTCACTCCGTCATGCTTTTGAGAGAAGTATTGAGCCTGGGCATCCGCCAAGGCCTTGCTTGCGTCGATCGCCACGATCTCGTCGCGGCCTATGCGACGCGCTTGTATCTCCTCTTCCCCCGCGGGGGCGTCAAAATACCACTGACCGGTGGGGTTCTTCATCAGCGGGATGGGGAACGCCTGGTTGTCTGCACCAACCAGTAGAAGTTCGCTGCCATCGCGCAGTTTACGCCACCGGTTCATCACTTGGTATGCGTTGGCGAAACCTTCCAATGCGGCCTTGTCCTTTACGGGATCGCCAGAAGCGATCATCTCCGCTGATCCTGGGCCGAGGATGGTTATAATTTGGTCCCGACTTTGCGATTTCGCGGCTTGCGCCAGCGCCTTTCCCGCGTCTTCGGGCGAAGTAAAGGTTTGATACGAGGCCTTAGCAGGCTCCTCTCTTTTGTTGCAAGCTCCGATCAGAAGCATGATTGCGACACTCGCCATCAAAAACTGACTCCTAACGGACAAATGCCGCGTCGCAGCGCAGGCGCGATCGTCAATTGAGTCGAACATTTTGATCTCCCCAAAATGCTGGCTGCTTAGCTTCAGACTCAGACTCCAATCATTGATGATCTCTCAGCGACGGAATCCTCCACCGCCCCAACCACCACCGCCGCCTCGGCTGCGCCAGCCTTGCGAACTGCAGGACCGTGAACCCCAGCCACTGTCGCCAGAGTGGCCGCCCCAGCCGCTGAACGCCGATGAGTCGCTATGAGACTGTGAGCCCCAACCTCCGCTGCTGTCTCCCCAACCGTGGGCAGCATCCGAGGATCCCGCGTGCTGCCAGCCACTCCCAGTGTTCTTGTAGGCGTTGCCGTTCGCTGTTGCATACCGGTTACCATTTGAGCTTTCGGCTGTCCCGACGGTTCCATTCGCGCTCGAGTAATGTTGCGTGTCTACCGTCTGGCCGTCTTTCGATGCCGTCGAGCTTCCCCAGTTCGAATAGGCATTGGAACCCTGATGCGTGGCTCCATACGCTCCGGTGTATGGGTTGTAGGCCTGTCCTACCTTTTGGGTGCCATAGGCGGTCGGGGTCGAAGCGCCGCGCGCGTAAGTGCCGGTGGAGGGGTTGTAGCCAGATGAGGCGTGGGCGCTGCCGTAGGGTCCATAAGCAGATGCACTGGTGCCATAGTAGCCGCCATGCCAGGCGCTGTTTCCGTAGTAAGCTCCGCCGTGATAAACCGCGGCACCACCGTACCAATTGCAATTCCAACTGCTGTATCCCCAGCTGCTGTTCATCATCGCTCCAACCGCCATTCCGACACCAAAGGAAAGGACACTTGCAGTCACCAGATCGCTGGTGGTGTAGCTCGGGACCACATAAGGCGTGCCATAAATGACAGTCGGGTTGTATTGCGGGACATAGATGATCTGCGGGTTGGTCGGCTGGATGACGATAACCTGCGGCGATTTCTGAACAACGGTGATCTGCGACCCCGATTGCAAATTGCCGGCCGCCTTGGCCTTCGCACGCAAAACCTGGACGGCTGCCATAACGTTGGCTTGCTGGTTGTGGTAGTCCTCGCCTAGTTGCGACGTCCACGAGAGATTTTGAGCCATGTTGTTGAGTACGGAGGGAAACTGGGTGAGTGCTTTCACACTTGGATCCCAGGTTTGTTGATCTACCGCTGTCACGAGTGCGCTGCCAGCAAGAGTCTTATTCTGCTCGACCCAATAGTTGGCGACGGCTACCTGGTCGGGAAAAGTCGCCGCAGTAAGAATCTGCGCCACCAGCGCGTCCGGGTAGAGAGCGATTGGCGCAACCAGGCTCTGCAGCTCTTCGGCCGTTGCCGGCACGCCTTGTCCGGGATAACTGGAGGCCGCGTTGTTGGCAGGTGGCGTTTCCGTACTCTGAGATGCCATTCCGGTTACGGCCCCCGGCCCGATGGTGTGCTGGTAATTGGTGTTTATAATTTGGATTGTGAGTTGCTTACTGACGCCATTGATGGTCTCCGTGCCAACGTGGTACGGACCCCCATCGGCTACACGAGTGAACTGCGCGTTAACGTTCACTGCATCACTGGGATCGCTGAGATAGGTGGAGATAGCCAAGCTAACGAGCGACAAAGTCGTTTTATCCATAACGATTGTCATACTGTCGCCCTGTTTGATGTAGTTGCTGACCACAATTTTAGACTGGTTGGGCTGGGCCGCCACAGGACCGATCATCACGTTGCCCTGCTGATAAGACTGCTGCAGCATGTCTTTGTCCGGGGGAACGTACTGTTGGATTAGAGTCTTAATCGAATTGCCGTACTCCTTGTACTCCTCGATTTTCTTCTCTTCAATCCTTCCCCGCAGCCCGTGCATCTGCCGGTCGCTGTCGGAAACCGAGTTGGGATCGACTGGAGTTTTCTGAGGCTGCCCGTCGGGACCCATCTGAACGTTAAACAGCTCTTCCTTCTTTTGTTCACCTTTGATGCTTATGATTTGTTGTTCCATCCAGGTGTATTGGGCGAGAACCTGTTTGTTGAAGGTGAGCGATTGTTTGAGTTCAGCCAGACGCTGCTGCATCTCCGGGCCTTGTGCTTGCAGGGCCAGCGCCGTCAGAGCAGCCAGCGCGAGCAAGCCGATTACGACGACGCCTTTGTTTCCCGACGAGTTTGCACTTTTCATGGTTCACCTGTCCGTGACAGTCTTGGCGCTATCGCTTGTCATAGACCGCGACGCTGCTTATGGTCTTGCCGCTGGCATCCATAGCTTTGGACGTGAGAGTGAGCGTCTTGCCATCCGCGGACACCACGGAAGTGCCGGAGCCAACGACTTTGCCACCCTTGGTCAATTTGAAAGGGAGCGCGTTGGAAGTGCCAAGCGTTACGGCAATGGAATCTGCTCCATACGGCGCCATTCCAGTGATTGGGTGCGGCTTGTCATCGAAGTTGGTGGTGTAATTATACTGTTGACTGCTTCCGTCGGCGTTGGTGCGGTCGACGCTAACTTTCATGCCAGTCGGAGAAGATTCGACGATCCGCGTTTCACTTCTGCGCTCAGCGCCGGGTCCAAATTTGGATTTAGCTACGTTTAGTTCCCAGCTGCCTACGAAAGGATCGCTCTGCGCCAGCGCCACGCCAGCACTAACAAAAACCAAACCGAGGAGGGCGGCAGGTAACCAAGCACGCGAGGTTCTCTTAACCCCTTTTTCTGAAGACTGGCATGTGACGAATGGCGAGACTAGCGTGGGTCGAATGCCACGCTTGAAGGACCACAAGGAATTCATATTGCTACCTCCAAAAAACAGCCATCTTCCCGCTTTTGCCACGTCGCCCTGTTCCGCATTCACACCTACACCGTACCAGCCCGATCCCACAGGTCGCCCATTCTCATAGACCACAGCAGCGAATCGAGTTCACTCGTGCGGGATTGTGAGAGTTGAGACCGAAGGATGTAATTGTTAAAAGTACCAATCGCTCCGGCCACACAAAAACGACTGCAGTATGAAAGGGCATTTAATCGGAAAAGCAGTACTGGGATGATCATCGAACCCAACTCAACTCTCCAAAACTTAACAGCGATCATTTCTGAGATTCGAATTGACTGCTTAGGATTTGCACGCAGGTGTCGTCTAACTGTTATTTTTGACAATAGGCAGAAGAGGAATCCGCAAATATCGTTCGCCAATCGGTGTGAACGGGTTAAGGCAAAAAAACCACACAGCAGGATTTATGCAGGCGAAGGCGAATATCCGAATTGTCAATTTGGCTCTAGTCCAGGGCCTTCCTGCTGCTTGTGGCAAGGTCCGCTGCTGCCCAGCAAGTGGCCTACAACTTCATGCCGGGGGTAGACTTTACCCAGTTCCGGTGGAAATTCCAGGGGGAGTTCATCCATACCAGATCGTAGATCAGGAAATCAAGCAGGCCGTAAATAACGCCCTTTCCGGGAAGGGCTCTTTACGATGGTAACGGGAGCGAGATTGAAGCGCTGATGCCGAATGATAGCCGTGGCTGAACCGTGTCAACTCCGGCGTCGATCACCGCGTGTCTGAGTTGCTGGGTGGAGAAGTTCGGGGTCATCCGTCGATGCCCGCCCCTGAAGGTGTAATTTGAAGAAAAGCAATGGGGCAGTTCGAGTTTTCTGCCTGAGCGCGATGCTGCTTATTTGCACTGCCTGCGCAGGGCAAGAGCGATGCAGTACCGAGGTGAAGATTCTACTCTCTCCTGAAGAAATCCCAGCTACTGTGGTATCGCTCGCTGCTCAGAAGGAATCCTCAGGGGACGCCTACTTCTTCGATACGGAAAGACGGGAGCTGCTAGCGCAGGGAGTGATTGTACGTTTAAGGGGCGGTTCGACCCGCGACCTGACCGTTAAGCTGAGGCCGCCCCAGCAGAAGAAATTCGAGAACCCCACAAGCGGCAGAGAAGACCTCAAATGTGAAGTGGACGTGGCAGCAAATGAAGCCAATATTTCATACTCTATCCGCACTAGCTTCACAGACCTGCAAATTCCTACGACGGGGAATGACATTTATCGGGCGTTCAGTGAGGGCCAGCGCAAACTTCTGAGTGCAGCACAGGTCATCATCGATTGGAATCAGGTGAAACGGATCGTCGACATTCAGGTGACTGATTGGCAAATCAAATTCGAGTCAGGATCCAGGAAACTAACCCTGGAGTTTTGGGAATGGCCTGGGGGACAAATCCTGGAACTCTCAAGAAGGGTAGGAACTGAGTCGGGCTCTATGGCATACGCAGAATTGCGCCAATTGGCTCTCAACAAGGGGCTGAAGTTGAGCAGGGATCAAAGGTCAAAGACGAGAATAGTGCTTGAGTCTCATACAACGTCAGTCGCTCACTAACCAGCATCATCATTCGACCCTTCTAGGACTATCGGTGAAATGCGGCAAGTCAGCGGTCAATAGGCAATACTCCGCCAAATTCCATTAACCGCCGTTGCATTTGCTCCGGGATACCTGATTTTATCCGGCTGCACCGTATCGTCACTTTTGACAATAGCAATCCCTCCCTCGAGTTAATAGTGTGCGTAATGTGGCGCTCAATCGTTATTCCTCCGCATCCGAAAAAAAAAGCAAAGGTCGTGACGGGGAAGAACGAGGCAGAGCGATCCGTGCCTTTTAGCGAAACGCCTTTTGGTCAGAGAACTGTCCGTCCATCATCTAGGAAGTTCTCTTGAGGCAGTAGGAATATGAATGTATTTAATCGGCGGATGGAAGTGGAACAAAAGCTTAAGGTGAATGCGGTTCGGCAGTCGGAAATAATAATGAAAGCATTGATTGGCAACCACGCCCTTACCGCGGAGGCTTGCCCTTGTATCGTTTGATTCAAAGCCTGGTGCGGCCGTACCGCGGCACTCTCCTGATTATCTTGTTTGCCATGCTCGCGCAAACCTTAATGAGCGTGGCAGGCCCGTGGCCGCTAAAGATCATTCTCGATAACGTCGTCGGCGCCCACAAACTTTCGCCTGCGATGATTCACTTGCTTGGCCCGCTCGTGCGCGACCAAAGCAAAATGAAAATTGCGGAAGCGGCCGCAATCGCAGCCATTTTGATCGCCGTGATCGGCGCAGCCATGTCCTACATCGCGAACTACTACACCACGAGCGTCGGTCAATGGGTGGCCAACGATCTCCGCATCAAGACCTATCATCATTTGCAGCAGCTCTCGCTTAGCTATTACGACAGCCATGAAACCGGCACGCTACTGAGCACGATTACTGCCGACGTTCAAACCATCCAGAGCTTTGCGTCGGCCTCTACTCTGGGCATCCTCGTGGATGCCTTGACGATCATTGCTATGCTGTTTGTCATGTTGTGGTTAAATTGGGACTTTACGCTGATCGCCGTGGCGATCACACCGTTCATGTTGCTGTTGGTTTCGAGGTTCAAGAAAATCGTAAAGAAGGCCACTAAAGAGGTGCGTAAAGACCAGAGCAAAATCGTGGCGGTCGTAGAGCAGGGACTACAATCAATGCGCGTGATCAAGGCCTTCGGTCGCCAGGATCTTGCCGACGCTGAACTGGCTCGGATCAGCGAGGCCACGGTGGATGCTTCGCTCAAAGCTCGCCGCGTGAAGGCATTACTTTCTCCGATCGTTACAATAACGGTTTCTTTCTGTGCCGCTTTTGTGCTCTATCGTGGATCCCATCTCATTATCGCGGGCGTCATGACCGCTGGCGGCTTAACGGTATTTCTTTCCTACCTGAACAAATTCTTCAAGCCGGTGCAGGACCTTGCGACCATGACGAACGCGATCGCCCAGACAGCGGTGGCTGTCGAGCGTATTCGCGCCATTCTCGAGGCCGACGAAGTTATTCCGCAGCGGCCGGACGCGCGTGATCCGCAAGTGCTGAAAGGCGAGATTGAATTTCAGAACGTCGCGTTTGCATACAACGAAGAGTCCAAAGTACTGACGGATGTCAGTTTCAATATCAAAGCGGGTCAGATGATCGGAGTCGTCGGTCCCACCGGTTGTGGCAAGTCCACCATCCTTAGTTTGATTCCTCGCTTCTACGATCCCACCGCCGGTACCGTGAAGATTGACGGCGTAGACGTCCGTGATTACAAATTTCTTCCGCTCCGCGATCAGATCGGCTACGTCTTGCAGGATACGGTGCTTTTCGCAGGCTCCGTGCGCGACAACATCGCCTACGGTCGCAAAGGCGTGACCGAAAAACAAATCGAGGAAGCTGCCAAACTCGCGAATGCCGATGAGTTCATCCAGCGCATGCCGCACGGATATGACACCCTCGTTGGCGAGCGTGGCGACACGCTTTCCGGCGGCCAACGTCAGCGCATCGGCATCGCACGCGCGATCATCCGGAATAACCCTATTCTTATTCTGGACGAGCCCACCGCCGCGTTGGACACTGAATCCGAGCGGTTAGTCATTGAAGCCCTTGAGCGATTGATGAAGGGACGCACCGTGATCACCATCGCGCATCGCCTGAGCACCATACGCGACGCGGACAAGATCGTCGTTCTAAAAGGTGGCGTCGTCGCAGAACAGGGTACCCACGACGAACTTTTAGCATCCGGTGGTGTGTATGCCGAACTGTATAAGATTCAGTTTAATTCGCCAACGCCAGCCACCTCTGTGGCAAGTCCCCCGGTTTCGGCGACTGGAGTGGCAGCTCGTTTAGAACCGCAGGCAGGGGCAACGGCGGCGTTTTAGCGCCGATTTTCTGCCAGCGATTGGTTATTCGTCCGGTTTCAGTCGCACAGCGGAACGCTTGGCGACGGCAATTTCTCGGAGGTTCCTTTGCATCGTTCCCTAATTGTAATGCCAGACGATTCGGCTAAGCCGATTCTGGATGCCATCAACGGCGCGACAAAGTTGCTGCGCGTCAAAATGTTCATTTTTTCAGATCCGTCGCTTCTGAAGGCCGTGATTGCCGCTCACCGTCGCGGCGTAAATGTCCGGATCATGCTGAATCCTGCCCGCCGCGACGGTGAATCGGAAAACAAGGAGTCCCACAAAAAGCTCGTGGCCGCCGGTATTAAGGTCATCGACAGTAACCCTGAGTATGACGTTACCCACGAGAAGTCGATGGTTGTGGATGATACGACGGCCTTTGTGAAATCCCTTAACTGGGAAACGAAGAACCTCACCGAAACCCGCGATTACGCCATTGTCACTTCTCACGCTCACGAAGTATCCGAAATAATTGAGTGCTTTGAAGCCGACTGGAATCGAAAACCCTTCAAAGGGGACGAGCATTCACACTTAATCTGGTGCTGCGGCAACGGGCGAGAGCGCATCGCGAAGTTTATTGACGACGCGAAGGATTCCATCTTTTTGCAGAACGAGCGCTACCAAGATGCAGTCATTATAGAGCGGTTGGTCCGGGCAGCGCGCCGTGGAGTAAAGGTTCATGTCATGGCCCGACCTCCTCATAAGCTGAAAAGGGAAAAGTTGGTTGAAGCAGTCGGGGGGATGCGCATCATGGAGGATGTCGGCATCAAGATTCATAAGTTGAAACACCTTAAACTGCACGCCAAGATGCTCCTTGCCGACCATGCCCGTGCCATCGTGGGCTCGATCAATCTCGCGCCCGGCAGCTTTGATAGCCGCAGAGAGCTGGCCATCGAAGTGGACGACAAGGATGTCGTCAAGCGGCTATCGGAAATTGCGCACCACGACTGGAAGCATTCGCACGCCCTCGATCTGACCGATGAAGGGCTGCTCGGTGAGATGGAGAAACACAAAATGAAAGGTG
>Ga0074044_10003072_pt1 | contig 14365 bp, 14 predicted proteins | sample BogForMeECP23OM1_FD_94443 | JGI IMG/M metagenome (GOLD analysis project Ga0074044, IMG submission 94443) | Bog forest soil microbial communities from Calvert Island, British Columbia, Canada - Bog Forest MetaG ECP23OM1 | ecosystem: Environmental > Terrestrial > Soil > Wetlands ... | reverse complement strand
GACTTCAGAACAGTCAGAAATTGCCCAGAACCTTTATCAATGCGGCGGCGAACGGCATTCCTCCGCCAAGGTTGCCGCATACTATATATAGTAGGTGTCTGCGTTAACCGGATAGGCACGCTTGTAACTTCACGATACGGCGTTGATTACTTCGACGAGCCGGTTGGTACGGATTTCGTAAGCTTCTGGACAGCTTCCCGCCTTTCCCTAATGGGTCATCCAAATTCAGCCTACGACCCCATCATTCACCAGGCGGCGCAGCGTGCACTGTTCCCTACGGTCGTATCTGGCTATTTCGCATTCCTTTACCCACCAACTTTTCTTTTTCTTTGTCTCCCCTTCGCTTTGCTCCCGTACTCTGTCGCCTTGGCGGCATGGCTCGCCACGGGCTTCATCGCGCTCTGTGCGTGTCTGCGGCGCATACTGCCGCAGCGCTGGGCGATGCTTCCGGTCTTTGTATTTCCTGGAATTTTGGTGAATGGCGGCCATGGGCAGAACGGGTTCGTCACAGCGGCCTGCCTAGGCTGGAGCATGGTGCTATCCAGCCACCGTCCGTTCTTAGCTAGCCGGTGCATTCCTGGGCCTCCTGGTTATCAAGCCGCATTTACTTCTCGCAGCGCCTGTAGTTCTGCTTGCTGCCCGACGCTGGACTGTAGTCGCGGGCGCCACGACTTCCGGTCTTGGTGTCGGCGTAGTTTCCTGGATCGTCCTCGGTAGCAGTGCGTGGTGGGGCTTTTTCAGCATTTCCGCCGTGGCCCGCGCGACGTTGGAAGAATTCGACCCTTGGAAAATGCAGAGTGTCTTTTCTGCCACCCGCCTCCTCCATGGCGGGCTTGACCTCGCATATTTGCTGCAAGGTGGAGTTACAATTGCCGTTTGGATTTTTCTTGGACGAATCTCCATGCACCGTCCCGGCGCTCGGGCCGAAGGCGCCCTTCTCGTTGTGGCTACTCTACTCTGCACGCCATAGCTTCTGGACTACGACCTAGTCTGCCTCGCCATCCCGATTGCCTGGGTGACAGCAGAGGCGCAGCGTACGAGTTGGGGCGCATGGGAAAAAATTGTGCTGTTGGCCGCTTACATCTTGCCGCTCTCTGCCCGCCCTTTTGCGATGACCATTGGCGCACCATTGCCCCGATTGTTAACTTTGCCCTCTTGCTCGTTGTCGCTCAACGTGCACGAGGAAGAACGCCGACATGCTGCTTGGCAAGAGAATAGCCGTCGTCCTGCCGGCGTATAACGCCGGCCGGACTCTGCGGCGCACCTACGCCGAAATTCCGCACGACATTGTCGACGACGTCATTCTCACCGACGACGCCAGCCGGGACGACACCGTCGAGGTCGCGAGACAACTCGGCATCCACACGCTCAGGCACGACTGCAATCTCGGCTACGGCGGCAATCAGAAGACCTGCTATCGCGCGGCGCTCACCCGCGGAGCCGATATCGTCATCATGTTGCACCCCGACTACCAGTACAGCCCGAGGCTCGTCGCGGCGATGGCGTCGATGGTGGCCTCCGGCCACTATGATCTGGTTATGGGCTCGCGAATTCTCGGTAAGGGCGCGCTCAAGGGCGGAATGCCCCGGTACAAATATGTCTTCAACCGCGCCCTTACGTTTATTCAGAATATTATGATCGATCAAAAGCTTTCCGAATACCATACGGGCTTCCGCGCCTGGAGCCGAAGCGCGCTCGAGCCGCTTCCGATCCTCAATTTCTCCGACGACTTCGTGTTCGATAACGAGATCGTCGCGGCGGCTCACTATTTCGACTTCGCAATCGGCGAAATCTCCTGTCCTACCAGGTATTAACCAGAGGCTTCGTCGATCGACTTCCGGCGCAGCGTGGTATACGGCCTCGGCGTGCTGCGGACCGCACTGGCCTTCCGGCTGCAGAAGTGGGGCTTGGCGCATTCGCCACTATTCGCGCAATCCCGCGCGGCGCGTTTGGCGCCCGAATTGGAGCCGGCGCAGTGAGTCCGTGCGCGGGCGAAGGCCGCGCCCGGCTTATTCTCGGTTCGGCGCTTCTCTTCTGCGTTCTGGCTGGCGCCGGTTTGGCGCTGGCTCGCCCGGCGGAAATCGTCGCGACAGGATCGGCATTCGTTGACGCCGTTCGGGGATCCGGCAAGCTCGGCACTGTGATATTCGTGATCGCGCAGGTGGCCGTCGCGGTCAGCGGAGTGCTTCCCGCTGCGCTGCTCGGGACGGCGGCGGGCATCGTGTTCGGCGCGGGCTACGGCTTCGCCTTGGCCGCGGTCAGCACGCTTGCGGGCGCTCAGCTCGCCTTCGTCGCCTCGAGAAGCCTGCTGCGGGGCGTCGCCGAACGCGCCCTGATCGGACGGCCGCGACTGCAAAACCTTGACGCAATGGTCGCCCGCGACGGCTGGCGGATCGTGAGTCTCCTGCGCATCTCGCCGGTGATGCCTTTCTCCGCGACGAGCTACGCGCTCGGCCTCACGTCGGTCAGCGCGTCTGACTACTTGATCGGCACGCTCGCCGCCCTGCCGGCGTTGTACGGCTACGTGTTGCTGGGCGCGCTCGCTCAGAACGGTCTCGCGGGATGGTCCGCCGGGGCGAGCCCCATGCGGATCGGCTTGCTGGCGATCGGCGGCGTGGCGACGCTCGCCATGGCACTGCGCCTCTGGCGCATCGCGCGCCTGGCTGGCCTCCTCGGCAGCAAGGCGCTTTTTGTGGACTCGCTGACTAGTCAGCGTCGTGTTGAAGAAGTATCCCGTTTGGCCTTGAGGACGGCGTCGTCGCCGTTGTGGCGGGCAAATTCGATATCGATTGAGCCATCGTCGAGCAGTTCGGCGGAGCCGTCGCCGGAAACTTCATCCATTTCGTCGGAGCCTTCCCAGGTGAATCCGATCGAAGTGAGGCTGTACTCGATGTCAAGGCCGCTTCGAATGCGCCGAAGGCGATCTCGCCGCGGCCCTGATCGGTGATCGTGATCGTCGCGGGCCCGCAGAGGTCGAGGTAATCTCGGTCTCATAGGTCGGCCTCGACGATCCGCCAGCGGCCGACGAGCTTGCAGTTGGCTGCACCAGTCATGAAAGTCTCCCTTACGCGCAAGGACCGCTCATGTCGGCGCTTCACGCCGCCCTCAATATCCCCGCTTCCGATCCACCACGTCGCTGAGCGGCTCGCCGCGTTCGAAGGCCTCGATCTGGCGAGCGATTGCGGCGACGACAGCGTCGGGGGCGGAGATCGCGGCGTTGTGCGGGCTGACGTAGACGGCCGGATGGGTCCAGAGGCGGGAATCGGCGGGCAAGGGCTCGCGCTCGAAGACGTCGAGTGACGCGCCCTTGAGGACGCCGGACTCGAGCGCGGCCAGGATGTCGGCCTCGATCTGCAGCCCGCCGCGTCCGGCATTGATCAGAACCGGGCCGCCGAGCGGGCCGCCCTGCTTCAGCCCGGCGAACAGCGACGCGCGCAGAATGCCGCGCGTCTCCGGAGTGAGCGGCAGCAGGACGATCAGGACATCGGATTGCGGCAGGAGCCGCCTCAGCCCGTCCGGGCCGCAGAACGATTCGATCCCAGGCGCGGATTTCGCCGTCGCGCTCCACCCCGCGACCTTGAAGCCGAGCGCCTGCAGCTTCAGCGCCGCGTCCAGCCCGAGCACGCCCAAGCCGAGCACGCCGACCCGGACGTCGCCCGCCTTCGGCTGGTCGTCGTCGTCCGCCCAGACGCGGTCGCGCTGCTGGCGCTCGTAGCGGCGAAGCTGGCGGAGATGGATCAGCGCGTGCATGACCACCCATTCGCTCATCCGCTCGCGCAAGTCCGGATCGACCACGCGCACGATCGGCTTCTCGGGCAAAGCCGGATCGGCGAACAGATGATCGACGCCGGCGCCGAGCGAGAAGATGACTCGCAGATTCGGCAGGTCGGCGAGCGCGCCCGGCGGATGGCGCCAGCTCAGGGCATAGCGGACGCTCGCTCGGTCGAACGGCTCGCCGAGCGCCGCGACCGGGCTCCCCGGCAAGAGCCGTTCGAGCCACGCGCGCCAGGGCGACGCGCTCCAGCCGGAAACCGCGAGTAGAATGCTCACCGGGCGCCCGCGACGCGCGCGACGACCGGATCGGCCCGCTCGGACGCCGCCTCGCCCAATCGGTAGGCGGCGCGGAGCCGCCGCGCGGCGGCCTCGGCCTCTTCGGCGCTGCGGGCGTGGATCCGGGCGAGCGGCGCGTCCGGCCCGACCTCGCGCCCGATCGGCGCAAGATCGGTGAGGCCGACCGAAGGATCGATCGAGTCTGAGGCGCGCGCCCGGCCCCCTCCAAGCTCGACCACCGCGAGCCCGATCGCGCGCACGTCGATGGCCGTCACGACGCCGCGGCGCTCCGGGACCGCTGCAGTGAGAACGCCTGCGCGCGGCAACACGGCCTCGGAGCGGGTGAGAAAATCGCTCGGGCCGCCGAGCGCCGCGACCATGCGTTCGAAGCGCTCCGCCGCGGCGCCCGAATCGAGCGAGCGTTGCATGAGCGCGCTTCCCTCGTCCGCGTCCCTGGCGAGCCCGGCCACGGCAAGGAGCTCGCCGCCGAGAGCGAGCGTCACCCTGTGCAGACGCGCGTCGCGTCGCTCTCCGACGAGAAAACCGACGGCGTTCCAGACCTCGACCGCGTTGCCGGCAGCGCTGGCGAGGGGTTCATTCATGTCAGTGATCAGCGAGACGGTCGGCAGACCGGCTCCGGTCGCGACCGTCGCAATGCTCTCGGCCAACTCGCGCGCGCCTTCGAGCGTGGGCATGAAGGCGCCCGAGCCGGTCTTGACGTCCGTGACCAGACCTTCGAGGCCTGCGGCGAGCTTTTTCGACAGGATCGAAGCCGTGATGAGCGCGACCGACTCGACCGTCGCAGTGACGTCGCGGATCGCATAGAGGCGCCGGTCGGCTGGGGCCAAGGCGTCCGTCTGGCCGATGATGGCGCAGCCCGCCTCGCGCACAACGCGCTTGAAGGTGAGAAGATCGGGCTGCGTGACGTACCCCGGAATCGAATCGAGCTTGTCGAGCGTGCCGCCGGTGTGGCCGAGGCCGCGACCCGAGATCATCGGAACGAAGGCGCCGCAGGCGGCGAGCATCGGAGCGAGCATGAGCGACACGTTGTCGCCGACGCCGCCAGTCGAATGCTTGTCGAGGACGGGGCCCGGCAGGTCAGGCGCGCGCCAGTCGAGCGTTTCGCCAGAAAGCGTCATGGCGCGGGTCAGCGCCACCCGCTCGTCGAGCGTCATGCCGTTGAAGAAAACGGCCATGGCGAAGGCCGCGGCCTGCCCTTCGGTGACAGCGCCGCTTGTCAGCCCGGCGATGAACGCCCCGATCTCGGCCCCGGTCAGATCGCGTCCGTCGCGTTTGGCGCGGATGATCTCCTGCGGCAGGATCATGGGCTTTTTGCTTCGTAGGCGCCGATGAAGCCGCGCAAGAGGCGCTTGAACCGGTCGGCGGCGAGGCGCGCGTATTCCTGCGTCTCGTCGTGGCTCGGATCGCCGTCCGCAAGGCCGGCGGCGTAGTTGGTGACGACAGAGACGGCGGCGCAGCGGAGCCCGCAACGGCGGGCGAGTATGACTTCCGGCACGGTCGACATGCCGACGAGATCGGCGCCGAGCACCCGCGCAGCCCTGATCTCCGCGGGAGTTTCGAAGCTCGGCCCCGAAAACCACATATAAACCCCTTCGCGCAGTTCGATGTCGTTCGCCCGCGCGGCCTCGTGCAGGCTGGCGAGCAGGTCCGGGTCGTAGGCGCGGGTCAGGGGCACGAAACGGTCGGCGCCGGAAGTGCCGATCAGCGGATTGGCGCCAGCGAAATTGATGTGGTCGGTGACGGCGACGAGCGTCGGCGGAAGCCACTCCCTTCTGAGGCCGCCGGCGGCGTTGGTCAGCAGAAGCGTTTCGCCGCCGAGACGGCGAAACGCTTCGATCAACACCCGCATCGCATTGGCGTCGCCGCGCTCGTAGTAGTGGCCGCGGCCCTGGAACAGTGCGACCCGCCACCCCTCGATCGTCCCGACGACGAGTCGGCCGGCGTGGCCCTGGACGCTGGGAATGGGAAAGCCGGGAATGTCCACGTAGGACACCGCAACCGCATCGCTCGCTTCGTCCGCGAAAGGACCGAGGCCGGAGCCAAGCACGATGCCGAGCGACGGCAGGGTGTCGAGACCGCGTTGCTTGAGGGCCGCCATCGCGGCATCAGTATCTAAAGACATTGCGCTCTCCCCGAGAGTTGGCCCTCAATAGGCGCATTTTAACAATATGCACTGTCGTGCGCATCAGGGAGGTCATTCCATGGAACATCGTGCAAGCCGGCGCGGTCTGTTGGTGACGTCGGTCATGGCGGCGCTGCCGCTGAGCCTCACGGGCGCGGCCGCCAGTCCGCTCAATTCGGCTGAGACCATCATCAAACTGCCTGACGCCTTGCAGTGGAAGACGCAGCCCACGTTTCCTCAGGGCAGCGCCGATATTTGTGGTCTGACGGGGGACACCACTGCGCCAGGCCTCTAATTTATGCTTATCCGCTGGCATCCGGGCTATATGAGCGCGCCGCATACCTATACGACCGATCGGTTCTGCGTCGTTGTTTCGGGCGTATGGTGGTGCAACAGCGGCGCTGATTTCGACCCCGCCTCATGGGTTGCGGTCCCTGCCGGCAGCTACGTTCGCCGCGTTGCAGGAACCCCCCATTACGATGGTGTGGTCCGCAGCGGCCACGAGCCGGCGGTCATCGCCATCTGCGGTATCGGACCGGTAAATTTCGCGCTGATCGATCCATCAAAGCCCCCGTGGCGGGCCGTGTGATCGCGATGGGTCAAACGCCACGTGTCGACCTTATCTTCTTCGACGACACCAAAGCTCGAACACGCCGACTGGCGCCAGCGCTCCGCTCCGTCGCGACCTGTTTCAGGCCGACAGATGCGCGGGCCCGAAAGATTCGGGCAAGAGGGCGCTCAGCCTGAAAGTCGCGCGCACGCCTTCGGGTCCCGCGACGTGGACCACCGTCGCGCCGTCGGCGAATTCGCGAATGCGCTGGCGGCAGCCGCCGCATGGGGTGCAGAGCGCCGCGCCGTCCCCGACGACGCATATTTCGGCGATGCGCCGCTCGCCGGCCCGCGTCATGGCGGAGATGGCGCTGGTCTCGGCGCAAACGCCCTCAGGATAGGCCGCATTCTCGACGTTGCCGCCCGAATAGATTGCACCCGCGGGCGTGCGCAGCGCGGCGCCGACCTTGAAGCGCGAGTAGGGCGCGTAGGCGTTCGTCTGAGCGGCCTTGGCGGCGGCGAACAGTTCGGCCAGCGGGTCAGCGCTCTTTGACATAGGGAATCCCCGACGCCCTCGGCGGGATCGCCTTGCCGATGAATCCGGCGAGCAGCACGACCGTCAGCACATACGGGAGCGCCTCGATCGCCTGCACCGGGACCGGGCCGATGACCGGCAGTTCGACTCCCTGAAGGCGGATCGCGACCGCGTCCAGGAAGCCGAACAGAAGGCAGGTCCCGAGGGCCGGCCAGGGCCGCCACTTGGCGAAGACGAGCGCCGCCAGCGCTATGAAGCCCTTGCCGGCGCTCATGTGCGGCTGGAAATACGCGGCCTGTGCAACCGAGAGGTAGACGCCGGAAAGGCCGACCAGCACGCCGCAGATGACCACCGCCCCGTAGCGCAAGCCACGCACCGAAATGCCGGCGGTGTCGACCGCGGCCGGGTTCTCGCCGACAGCCCGCAAGCGCAGCCCGAAGCGGGTGCTGTAGAGCGCCCAATAGGTCAAAGGCACGACGAGGAACGCGAAATAGGTGACGAGATCGTGTCCAGAGATCAGATGCTGATAGACGGGTCCCAAAATGGGAACTTGGCCGATCGCGCTAACGAAGGGCAGTTCTATTGGGTTGAACAACGCGGTGTCGGGCAATTGCGGAGTGCGTCCGCCCTGCGACCAGATCGCGTTGCCGATCAGCGCCGTCATCCCGTCGGCGACCAAATTGATGGCGGTGCCGGAAACGATCTGGTTGGCGCGCTGGTCGATGGAGGCGTAGCCGTGGATGAGCGACAAGACAATCGTCGCCGCTACGCCGGCGAGAAGGCCGGCCCAAGCGCTGCCGGTGAACGTCGCCGCGGCCGCGGCGGCGAAGGCGCCGGCGAGCATCTTGCCCTCGAGGCCGATGTCGACCACCCCGGCACGCTCCGACCATAGACCCGCGAGACAGGCCAGGATCAGCGGCACGCCGAGCCTGATCCCCGACGCGAAGACCACAATGAAAGCGTCGAAAAGCTCCATTCCGCGACTCTCAGATCGGCGGCTGCGACGTGCGCCGCGCAAGAAGCGTCGCGACCGGGCGGCGGAATATGTGTTCCAGCGCGCCGGCGAACAGCACGACGAGGCCCTGAATGACGACGATCATGTCACGGCTGATTTTCGGTTTCTCGAAGGCGAGTTCGTCGCCGCCCTGATAGAGCACGCCGAACAGAATTGCGGCTAGGATGATGCCGACCGGATGTGCGCGCCCCATCAGCGCCACCGCGATGCCGACGAAGCCGAAGCCGCCCGTAAATTCGAGAATGAGCCGGTGCTCCTGGCCCAGGATCACGTTGGTCGCCATGCCGCCCGCCAGCGCGCCGGAGAGCAAAGTCGTGACCATCGTGACCCGCGCCGGCGAAATTCCTCCATAAATCGCCGCGGTCGGGTTGGCGCCGACCGTACGGATTTCGTAGCCGAGCCGGGTGCGCCATATGAGAAGCCAGACGCCTACCGCCGCCGCCAGCGCCAGAAGGAATGACAGGTTAAACGGCGTCACCGGCCAGTGGACGCCTAGCAGGGCGAGCAGTTCGTGAAATTGCGGCACAATAGCGTACTGCGAGAACCCGGGCGTTTCGGCGTTCATCTGGCCGGGAACTCGCAGCACGTCGACCAGCAAATAGCCCATCAGCGCCGATGCGATGTAATTGAACATGATCGTCGTGATGACGATGTGGCTGTCGCGGTAGGCCTGGAGATAGCCCGGGATCGCCGCAAAGGCGGCGCCGAACAGGGCGGCGGCGAGGATCGCAGCGACGACCAGGGAATAGCCGGGCAGGAAGCCGAGATTGAGCGCGGCGAGCGCCGCCCCCAGTCCGGCGATATAGGCCTGGCCTTCGACGCCGATATTGAACAGTCCCGCGTGGAAGCAGATGGCGACCGCTAGGCCGGTGAAGATGAAGCTCGTCGCGTAGAAGAGCGTGAAGCCGAGGCCTTCGAGATCTCCAAGCGCGCCGGCGATGAGGATCTGCACGGCCTCAAGCGGATTCTCGCCGATCGCGAGCACGACGAAGCCGGAAATGATGAAGGCCGCGGCGACGTTGACGAGCGGAATCAGCGCGACGTCTGCCCAGGCCGGGAGAGGCTTCAAAGGCGAACTCATGCGGCGCGCTCGCTGACGCCCGCCATCAGGAGGCCGAGGTCCTGGGCGTTGGTCTCCTCGGGCTTCCTCTCGCCGGTGACGCGCCCGCCGCACAGCACGATGATGCGGTCGGACAGCGCGAAGATCTCGTCGAGCTCGACGGAGACGAGCAGAACCGCCTTGCCTGCGTCGCGCTGGCCGACGATGCGTTTGTGGATGAACTCGATCGCACCGATGTCGACTCCCCGCGTCGGCTGGCCGACCAGCATGATCTTTGGATTGCGCTCGATCTCGCGCGCGAGCACCAGCTTCTGCTGGTTGCCGCCCGAAAAGTTGGCGGTCTTGAGCAACGGGGCGCGCGGCCGCACGTCGAAGGCCTCCATCTTGCGGTCGGCGTCGGCGATGATCGCCTTGCGATCGTAGAGAAACCCCTTGCCGTAGACGGGCTCGTAGTGAAAGCCGAGCATGGCGCTCTCGCACGCCTCGAACGGCATGACGAGGCCGACACGGTGGCGATCCTCCGGCACGTGGCCGATGCCGATGACGCGCTCGGAATGCGGGTTGCGTTCAGCCGGCGGCAGCGGCTCGCCGTTGATGAGGATCTCGCCGCCGCTCAGGGGCCGGATCCCTGCGAGCGCCTCGAGCAGTTCCGACTGCCCGTTGCCGGCGACGCCGGCGACGCCTAGGATCTCTCCCTCATGCAAGATGAAAGAGACGCCGTCGACCCGCCCCACGCCACGGTCGTCGCGCACGACCAGATTGCGCGCCTCGAGCGCGACCTTGCCCGGATGCGCGGGGCCCTTGTCGACCTTGAGGATCACCTTGCGCCCGACCATGGCGTCGGCGAGCTCCGGCGGCGAGGTTTTCGCGGTGTCGAAGGTCGCGACCATCTCGCCGCGCCGCATCACCGAGACCCGGTCGGTGAGGCTCATGATCTCGCGCAGCTTGTGGGTGATGAAGATGATCGTCTTGTTCTGGCCCTTCAGCACGCGCAGCATCTCGAAGAGCTGGTCGGCCTCGGCCGGCGTCAGGACGGCGGTCGGCTCGTCGAGCACCAAGATTTCCGCCCCGCGCACGAGCGCCTTCAGGATCTCGACCCGCTGCTGCAGTCCGACCGACAGTTCGCCGACGGTCGCGTCGGGGTCGACCTCGAGTCCGTATTCCTTGCCGAGTTCGGCGAGCTGCTTGCGGATCGCGCCTGCGCCTTTGGCGAGCAGATGCCCACCCTCCGCGCCCAGCATGACGTTTTCCAAGACGCTGAGCGGCGGCACCAGCATGAAATGCTGATGCACCATGCCGATTCCGTGGCTGATCGCCTCGCGCGAAGAACGAATTCTAACTGGCTCCCCGTTGACGCGGATTTCGCCGGCGTCGGCCTCATAGAAGCCGTAGAGAATCGACATCAGCGTCGACTTGCCGGCCCCATTCTCGCCGACGATGCCGTGAATGACCCCGCGCTCGACAACGAGATTGACGTTGTTGTTGGCGTGAACCGGGCCGAAGCTCTTGTCGATGCCGATGAGTTCGATCGCGGGAGGGGCTTTGCCGGCCTCGGTCGTCAAACGCGCCTCCTGGTCGCCGATCGTTGTTGCGATTCTCCCGCGCCCCCACGATGCGGGGAAGAGGGCTGGGTGAGGGGCTGGGCTGGTTGAAACGCTGATGATTGGAACGCGCGTTCTACGCGCCGCGGCTTCAGGGACCCGTCATCGGCCACACGGCCAACCGCCATAGCCCATCACCCGAACCCTTCTCCCCGCGAGCGGGAAGAGGGAGCGGCTTCGCTTCACACCGGGCACTTGTTGTCGGACATGTAGTCGTGAACCTGGATCTTGCCGGAAATGATGTCCGCTTTTGCGGCCTCGGCGGCCTTCTTGGCGTCCGCCGAGAGGATTGCCTTGTTCCATTCGTCCTCGGCGTAGCCGACGCCCCCCTCCTTGAGCCCGAGGACTACGTGGCCCGGCTTCCATGTTCCGTTCTTGGCGTCCATGAACGAATTGTAGGTCGCAAGGTCGACGCGCTTGACCATGGAGGTCAGCACCTTGCCAGGGAACAGATAGTCCTGGTCCGAGTCGACGCCGATGCCGAGCTTGCCGGCGTCTGCCGCGGCCTTCAGGACTCCCTGGCCGGTCGCGCCCGCTGCGGCGTAGACGATGTCCACGCCGCGATCCATCTGCGACCTGGCGAGCTCGCCGCCTTTGACCGGATCGGTCCATGCATGGAAATCCGTTCCGGTCATGTTCGCGAACACTTCGTCCTTGTCGTTCACATACTTGACGCCTTGCGCGTAGCCGCATCCAAACCTCGAGATCAGCGGAATGTCCATGCCGCCGACAAAGCCGACCTTGCCGGTCTTGGAGGTCTTGGCCGCGATCACGCCGACGAGGAACGAGCCCTCGTGTTCCTTGAACTGGATCGACTGCACGTTAGGCTTGTCGACGAACGCGTCGATGATGCCGAACTTGGTGTTGGGGAATTCGTCGGCAACCTTGCCGAGTGCGGTCGCCCAGGAAAAGCCGACGGTCATGATTGGGGAGTACCCCGCTTTGGCGAATTTGCGTAGGTCTTGCTCGCGCTCCGCGTCGTTCTGGATCTCGAGATCGCGATAATCGACACCGCTGTCCTTCTTGAATTTCTCCGCGCCGTGGAACACGCCTTCGTTGAAGGACGCGTCGAACTTGTGGCCGAGGTCATATATGATGGCGGGTTTCACGTCGGCGGCATAGGCGGCGGAGACGAGGCCGCCGGCGAGTGCGCCCGCCAGCAGAGTGGATTTGCGACCGAACATTCCTGACCTCCCGGAAATGGCGAGAGCCGAAGTCCGGCGCGCGCCCATGCGTTCAAGAAACTGACCGATTGGTCAAGATAGGTCTCCTTGCGCCGGCGCCGTCAATGCCGCCGACTCTGGTTCGACCGCTTGCCAACGAACGCCGGAGACTATGCGGGCCATCTCGGGAGGGCAAGACGAGAGCCGAGATTTCTCGCGGGATTTCTATTCGGCGCGCTGCGCCGGACGTCAACTCGCCACGAAGGGTCAGTTGAACAGCGAGGAGACGCTTTCTTCCTTTGCGATGCGGGCGATCGCCTCGCCGATCAGCGGGGCGATCGAGATGACGCGGATGTTGCGCGCGACCCGCACCGCCTCGGTCGGGGCGATCGTATCGGTGAGGACCAGCTCGGTGAGCTTCGAGGCCGCGATGCGGGCGACGGCGCCGCCCGACAGGACGCCGTGGGTGATGTAAGCGGAGACGCTGGCCGCGCCGGCCTCGAGCAGCGCTTCGCCGGCGTTGCAGAGCGTGCCGCCGGAATCGACGATGTCGTCAAGCAGCACGCAATTGCGGCCTTTGACGTCGCCGATGATGTTCATCACTTCCGATTCGCCCGCCCGCTCGCGCCGCTTGTCGACGATGGCGAGCGGCGCCTCGAGCCGCTTGGCGAGAGCGCGCGCGCGCACCACGCCGCCGACGTCAGGCGAGACGACCATGACGTTCTTGCGGGCGTCGCCGCGCGACTGGATGTCGCGCACCATGGTCGGCGCGGCGAACAGGTTGTCCGTCGGGATGTCGAAGAAGCCTTGAATCTGGCCGGCGTGAAGATCGACGGTCAGCACCCGGTCTGCTCCGGCGCGCGTAATAAGATTGGCGACGAGCTTGGCCGAGATCGGCGAGCGCGGCCCGGGCTTCCGGTCCTGCCGGGCGTAGCCGAAATAGGGGAGGACCGCCGTGATGCGATGCGCGGAGGCGCGCCGCAACGCGTCGATCATGATGAGAAGCTCCATCAGATTGTCGTTGGCTGGATAGGACGTCGACTGGATGATGAAGGCGTCACGGCCGCGCACGTTTTCGAGAATCTCGACGAAGATCTCCATGTCTGCGAAGCGGCGGACATGACAGCCGGTCAGCGGCTCGCCGAGATAGGCGGCGATGGCCTCGGCGAGCGGGCCATTGGAATTGCCGGCCAAAAGCTTCATCTTGCCGAGCACGGCCAATCTCCGCATACGCGTCGCGCCTATCGAAGAGGCGGACGCGCCGGCTCATAGCAGCCGCCCCCGTCGCAAACAACATGACAATCAGAATACAGGCGGCCCGTTCCGCCTCTCTGTCCACAGGCAATTGGAACCGTCACTCGGCGTAGCTGAGCGCCGCCCCCGGGGCGGCCTCCGGGGTGTTCGACAGATAGGCGGCGAGGTCGTCGGCGCACTTGGCTGCGATGCTGTCGAGCGCCGCCTCACTGACCATCGCCCAGGGATTGTCGCCCGAGCCGCGAACTACGATCGAGTCGCTGAGCCGTTGCGCCCGCTGCTTGTCGGGCGTGAACATGTCCCAGACGAAATCGACTGTCGCCCCGTCCTGCGCCAAGGCGGCGCTGAGGTAGCCGCGCACAAGATAGCGAGCCGAGGTCGGCGGGGCGAGAGTGATCTGGCGCCGAGCGGCGGCCTCATCGAGGCTGTGGTCGAAGCGGGCTTCCAATTCGGAGGGAGCGCCCTCGATCGAAACGATCGCCATCGTCGCGCCGGCCATGCTCGCGTCCGGTCGACGCGCGAACTGTTGGCCGCCTTCGACGCCGGGAGTCACATCGCCGGCGGTTTCGACGCAGCCGCCGGCGGTAAGCGCCGCCAGCAGCGCCAAGACACCCGACGCAAACGCCTTGCGCGACCCGAACGCTCCGTCGAGTTTGAGACTCACGCTGGAATACTCCCCGCTCCCCGTCGCGTCCCCGCTCCGGAAAACCGTTAACAAAGCCTTAGGACAATAGGGCCTCGCGCGCTTGTGCGCAACTCTGTCAGTTGTGAAATAAGATATTGAAACCGTTCACGTTTGCGACTTGTAACCCTGTGTCCGGTTGTATATAATAGTGCCCGCCTATGAGCCTCGAAACGGGGTGTCGGACGGGGTGTCGGACGGGGTATCGCACGAACAGGAGAACAGGAGCAGGACGATGACGCGGGTGCTGAACAAACTGAGTGCGAGCAAGGTGGCGACGGCCAAGGGGCCGGCGAGCCTGTCGGATGGCGGG
>Ga0074044_10003071_pt1 | contig 14366 bp, 8 predicted proteins | sample BogForMeECP23OM1_FD_94443 | JGI IMG/M metagenome (GOLD analysis project Ga0074044, IMG submission 94443) | Bog forest soil microbial communities from Calvert Island, British Columbia, Canada - Bog Forest MetaG ECP23OM1 | ecosystem: Environmental > Terrestrial > Soil > Wetlands ... | reverse complement strand
GCCGGGGCCTGCGCTCGAGCCAGAGGCGCCTTCTTCGAGAAGCCAGGGATTCATGGTTTGGCCGCCGAACCAAATGTCGTTGAGAGCCAGCGCTCCGAGACTTAATTTTGCGATGAGGACCGCGCCTGCAGCATTGAGGCGCTCGACGACGGCAGCATCGTTTTTCGGGATGCGGTTTTTGTAGGGTTCCGCGCCGTAGGTCGTGGGGATGCCCGCGGTGTCGAGGAGATCCTTGCCGCCCCAGGGAATGCCGTGAAGAGGACCCCGATAGCGGCCTGCCGCGATTTCAGCGTCGGCTTCTTTTGCCTGTTGGAGCGCGAGTTCGCGGGTCAAGGTGATGACGCAACGGAGTTGTGGATTGAATCGCTCGATGCGTTTCAAATAAATCTGCGTGAGGCGCTCGGAGGTGAGTTTCTTTCGCTCGATCCAGCGAGACAGTTTGGTTACCGGGGCATGGGCGATGTCATCGTCTTTAGCGGGCAGGGGCCCGGGATCGCTTTTGCTGCGGAGGAACTCGTTGGTGCCGACTTCGACTTTCTGGCCGGGCAGGACGCTTTCATAACGGGAGAAGGGGGCGAGCTGGGATTCGAGTGCGATCTTTCGCGGGCCGGTACGGCGTTCGTAGAGGGAAGCCATGTTGCCTCGCCAGCTTCGGGCCGCTTGCGCGCGGTCGGGCTCAGTCATTGGGAATTGAACGAGTTTTTCGGCTTCGGCAAAGGTTGCCGGGGAGACCTGCGGGCCTACGGCGGGGCCGGTGCCGAAGGCGGGTGGCGCGCCGGCGGGCTGCTGCTGGCTGGGATCCTGCAGAGTCGCTTCCGTGAGTGATGCTTTACTTCTGATTGCCACGACTCCTGCGGCCATTCCGAGGGAAGTCTGGGTCAAAAACTCTCTACGAGATTTGCTGGGCATGGTTCCTCCGCCGCGCATTGTACTTGAGACCAGGTGTTCAGGTTTCCCTCGAAAAAATTCATCCAATGCGATGGTGGATTTTCTAACGGGGTTGTGTGGCGGAGGATGAGGCGGTGGTATGATTCCGGCCATGACCACGAATTTCCGGTTGAACTTCTCGATTGTGCTTGTGCTTCCGCTGCTTGCTCCTGGTCTGCTCTTTGCTCAGTCTGCGCCGATCTCGACGGCACCCATTGTTTTGCACGCGGCACGGTTGCTGGATATCGATGCCGGGAAGATCATCGCTCCCGGTGAGGTTTTGGTCGAGGGAGAGCGAATCAGGGAGGTGGGGTCGGCGGTGAAGCATCCGGCGGGGGCAGAGGTCGTGGACCTGGGCGATACGACGCTGATGCCGGGGTTGATCGACGCGCATGTGCATTTGTTTTTGCATCCCGGGGCGGAGGATTTGCAGACGGTGGAGGAGTCGGTGCCGCAACGGACGATTATGGCGACGCTGGCGGCGCGGGATGATTTACTGGCCGGGTTCACGGCCGAGCGCGATATGGGCACGGAAGGCGCGGGTTCCGCGGACACGGCGGTGCGGAACGCGATTGAGGAAGGAAAGATTCCGGGGCCGCGGCTGCGGATCAGCGGAAATGCCGTGGATATTCTCGGTGGCCATGAAGACGCGAACCACTTCAATCCCGAGCAGCGCGTTTTGTCGAATGCGACGTATGCGAACTCCGGGGAGCAACTGGTTGCCGTAATCCGCCAGCAGGTCAAAGAGGGCGCAGACTTCATCAAGATTTATGAAACGGGCCATGATTCGATCGAGGACGGACATTTTTTCACTCCCTATCAATACGGCGAGGCGGAGCTTGCCGCGGCCGTCGAGGAGGCCGCGCGGACGGGAAAGCACGTGGCCGTGCATGCCACCGGGGAGCCAGGGACGTTGTATGCCGCGCAAGCGGGTGTGGTTTCGATTGATCATGCGTACCAGCTCAGCGACGAGACCATGCGTTTGATGAAGGAGAAACAGATTTTCGCGGTACCGACATTTGCGATTGCGGAGTATTTTGCAGAGCATCCAGAAACGCCAGCGGCGGCCCAACGGGAACACGCGATGCAGGATTTTCATGTTCAAGAGTTTCACAAGCAGAGGGCGGCGGGCGTGCCCATGGCGGTTGGATCGGATGTGGGACCTTTTCCGCACGGCACCCAGGCGCGCGAATATGTGCTGATGGTGCAGTACGGGATGAAGCCGCTCGAGGCGCTCCAGGCGGGGTTGCGGAACGGCGCAAAGCTGTTGGGTTGGCCGAAGGAGATTGGCACGCTGAAGGTGGGCTATTTTGCAGATGTGATTGCGGTGCCGGGGAATCCGCTCGAGGACATTGGCGTGCTGACGCAGGTGGCGTTTGTGATGAAGGGCGGGGTGATTTATCGCAAGCCCTGAGGGAGGGTGAGCATGGGTGTTCGCCGGGGGCAGTTCGCGGTCGTGTGCATTCTTGCGTCATGTTTGGCCGCGTGCGCTCGGAGTTCTTCGGACAACCCGCAGGGGGCTTTGCGGCTTGCGGTGGGTGGCACGCGTTCGAACCCTGCGTTGGCGCCCTTGTTGAACAAGATTTGGCGGCGGTCGGGTTCTGCCTTTGGCCCGGCGGCGGGGTCCATTTATATTTTCTTGGCGAATGGGACTTTGCTCGAGACTTCCTGCGTCGAGACTTATCGGGTTGCGCTTTGGTCGGTTGATCCGGCAAAGCCAGACACGCTGCGGGTGGTAGAGGATCAGCAACAGGTTTTTTCGGCGACTTTGCGAGAGGCCTCCGGGAATACCTTGCATTTGAAGCAGACGCTATTGCACCAGACTGAGTCGCAGGATGTGGCTCTGACCGCCGTGGAGGGCGAGTTTGTGTGCCCGGATTTGCCGAAAAGATGAGTCGACAAAGCCGAAAAACCATTGTGGTTTTGCTGGTAATTGCAGCGTTGATAGGCGCCAGTGTTTGGTTTTGCTTAAAGATAACGCCGGGAATCCGCGTTGGGACGGCGGTTGTGAGCCAGACGTTATGTTCGGGAGTGTTTGTATCCGGATTGGATCCGGATCAGTTGTACGTGGAGGCGGTGAGGCCGATTCCCGGGCAGGATTTGCTGGCGAAACGTTTGAAGATCGATGTGGACAGAAAGAGGCAGCAGGTTAGCACGACGTGGGCGGGAATGTTCGAGAGCCGCGCCGTTTATCGGCAAGGTTCCGGGTGCAGGTTGGTGCTTGCAGATGACGCGAAGTACGCGCAGAGATGGAAAGGCGTGGCGCCTCGAAGCGAGAGACTTCTTGCGGTGGATTCCGTTCCGCGGTTAGAAGTGGCTGCGCCATCACCGCAGCTCGAAGCCGCTTTGGATCGAGCCTTCCGGGAGCCGGACAAGCCGCCGTATCGATTTGTGAAATCGATTGTGATTTTGCACGGCGGGAAACTGGTCGCGGAGCGGTACGCGCCGGGCTACCGTGCAGAAACGCCGATGCTCGGATATTCGTTATCCAAATCAGTGATCAACGCACTGAGCGGAATTTTAGTCCGGCAAGGGAAGTTATCCGTGGAACAACCCGCGCCGGTGGCGGAGTGGGCCAATCCATCGGACCCCAGGCACGCGATTACCCTTGCCGAGCTCATGCGGATGAGTTCGGGGCTGGCGATTGAGGAATCGGATAGCGGATTTGATCCCGTTTCGCGGATGCTGTTTCTGGAATCGGACATGGCCGGGTTTGCGTCCCGATCGAAGTTGCAGGCGGCTCCGGGATCCCAGTGGGAATACACCAGCGGGAACACGTTAATTTTGTCTCGAGTTATTCGGGATGCTGTGGGCGGGCACGCGGAAGATGTAGTTGCCTTTGCGCGGAAGGAATTGTTTGAGCCGCTGGGTATTACGACGGCGACGATTGAGTTTGATGCGGCCGGGACTCCGGTAGGATCGACGAATATTCTGGCTTCGGCGCGGGATTGGGCGAGGTTCGGCGAACTGTACCGGAACGATGGCGTGGTGAAGGGGAAGCGGATTTTGCCGGAAGGTTGGGTGAAATATTCTGCAGCGCCAACGCTGAATCACGGCTATGGGGCTGGGTTTTGGACCAATCGTGGCGCGTACGGGTATGCAAAGGATCGCATCGAAGCCGGAATGCCGGAAGATGCGTTTTATGGCTCGGGTAATCTTGGGCAACGCGTGGTTGTGATTCCTTCCGAAGGGCTGGTGGTGGTGAGGCTCGGATGGACGCATAGCGACGGCTTCGACATGAACGGGCTGCTGCGATTGATTTCCGATACCAAGGCAGCGCTCAACAATCCTTGGCTCCAGACACATTCTCTTAGAAATTGAATTTTACAGAGACCTGCATCACCCGGCCTGGGGCGGAGCTGACGACGTGGCCGAACGTGGTGCCGAGGTCGCCAATGTTCCCGTCGACGGAGGCGGGGCCATAGAACTGTGCGTGGTTAAAGGTGTTGAAGGCCTCTATGCGGAACAACAGAGCTTTGGATTCCGTGAGGGGCAGGGATTTGGCGATGGCCATGTCGTAATTGTCGATGCCAGGCCCGTGGAAAAAGCGGCGGCTAGCGTTTCCGGGTGTGCCGAGAGCGTTGCTGCTGAACAAGGAAGTGTTGAAATAAAGTTGATTGTTCCTGCGGGGATTGCCGCTCCGATCGAGTGGGCCCGGGGTGTAGTCGGGCAGGTCGATGCCGAAATTGTTGATGCCGTTGGGTTCGGCCCCGAGAAGGGAATTGTCGCCGAGGCTGAACAGCGTGACCGGGAAGCCGGAGCTGAAGCGCGTGATGCCGGACCAGGACCAGCCATTCGTCCAACGATTCGAGGGAAGAAACTTCGTCAGGGGAAGCTGATATTCATAGCTGATGACGAAATTGTGGGTCATGTCGAAAGCGGACAAGGCGCGGCTCAGCGAAGGATGGATGGGATTGACCTCTTCGCCGAGGTTCGAGGCGTCGTCGAGGGACTTGCTGTAGGTGTAGGCGGCAAAAACCTCGAGCGATTTGGTGTTGTGGCGCAGGCTCAACTGCAAAGCGTTGTAAGCAGAATTTCCGATTGTGGTTTGGTAGGTATTGCTGCCGTAGTTTGGGCCGAGCGGGCCGCGTGTGCTGTTGAAGATCTGGCCGGAAGCGGAAACGTAGATGTTGTTTTCGCCGAAGGGGCCGCAGGTGGCAGAGCCGGGAGCGACCTGAGAGGGTTGGCTGAGACTGAGGCACAGGGCTGGATTGCCGGGGTTGGCTTCTTCGAGAACGAGAAGGCGATGGGCTTGTGTGCCGATGTAGCTTGCATCGAGGACCGTACTGGCACCGAGCTGGCGTTCGATGGAAAGTGTGTATTCCTCCGAGTAGGGAATGCGATTGGTGCTGGCATAGGCGGGCACGCCGGTGATGGGGAGAAATTGCGACCAATCGATGCTGGAATTGGGATTCGTGGCCGAGGCTTTTTGCCTAGCAAGGTTCACGGGAAACGGTTGGCCATTCGATTGGCCGTTGGATGCGGTGATGAATGGAGTCGAGAACAGCGGCGGAGCCGGGCTCGAATAGGTAATGCCGAACGGGGGATTCGCTGCAAGGATGCCGATGCTGAGGGCTTCGATGGCGGTGTAGTAGGTGCCGAAGCCGGCGCGGATGCTGGTTTTGCCGGGACCGCCAACGAGCTTGCCGAGGAAGCCGTCGTTCGCAGCGGGGGACCAGGCGAGACCAAGGCGCGGGGAGAAATCGCGATTGCCCGCAGGCGCGAGAGTACGCAAGACTCCGGGGTCGCCGGGGAACAGGATGCCTTCGGGAGCCCCGGGAAAGACCACAGACTGGCGGCCGGGAATGAAAGTGGAGATTCCGTTGTTTTTTTCATACCAGGGCTCGACGCGGTCCCAACGAAGACCGTAGGTAAGTACAAGGCTCGGGCGAATGCGCCAGCTATCCTGCCCGAAGAGGCCGAAATATCTGTTCCTGCCATAAAAAGGGTTTAACTGACTTTGATTGTACTGGCTAGGAATGCCGAGGAGAAAGTCGGCAAAGTCTGATCCAGTTTCGCTGCCCGTGAAAAGAAAATTGCCGTTGAATTGAGCGAGCGGGTCGGTGTTGATCTGGTCGTAATGGACCTCGGCGCCGAACCGGAGTATGTGCTCGTTGACAATCTTGGAGACATTGTCCAGGAGTTGATAGGTATTGTTGACCTGCTTGAGTTCGTTGGCGTTTGTGCCGATCGAGAAAGCGTTAAATACGATGTTCTCTACGCCTTCGCCGGCTGGGTTAAGGGGCACGATTCCGGGCGTGCCCGGGCCGGTAACGAAGCCTTGCGAGGCGAGGCTGATCCCTTTGCCGCCGATGGGCTGGCCGAGATCATTGTTTGCGCGCATGAAGCTGACGTGGAGTTCGTTGACGATGGAAGAACGGATGGATTTGGTGTCGCCCAGGCTAAAGAGTTGGGCGCGGCCGGTGTTGAGGGCATTAAAGCCAGGCACGTTAGCGCCGCTCTGTGCGACCGGATAAGGATTGTTCAGGGAATACTGATCCAGGAAATAGTACAAGGAGATGAGGCCCCAGGGGCTCTCGTAGTCGAGGCGAGCGGCGCCTTTGTCATCGCCGAGGACTTCATTTTGCGAAGAAGTGGAGAAAGTGTTGGAGCCCACGTTGGGATTGGGAATGTATTGCAGAAGATTTGTGGCCGGGGCGGACCAGGCGCCGGCGGGGATGGTGGCGTTCGGAAAGACGCACTGCGCGGCGCTGTTGCAGCCGCTTGTGTAGTAAGCCTCGCCAGGAGCGACAGCATAGCCGAGTTTTTGGGAGAGAAGGTTTGCCCAGTATTGGCCGTTGACCGTTCCGGTCAGGGAGCTCTTCAAATCCGAGAGATCTCCGGTGTGATCCCCTGCGGAAGGAACAGAGATTAATCCAGTGTCGACACCCTGCTTCATCCGTGTTCCCTGATAGTCGGCGAAGAAGAAAAGTTTTTTACGGACGATCGGACCGCCGAAGGTACCGCCGAACTGATTTTGTTGAAAGATTCCGCGCGCCGGCGAGAAGAAATTTTTTGCGTCGAGACGGGTGTTGCGGAGGAAGTCGAAGGCGTTGCCGTGGAACTCGTTGGTGCCGGATTTGGTGACCACATTGATTTGTCCGCCGCTGTATTCACCGAACTCAGCGTTGAAGCTGCCGGTGAGGATACGAAACTCGGCGACGGAATCGAGATTGGGAATGATCGCGGTGCCGGAGTTGACGTCTTCTTCCGTGTCGCTGCCATTCAGGATGAAGGCGTTGGCGAACTCGCGCTGGCCGTTGATCGAAATGGTTCCGGGATTCAGCCCCCCGGAGGGTGAGAGGGCGCTGACGCCGACGTCCTGTTGGGTGACCGCCGTGAGAGAAGTGGCAGGCAAAACGCCGGGCTGGAGCGAGAGAAGATCGGTGTAGCTGCGGCCGTTCAGGGGCATCGCGGTCATCTTTGCAGCCGTAACCACCTCACCGAGCTGCGTGTCCGAGGTTTCGACACGAACCGCACCCTCTTCCACCTTTATTTCCTGCGTGTCTTTGCCGATTTCGAGTTTGACATCGATCAGCAGGGAGCTGTCGACGTCGAGGAGGATTCCGGTTCGGCGGTAGGGGCGGAAGCCGGTGCTTTCGACGGAAATCTCGTAATGGCCTATGGCGAGTTCGGCGAAGACGTACGTGCCGCGCTCGTCGGTGACGGCCGAGTGGGCCACGCCCGTATCGACATTCGTTACCGTCACCCGGGCGCCGACGATGAGGGCGGAGCTAGCGTCCTCGACGGTGCCGGAGATGCGGCTGCCTTCCCCGGCAGAGAGGAAAGCAGGCCGGCTGAGTAGGAGAGCCAGCGAGAACAGCACCCACAAGGGAAACCTGGCCGTAGAAGACCTGAGAGTAACCGATAGAGCCCGCACGAATCACTCCTTCCGAGGATGGAGGTAGAGACAAAAGCCGAAAAACAGCATCCGTTTGTTGCAAATGACTTGCATCTACAAAATACGACAATATTAGTCCTATATCAAGTGCGGGTCAGCGAGCAGTTGCAAGTCGGGGTCAGAAAGGGATGAGCTCGGGTTGAACGGCCAGAAAGGAACTCGAACCAGCGCGAAATCGGGCCGTACCGGCTGACGTTTTAGAGTCGTGATAGAGTTCTGGGCGGCTCTCGAGTTCAGGAGAGAGGGGGGCGAATGCGCCGATTAGGGATGCTATTGGCGATGGTGGTTGTGGGCACAGCGGCGCTTGCCCAAAAGGCGAATGCGCCGAAGATCGACCCGCAGCGGATTCGCGCGCACGTGAAATACCTGGCTAGCGATGAGTTAGAGGGCCGGGGAATGAACCAGAAGGGTGGCGATCTGGCCGCGGACTACATTGCCGCGCAATTCAAGAGCTACGGGTTGAAGCCGGCGGGAGAGAACGGGACATATTTTCAGCAGGTGCCCATGGTGGGCGTAAAGACAGTTGCGGATACGACCTTTGGGCTTGTGCCAGCGTCCGGCGCGCCGGTCGAATTGAAAGCCCTCGACGACTATGTGACGACCGATGAGCAGCAGAAGGAGTCGGTAGAGATCAATGCGCCGATTGTCTTTGTCGGTTATGGCATTTCCGCGCCGGAATACCAGTGGGACGACTACAAGGGCTACGATCTGAAGGGGAAAGTGGCGCTGCTGTTTGTCAACGAGCCGGTTTCCGAGGATCCGAATTTTTTCAAGGGAAAGGCGCTGACGTACTACGGGCGGTGGACGTACAAGTTCGAAGAAACAGCGCGGCGTGGGGCGATTGCGACACTGATTATTCACCGTGAGGATCTGGCGAGTTATCCGTGGACCGTCGTGCGGAATTCCTGGGGCGGGGAAAAATCGTTTTTGAAATTGGACGGGACGCCGAAGCTGGCGGCGGCCTCGTGGATACAGCAAGAGGTCGCCCGCAAGCTTGTAGGAATGGCCGGGCTAGATCTCGACAAGTTGTTTCAACAGGCACAGTCACGGGATTTCAAGCCGATTCCGCTGCCGGTGAGTTTGCGGGCGCACATTGTCAGCTCGATTCATCCGTTTAATTCGCGAAATGTTCTGGGAATGGTGCGGGGATCGAATCCTGCGAGGAACGGTGAGGCTGTTCTGTACACCGCGCATTATGATCATTTTGGCATCGATAAGAGCAAGCCTCGAGGGGCAAACATTTTCCATGGAGCGGCGGACAATGCGACGGGCTGCGGGATTATTTTGGAACTCGGGCGTGTTTGGGCGGCGACAAAGCCTGCCGCTGCGCGGTCCATTCTGATTGCGGCAGTTACGGCGGAGGAGCAGGGGCTGCTTGGTTCGGAATACTTGGGGAAGCACACGGCGCAGCTTCCGGTTCGGCCGATCCTGGATTTGAATTACGACGATTTGCCTCCCATTGGTATACCCGAGGAAGTGGAGGTGGTTGGGGCGGAACGGACCAGCTTCTATCCGATCGTTGAGGAAGTGGCGAAGGAGTTTCATCTAACGATCCGGCCAGATTCCCGGCCGGAGGCAGGGCATTACTACCGCTCGGATCATTTCAGTTTGGGGCGTGTGGGCATCCCCGCGTTTTCCGTAAGCGAAGGGATGAAATATCAGGGACACGATACGGCGTGGGGGCAGGCGGAAGCGAAGGAATACGTGGACAATCGCTATCACCAGCCTACCGATGTATACGAACCGTCGATGGATTTCCGTGGGGACGCATTCATGGCAGAGTTTGGGTATGCCCTGGGGCAGAAGGCGGCGAGCGAACCGACGATTCCCATGTGGTTGAAGGGTGATGAGTTCGAGGCGGCGCAGAAAAAGCTGCTGGGTGCGAAATAGTGGACAGGGAATGCTTGCCGGCGCAACGTCGTAAGCGCCCTCCACAGGATCGATTGTTGCAGACAGGGAGCGCAGAGCTCGGGCACCACCCCTAGGGAGAAGTCTTTAACGGGGCCAGACCCCGGCGGTGAAGGATTTGATGGTGGTGAAGCCGAGCTTTTCATAAAGACGGACCGCGGTGCGGTTTTCCGCTGTGACCGTTAAAGACAACTCCTTGAAGTGCAGACTCCGCAGAGCATCGGCGGCAGTTTGCATGAGCATACGCCCGAGGCCGTGGCCCTGAAAGCCGGGCTGGACGCAGATTTGCGTCGTGTGGCCAACGCCTTCGGCTACTTCGCTCGTAAGCACCGCGCCAATCAGGTCGTCACTGCCAGGATGACGGAGAACAAACGAAGCGCTCGGTTGGAATTGGCCGCAGCCAGGCAAGAGGATGATGTTCTTCAGGAATTTTAATGCGCCATTGCGAGAGCGGTATTGGTCGTTGATGTCGCCGTCAATGTGATTGGCATAGGCGAGATAAATCAACTTCGCGCAGGGATCGAAATAGCGGTCGTTCCAGCGGTCCAGTCTGAGGTTCGAGCTGGGGCTGGGGGCGCGATCGGAACTCTTCCCGATATCGAGAAGCATGAATTGACGCGTGTGCAGGCGGAAGCCCTGGGAGCGCAGCGCTTCCTCAACCGGTCCACCGAACGGCATTAACTGCGCTTCGATGCGCTGCATCTGGGGCAAAGCCCTCATGCTGTAGAGCATTTCCTCGAGCAGGCGTTGCCCGATGGGTCCCTGATTCGGCTTCGGAGATACGTACATTCCACCAATCAGACCTTTGTGATCCTCCAAAACGTAGAAGGAGTAGCCGACTGCCGAGCCATTTTCCAAGGCGACGCAGCCAGACAAAGCGTGGGCCTCAAGGAAGCGCTTGATCAGTTCCAAAGCGCTGCGGTAGTCCCAGTGAAGCTCTTCGCGCCAATGGTTCGCTTCTTCGTGCAGGAGCGGCTCGATCTGGCGAACAGTCGCTTGGCGAAGGTCGATGATGTTCATAGATCGGGTGTTTGCTAAGTCCCCTGTTGCCAATGCCATCATAGCCGATTCATGCCGGTCCCTGCCAAGGGGCCCGCGAAAGGCAGATATAAATCGGGCACAAAGCATCAAGAAGGATAGCAGCGGCGAGAAAGTCACATGCTAGCCTAAATGAGGGTCCCAGCAGCAGTTGGTTTGGCGGAGCCGTATTCGCAATACGGCAAAACGCGGGATTCCGAGCCCAAAGCCCATGTCCATCCTAGACGAATTACGTTATCCGAGACGTTGGTACGCGAAACTGCTGGTGATCGTACTGACGCTGATCGTGTTTATCGCCCTGGCGACGACGGCGGTCGCAGGCGTGTTGACGTACTGGATCGTGAAGCCGCAGCGGACCAGTTCCGAGATCAATATAGCGAGTTTCCCGGGCCGCCCCGACGAGGTGGAGTTCACGGTGAGCGGTTTACAGCCTCCCGATCGCAAGGGATGGTTTTTCCCGGGATTGCGCGGAGCGCCGACGATTATTTTGTGCCATGGATATGAATCGAGCCGCGGGGAATTGCTGACGCTGGTTTCCGCACTGCAGGACCACCAATACAACGTGTTTGTGTTTGATTTTGCGGGCCATGGCGCAAACGCCGGAACGACGACGTTTGGTTACCGGGAAGCCGATGAAGTGCGCGCTGCGATTGATGTGGTTGCGAAGCGGAATGACGTGGACGCGACGCGGTTTGGGCTTTGGGGCTATAACCTGGGCGCGTATGCGGCTCTGCGAGAGGCAGAGAAGGATCCGCGGGTACGGGCGCTGGTTCTGGATTCGGTGTACGACTATCCGAAGCAGATGGTGAGAATCGGAGTGGAAAAGACCGGTGTTGGCGGGTTTCCGATGATGGTCAAATCGGCACAGACTACGTTTGAATGGCTAAATTACGGGTACAAAGATGATCCGCCGCTTTCGGCGAAGCTGAAATCGCTGGTGGATGTGCCGACGTTGTTCATCCAGGCGACCGATGATCCGGAGCTGGGTGCGATTACGCGGGAGATGTTTGTGAAGGCGCCGGAGCCGCGAGAGCAGGCAATTATTGCGCACGGGAATTTTGTGAATTTGCCGGATGAAGAGAAGCGGACCTACGAGAACCGCGTGGTGACTTTTTTCCTCACACGACTACCGGTGAGTGATGTGCCGGAGATGGTCCCGAGCAAGCCCGCTAAGGCTGCTAAGCCGGTCCATTGAGTCGTAATTCCTGCAGGGAATCACTGCAGGCAAGACAAAATACTCGGAACAGGCAAACCCGAGTCCGCGTGCCTCCTCTCTCCCGTCCGGGTTAATGAACAACCATTCCGGTCTCGCACCAGGGGGTTTCCATTCTTCCAAATCTACATGAGTGTAAAAATTGAGTTGATAGCACAGCGAACGCTTCAGTTTCCAAGTTGCGGCGCGAGTCGGCGAAAAGTCGGGCCAGGTTCTTTTGGCTTCGATGGGGGCTTGCCTCGCGGTTAGTCCGGGATCGAGATTCGTCAGGAGACGATCGGTTTGCAACACCACCAGGAGCAGCAAAGAGATCGCAGAGAAAATGCCGGCCTTTGCGTTTCTAAAAAGGCCAACAAGAAGCGCAAGCGCAGCGGCCAAAGCTGTCACGCCCGCAACAAAAATAAGTGTCGAACCCGCGGCTGGATAGACATTTGCAAAATTGGGCCGCTTCGCCGACGCCAAAAAAACAGTTATGGCGAGAGCCATGAGACAGCCGCCGAGAAGCGTAGCCGGCCAGCGTTTTGCATGTTTCTGATTTTCAAGGGCTGCGGCAATCGATTTCGCGAGAACCAGAGCGATCGGCGGAACGGCGGGCAATATGTAGCCCGGTAATTTAGATTTGGAGAGGGAAAAGAACACAATCGTAAATGCTGGCCAGCAAAACAGAAACACCTCGAGTCCAGTTCTTTTCGACGGGTTTTGACGTTCCGTGACAAGTTCCCGGGTCGCAGGAATTAAATGGAGTGTCCAAGGAAATACAGCAAGGAGAACAATAGGGATGTAAACCCAGAAGGGTTGAATGTGTTGGAACTCAGGAGTGAGGTAGCGCTTAAAATTGTGCTCGAGGATAAAGATGCGGAAGAAATCGGGATTGCGGCGGGCACAGAGGATGTACCAGGGGAGTGCGGTGAGACAGAAACTGGCGATGGCCACCGGATGAAGGCAGCGAAAGGCGTCGCGCCAGCCTCGGGTACAGACGGCCCAGAGGAAAACGGCGCCGCCCGAGAGAAGGATGGCCGCCGGGCCTTTCGCGAGCGCGGCTAGGCCGAGGAAAAAACCGAATAGAAGCAGGGCGAGCCAGGGAGTGCGGGGAAGGATCGGAGTGTTCTCATCTTTCACCAGGCCGAGGATGACGGCGGCACAGATCATGGCGATCGAGAGCATGCCGGCGAAGGGCATATCAGTTGCGGCGGCGTGTGAGAAGCCGATCATGCCGACAGTGGTGGGGAGAAGAAGGAGAAGCCAACGGGCCGTCTCCGCGCCGTAGGTGCGCCATGCGAGCCAGGCCATCGACAGAGTGGAGAGAAGCGCGGCGATGGCGCTCGGAAGTCGCGCGGCGGTTTCGCTTACGCCGAAAAGTTTGAAGCTGAGCGCGGCGCCCCAGTAGTAGAGGACCGGCTTTTCAAACCAGGGCTCGCCGTAAAGGCGAGGCGTGACCCAGTCGCCGGTCTCGGCCATGTCGCGAGCGATCCATGCGTACCGGGGTTCGTCTGGACCGACGAGGCCGAGGGCGCCGAGATTGTGAAAGTAGCAGATGTAAAGAGTGGCAAGAATCAGGACAATCCAGAGGAGACGGGCGGTGGGCGAAAGTGTGTGAATGGCGGCGAGAGGGTTGTCGGTTTGCGTCACAGAAGGATGAGTTTAGCATTGGCAGTGTATCTTGGAAGGGTTGGGTTGGTGAATGAGGCTCGACCATAAAAGCGGAGGCAGGGCTCCGCACTCCAAAAATGATTGAGCGGCTGCAATATTGGGTGGCGTGGATGTTTGTGAAGATGCTTGGGGCGTTGCCCCGTCCTTTGGCGCGCTGGTTTGCGTCGATGGCGACGCGGTTGCTGCTGCTGTTCCTTCCCAAATTGCGGAAAACCGCGGAGTTTAATTTGCAGCTGGCTTTTCCGGGATGGACGGACCGGCAGCGACGCGCGGTGATGAAGCAGATGACCCGGAATCTGGGGTGGATGGCGGCGGAGTTTGCGCGGATGCCCGAGTACACCAAGGAAAATATTGAGAATGTGGTGGTGCTGGATGGACATGAGAATTTTTTGGCGGGGCAGAGCCGCGGGAAGGGCGTGCTGTACCTGACGGGCCACATCGGGGCCTGGGAGCTTTCCTCTTACGCACATGCGTTGTACGGGTTTCCGCTGCACTATATGGCGCGGCCGCTCGATAACAAGCCGTTGGATGCACTGGTGAACGAGTACCGCGGACGATCCGGGAACAAGCCCATTTTTAAGAATGAGGCGGCGCGCACGATGTTGCGCGTGCTAAAGGAATCGGGGACGGTGGGAGTTCTGGCAGACCAAAACACCATGCCGGGCGAGGGCGTGTTTGTGGATTTTTTTGGTGTGCCGGCGTGCACCACAAGCGGACTGGCGCGAGTGG
>Ga0074044_10003069_pt1 | contig 14370 bp, 12 predicted proteins | sample BogForMeECP23OM1_FD_94443 | JGI IMG/M metagenome (GOLD analysis project Ga0074044, IMG submission 94443) | Bog forest soil microbial communities from Calvert Island, British Columbia, Canada - Bog Forest MetaG ECP23OM1 | ecosystem: Environmental > Terrestrial > Soil > Wetlands ... | reverse complement strand
TTCCCGCACGACGCGGACCGGGTCTTTCCTCCATAGGGGGACGTAGACGCGTCGGCCCACCTCCCCCGCGATGCGGAGCAGGCGCGCCCACTGGTACGACGACTGAATGGCCCCGGCCACCACTGGACCGCGGTCCCCATCGATCGCCTCTTTCAGCGCCTCGAGCTCGGGACCCTCTCCGATGCCGTGGACGGGGACCCGTCGGTGGGCCTTCTTCCACGCCTGGGCTTGCAGTGCCACGAGGTCCAAGTTGGGAGTGTGGAACATCATCGCGTCGGGGTCCTCGGGCGCGATCGTGACGAGCTCGTCGACCGGCCAGCCCTGCGTGTCGGCGAGATACGCCGAGTAGATCGAATCCTTCCCTCCCGAGACGAGCGCCGTGACCGTCATGTCGTCCCCTTAGGGAAGTCCCAACCCGGTCCGCCATCGGTCGTAGTACGAGAGGACCGGAAGCGTCGCGATCGTGCGGCCCTTCCATCGGAGGGTCGCGTCGCTGGCGTCGACCGAACCGAGCCGGACGCACCGGAGCGCACCGAACGCTCGTTCGAAGGTCCTACGGTCTCCTTCCCGGACCTCGACCACGAACCGGCTTCCCCCCTCCGCCGCGAGCGCGAGGGACGGCGAGCCGAGACCGGTGGCATCGAGGTCGACCGAGAACCCGTAACCTCCTCCGAACGCCATCTCCGCGAGCGTGACCGCCAGCCCGCCGTCGGAGACGTCGTGCGCGGCGCGCACGAGACCTCGGTGTCCCGCCGCGAGCAAACGCTCCCCCAGGCGACGTAGCCCCGTCGGGTCCGGTCGCGGCAGGGAAAAACCGCTCTTCCCGTGCCGTCGGGCCCAGAGCGACCCGCCGAGCTCCGGCGCCGAGCGTCCGAGCAGGTAGAGGGCGTTCCCCTCCTCCTTCAAGTCGCTCGTCACGGCGCGGTCGATGTCGTCCACGATTCCCGTGGCGAGGAGGACCGGGGTGGGTGGGATCTCCGCGCCCAGACCTCCGTTGTAGAAGCTGACGTTCCCGGACGGAACGGCGAGTCCGAGCGCGCGGGCGCCGCGGGCGAGACCCCGGGTCACGGACGCGAAATCGCCCAGGACGCGCGGGTCCTCCGGGTTTCCGAAGTTGAGGCAGTTCGTGAAGGCGTCGGGGCGCGCCCCGACGGCAAAGAGGTTTCGGGCCGCTTCCTCCACGACCCAAACGGCACCTTCCTCTGGATTCTCGGAACAGGCCCAGGGCTGCGACGCCGTGGCGACCGCGAGCCCGCGGCGACTCGAGGGTCGAGGCTGCAAGACCGCGGCGTCGCCGTGCGCCGGCGAGGTGACCCGACCGTGGAGCGGCTTCACCACGGTTCGGCCCTGGACCTCGTGGTCGTAGACGCGCAGGAGCCCCTCGCGCGAGAGGGAGTCCGGAGCGAAGAGAAGGTCGGTGAAGGTCTCCGTCGGGTCCTCGTCGGCGAGAGTGGGGGACCGTACGGAGCGACGGCGTCGCGCGCGGGTCGGTCGGTGGAGCGAAGGGGGGTCGACTCGGAAACCGACCTTGAGATGGCCGGCGAGGGCGCCCTTCCACAGCAGGGTCTCGTACGGGCCGGGGACGACCTCGCCGATGTCGGTGGCGGGGACATCGTGGCGCCGGAAGATCGCGAGGAGCTGCGAGAGGTCCTTCGGGGCCACATCCAGGATCATCCGTTCCTGGGACTCGGAGACCCAGACCTCCCACGGGCGGAGACCCTCCTCGCGCAGCGGCACGAGGGCAAGGTCAATGCGCGAGCCGAAACCGCCCGCGTTCACGAGCTCGCCGGAGGCGGTGGCGAGGCCGCCTCCCCCGAGGTCCTTCTGGCCGCGGACCAGCCGGCGGTCGTACGATTCGAGGCAGGCGTGGATCAGCGGTTCCTTCATGATCGGGTTGCCGAGCTGGACCGCGCCCCGGGATTCGGACTCGCTGCGGTCGGTGAGCTCCTTCGAGGCGAAGGCGACGCCTCCGATCCCATCGCGGCCGGTGAGCCCACCGACCAGCACGAGGCGGTCGCCGGCCGAGCGAGCTCGGTTCGGCGTCAGTCGAGCTCGCGGTAGGAAGCCGACGCAACCCACGTTGACGAGAGGGTTCACGACGTACGCCGGATCAAAGGAGACGGACCCCGAAACGGTCGGCACGCCCACGCGGTTGCCGTAATCCCGGATCCCGGCGATGACGCCCTCCGCGAGGTACCGCGGGCTCTTCACGCCCGGGGGAAGGTCGTCGGGTCCGCGGTCGAGGGGGCCGAAGAAAAGAGGGTCGCTGAGCGCGATCGGCTTTCCCCCGACCGCGAGGACGTCCCGAAGGATCCCCCCGATCCCGGTCGCGGCGCCGCCGTACGGCTCGACCGCGGACGGATGGTTGTGGGATTCAATCCGGATCGCGTAGGCGTATCCGTCCTCGAACCGAAGGACTCCCGCGTCCCCCGTCCCGAGGACCCGAGGAGGATGCAGGCTCGAGAACGCGCGCTTGAGGAAGGGTCGGGAGCTCTTGTAACTGCAGTGTTCGCTCCAGCTCTGCGCGATCCCCGCGAGTTCGAGGTCCGTGGGGTCGCGGCCCTCCGTCCGGAAATACGCCCGGAGACGGCCGAGCTCGTGTCGGTCGAGGCCGAGTCCTCGCTCTTCCGAGATCCGAGTGAGAGCGGCCGGCGACGCGGTTCGGATCGGGACGGAGCTGACTTCGCCCGACCAGTCGGACATGGAACTAGGCCGGGAGCGGCCGCACCGTCACTCGATGGATGACGGGGTTCGCGAGAAGTTGTTCGACCGCACGGTCGGCGAGGCGCCGAGCCTCGGATTCGGAGACGTTCGAAAACTCGAGGTCGTAGATGTGGGCCGTCGTCACGTGGCGAACCGACGGGATCCCGAGGAGCGCGAGCGACTTTTCGATGCTCTCGGCCTCGGCGTCCATCACGCCCGGCTTGAGCTCGACGCGCACCTCGATCCGGACCGCCGGCGCGTCCGTTCTTCCGACCTCCCGGCGAGGTCGTACCGGACCGGGAAGATAACGATACGCCCGCGGACCGACTCGCTCGAGTTCGCTCGCTTCGTACCGAAGATTCGGAGCTTCCCAAAAGCCTATATAGTGGAGCTTTTTCGGCCGGCCGGCTCGCTGGGGGGCCGGCCGTCATGGAGGAGTTCATCTGCAGTGTTGAGTTCCTTCGGGGCTCGGCCGCTGTCATCGCCCGCGTGTCGAGCGAAGCGGGGGGCATCCGCGAGTATCGCGGGGCCACGGCCGACGCCGTGATCGATCAGGTCATCAACGACCTCCAAGAGGAGTTCGAGTCCGCCCCGGCGGTGTAGCGCGGTTCGGGGACCGGGCATTCGCTTTTCACGAAGGAGACGACGCGTTCGGAGGGATCACCGTGGAGAAACCCACTGCGGCCAAGCCGCCGGTCAGTCGCGCCGTCGAAAGCGCCTTCACGAAGGTCTGGGGGGAAGAGAGCGTGGTCGCGCTCATCGCCCTCAAGGTCGAGACCGCCGAGGCGGACAACGTGGCGAGCGAGGTCGCGAAGTTCCCCGAGGTGGAGGACGACTTCCTGGTCACGGGGGATACCGACATCTACCTCAAGGCCCGCTTCCCGCACTACGAGGAGCTGAAGGAGTTCGTCCTTCACCGTCTCCCGGCGGTCCGCGGGATTCGGGAGTCGAAGACGCTGCTCGTCGTCACCGCCTACAAGGAAGGAGGGGAGACCCACAATCCGTGACGGGCGCGAACTCCGCTCCGTCGACCCCGGCCGCCGGGGCCGCCCCGCCGGTCGCTCCGAGGACCGAAGTGGACCTCGCGGGCTTCCAGCGGATCGTCGAAGCGCTCACGCAACTGGCCGACGACTCGCTGGTCCCGAGGAACGTCCGCCGCGGGGCCCAGTCCGCGAAGGAAGCGCTCACGAAGCCCCGGGTCGCCCTCGACGTGCGGATCGCGAGCGCCGTCTACGTCCTTGACGACCTCGCGAACGACGCCAACCTGCCGACCCACGGACGCACCGCGATCTGGTCGATCATTTCGAGCTTGGAGAGCCTTCAGTGATTTCCCTCAGGCATAGGGTCAAATACGCCGACCGGGTCCCACCCCTTCGGAGCGCAAACGGGCCCGTAGCTCAGTTAGGTTGGCTGTCCGGCACCCCGGGCGGCCCTACAAAGAGCATCTGGCTTTTAACCAGGTGGTCGGGGGTTCGAACGAGCCTCCTCGCGCCAACCGCGAGGTCGCTCCGGACGTCCCCCCGGGCCCGTCACGTTCCTCGGAGCACCGCATGACCCCCAGCACCACACGTCGATCCCGCGCGCGTCCGGCCGCGGCCAAGCCCACCATTCCGCCCCGACCGTTCGTCGCCCACCACCTCGCGCCGCCCCACGAGATCCTGAGCGAGGAGGAGTCGAAGAAGGTCCTCGAACAGCTCGGCGCGTTGCCCGAGCGGCTTCCGAAGATCCTCATCGGGGACCCGGGCCTGAGGACCGACCCGCGCTACGACGCCCTCAAGGAGAGCGGTGAGAACCTGGCCGGTCGGCTCGTTCGCGTTCGCCGTCCGAGCGCCACCGCCGGCCTGGCAATCGCCTACCGTCTCATCGTCCCGGCCATGGGAGGGGACTAGTTCACAATCCATGCGAGAAATCGTGGACGCGTTCTTCCGGGAACGCTCGATCGTCAACCACCACTTGGCGAGCTTCAACGACTTCCTGCCGACCAAGGACAATCCGAACTCGCGGATGCAGCGGATCGTCGATGACGCGCGCGTCAGCGAGGATTCGACCGAGCGGGGCGTTATCCGCCTCGACGTCCAGAAGACGAAGAGCTCGATTTACGTGCGCGTCGGACGCCGTCGGGACGCCCGGGGGAACGTCAACCCCTCGGCCGAACCGACCATCTTCATCGGCGCTCCGTTCGTCAAGGAGCCGGTCGGCTCGAAGCCCACGCTCACCCCGATGGAGGCGAGGCTCAGGAACCTCACCTACCAAGCGCCCATCTTCCTCAAGGTCACGGTCGTCGAGAACGGCGTGGAGCGCGCCCCCGAGGACGTGCACATCGGCGACCTTCCCATCATGGTCAAGAGCCGCCCGTGCAACCTGAACCGTTACAAGATCTCCGAGGACGACCAGATCTGGCTCTCGGACGACGAATACCGCGCGAAGCTTGTCGAGTACGGCGAGGACCCGCTCGACCCCGGCGGCTACGCCATCATCGGCGGGACAGAACGCGTCATCATCAGCCTCGAGGACCTCGCCCCCAACCGGATCTTCGCCGAATACAACGAGCGCTACGGCACTCCGATCGAGAGCGCGAAGGTGTTCAGCCAGCGCGGCGGATACCGCTCGCTCACCGTTGTGGAGAGGAAGAAGGACGGAGTCCTCCAGGTCTCGGTCCCGACGGCGAGCGGACAGATCCCGCTCGTGATCCTGATGAAGGCGCTCGGGATGAAGAACGACGAGGAGATCTTCCAGGCGGTCCTCGGCGAACTCCTCCCGCTGGACGAACCGTTCGTCCAGACGATGAAGCACCTTTTGAACGTCAATTTAGAAGAGTGCATTTCGAAGAAGCTCTACCCGCCCGAGGGAGTCCTCTCGACCGAGGACGCGCTCATCTTCCTCGAGAAGAAGTTCGCGACCGGGCAAGCGAAGGAGTACCGTCAGCGCAAGGTGGACGGGATTCTCGACCGCTCGCTCCTGCCGCACCTCGGCGACGCGAAATCGGACCGTCTGAAGAAGGCGCTCTATCTTGCGCGCATGGCGCGAACGGTGCTCGAGCTCAACCTCAAGGTCCGCGGCGAGGACGACAAGGACCACTACGCGAACAAGCGGCTCAAGCTCGCCGGCGACCTGATGGAGGACCTCTTCCGCGTCGCGTTCTCGCTGCTCCTCAAGGACCTCAAGTACCAGCTCGAGCGGTCGTTCGCCCGCAAGAAGGACCTGCGGATCGCGAGCGCAATCCGTCCCGACCTGCTCACCCAACGTCTCGTCCATGCCCTGGCGACCGGAAACTGGGTCGGCGGCCGCGCCGGTGTGAGCCAGGTGCTCGACCGGACGAGCCACATGTCGACCATCAGCCATCTGCGTCGCGTCACGAGCCCGCTCACCCGCAGCCAGCCGCACTTCGAGGCGCGCGACCTACACCCGACGCAGTGGGGCCGTCTCTGCCCGAACGAGACGCCCGAAGGGCAGAACTGCGGTCTCGTCAAGAACTACGCTCTGTGCGTCGACGTGAGCGAGGGCGCCGACGAGGAGGAGGTCACCCTCATCCTGCGCGACCTGAACACGCGCGAGATCGGCCCCGAGGTGTTCCAGGAAGCCGCGGCCCCGCGCGGAAAGCGTGCGGCGCGCGTTTACGTCAACGGGAATCTGATCGGGCTTCACTCGCAACCTCTCGACCTCGTCAAGGAGATCCGCGAGCGCCGGCGGACGGGGACGCTCTCCCCGACGCTCGGCGACAAGACCTACGAGCTCAACGTCCGCTACGACGACGAGATGAACGAGGTGATCGTCCACTGCGACCCGGGTCGGCTTCGCCGCCCGCTCGTCGTCGTGAAGAACGGCGTCCCGCGCGTCTCGCGCTCCGACCTCGACGAGCTCGCCCGAGGCACGCTCTCCTTCAGCGACCTCGTCCGCCAGGGAAAGATCGAGTGGGCGGACGCGGAAGAGGAAGAGGACGCGCTCATCGCGGTCGACGCCTACGTTCCGCCCGACCGCTGCCCGAAGTGCGAGAAGGCGCTCAGCCGGTCCGACATCCGCTGGACGTCGATGGGCGACAAGGGCGACCAGACGACGGTCGAGTGCGGGTTCTGTCACGGCACGTTCCCGACCTCGAACCTGCTCACGGAGAAGCACACGCACCTCGAGATCGACCCCAACCTGATGCTCGGCGTCTGCACGGGACTCATCCCGTACCCCGAGCACAACAGCGCTCCGAGGAACACGATGGGATCGGGGATGGCGAAGCAGGCGCTCGGCGTCGAGTCGGTCAACTACCGCCGACGGCCGGACACGCGCGGCCATCTCCTCCACTACCCGCAGGCACCGCTCCTTCGGACGCAGACGATGCGCTACGTCCACTTCACCGAGCGGCCGGCCGGACAGAACTTCGTGGTCGCGGTCCTCTCCTACGAGGGGTACAACATGCAGGACGCCCTCGTCTTTTCGAAGGGCGCGATCGACCGCGGCCTGGGCCGCTCGTCGTTCTTCCGTACCTACCGGGGCGAGGAGCGCAAGTACCCGGGAGGCCAGGAGGACCGCTTCGAGATCCCGCGGCCGGACGTAGCGGGCGCCCGGGTCGACACCGCCTACCGGAACCTGGGCGAGGACGGTCTCATCTTCCCCGAGCTCGAGGTCGCCGAAGGCGACGTGCTGGTCGGCAAGACGAGCCCGCCGCGCTTCCTCGAGGAGAAGACCGATCTATTGACCCCGCAGAAGCGCCGCGAGACGAGCGTCACCGTCCGCTTCGGCGAATCCGGCTGGGTCGACAACGTCATCCTCACCGAGGGCGAGAACATCTCGAAGCTCGTCAAGGTCAAGGTCCGCAATCAGCGGGTCCCCGAGCTCGGCGACAAGTTCGCGAGCCGCCACGGGCAGAAGGGCGTCATCGGCCTCATCGTGCCGCCGGAGAACCTGCCGTTCACCCGCGACGGGATCACCCCGGACCTGCTGATCAATCCGCACGCCATCCCGTCCCGGATGACGGTCGCCCACGTCCTCGAGATGCTGGGCGGCAAGGTGGGCGCGCTCGAGGGCCGGACGATCGACGGCACCGCGTTCTCGGGAGCGCGCGAGGAAGCCTTGCGCGAGGGCCTGCAGGCGCTCGGATTCCATCCCTCCGGACGCGAGACGCTCTACGACGGACTCACCGGTCGCCGATTCGAGGCCGAGATTTTCATCGGTGTGATCTACTACCAGAAGCTCCACCACATGGTCGCGGGCAAGATGCACATGCGCTCGCGCGGGCCGGTCCAAATCCTCACGCGACAGCCGACCGAGGGGCGCTCGCGCCAGGGCGGTCTGCGGTTCGGAGAGATGGAGCGCGACTGTCTGATCGGCCATGGGGTCGCGATGGTCATCAAGGACCGGCTCCTCGATGAATCCGACGGCACGATCCAGTACGTCTGCGGCAACCCGGAGTGCGGGCACATCGCCATCCCGGATGCGCGCGCGAACTCGCTGCGCTGCCCGAGCTGCGGGAACACCTCGTCGATCTATCCGGTCGAGATGAGCTACTCGTTCAAGCTCCTCCTCGAGGAGCTGATCAGCCTCGGCGTGATCATGCGGCTCCAGCTCGAGGAGATGCGGTAGGAGGGTCGAAGATGGCGCAGGGACTATCGAAGCGCATCCGCGGCCTCCAGTTCGCGTTCCTCTCCCCGGACGAGATCCGGCGGATGAGCGCGGCGAAGATCATCACCGCCGACACCTACGACGACGACGGCTACCCGATCGAGATGGGGTTGATGGACCTCCACCTCGGGGTCATCGAGCCGAACCTGCGCTGCCGGACGTGCGGGGGCCGCGTCAACGAATGCCCCGGTCACTTCGGGATCATCGAGCTCGCGATGCCGGTCATCCACGTCGGGTACGCGAAGGAGGTCAAGCGTCTCCTCCAGTCGACGTGCCGGGCGTGCGGACGCGTGCTGCCCGACGCTCCGAGCCCGCGGGCCGAGGCGGTCGTCGACTCGGACGATTCCGCGCCAGCGCCCAAGAAGGCCTCCCGACCCCGGGAGGCGAAGGACGAGCGCTCCTGCCCGCACTGCCACGAGATCCAGCAGCGGATCGTTCTCGACAAGCCGACCACGTTCCGCGAGAACAGCCACAAGATCACCCCGAAGGAGGTGCGCGCCCGGCTCGAGCGGATCCCCGACGACGACGTTCGGGCCCTCGCCCTCAACCCGAAGTTCGGCCGCCCGGAGTGGATGGTGCTCACCGTCCTCCCCGTTCCGCCGGTCCAGGTCCGCCCGTCGATCACGCTCGAAAGCGGGGAACGGAGCGAGGACGACCTCACGCACAAGCTCGTGGACGTGCTGCGGATCAACCAGCGCCTGCGCGAGAACCGCGACATGGGCGCCCCCCAGCTCGTGGTCGAGGACCTCTGGGAGCTCCTCCAGTACCACGTCACCACGTACTTCGACAACCAGACGAGCGGCATCCCGCCCGCGCGACATCGCTCGGGCCGGCCCCTCAAGACCCTCGCGCAGCGCCTGAAGGGGAAGGACGGCCGGTTCCGTTCGAACCTCTCGGGAAAGCGCGTCAACTTCTCGGCGCGTACGGTCATCAGTCCGGACCCGCTCCTCTCGATCAACGAGGTCGGCATCCCGGTCGAGGTCGCGCGCGGGCTCACCGTCCCGCTCGAGGTGACGGTGCACAACCAGGAGGTCGCGAAGGAGCTCGTCCGTCGCGGCCCGTCGCCGGCTCCTGACGCCGAAGGGCACGTCCGCTGTGGGGTCAACTACCTCGTCCGCGAGGACGGCCAGCGGATCAAGGTCATGGAGAAGAACGCGGAGGCGTGCGCCGAGCTCGTCGTTCCGGGTTCCGTCGTCGAACGCCAGCTCGTGGACGGCGACATCGTCCTGTTCAACCGGCAACCGAGCCTGCACCGGATGAGCATGATGGCGCACTTCGTTCGGATCCTCCCGCACAAGACGTTCCGGTTCAACCTCTGCGACTGCCCGCCGTACAACGCGGACTTCGATGGCGACGAGATGAACCTGCACGTCCTCCAGAGCCAGGAGGCCCGCGCCGAGGCGAAGGTCCTCATGAAGGTGGAGGAGCACATCCTCTCGCCTCGCTACGGCGGACCGATCATCGGGATGCTGCACGACCACATCACCGCGGCCTTCCTGCTCACGTACCAGAACCCGAAGTTCTCGAAGAGCGAGGTGACCTACCTCCTCTCGAAGCTCCACTACCCGCTCCCGCCGCCCGAGGGCAAGGACAAGGACGGCGTCCCCTTCTGGGGAGGAAAGCAGCTCTTCTCGCTCACGCTGCCGAAGGACCTCACGATCGAGTTCCGGGCGAACATCTACGCTCGCTGCGACTGCCCGCCGCTCAACTGCAAGCACGACGCCAACGTCGTGATCGAGAACGGTGTCCTGAAGGCCGGCGTCATCGACAAGAAGGCGATCGCCTACGAGAAGGGCGCCGTCCTGGACGCCATCGCGCGCAACAACGGTATGCCGCGCGCCCGCCAGTTCCTCGACGAGATGAGCCGCCTCGCGATCACCGCGATCGGTCTCAAGGGCCTCTCGACCGGCATCGACGACGAGGACGTCCCCGAAGGGGCGCTCAAGGAGATCCTGACGGCCCTTTCCGACGCGCGCGTGCGCGTGAACGAGCTCGTCACGATGTACCGCAAGGGCGAGCTCGAACAGATGCCGGGCCGCTCGCTCGAGGAAACGCTCGAGGTGATGGTGCGACGGGAGCTCGGCCAGGCGCGCGACACGGCCGGCGACATCGCGGGCCGGTATCTCGGTCTCGAGAACCCCGCCGTGATCCTCGCGAAATCGGGGGCGCGCGGTTCGATGCTCAACCTGACCCAGATGGCCGGCGCCGTCGGCCAGCAGTCGGTCCGGGGGGAGCGACTCATGCGGGGATTCGTCCACCGCACACTCCCGCACTTTGAAAGGGGCGACCTCGGCGCGGATGCGCGAGGGTTCGTGAGCTCGAGCTACAAGCGCGGGCTCTCTCCGACCGAGTACTTCTTCCACTCGATGGGCGGCCGGGAGTCGCTCGTCGACACCGCGGTCCGGACGAGCCGGTCCGGCTACATGCAGCGGCGGCTCATCAACGCCCTCGAGGACTTGAAGGTCGCCGAGGACGGGACCGTCCGCAACACCGCGGAGACGATCATTGAGTACAAGTACGGGGAGGACGGCATCGACCCGACGCGCTCCTACCAGGGCGCCCCGGTCTCGCTCGACGAGGTCGTCGCCCAGGTCCTCGGCCGACGCGTCCGCTCGAGCGAGGAGCGCCGACCCGAAGGCGCTGCGGGCGCTCCGCCGGTGACCGAAGAGGAGATGGACCTGCAAGCCGAGGCGCAGCTCGAGGAAGAGGCCGAGGAAGAGGAGACCGAGGAGTTCGGAGCGCCCGAAGAGGGCCCCGAATTCGGAGGCGAGTGAGCCCCATGGTCGACGAGAAGAAGGCCCCGGTCCGCGACCTCTCGACCCGCATCCAGGAGACCGCCCGCCGGGAAACCGGGATCACCCTGCCCCCGTCGATGGTCGAGGAGCTCCGCGCGAAGCTCCAGAGCCTTCGTCTCACGCCCTCGGACGCCTCCAAGGTCGTTCGCGAGGTCGCGCGCCGGTTCCGCAAGGCCGGCGTGGACCCGCACGAATCGGTGGGCATCGTGGCCGCGCAGTCGATCGGCGAGCCGGGCACGCAGATGACGCTGCGGACGTTCCACTACGCGGGGGTCGCCGAGATGAACGTCACGCTCGGGCTGCCCCGCCTGATCGAGCTCGTGGACGCGCGACGCGTTCCGTCGACGCCCATGATGACCGTGCACGTCGAGAAGAAACTGCGCGGCGACCGCGAAGCGGTCCAGAAGATCGCGCTCCAGGTCGAGGTCACCACCGTCCCCGACGTCGCCTCCATCGGGACCGTCGTCGAGGACCTCAAGGTCGTCATTTCGCCGCAAGCCGCGCTCCTCGAGGCGCGGGGAGTGAAGCGCGCCGAGCTCGAGGCGGCCCTCGTCCAGGGCCTGGACGTCCGCCTGTTCGTGGTCAAGCCGGGCTCGGGCAGCGGAGAGACCCGCTCCTTCGAGGTCCACCTGAAGGAGGCGACCGTCGGGGCGACCAAATCCCGCCGCGAGGAGATGGTCGAGGAGATGCCGTTCAAGAAGCTCCTCATCGCGAGCGAGGAGGCGAAGCGGATCCAGATCAAGGGCGTCGAAGGGATCCGCCGGGCGCTCATCCGCAAAGAAAAGGACGAGTACGTGATCTATACCGAGGGCTCGAACCTCGAGGGGGTCATCGAGATCCCCGGCGTGGACGGGGTCCGGACGACCACGAACTCGGTCTTCGAGATCTACCGCGTCTACGGCGTCGAGGCGGCGCGCGCCGCGCTCATCCACGAGGCGAATCGGACGCTCGCCGAGCAGGGTCTCGGCGTCGATATCCGCCACCTCATGCTCGTCGCGGACGTGATGACCAACGAGGGCGACATCCGCGCGATCGGTCGGCACGGGATCTCGGGCAAGAAGACGAGCGTGCTCGCCCGCGCCGCGTTCGAGATCACCGCGGCCCATCTTCTGCGGGCCGCCATCACCGGCGAAGTGGACGAGCTCAAGGGGGTCGCCGAGAACATCATCGTCGGTCAGCCGATCACGCTCGGCACCGGAGCGGTCAACCTGGTCTACCGACCGGTCAGCGCGCTCCCTGTCCCGAAGACGGTCGTCGAGGAACCGAAGGAAGAGGCGGTGACCTAGATGGACCTCGCGCACGCCCTCAAGGTGGCCCTCGAGACCGGCAAGGTCCAGATCGGGCTGACCGAGACTCTCGCGGCGGCCGAGTCGAAGAAGGCGAGGCTCTTGATCGTCGCGAAGACGTGCCCGGACGCGAAGCTCACGAAGGAACGCGCCATCGGCAAGATCCCGATCTATCACTACGACGGCACCGCGGTCGACCTCGGCCAGGCGTGCGGACGGCCGTTCCCCATCAGCGCGATGGCGATCCTCGACCCCGGTTCGAGCGCCATCCTTTCTCTCGAGACCTAGGGCCCGCGCCCCCGTTCGATGCCCGAGGTCACGTTCGACACCGCGACGCTCGGCTACATTCGGCTCTTTGAGGAACGGACCGGCGCCCGCGTCAAGGACTGCTTCGAGGCCGAGGACAAGCTCGTCTACCTCGTCTACCCCGGCGAGGTCCACAAAGCGGTGGGCCCGGGCGGGGTCCTCGTCGACCGGTTGAAGGGGATGATGAAGAAGGAGATCCAGGTCGTCGAGTTCTCGGAGGACCCCGAGACCCTCGTGAAGAACATCTTCTACTGGTACTCTCCCCGGAAGGCGGAATTCGCACCGAAGGGGAAGGGCCGGCACGTGACGGTGACGGTCGACCCGGCGTGGAAGGCGCGCGCGATCGGCAAAGCCGGAAAGAACCTCAAGGTCGCCCGAGCGATCCTGCTCCGCCACAGCGACATCCAGTCGGTCAGCGTCGCGTAAGCCGCGCCCGCGGTCCCCGACGAGAGTGGGGCCGTGAAAGTAAAAGACGAGTGACCGCTAGGTCCCGATCGGAGGAAGCGTGCGCGTCCGGGCAGTGCTCTTCGACCTCGGCGACACGCTCGTCGACGGGAAGGATTTCGACGGCTGGACCGAGCTCGCGCGCCGGTTCTACCTGGACCTCGACCCGGACGAGCTCCGTCATGCGTACTTCGAAGTGGAGAACGACGTCGACGTCCGCCCCCATCCCGAGGGCCGGGAGGCCGGTCTCGTCGACTTCTGGCGTCGGACGCTCTCGCGCGCCGCGGGCAAGGAGCTCGACGACGGCCTGACCCGCAAGTTCATCGCGGCGGTCCACGAGACCGAGCGGCCCGTCCGGCTCTACTCCGATGCGCGTCGTTGCCTCGACACGCTGCGGGCCGAGCGCCGCGCCCTCGGGGTGGTCTCGAACTCCACGAGCGAGGCAGCGGTCCGCCGGATCCTCGACCGGGTCGGGATCCTCGACTACTTCGCTCGGATCCTCTCCTCGGGGACCGAGGGCATCGAGAAGCCGAACCCCGAGATCTTCCGTCGCGCGGTCGAGCGGTTGGCCGTGCGACCGGAGGAGACGGTCTACGTCGGCAACCTTGCCTACACCGACGCGAAGGCCGCGACGGCCGCGGGCCTTCACGGAATCTGGCTCAACCGCGAAGGGTTCGGGTACGGCGAGGACCCGCCCGAGATCACGTCGTTGATCGAGGTCCCGACCCTGGTGCGGCGGCTCGAGAACGGCGAGGACAGCCCACGCCGGAGCGCCGCCGGTGGCGCCCGTTAAATACCGGACCCCCTTCGTTCGAGGGCTGAGCCCGTCTCTTCGGAGGCGCGGCCGAGCGACGCCGCCACGGCGAGCCGGGGACCCCGTGATCCGCGCTCTTCCAAGGCGACGCCACAGATGGCCCAATGGGGGCGTGGAGCCCTGAGAACCCCTCCCTGGAGACGGGGAGTGACCTCTCGGGACTGACGGGGGAGACAAGTACGAGAAACGTACGCGAAAATAGCTCATCTAACGTAAAGAGCAATTCCGCCAGTCAGCGAAGATCGGTTTCCGACCACAAGTATTCCCGCACACGCATGAACGTGTGCATCAAATCCGGTTGATCCTGCCGGCGGGCACCGCTATTGGAGTTCGCTTAAGCCATGCGAGTCGAGAGGGGTAAGCCCTCGGCGCACTGCTCAGTAACACGCGGACAATCTGCCCTCGAGACGGG
>Ga0074044_10003068_pt1 | contig 14374 bp, 14 predicted proteins | sample BogForMeECP23OM1_FD_94443 | JGI IMG/M metagenome (GOLD analysis project Ga0074044, IMG submission 94443) | Bog forest soil microbial communities from Calvert Island, British Columbia, Canada - Bog Forest MetaG ECP23OM1 | ecosystem: Environmental > Terrestrial > Soil > Wetlands ... | reverse complement strand
CCTGTGAAAATCTTTGCAACGCGTTGGAAACCTACCATTTACGTCAAGCTTGCGCAAGGCGGTTTGCGCCTGTGGTAAACAGCCCGCGCGGCCAGCCCGCCTAATGGACAGCCCAACCGCATCGCCCGAAACGCTGGTGGCCATCTCCTCAATGGATTTCGTCAGGGCACGTCTCGGCGCGTTTGAAACGGCTGCACCATGCGGGATCTAGAGATGTGTCTGGGGGAAGACCGGCTCAAGATCGAGCCCCGAGCTTTGTTCCAGCCTTCCTCCCGGCAAAGAATCACCTTCTCTACTCAAGACTCCCTGAAATCATTTTCGGAACAAATGCGGGAGGTACCAGCGGGCGTAGGTCGCCGATCCCAATAAGAGCACGAGCCACCAGAGCACTAATACAGTTCGCATCCAGAGCTTGTACTGGGTGATGCGGAATTTCACCGGCAAAACGCTCGTGCCGGCGGCCAACAGAATGTACAATCCTGCGATTTCCGTTATCGTTCCGAGCGCCGCGTGTGCCGTCGCCAGAGCGTAGTAAGCCTTGCCAAGTTTGAGCGGTATCTTCGGAATCACTTGAACTCGAAAAGAAGGAATCATCGTGAGCACGATCACGGCAAGGTTGAGAAGCACGATCACCGACTGGCACCAGGCGTGCTCCCGGAAACGCCGCAACCGCGCGAGCAGTGCGCCGATGAGCAGCCCCACTCCCATGGCGATCTCTAGGAGCAGAGTCAGGTTGGCGTAGGAAGGAGCCACGGTTCCGCGGAAGCCTCGTTTCACATCGTTGTCTCCGGCGCGTCTAGCCGGGCCCGTTTACCCCACTGAGAAATCCGCCGAGATGCCCCGTCAACCCCACAAGCAACACCCCGAGTGCTTCGATCGGCAGGCGGTACTTCGGCAAGAATTCATCCGGATGCCGCCGCACCCGCCAGTGGATCCAAAACACCAGCCAGATCAACACACTCGATATGCAGCCCAGGACCAGGTGCATCAAGAGAATCCCTTTCAGCTTTTGTCCCTCGAGCGCCCACTGCCACGCCACAAGCCCCGTCGCCACCACCGGCACCGTTAAGATCGCTGCGAGTAGCAGATTGAAATACGCCGCGGTAGCCAGCGTCTGGTCCCTCCTCCACTGCGCCAGATAGTCGAACGCCACCGCCGCGAGAAACAGCGCAATGGGAAAGTGAATCAGGACCACATGCTGCGCGTGCTTGGCTAGAATCACAGTCCTGATGTCGAAGGGATTTGCGCTCATCGTCCCCTCACTGCACCACAACCTTGCCGGTCATCTTCGGGTGAATTGAACAGAAGTAGGGGTAGGTTCCGGCCTTGGTAAACGTGTAAGAAAACTTCTCGTCAGTGTCCAGCACCTTCGACTTGAAGCTCTTATCGTCGGCGACCACGGTATGCGGGATGTCATCGCGATTCGTCCACGTCACGGTCGTCCCCGCCGCGACGGTGAGCGTTTGGGGCCCGAAACTGAAGTTATCGATCTTCACTTCCGCGGTTGCCGGCGCCGACTGCTGAGTATTCGCGGTGACGTTCGGTGATCCTGTCAACAGCATCACCATCCCGACCATCTCCCGGGTATTCGCGATGACGCTCGGTGATCCTACCAACACCATCAACATCGCGCCCATCGCCGCCGTCAAAGTTGCACTGCACACACATTTCCTCATCATCTTGGCTCCTTTCTAGATTTCTTCGGAATTAACGTCCTTGCCTGGACCGGATCCTTGCCGGTTTACCCAAGCGTTGAGTCCACTACCGCCAGCGCGTGCTGACCCCGCACGTAATTCACATCTGTAATTCCCAGCAAGCTCCTCAACTGCTCCGCGGGCACTTTCAGCGGGCCGGGCGATGGAGCGGATCCCGGAGCGGGCTGAGGAAATGCGGTGGACATCGCGGTATGAAACGTCACATTTCCCTCGACTTTCTGCATCACCTGATGAATATGCCCGTTGAGCACGCTGACCGAACCGAACTTCTTCAGGTAGGCCAATGCCTGCGCGCTGTCTTCAGTGCCCAGCCCCACTCCGGATACACCGTCCACAGCGGAATGTGCGCGAACACCACGATCGGCGTGCTGTGCTTCAACTGCTTGACGTCCTGTTCCATCCATTCCAGTTGCTCATGGCCCAGGGTGCCGAGACCCCCGGCTTTCAAATTCAGCACATTCACAAGACCAATGAAGTGCACACCTTTTTTGTCGAAGCTGTACCACCCCCCACCGGTGGCGCCTTTTCCGTAGCGTTCCAGGTACTGCTTGCCGTCATCGTTCAGCACGTCGTGTTCGCCTGGCACGAAGAAGACGTCCTTGGCGCTTGCGCTCTTCAAGACCTGGTCCACGGTGTCGAACTCTTCGGGTTTCGAGAGGTGGCTGATGTCGCCCGTATGCAACATAAACTCGGGCGGGGTCGTCAGACCGTTAATTTTGTCCACCGCCGCCTTCAGTGTCCCTACCACGTCCGGATTCGCCGCCTTGTTAAATCCCATGTGGCTGTCGCTGATCTGCACGAAACTCAGTTCACCGGCCGTAGCCGCCTTGCCTCGCAACTGTGACATCTGGCTCAGGCTGAATGACTTCAGTACACCGCCCTGCATGACGCAAAACGCTCCCGTTCCCGCCCACGCCATGCATTTCAAAAATCCCCGCCGGTCTACTCCATCATTGTTGTGATCGTGCAGAAGTTCGTCTTTTGCCTTCCCAGCCATGATTCCTCCTCGACCTTATTTTGTCGCCTGCTCACCCTTGGTTTCGCCCGGGCGTATTTTTCTGGAACGAGCGGCGCGGGATCGAAAGCATCGAAAGGTGCCTGCGCTGCTCTTGGTCGTTTTCCACCTTTGCAGACCGCAGGCCTTGGCTCTTTATTCCCGTACAAGCACCGATGAGCTTCTTTTATCTTTCGTCAAACAGAGAGGGAGCGGACGGGAATAAAATCACGTCCGAGGCGGTTCCTATGAGTGAGCAATCCTGTCCACGGGAAAGGTTCGGACGTGCTGGACGCGCAAGGTAAGGCCCGCGTCGAGATGCCCGTGCTGCCGGATCGTGCTCTGCGCGCTGGAAGGGTGTTCTTACAAGAAGGTTGCCGCCATGACCTCGATTTCCATAGGTACTGTAATGTCCGCCCTTTCCCGTGCCCGCCGGCTGGTTCAGCTGGCGCCCACTCACCCTGACTGCGAGGAAGCCACCCATGAGCTGTGACAGCGCTGGCACCGTTCTTCACGGCTACTTCGATAACGAACTTGGGGCCCTCGGTACCGCCCGATTCGAACGCCATCTCGACCGGTGCTCGGAGTGTGCTGACGCACTCGAGGCCCTTAAATCCTTGCGCTCGTCCATAAACCTTGCGCAGCTCTATGAGAAAACGCCTGCCTCGTTGCGCAAGAAAGTTCTCGCTGACCTCAGTTCTACGAGCCCTGTCGCTATCGTCCCGGCTCGTACGCCCTGGCGATGGCTCGCCGTCGCCGCTTCATTTCTTCTGATTGCCTATGCAGGCTGGCAATTCGTCTCCGTTCACCGTGGCGACAGCGATGAAACAGTGCTGGCCGCAGAGGTTGTCGATGCCCATTTGCGATCGCTCCAACCCGGCCATCTCACCGACGTCATCTCCTCCGATCAACACACGGTAAAACCCTGGTTCGACGGTAAATTGGATTTCTCTCCGCCAGTCCGGGATTTTGCGGATCAAGGATTTCCACTGCAGGGCGGCCGCCTCGACGTCGTTCACGGCCGCGCCATCGCTGCTCTGGTCTACGGCCGTCGCAAACATCTCGTGAACGTTTTCATCTGGCCCGTGCGCGAAATAGACACCGGTCTGCGTTCCGGCTCACAACAGGGCTATCAATGGATCGATTGGCGTAAGGGAGGGATGGAATTCCGCGCCGTCTCCGACGCCGCGCCTTCTGACCTCGAGCAGCTTCAGCGGCTTTTCACTGAGTAGTCAGGAATGGACGCACAAAGGGGCACTCGAAGGGGCAGACGCCGGAGCGTGTCAACGACTCTGAGGCACCCGCCGGACGCGCAACTCTGAACATCAAATTCTCTGGATCAACGAGGGAGGCCGACACGGCGCACCAGGTCTTGAAAGCGCGCGTCCGAGCGGAGAGGATCGAAGCCCGGCCGCAGCAGGACGCCCGGGTTAAATCGCTCTTCGTAGCCTTTTTCAAGCCAATTCATGGCTTGATCTTTATCCCCGAGAGCCACATAGACCACGGCAATCTCCGAGGCATACGAAGCGATTGGGTTTGAGCGCTTCTTCAGATCACTCAGTAGCTTTACCGCTTCGCTCCTCTTGCCGGATGCGACGTAAGCGCGAGCAAGATTGGACATGGATGTCGGGCTACCCCCAGAAAGCTGGACCGCTTTTTGCAGTTCTGCCACCGCTTCATCGTTCCTGTGTTTTTGGAGGTATGCCTGGGCGAGTTGATTATGTGCGAGAGCAAAATTGGGATCCATTTCGATCGTCTTGCGGCTCTGTTGTATCGATTCGTCGTAGGAATGCGCAAGGGCAAGAAGCTCCGCCAAATCGGCGTTAATGATCAGAGATAGCGGGTCCAGATTTTCGGCTTTTCTCATTTCGGCGAGCGCTTCCTCATACCGACCCAGTAAACTTAAATGCCAGGCATACCAGTGGTGAGCAGTTGCGTAGCCTGGGTTCAGTTCAATGGCCCTCCGGAATTCCTTCCCGGCAGTGTCCAAATCCCAGTCGAAGCCATCCAAGCAGAATGCCAGCGAGTTGTGGGCTTCCCCCAGCGCGCTGTCCAATTCCAGAGCTTTGATCGCCGCGGCCTTCGCTTTGGGAAGCGCCTCCTTGGGAGTCATCGCCGCATACTGCCAGTCTCCCAACAAAGCATACGTGTCGGCTAAGCCGGAATAGGCTTGGGCGTATTTAGGGTCCTCTTCGATTGCCTGATTGAAATAAGCCAGGGCAGCCTTCAAACCATCCGCCGTTCGCTTGTTCCAGAAGTAGCGTCCTTTGAGATACGACACGTAAGCTTCCGGATTAACAACTTTTATGTTTTTCAGCGCAGCCTGTTCCTGTGGACTCAAATTGATCCGAATTTGATCTGCAATGGCTCTCGCCACCTTGTTTTGGAGCGCCAAGGTATCCCGCAGTTCACCCTCATAGCTCTGGGACCACAGGTGCTTGTCCACAGAGGCTTCGATCAACTGCGCCGTGATGCGGACCTGGTCGCCGGATCGGAGAACGGTGCCCTCCACCACGGCGTCTACGTTCAGTTCACGGGCGATCTGCGGCAGAGGCTTGCGCGCACGTTTATACGCCATCACTGAGGTACGCGAGATCACACGCAACGCGCCGATCTGGCCGAGGTCCGAAATCAACTCGTCGGTCATGCCATCCGCGAAGTAATCCTGAGACGCATCGCTCGAGAGGCTTTCGAATGGAAGGACCGCCAAGGAGTGAATGACGGGGGACGCGCGGTTCCAGGAATAAACCTTCCAGGCGGTGAGAGATGCCATTATTACCAGCAGCACGAACACTGAGATCTTCCACGCAAATGACGGCAGGTGGTATTTGGAAGTTGCGAGCTTGCCGGCGAGATCCGGAAGATCAGGGGCTTCTGCCGCGGGATGAGGCTGGGATGCGGGCTCCGGACTGCGAACAGGGGCTGCATCGGCAACCCTGACCTCCGCGAGGAAGCGGTAGCCGCGCCGAGCAACGGTTTCCACAAAGCGAGGACTCTCAGCGGAGTCGCCGAGGGCCTCTCGGATTTTGTTGATCGCTTTGTTGAGCCCGTGGTCAAAATCCACGAAAGTGTCTGCGGGCCAGAGCTTTTTCTGAAGTTCCTCTCGAGTTACAACCTCGCCGGGGTGCTCAAGAAGCACCGCCAGGACTTGAAAGGGTTGTTCCTGAAGCCGAACTCGTAGGCCGCGCTTTCGCAATTCGCCAGCGCGAAGATCCATTTCGAAAACCCCAAAACGGAGCGGCCCGCGAACCTGATGGGGTTCTTGCACGGAGAGGTGAACCTCGTAGAAAAGCAGTATACCACCGGCCAGAGTTCCGGGCGACAGAGTCAGGGGACATTTTCCTCTAAGTCTTCTATTGAGTGCAGGTTACCAGGGGACCTCTATTCCAGTGGGAGAGAATTCCCCGTCCATTGTGGCGACCTCAAGTGCGAACCATAGTGAGGCCCGCAGGCGCACTCGTTGGAACGCGGTACCGCTTGCACGGAGGCCTCAATGCCCGAAGACAATCACATTCCCAGTTTTGAGCAGGCCGTCTTGCCGCATCTTGACGCGGCCTACAACCTCGCGCGCTGGCTGACGCGTAATCAGCAGGACGCAGAGGACGTTGCCCAGGAAGCATGCCTACGCGCTTTTCGATTCTTTCCCGGCTTCCGAGGCGGCGATGCGCGTGCATGGCTCCTGAAGATTGTCCGCAATACTTGCTATAGCTGGTTGCATGCAAACCGGCCGCTCCGAGAGGCCACGGAATTTGACGAGAACCTTTTCCCTCCTGATTCTCGCGCTCCCAATCCAGAAGAAGTTGTGCTCCAAAACGACAGCGGCGTTCTGGTGCGAAGAGCGCTGGAGCAGCTACCGACGAATTTTCGTGAAATCCTCATTTTGCGCGAACTCGAGGGGATGTCCTACGGAGAGATTGCAGAGATCACCGGAATGCCTGCAGGCACCGTGATGTCCACCTTATCGCGTGCGCGGGGCCGCCTTCGCCAAGCTCTCACAAGTCTTATGAAGGGGGACACGGTGCCAGGTTCACGACGAATCGTAGCTGCGAACGCATGAGTGCGTGGGGGCGCGTCTGCGGTGATATGCGAATTCCAACGGATGGGGCCTCTCTGGGAATTCGGCGCCCGGGCGGCTGGCGGAGCGAACAGTGGGAATAACAAAGGCGGGTCAGCGGTCTATAGAGATGAACAAAGCGAGCCAATCGAAAATCGGACACAGGCTCCGACGTTCAAGGAGAGAACTACAATGAGAGAAAGTGCCAACAGCAGGTTGTCGAAAGGTCTTTCCCGGGCGGCAATCGCGATTCTTGCAATTGGAATCGCTGCGGCGCCCGCGTTCGCTCAGTCGGGGGGCTGGACAGTGGACAGCAATCACTCCGATGCACGAATCGCGATCGACGGAAAAATCAATGGGAGCAGCCAATCCATCACGCTGGGCGCCGGCGGCGTGAGCGGGACACTGCGGCTGGACCGCAGCGATCTCACCAAATCCACGCTGCAATTCACCATCGATCCGGCGGGCTCCGGCCCGGCGGCGGTGGGACCGAACGGCGAGACGCCGGACGCGGGATCTTTGCCGGCCACGCTTCTGAGTTTCCGCTCCGAGAAGGCTTCCCGGTCCGCTGACGGAAAGCTCCATATGACCGGTGCGCTGACCGTGACTCGCATGGAGCGCGAAGCGTTACTGGACGCGAACGAGGCCTACTCCGGCCCCGTGTACGTTTCCCGCGTGGTCACGCACACGCAGCGCGAACAGTCGTTCATATTCGCAGTTCCCGCATCTGATCCTGCCGACGGCGGCAGCGCGAAAATCAAGCTTGAGGCGCTGGTCAAGATTAACCGGGAGGATTTCCCCGAGCTAGTGAATGCGGCGCTCTCGACGAATTGGCCGTTCACGGTTCAGGACGAGACCTGCGAGGCCTCTCCCAACTCCCGGGAGGACTACTCGGGTACCCTGTGCACAGGTTCCGCGGTGACGCTGCCGTCGATCACTCGGACGGCCGCCTCAGCCGGTGAGGACTATCCGGGCACGGATGCGAATTCCGCGGAGCCGGGCAATCTCGTAACCCTCGCGCTGCACTTGCAGCTCACTCCGGAAAACGCACAGCTTTCCTCGAAGATCGGGCAGTGAGACCAATCTCAAACCACTCCATCCGCGGCGGGCTCTCGGAAATTTCGGGGGCCCGCAGCCGTCCTGGCGGGCGGCCAAATCTGGTGGGCGACGGGGTCCTGCGCGCTCGCTGAGTGCTTTCCCGGCCATCCCGAGAAACGCTAATTCTCGTCTTTGCGAAGTTTGTCCAGCAGAGCGAAGAGCGGCCAGGCCAGCAGCGCCGCGACCAGCGAGGCCACCAGAATCCGCACGGTCATCAACGGAGCCGCTTGCGCCAGCAGCCACCGCCGCGTGAATACGTAGACGAGATTGTGCAGATGAAAGAACGCGAAGGCCAGCACCATGCGGCTCACGGGATGCTCCACGTCCAGCCTGGCCCCGATGGTGGACGCCAGATATCCCACGATGGTTTTCGCGATGCCGAACAGGCCAATCAGATTTGCGCCGGTCAGCCCGTCCTGAGCCATGCCGATCACCATGCCCAGCAGCAATCCGCGCGAAGGATTGCGCCGGCTCAGCCCGAAATAGAGCGTCACGAGCAGGGGCAGCTCGATCAGGTCCCCGACGATATTGCCCTTCCACACGTGCGCGGGCACAAACGCCTGGAGCACCAGAGCGAGAAAACTGGCGCCCACCACGGCGCCGGTGCGAAATTTGTGCACCTCGAGGCGCGGCTCGCTCACCCCGCGGATCAGAATCGGCGGAGCGCTGGCGTTTTCCGCGATCTCGGAGGGATTCACGGCTTGTCCTTCTTCACGGGCACCACGGGGGCCGCAGAGTGAGCGGTGGCGGGCTCGTTCCGCGTGGCCGAGGGGGCGCCCGCATCACGCGACGGGGCGTGAGTGGCCGGATTCGCTTCCGCGGCGGCTGCGGACGGCTGCTCCCACTCCCATTGACGCCGTGAAAGCAGGATGAGCACTTCCTCGAGGCGGTCGAGCCGCGCCGCCGGGCGGAGCTGAATCTGCTTGAACGTATTTCCCGGACGCGCATCGGCCACCACGCCCAACGGCAGGTCTTTCGGGAAGATTCGGTCCATTCCAGAAGTGAGCACGAGCTCGCCCACGGCCACGTCCTGGTCGTTGCTCACGTACTCGAGGTCCAGCAGCGGCCCGCCCGATCCCTTGGCTGCGCCCTGCGTGCGGGAATTCGCCAGCAGGGCGCCCGCCCCGCCGTTCTTGTCGGTGAGCAGCAGCACCTGCGAGGTGGTGGAATAGACTTCGAGCACCTTTCCGACCACGCCCTGGGGAGTAATGACTCCCATATTCTGCTGCACGCCGTCGCGCTCTCCACGGTCCAGATAGATCGCGCGGCCCGCCCCCGCGTCGCCGCCGATCACGCGCGCCGCAAGGAGCGGCGCGTCCGGGTGCGCACTCCGAAAATCGAGCAGGGCCGCGAGGCGTTGCGCCTCTGCGGCGCGGCTTTCCAGCCCGCTGTTCTGAAGCGAAAGTTCCCCCAGTTGCGCGCGCAGCCGCTGGTTTTCCCGGTTCGCGCGGAACAGCCCGATGTAGCCCGACCACGCGCCGCTCACGCTATCGAGTGCCCAGGAGCCTGCGCGTTCCGCCGGCGTCAGCAGCTCGACGGCCCACACGCGGATCAGCCGCGCGCCATCCGGGCGCTTGAACTGCACAGCCAGGAGCAGGATCTGAAATACCAGCGTGACAGCAAGCAGAACGTATGGGCGGCGGCGAGTGGCGATTTCAAACATTTCGTCCTGGTGGCACAGCCACTCCTGGCTGTGCGCTTGAATCCCTGGCAGGCGCCTGGGCGCGCCGGAATCGTCAAAATGTGCCGGCGGGAAGCCGGCGCTCCGTCAGTCGATGCACACCTGCCGCAACAGGTGGAAATCGCTCAGCATTTTCCCCGTGCCCAGCACCACGGAAGCCAGCGGATCGTCCGCGATGGCTACGGGCAGTCCGGTCTCTTCCCGGATGCGCTTGTCCAGGTTCTTGAGCAGCGCGCCGCCGCCGGTCAGAACGATGCCGCGGTCGCTGATGTCGGCGGAAAGTTCCGGCGGCGTGCGTTCCAGGGCCACGCGCACCGCGTTCAGGATGGTGGCCACGCAATCGGAGAGCGCCTCGCGCATCTCGCTATCGTCCACGGTCACCGTGCGCGGCACACCCTCGATGAGGTTCCGGCCCTTCACTTCCATGGTCAGCGGCTTTTCCAGCGGGTAGGCGGAGCCGATTTGCATCTTGATCTGCTCGGCGGTGCGCTCGCCCACCAGCAGGTTGTACTTCCGCTTCAGGAAGTGCATCACCGCCTCGTCCATTTCATTTCCGGCCACGCGCACGGAACGCGAATACACGATGCCGCTCATGGAAATCACGGCGATGTCGGTGGTGCCGCCGCCGATGTCCACCACCATGTTGCCGCTGGGCTCCTCGATGGGCAGACCGGCGCCGATGGCCGCGGCCATGGCTTGCTCCACCAGAAAGACTTCGCTGGCCCGCGCCCGGTAGGCGGAGTCCTGCACCGCGCGTTTTTCTACCGGGGTGATTTCGCTGGGCACTCCGATCACGATGCGCGGGTGCACCAGCAGGCGCCGGTTGTGCGCCTTCTGGATGAAATAGGTGAGCATCTTCTCGGTGACCTTGAAGTCGGCAATCACGCCGTCCTTCATCGGCTTGATAGCCACCACGTTGCCCGGCGTGCGTCCCAGCATTTCCTTCGCTTCGCGGCCCACCGCCACCACTTCCCCGGTGTTCTTATTGATGGCCACGATGGAGGGCTCGTTGACCACGATGCCCTTGCCGCGGGCGTAGACCAGCGTGTTCGCCGTCCCCAGATCAATCGCCAGATCCGAGGAAAACAGGCTGAACAGCGACCGCATTCCGTATCCGTTCTTGCTCATCCCCCCTCACTCGCCGGGCTGGTATGGGACACAGACCTGAGCCTGTGTCCTGTTGCACTCCTCATCCGCCGTCAGGCCACCGCCAAAAAGTCGTTTCTCTACGGCACCACAATCGAAATCGGCTTCGTCTTCGTTCCCCCGCGCCGGTTCTGTCCCACGATCACTATCGTCTGGCTTCCTCGCGCCATCGGCGGCGTGAAGTACACGAAGTGTCCGTCCTTGTCAATCTGTGCCACGGACTGGCCGTTCACCATCAGGGCCGCACCCGGTTCTGTCTGCCCCCTGATCTCCACCACCGAGCCGTGCAATTGCGTGCTCTCCACTTCCAGCAGCATGTCCTGCGCCTTGCCCTGCTCCACCAGCTTGAATTTGAAGATGTCGCTCGGCTCGCTCGATCGGTTTTGCGCGTCGGTGGCCACGACGCCCCAGAAGTAGTCGCCCTGCTCCAGCCCGGTCACTTCCACAGACGGCCCCTTGGTCGGCTTCTCCGCGACGATGTGCGAAAACATGGAGTTCGCGCTCACCCGAAGCGTGTAATGCACCGCCTCCTTCACCGGCTTCCATTCAAACCGAACCGGGGTGCGCGCCGGGTCCGCCACAGTGATCGGCTGGAAGTTTCCTGGATACACCAGCTCGGGCGGCGACAACATCTGCGATTTCGTCACCGGCCCACCGGGCGAAAACGTGGCGCGCTCGTATTTTCCCAGTTCCACCCGCTCCTCGCCCCGCTGGAGTTCGCCGGCGCCCGCCGACACCGTAATCTCGTCCTGCTTGCTCTGCGGATCGCTGCGCACGGACGCGCGGCTGTTCTGCTGGATGCTGGCCACGGCCTGGTTGGCCGGGAAGCGGACTTCCGCGTGCGAGCCGCTCTGCTCCCAGCCCGCGGTTGAGAGGTCGAGCGCGCCGCTGGTGATGGCCACGCCCACGCGCGTGGGCCGGTCGGGGCCCACCGTATTTTCCTCCACCATGATCAGCGTGTCGTTTTTCACCGTGTAGGTGGTGCCGTCCGCAAACGTCACGCGCGCCACTCCGTCCGAGCCCGTCTGAATCAGGTCGCCCTTGTCGAGCGACATCCGGTAGTCGGCGCTCGCCCACTGCGTCGTGTTCACCTTCTTTACCTGGACTTTGCCGTCCAGGTTCACGAACCTCGCCTGCGTCAGCAGCGGTGTGGCTGAGGCGTCGGCGCCTCCGCTCACCCCCTTCTTGATTTTCTCCACAAACGTGTTCATGCGATCGGGAATGATGATGTAAAGCCCGGCCAGGACGATAGCGAAAACCGACACCAGTATGATGGCCACTGACTTGTATGTGACCGTGGTCCAATAGATTTCGACCTTCGGAATCTTCTTCTGCGGATCGATTGGTTTCTGTTCCGTCACGCGACACCCGTAGCAAAGTGCACCCTATACCATAGCCCGTCGAAACCCGGCAATCAAACCACCCGGTGCCCAAACCGCCAGCTATAAGTTGGACTTACGCGCCGCTCTCCCGATATCCATAAGCCGCCGCCGCAGGCGTCGATCCATCCTCACGGCCGCGGCCGGCGCGAGTCGCCACGTGCTGGAATGTGCTAAATTCGAAAGTGCGTTCGCCGTGGAGCCACCCTGCGACGCGCTCCGGGAGGCGGGTGGTTTGCTCTGGATGTTCCATCCAGCTTCTAACCTCTCGCATCCGGCGTCCGGGACGGGCCTGTAGAAATGCAAAAGACATCTCAGATTCGGATGACTCTGAACGGCGAAGAGGTGGACGTTTCTTTCGCTTCCTACAAAACTCTGCTCGAGATTCTTCGTGAGGATCTCAACCATACCGGAACGAAGCATGGCTGTGAACTGGGGGAGTGCGGTGCGTGCGCCGTTCTCCTGGACGGAAAGCCCGTGCTTTCCTGTTTAGTGCTGGCCCTCGAGTGCGATGGAAGAAACGTGGTCACCGTGGAGGGCCTGGCAGCGGACGGGAACCTCCATCCTCTACAGGAGGCTTTCGCCGACCTGGGAGCGGCTCAGTGCGGGTATTGCACCCCCGCCATTCTGGTGACTGCAAAAGCTCTGCTGGATCAAAATGCCCATCCCAGCCGGGATCAAATCCGTGAAGCGCTCTCGGGCAATCTCTGCCGGTGCACGGGCTATCTGCAGATTTTTGAGGCCGTCGAAGCGGCCGTGGTGAAGATCGCGGGGCAAAGGAACCACGCGACCTGAACTTCGGGCCTGCGGTCATGCCGGGTCGGGATTCGGGAGGCATATGCCAAAGCAAAAGGAGTTGCCGGACCTGCCCGTCGGAGCTTCACCGGCGGACGCCGAAGCCCTGCGGGTGATCGGCGTTCCCCGGCGAAGAGTTGACGCTCGCGCAAAAGTGACGGGCCAGACGCGCTTCGCCGACGACATTTCCCTGCCACGAATGGCCCATTGCAAACTCCTCCGTTCTCCACACCCTCATGCGCTCATCAAGAAAATCGATGCATCCCGTGCCCTTGCTCACCCTGGGGTGTATCTAGTCCTGACCGGAAAGGATCTTCCCATCCGGTACGGGATTCTTCCAGTCAGCCAGGACGAGCAGGCTCTTTGCACAGATCACGTGCGGCACGTGGGAGATCCGGTCGCTGCGGTCGTGGCGCGAGAGGAGTTGACGGCCTTCGAGGCTTTGGACTTGATCGATGTCCAATACGAACTCCTGACTTCCATCTCCGACCCGCAGCAAGCTCTTGAGACTCCTGAGCCCCGAATTCACGATTACGGTGAGGAGGGGAACATCCATAAGCGGATAGCGTTGGAGTTCGGCAATGTCGAGCAGGGCTTCGCCGAGGCCGACCAAGTCTTCGAAGACACCTTCTTCTACCAAGGAAGTACTCATCTGGCCATTGAGCAGCACGCTGCGCTGGCCACGAAGGATCCCGAAGGAAAGCTGACGATCTGGTCCTGCACGCAGACGCCACATTACCTCCACCGCGTCTTGGCCAAGGTTCTGGAAATGCCTCCGGCTCATATTCGCGTGATTGCCACGCCCAACGGGGGAGGGTTTGGAGGCAAGAGCGAGCCATTCCCCCACGAGATGATTGTGGCCAAGGCTGCCCTGCTCCTGGACCGGCCCGTCAAAATCTGCCTGACGCGCGAGGAGGTTTTCTACTGTCACCGGGGCCGTCATCCGGTCCTGATGAAGTTCAAAACCGGCGTGAAAAAGGACGGTTCGATCACCTCGATGCAGCTTCAGACGCTCGTGGACGGCGGGGCCTACGGTTCCTACGGCGTCGCCAGCACTTTTTATACCGGTGCGCTGCAAACCACCACCTACCACATACCGCGCTATCGCTTTCAGGCTTGCCGCACCTTCACGAATAAGCCGCCCTGCGGACCGAAGCGCGGTCACGGCACAGTTCAGCCACGCTTCGGGCAAGAAATCCAGCTCGATAAAATCGCCGAGAAGCTGGAAATTGATCCGGCTGAGCTTCGTCTCCGCATTGTGGAATCTCCCAACGTGTTGACGGCAAATTTCCTCACTCTGGGAACCGTGGGGCTCGCGGAATGCCTTCGTCGCGTGGTAAAGAGTTCCGGGTGGAACGAGAAATTCCGCAAACTTCCCGAGGGACACGGCGTGGGGCTGGCCTGTTCCGCTTATCTCACCGGCGCGGGACTTCCCATCTATTGGAACAGCATGCCGCACTCGGGCGTGCAGCTCAAACTCGATCGCGGCGGCGGCGTCACGGTGTTCTGCGG
>Ga0074044_10003067_pt1 | contig 14374 bp, 12 predicted proteins | sample BogForMeECP23OM1_FD_94443 | JGI IMG/M metagenome (GOLD analysis project Ga0074044, IMG submission 94443) | Bog forest soil microbial communities from Calvert Island, British Columbia, Canada - Bog Forest MetaG ECP23OM1 | ecosystem: Environmental > Terrestrial > Soil > Wetlands ... | reverse complement strand
ATAAACGATGCTTCATCGCTGCACAAAAACAGTGCCAGTGCCGCCACTTCCTCAGGTTTACCCATCCGTCCCACCGGAGCCGACTTTGCCAACTTCTCATACATCTCGGTTTCCCGTCCTGGATAATTCTTCGCCAGATAATCGTCCACAAAAGGCGTGTGCACCCGCGCCGGTGAAATGCAGTTGCACCGTATCCCGTGCGCCACATAATCCTTCGCCACCGAATACGTCATCGCCACGACCGCGCCCTTGCTCATCGAATAGGCAAACCGGTCCGCCAGCGCCGCCGTCCCCGCGATCGACGCCATATTTAAAATCACCCCGCCGCCCCTCTCCTTCATGTGTCCCACGCAAGCCTTCATCCCGTTGTACACGCCCTTTACATTAATCCGGAACACTCGATCGAAATCCGACTCCGCCGTGCTCTCCACCGTCCCAATATGCGAAATCCCCGCATTGTTCACCAAAATATCGATTCTTCCCATCGCAAAGAGTTTTTCAAACGCAGATTGCACCGCAGCCTGCTCGCCCACATCGCACAAAAGCGTGGTTGCTGTACCCCCCGCTTGCACAATCCTTTGAGCGGTCTGCTCAGCCGCAGCCGCGCTCACATCCAAGATCCGCACCACAGCCCCGCCGGCCGCAAACCGCAAAGCGATTGCCGCACCAATCCCGCTCCCAGACCCAGTAACTACCGCCGTCTTTCCATCCAGTCGAAAACTCCGTTCACCGTGACTCAAATGAGTTCACCTCGCCCAGTTAGGTCTTGACCTAAGGATCTTGAGGGTGCCCCCATCAGTAGCGCTTTTTGCAAAGGGTGGGCACTTGCGATCTAACGTCACCAACTCTGTTCTCTTCCTCCCCACTATTTTCCATTTTCCGTTTTCTATTTTCGATTTCCCAATCCCCAAAACTCCGCCGCCGTCCCAGCCATTACCGCATCCCTCTCCGGGTCTGAAAATGCCGCCAAATAATCCTTCACCACTTCCATCGCCCTCTGATACGACGCCCCCACCAGACAGACCGGCCAATCCGACCCAATCATCAACCGTTTCGGCCCAAACGCCTCAAACGCCACATCGAAATACGGCCGAAAATCCTCCGCCTTCCAAGCCGCCCAATCCGCCTCCGCCACTAACCCCGAAAGCTTCGCGTAAACATTTGGAAACGCCGCCAACTCCCGTATCCCCCGCGCCCACTCCTCCACAACCCCGTTCTTCACCGGAGGCTTCGCCAGATGATCCACCACAAACCGCATCCCCGGAAACTTCGCCACAAACTCTGCCGCTTCTTTCAGCCGGGGCGTATAAATCAAAATGTCATATGCCAGCCCAAACTCTTGTAGCGCTGCAATCCCGCGCAAAAAGTCCGGACGCAGCAAAAATCCTGCCGGCTCCCCCTGCACAACGTGCCGGATCCCCACCAACTTCTTCTGCCCGCGAAACAATTCCAACTCATCACGTACACCTGGAGACCGCAAATCCACCCACCCCACCACACCCGCAATAAAAGAATTCTCCTCGGCCAGCTCTAACATCCAGCGCGTCTCCTGCAAAGACTGCCGCACCTGCACCAACACTGTCCCATCAATCCCCACGCGCCCCAACAATGGCTTCAGATGCTCCGGTAAAAAATCCCGCCGGATTCCCGCCATCGACTCATCAATCCACCCGTACTCCCCAGCCTCATACCTCCAAAAATGCTGGTGCGCATCAATCTGCATCATCTTCTTTCTCACTCCTCCGTCACCATCGCCAAATACATCGACTGCAGCCCCACCCGCCCCGGTCCCGTAAACCGGTTCCACACAATCTGCCCGGCGCTTGCGAACAATCCCGTCGAAATCTTCTGGAACTGCGAATCCATCCGCACGCTGCGATCCTTATAAATCCATCCGCCCGGCTCCACGTCGATGCTTTCCCCGGCATGCAACACTACTTCAAACACGTTCCCATACCCGTGCAGCCACAAAATCCCCTCGCCCTTGCTGGCCGTAAACGTATCGATAAAGAATCCCGTCCCGCCCATCAGCATATTCGCAATGCCTCGCACCCGCGTGAACGTGTATTCCAGCGGATCGGTCGCTGCCAGAAACTGATGCTCGCGCACATCGAGCGACTCGCCGTGCTTCAGGTGCATTGCAAACACATGGCCCGCGCCGTCCCGGCTGAAGGCAATCCTCCCCGGCCCATGCGCCTCGGTCATAAAAATCGGCATTCCCGAAATCACCCGTTTGAACATCCCCGCCAGAGACTTGACGGCAATACTGGTCTGCGGGTCCTTCCACAGCAAAATGTGGTGTTCAAAATAAACCGGCACCGACGTCAACTCCACCGTCAGCACCGGCACCAACTCCCCATCCAGGTGATACGTCACCCCGCCAAACGTCTCCGCCTGCGCCGCCGTAGCCTTCAATACCGGTGCTGCCGTCATTTAATCCCTCCCTTTTTCATCGCGCCGGCTCCTTGCCGCCTCAAGCGCACCACCGACTTCTTCCGTCCTTCTTCCTCGAAGTCACCCACTCGCCAGTCCGGACTTTCAACTCCTAGCTCCTCGCATACTCCACCAACGCCATAAACCCATAATCCATATGCAGCTGCTGATGACAATGAAACAGCGTCAGCCCCGGCTTATCCGCTAGAAACTCCGCCTCCACCACTTTCCTCCGCGGCACCACCACCACATCCTTCTTCACCCCAGCCGTCCGCTGTCCGGCCACGCTCACCAGCTCAAACGTATGCCGGTGCAAATGTACCGGATGATCCTCATCGCTCTGATTATCAAACTTCAGTCGATACCGTCGCCCCTCGTGGACCACAATCCGCTCCGTCTTCGGAAACTCTTTCCCGTTGATCGTCCAGTGATCCACCCAATTATTCCCCGCAAACTTTTTTCGGAACTCCAGAGGCACAACCTTCGCGTCTACATTTACCGCGCCCGCCTCCACACCAAACACGGTGTAATCCCACGAACCATTCTTCGGCGCAGTCCATTGCGCCTCGCCGCTCCGCCCCGCATACTCGACCACCACACCCAATCCTGCCACGCGCACCTTCTCGTCCAGTTCCCCCAAAATCCAGACTCCCGGCGAGTTCATGGTCACGGTCGCGTCCACGCGCTCCGCTGGACCCATGGTCAGTACTTCCACGCTCTTTGGCGTTGGCACCGGGTTCCCATCCAGGCTCACCACCGTAAACGCATGACCCGATAGCGCAATCGAATGTGTCATCGTCGCGCTCGCATTCAAAATCCGGAACAAAACTTTCTGCCCTTCTTTGACGCGAATCGGCTCGCCGTGTCCCAGCGCCTTATCATTCACCGAATAACTCTGGTACACCGCATCCAGCGTTCCTTCGCCCCCCATCGACCCCAGATACGGCTGCCACCCATGCAGGCACAGCGAAACTTCTGCATCATATTTCCCCGGCTCGTTTCCCGGCGCAATGTAAATCATTCCATACTGCCCCGTGAACGTTGACCTCTTCAAATTCCTTCCCGCCGGCCTATGCGTGTGATACCACCGAGTCCCCGCTGGTCGCGCCTCAAACGAATACCGCGCCATTCCGCCCGCTGGAATCACCGGTGTCCCTTCCTCCGACGACCCATCCACCTCCGGAGCCAAAAACATCCCATGCCAGTGCACCAACTCCGGCTCTTTCGTATCATTCACCACGTCCACCGTCACCGCTTGCCCCTCTCGAAATTTTAAGAACGGTCCCGGCACCCCGCCGTTGTACCCAATCGTCTTAATAACCTTCTCCGGCGCAATCTCGAGCGACACCTCTGCAATCCGCAAAGTAACATCCGCCGAACCCGCCTCTGCCAGCACGAAGTGCGGCGCAGTCGCACAGACAAACCCACGCGCCACAAAACCCGGCGCCAAAACCGCACAAGTCCCACGCCCCAACATCTGCAAAAATCCCCGCCGCTCCATTCGCGCACTCCTCCCGATCCCTCTCGCTGCCCCGCACAGCATCGCACAGCTCCCAACCGTAGTTCTCTCCTTTTTTCTGGCGGAGCGCAGCGCCATCCGGTAAGGACGCCTTCTTCCTGTCATTCACAATCTGAAACCGTCCCCATTTCTTCAGCTCTGCCAGTGTTGCGGCCCCCGCCACATCCGCCACAAAAAAAACTCACCGTGGCAACTCCCAACGAGGCGTTATACTCCTCCGAGGAGTTCCCCTTTGCTGCTCGACCTCACCCGCTTCGTCTCCTTCCTTCTCTCTATCCTCTCCCTCTCCGCACTCGTTGACACCGCCTTCTTCCTCACCGCTACTACCTGGGAACAACGCCTCCTGGCCTCCATCACCCGCGTCGTTGTCGCCGCCTGCATTTGCGCCGCAAGCGGTATGCTCTTCCGCATCGAATCCTTTCCCGCCGTTCCACTCTCCCGCACTCTCCCGGTACGGCTCTTCCTCTGGACCCTCTTTGGCGTCTCCATCCTCTTCGCCCTCTCCTGGTTTCTCGAAACCTACTACGTCCCCCACCTCTGGCCCAACCAACCCTGGCTCTTCTAACTCTTGGAGTGCGGGAGCCCGTGCTCCCGTCTTTTCATCCATCACGGCGCCACCAGGAAAACGCCCGCCCACCCAGCCGCCAACACCCAAAATCCGCCGCCAAATGCAAAATTCTTGAGCGTGCCCTACCCTTTGCGCCTTTTGTAAACAGGGGGTCGGCTCTTTCTGCTTCCTTCCTTCTTCTCCTGAGTGGGTCGGGGCTTCCAACGCTGACATTCAGACCCAGGCAAGGTCCGGGCTTGATCCCCTGTGGATTAGTGACAATCTCAACCGCAGCGTCTTCTCTCCCAATCCATATTTTCGTTTCTCCGTCCGCCACCAAGCGTCAAGACTTCTCTTTAGAAGGGTCAGAGCGTTCCGCTCCGAGGCTCAACTTCGGCAGACCCGGCTCTAGCGCTCTTCGCCAGCATCAGTCTTCCGCAGCAATTTTCTCGCCCTTGCCTTCATCGCGGCAGTCCCACTGCGAACAGCCTCACGCAAAATCTCCACCACTCCAGCCCGCAACCGCGCATCCTCGCCCGTCAACTCCACCAATCCCTCCAACGCAAGGGTTTTCACAATCGAACTGCGATCCTCCAAATATCCCTGCAGCACATGCATCGCCGCGCGCCGTTGTTTCGCATTCAGCTTCAGCCGTGGCACCATTACCGCCAGATGCCACCGCACTTCCTGCTGCTCGGTCTCCACCAGCAATCCCAACAATTCTTTTTTGTACGCCGCCAATAACTCCGGCTTCTTCCGTGTAACCTTCTCCGCCGCATCCGCCGCTCGCATCCGCACCAGCGCATTCTCTGACCACAACCCATGGATCAATCTGCCAAATAACCGAGGGTTCTTCTCCACCATCGCCGCCGCTTTATCCGCGCGCCCGATCGATCTCCGATCCCCTCCCTCCAACATTTTCAATAGTTCGCGCATGGGTATTTCCTATAATTAATTTCTATCTCTATTTCCATTTTCAAATTTCCAACGCCTACTTCAGCTCCAGAGGCGCCGCTTCCGCCACCGTAAACTGCACTCCTCGCCACCCCGTGCTTCTCCCAGACGCATCGTTAGCCTGCACCTCCAAGCGGTACTCCCCCGGCGGCAGTCGATTCAGCTTCACCCCGCGTCCCATCGCAATCACCGCGCTCCCCGCTTTTCTGTACGATGTCACATCCACCGGCGCAAACGTGTCCACTACCGCACCGGTCTTCACATTCACCGTCTGCATGTTCACCTGCACCTTCGCCTCCATCGATGCCGCTGCCCCTGGTGGATCGTAAATCTCGAAATAAACGAACAGCATCTCCTCTGGCCAGAATTGCGTGCCCGCCGCCGGCGTAAACTCTACGCCCTTGCTGAGCAGCGCCGTATAACTGTCCGCCACCTGGGCCGCCGCTTCCGTCGCATTCGTCGGCACCTTCCGCACTCGCCTAGACACCACCACATCGCTGATCCCCAGCTTGCTTGCGTTGTAGTTCTCGACCTTCAGCGCTGCCATCTGTACCCCAAAATGGATGCCATCGCTTAGCACCGCGCGAACTTCATACTCTCCCGCCGCCAAAGCAAACTGCGTTTCGTAACGATCCGGAATCAGCGCCCTTCCCACCGGCAGCTGTTCCTCATGCTTCTGCGCGTTCTGCGCGGCAGCCGCGGGCGTCTTCTCATTCCCGTAATCGCAGCAGGCAAAATCGCTGTAACGCGCCGCCAGCGTTCCATTTGTCCTGTACACCATCACGAGTGACCCGATCGTCGCGTAAAGCGTCCCATCGAGAAATTCATACTGCAGCGACTGCACCGGAAAATCCATGGACACGTACACCCTAGCCAGGCTCGGATTGTCCGTGAACGACGCAACAGACAATTTCAAATCGAGATCGCTCGTTCTCCCCGACTTCGCCGCCGCTTCGAGCTTTCCGCCGAACTCCGTCCCGTCCAGTGGATCGCTCGCCGGATGCATCGTGTTGCAATATTCACTGCGCGCCCACACTGTCAGATTCTTCCGTCCCACCTTCACTTCGATCTGGTGGCAGCTCCCGGTCGCCGATTTCGGTGGAACATAGGCCAGCACATACTGCGGCCACCCCAGCCATTCGCTCCGGTCCGTCTTTGGCAAATCCGGATAAGCCCACAACCCACCGCCGCTCCCCACAATCTCCGGGTGCTTTCCCAGATTGTCGACGACCACGCGAAATTCCGGCGGTTCCATCTTCACTCTCTGAATCTTCTGCTCCACGCCATCTTCGAACAGATGAAAATCCTTCTCCGTCAATCCCTTCACTGCAACGTTTTCCCAAAGCTCGGAATTTTTCCCCGCCAGATGCCCGTACGAATCCCGGTGATGCGCGTTCGCGGTGTTCAGTTGCGCGTAAAGCACCTTGTCAAACACCACCGTGGGCACCAGCACTTCATTCGATTGCACACGTATGGCATCCTGCGCCGCCCCGAGGATAGGGAAGAACAAGATCATGCAGAAAACAATCGCCCGCTCCAGTAACATAGGCTTTCCGCCTGCGCCCCCCAGGGAAGTTTTGCACAGGCCCCTTCCATTTGATGCTTTTTTCATTTGCCCAATCGAGTGACGCTACGCTAACTTGGCTGGCACGTCCCAGGATCGCGACTCCGCTCGCGTCGCTAGGCCCATTCCGCGTCGAGTCCTAAGAAAGAAGGCATTCATGGACTTTCCGATTCATCTGACCGGAGTTGACGGGGCGGCAGACCTCTACAACTGGTTCGGCTACTGGCCCGATTTCCACGACGCCGAAGTGGTCAGCCTCTATCTCAATCGCTCCTCGGAATCCTCGCTGCTTGTGCACACCTGGGAGATGACCCACCAGCTCGATCGCCGCGGCTACTACGTCTCGACAAAACATATCGTCGCGGAATTCCTGATGGAAGAGATCCTCGGCCTACATCTTGAAAATTTCAATTCGCAAAACGTAATCTTCGGCCTGGAAATCGAGAAGACCGACCTGGGCTATCGCCTTGTCCTGGGCGCCTGCCATGGCGTAGCCGGCCATATCGAGTGTAAAGACCTCTCCATCCGCCTCACCTCTGTAACTCACATGGCCCCGGCCCCCCTAATCGCCTCCACCCCCCACGAATCATCTCGATCCGATCCCTCCTAACCAACCGAACGCCCCGCGGGCGCAGCTCCGAATGCCGTCCATCCCGCGATGCTCGCCGGAACGAATCGCCCGATTGCCGTGCCCTCAAAGCCAGCGCCTGCAACGATCTAGTTCCGAAGGCGCCGGATTATCTCGGTGCCACGCGCTCGTGACCTACCTCACCCCTGACTCCTGTGCTAACTTACCCCGTACTCATTCCACTTCTCGGAGTCACGCCCTGTGCCCAACAACCCTCTTCGTAAAGGCGGCCCCAACGCGCGCATCGCAGTCATCCCCGGTGACGGCATCGGGAAAGAGGTCACACCTGTCGCTGTCGAAGTGATCAAAGCCGCTACCGCCAAGCGACGCCGGCACATCGATTTCGTCGAGTTTGACTGGAGCGCCGACAAATATCTCCGCGAAAATGTCACCCTCCCGGAAGGCGCCGTCGATATGCTGCGCGAGGAATTTGACGCCATCCTCTTCGGCGCGCTCGGCGATCCCCGTGTCCCCTCCAATCAGCATGCCGCGGACATTCTCCTCGGCCTGCGCTTCAAGCTGGACCTCTACGTCAACGCTCGTCCCACGGAACTCTTCCACGAGCGTTTTACCCCGCTGAAGGATCGCGTCCCCAACGACATTCGCCTCATGGTTCTCCGAGAGAACACGGAAGGCATCTATGTTGGTGCCGGGGGATTCTTCAAGAAGGGAACTGCCGACGAGATCGCCACCCAGGAAGACATCAACTCTCGTAAAGGTGTCGAGCGCATTCTCCGTTACGCGTTCGACCATGCCCGCCAGCACAAACTGAAGCGCCTCTGCATGTCGGACAAGTCGAATGCCATGACCTTTGCCGGAGATCTTTGGCAGCGCGTCTTCAAACTTGTTCGAGCCGAGTATCCGGACATCGACTCCCGCCACCTGTATATAGACACCCTCGCCATGGAAGTCGTCCGCGACCCTCGACAATTCGACGTCATCGTCACCAACAACCTGTTCGGGGACATCATCAGCGACCTTACCTCTCAGCTAGCCGGTGGCCTCGGCCTCGCTCCCTCCGGCAACATCCACCCTCGCCAAACCTCTCTGTTTGAGCCAGTCCACGGCTCCGCCCCCAACATCGCCGGAAAGGGCATCGCCAACCCCTTCGGCTCGATCCTCGCGTCCGGCATGATGCTCGAGTTCCTTGGCTGGCAAGAGGAAGCCGACCTCCTAAAGCAAAGTGTGAAGTCTGCCCTGCAGGAAAACATCACTACTCCCGACCTGCACGGATCTAAACAAACACTTGAAGTCGCCAACTGGCTAGTAAATTTTGTCTCGAGATATTCATGAAATGGTTGAAGGGCAATACGAAAACTTCGTGTATTGCTTTAACGGGGGACAGAAATTGTATGGAACACCGAGAGAGAGTTCCAAGCAGACGAGAGGATCCCCGCGATTTCCATCCGCGCCCTGACATCGTGTAGCCATAGACTCGCTCTCCCTGTCGATGCCGCGAGAAAAGACGAGTCAGCACAAGGACGTTCTATGTCAGAAACGGCCACAGCAAGAATAAGTCTCGCAACCAGCTCCGGCTGCCAGCGGACATCCTCACGGCACCACCGACTCCTGTCCACCACAGCTATCTCTTCTTCACAATAAGCGCAATGATCAGCCCTACGAGAAAGCCCCCGATGTGCGCCCACCATGCTACGCCTCCAGAGTTTGCCGCGCCGAACTCCCCGATGCCTTCGAGGAACTGCAGGATGAACCAGTAGCCCAGCACGAACAGCGCGGGTATCGGAATCAGAAAAATGAAGAAAAGCATCAGTACGTTGGCCCGCGGGTAGAGCACCGCGTAGGCGCCCATCACCCCGCTAATCGCGCCACTGGCGCCAATTGCCGGGAGGGAAGAGTGCAGATTGAACAGCACGTGGATGAACCCGGACGTTACGCCGCAGAACAGGTAGAAAATCAGATAGCCAAGGTGCCCGAAATAATCCTCCACATTATCTCCGAACACGTAAAGGAAGAGCATGTTCCCCAGCAGGTGCATCAGTCCGCCATGCAGGAACATGCTGGTGAACATCGGGTAGAAGGCCATCTTGAATCCTAGGTAGCCGGCCAGAAACGCCGGGATGCGCATCGGCACGGTGGCATTCGCGGTGAGGAACGCCTTGGCGGCATGCGCAGGCAGTTGCACCTGGTAAAGGAACACCGCCACGTTCACAAGGATGAGCGCCCAGTTGATGAACGGAAACGTGCGCGTCGGGTTGTCGTCTTTGAGAGGGATCATCGCGTAGGCGCCACCGCGCAGCCGTCAGTCCAAGCAAGCGCGCCGATAGTGTACCCGATTTGGTCGGCGCGCCGACGAACCGGCTCCCCCTCTCCATGGTTGTTGCGCAGTCATGAAGCAAGCAAGCCGCAGACCGGCTGCCGCCAGGACAAACCCAGTCGAAGCACCCATCGCAAAAGCAACAGCGGGGCGGTCGAGTCAAAAAAATGTCGGGCGCCGACCAAGACTTGCTCGCCAAGACTTGCTCAACGATACTCGTCGCAGAAACCCGGCGCGCTGCGCCCCAGCATCTGGCAGCTACGCTTGATCTCATCGGTGATCAGTTTGCACGTGTTTTGCGCGTTGCACGGCGGATGTGTCGCAGGCGAAACCTGCAAGCACTGTTGCGCCAACTGATTCGCTCGCTGCGTTCCCACAGCCTCCGTGCACGTCCGGCCCTGTGCACCCGAATCTCCGTAAGCCGCGCCCGGCCCGCCAGATCCTCCGCCTGTCTGCACCAGGAAGTTCGCCCGGCAGCCCTTGTCCACCCAGATCCCACGGTTGTCAAATCCCCACGTCGTTGCCTCCACACAGGACGACCCGCTGATCTGCTTGCTCATCGTGATCCGCGCGTTCGACGTCTCCAGGTTGCAGTAGTTCCGCCGCCCATCGTTCGACGAACAGGTAATCGTCCGGCTCGAGATGGGCTGGTTGCCGTACGCATTTCCGTAGCCCGGGCCGCTCCCGCCAACCATGAAGCTCGCGCGGCATCCCTTATCTACCCAGATCCCGGTCTGGTCGAAGCCCCACGTCCGCCCCTCGACGCAGGACGACCCGCTGATCTGCCGGACCATCTGCGCGCCACCGTGCGTGTCCGCAGGGCAGTGCTGCCGCCTGCCATGGTTCGAAGAGCAGGTCACTTGCTGCCCGCCCGGATCCGGCGCGGCATTGCCTGCGAGCAGAAAGTCCGCGCGACAGCCTTTGTCCACCCATATGCCGCGGTCATCATAGTCCCAGGATACGCCCTGCGTGCAAGGCGAGCCGCTGCGCTGCCGGGTCATCTGCACTCCGGCGCGGGTCTCGGCCTGACAGTAGTGCTTCTTGCCGTCATCAGAATTGCAGCTGATCGTCTGCTGGGCGATGGCACGGCCCGCAGGGCACAGCACCGCGAGCAACACAAAGAGAAAGCGACTCGTGCGCATGAAAGTCTCCCGGATTTGGCTAGGCGGCGGGCGGCGCGATTCGCGCAGTAACGTACAGCGAATGAGTTCAAATCTCAAATAAAAACTCGGGGAGGTAAGCGTACCGGAAACGCAAATCGCCCGCGGGAAGGGGAGGCGATTTCGAGGTGTGTCCGATAATGTTTTCTTACAGAAAAGCTAGTTAACAGAATCTGGAGTGTATCCTATCCTAAAGAAAATGCACGGAGTTCTTGGCGTGCGATAGTTGCTAGCGCTTTTCACGGTGTGCGGTGACTGCAATTTTGCCGACGTCTGCCCGGCTGTCGGTGAGGGTTTAGCGATCGCCCGCACGTAAATTCGGTCGGCGCAAATCCTCCGCCTGGGGGGCGCAGCACTGGTGCTCCTCCTGGATGGCGATTGTTCTAGCGGCAACCAGGTTGCCGCCCCGTGAGATTTTGCTCTGGCTATGACTCAGCCAAAGGCGAGAACAGATCTCCTGCACTCCACGATTGGGTCGGGGCGCAGACCAAATCGCGAGGCTCAGATTTCGCCGTTTCTCCACAGCTTCGGCGACGGCCTCGTTGCACCGCAAGGGCGCGTGTGATAATTAAGTATGTTCTGCACGCGTGATGGTTTTGCGTGGGGCGTGCCTGGCATCGGCGAAAGCATATGCTACGGATGACAAGCCCTCGCAAAATGTCGGCGCGCCGACATTGCGCATGCCTGCCCGCGAAACGGAAGCCATCATCCTGAAGACCTTCCCTCTGGGTGAGGCCGATCGTCTGGTCAGTTTTCTGGGCCGCAATTCTGGACGCATGCGGGGTGTGGCTGCAGGCGCGCGCCGCCTGAAGAATCGCTACGGCTCTACGCTCGAGCTGCTGGCTCATGTACAGATTTGGTACATCGAGCGCGAAACGCGTGACCTCGTCCGCATCCAGCAGGCCGACTTGCTCGACTCTTTGAACAAGGCGCAGAGCGATTACAGTCTGAGCACCGGCCTTGCGGTTGTGAGCGAAGTTTCCGAGCAGGTCCTGCCGGAGCACGAAGTGAACGAAGCGATGTTCCGGCTGATCCTGCTGACTGCGCGCGAAGTCGAGCGGCGGGGAAGCACGGCGCTGCCGGTGGCGTACTTCGCGTTCTGGACCGTGCGGCTGGCGGGATGGCTGCCGCGGTTTGATGTTTGTGCCGGATGCGGCAATGCCTTCGGGAAGGGAATCGCCTTTCAGGATGCGTTCCACCCCGGGTTGTATGACGCAGCGCACCGGCGGCCGGGAATGAAGCCGGTCTCAGCGGAGGCGCGGGAACTGGCCGAGGTTTTTGCCAAGCAGGGTCTGGACCATTTGGACGAGGGGTTGGTTGCGTTGCCAGGCCTGAAGGAATTGCGCGAGGCCGGACTGAACTGGATCGAGCACCACACGGAGCGCAAGATGCACACGCGCACGCTGCTTGAAACGGAGATTTAGTCGGCGCGCCGACGGCTCGACTGCGACAGCGCCATGACCTTTCACGGTAGGTGCGATGGCTTGGGTTTACTCGTGGCAGCCTGGCTGCCGCTGAGCGTTTTCGTCGAGACATCGACGTAGAGAAAGCGGGAGCGAGTAGACTGTAGGAGTGCATGTGGCAGCTAAAGTAAAACTTGAAGTGAAAAAAAGACCGCAGGGGCTCACCTTTCAGGAGTTAATCCTGAAGCTGATGCACTACTGGGACAGTCAACGCTGCGTTTTGCAGCAGCCCTATGACACCGAGGTTGGGGCTGGGACGATGCACCCGGAGACTTTCCTTCGCGTGCTCGGCCCGAAGCCATATCGCGTGGCCTTCGTGCAGCCATCGCGTCGGCCCGCCGACGGACGTTATGGCGAAAACCCGAACCGGCTCTACAAGCATTTTCAATATCAGGTGATCCTCAAACCGTCGCCTGCCGACATTCAGGATTTATATCTGCGCAGCCTCGAAGCTATCGGAATTGACCTGCGTGAGCATGACATCCGCTTCGAGGAAGACAACTGGGAGTCGCCGACGCTGGGCGCCTGGGGGATTGGCTGGCAGGTGCTACTGGATGGTCTCGAGATCACCCAGTTCACCTATTTTCAGCAAAGTGGCGGCATCGACCTCGACCCCATCTCCGTCGAGATCACTTACGGACTCGAACGAATCTGTTCGTTCCTGCAGGGAGTCGACAGCGTCTACGACATTCGGTGGACGGAGACGATGACCTACGGGCAGATTCGACTGGCCGAGGAGCAACAGCTTTCCGTCTACAGTTTTGAGCAGAGCGACGCCAAAGCGTTGCGGGCGGAGTTCGAGCTGCATGAAAAGGAAGCCAAGGAGCTTTTGGACGGGTGGAAAGCTTTGGTCGGCGCACCGACCAAAGCCGGAGGGCACGGCGGCCATCATGGACATGGTCACGAGGAGTCAGCACGGGTGCCGGGGAATGTCGGGGCGCCGACCGGAATGGTATCGACGGGAGTCGCCCTAACGAAGGAGCGCGAGCGGTACCCCCTACTGGCAGCTTACGATCACTGCCTGAAATGTTCGCACCTGTTTAATTTGATGGATGCGCGAGGGGTGATTTCGACGACGGAGCGAGCGGCGCTAATGCAGCGCGTCCGCACCCTGGCGTGTAGGGCGGCGGCGGCCTACTTGGAGCAGGCGGCCGGAGTGCGCGCGTGAGTGCACTGTGGTCACGGCAGCAGGCGTCCGAGATTCCGTCTATTCAGCTGGCAATGTCGGCGCGCCGACATTTTTTGGACTGCGACAGCCCGGCTGTCGCTCTTACGATGAAGGTGCGGGCTCGAGGTTTGCGTGCGGCAGCCAGGTTGCCGCTGGGCGTTTTGTGCCGGGGTTGAGCGGGGAGCAAGGTTCCTGCACTCCAGGGTCGAGGTGAGCGGATGAGCGCGTTGAAGAAGAGTTCGAAAAAACCGGCTGCGGCACCGTTGGCTCCGGCACGGGTGGAACTGCTGTTCGAAATTGGGACAGAGGAAATTCCGGCGGGGATGCTGCCGCGCGCGGTTGGGGAATTGAAGACAATCCTCGAGAAGCACTTGGTTGCCGAGAACTTGAATGAGGGCACCACCACAGAAACGTTTGGCGGACCGCGGCGTCTGGTGGCCGTGGTCCGCGGGATCATCGCCAAGCAAACAGATGTGGTGATCGAAGTCACCGGCCCCCCCAAGGCGGTGGCGTACGATTCGGTCGGCGCGCCGACCAGAGCGGCCGTGAGCTTCGCCGAGAGGCAAGGCGTTGCCCTCCATGAACTGTTCCTGGTGACTACGGCGAAGGGCGAAAGCATCGCGGCGAAGGTAACCAAGCGCGGCCGCACAGCGCAGGAACTCT
>Ga0074044_10003066_pt1 | contig 14376 bp, 13 predicted proteins | sample BogForMeECP23OM1_FD_94443 | JGI IMG/M metagenome (GOLD analysis project Ga0074044, IMG submission 94443) | Bog forest soil microbial communities from Calvert Island, British Columbia, Canada - Bog Forest MetaG ECP23OM1 | ecosystem: Environmental > Terrestrial > Soil > Wetlands ... | reverse complement strand
TCCCGTCGTTCCGCACAACCAACTCGTCACGTTCGTGAAAGACCGGCCCGGCCATGACCGCCGCTATGCGATGGATACGTGTAAAATCGAGTGCGAGCTCGATTGGCAGGCCCAGGAAAGTTTCTCGAGCGGCCTCGAAAAGACCGTCCGCTGGTATCTTGAAAACGAGGACTGGGTGCGCAGCGTGACCAGTGGCAGTTATCGTCAATGGATGGCCAAGCATTACACCAGCGAACACTAAACAGAAAACGCAATGACCAAAACAGCCGTGCCAAACTACAAAGGCATCATTCTCGCCGGAGGCTCGGGCACGCGCCTCTACCCCGTCACGCATTGCTCCGCCAAGAGCTTGCTGCCGGTCTACGACAAGCCGATGGTCTACTACCCGCTTTCGACGCTTATGCTGGCGGAGATTCGCGACATTCTAGTTATTTCCACGCCCGAGGATCTGCCGCGCTTTCAGCAACTGCTTGGGGATGGCTCGCGCTTCGGGGTCCATTTTCAGTATGCGCTGCAACCGAAGCCCGAGGGCATTGCCCAGGCCTTTCTCATCGCAAAGGATTTCATTGGCTCCAGCTGCTGCGCGCTCGTGCTTGGCGACAACATTTTCTATGGCCACGATCTGGTGAAGGATCTGCGTCTGGCGAGCCAGCAGTCCACGGGCGCGCGAGTCTTCGCCTACCCGGTTAATGATCCGGAACGCTACGGCGTGGTCGATTTCGACGCGGAGGGCAAAGCGCTCAGCATTGAAGAAAAACCCAAGCAGCCAAAATCGCGCTATGCGGTCACCGGACTTTATTTTTACGATCAACAAGTGGTGGAGATTGCTGCCAGCCTGCGGCCTTCGGCACGGGGCGAGTTGGAGATTACGGACGTCAATCGCGCCTATCTCGAACGCGGCCAGCTCAACGTGTGCGTCATGGGGCGTGGCATGGCCTGGCTCGACACGGGAACACACGAGGCCTTAATGGAGGCTTCCTTATTTATTCAGACCATCGAAAAGCGGCAGGGCTTGATGGTTGCCTGCCCCGAGGAAATCGCCTTCCGCTCAGGCTACATCACCGCCAGGCAACTGAAAGCGCTAGCGCAGCCTATGCGCAACAATGCGTACGGGGCGTATCTATTGCAACTGCTGAGGGACCGCGTATTTTGATGGCAGAGGAGCGCTCGTGAGCGTCTGATGAAGAGAACCGCCACCAGCCTGCCCGGAGTTTTGTTGCTCGAACCGCGCGTGTTTGGCGACGAGCGCGGCTTTCTTCTCGAAAGTTACAACCAGCGCACTTTCGCCCAACTCGGCATCCGCGAGACATTCGTGCAGGACAATCACTCCTTCTCCGGCCAGAATGTTATTCGCGGCATGCACTACCAGATTCAGCAGCCACAGGGAAAACTCGTGCGCGTCGTCTCTGGCGAGATCCTCGATGTTGCGATCGATCTCCGTCGCACTTCTCCGACGTTCGGCCAGTGGGAGTCGTTCCGGCTCTCCGGCGAAAACAAGCTTATGCTATGGATTCCGCCGGGCTTCGCGCACGGTTTTCGCGTCACCGCTTCGAGCACGCACGTTCTTTATAAGACCACGGATTTCTATGCGCCAGAACATGAGCGCACCATCGCATGGAACGACCCTACTTTGCACATCGATTGGCAGCTAGATGGCGAGCCGATCATCTCTCCCAAGGATGAGCGCGGTCTCCCGTTCCAGCAGGCAGAGAAGTTTCCGTAACTCAGCTTCGCTGCGCCGCACCCGCGCCTCAACGAAGCTGCACTGTCTGCTGCTCAGTTCAAGCGGAACTCGACCGCAACGGAAGTTTCGACCTCAACCGCTCGGCCCGACGAGCGGTACGGTTCAAACTTCCACTGCTGTACCGCATCCATCGCGGATTTCGCCAACATTGCGTTTCCCGACGCAGGCTGCAGATGCTTTACCGTTCCATCCGCACCAATCAGAACATCGAGCACTACCAATCCTTGCGTGCCAGTGCGACGAGCCTCCTCCGGATACACGGGCTCAGACTTCGACACGATCTGCGCTGCCATGATTTCCGGGGGAACTCGCAACGTCCCAGTCTGCCCTACCGATCCTTTCTCCAGTTCGTTCCACGACCACTGCCATTGCCACCACCCAAGAGCGAACAGCACCAGCACGGCAGGAATGAGCAAGTTCAGTGCGCGTCGCGGGATTCGAATCTTTTGCGCCTTCCGTGGAGCGGGAGTGGGCGTTTCGGCGGACACAGGTGCGGGCTCGTTTTTAGCTCCTTCCAATACCGCTGCGGCGGCCTCTGCTGTCAGCCGGTGTGACCAATAGCGGATCATCTCGCGCTGTTCTGCCGCGAGCCCCACAAACTCAAAGCCGCAGCGCACTTTGTCCTGATAGCGAACCAGCGCCCTGGCGCGCAGCGGCAACCCGACATTCGGAAGCCGAAGTTCAACCGCGACCTGCTGCCCGGCTGCAAGTTCGCCAGCCACCATTGCGCCTACGCCCCCCTCGCTCACATCGGTGCAGCGCCCCGGGAGATTTTGCGGGATCCCCGAGCGCAAGGCAATCACATCCAAAGGTACTTTGACGGGAAATCTGAGAAAGCCGCGGCGCGGCGTTTTTTCTAATGCGAGGGACGTGCCTGCACTCACCCATTGCCTCCGCAAGATCACAAATCACGTCGTGTGGCTGGAGCAACGAAAACAGCGCTCTGATTGCAAGATCGTTAGGGAGAGTATAGCGGAAATGCAGAAGGCGTTTTCCTCAGCTTGACTTTCTTGGTTCGGCGTATTTCCTGCCTCAGACCGTCCCGGACAAAGCTTCGGAGGGACGTCAGTAATCGTCAGTTGCAATTCTGGCACGAACTCCGCTAGTCCATATCCCGCCAGTTTGGCCCCACTCCCAAATCGACGCGCAGCGGGACTTCCAGCGGGTGCGCCGCCTCCATATGCTCGCGCACCAGCGTCTTCATAGTCTCCACTTCGCTTTGGGGCACTTCGAAAACCAGTTCGTCATGAACCTGGAGAGTCATTCGTGAATTCAGCCGGCGATGTCTGATCTCTTCATCGATGCGGATCATCGCCAGCTTGATTAAATCGGCTGCCGTCCCCTGCAGAGGAGTATTCACGGCGGTGCGCTCGGCAAACCCGCGCTGGTTGACATTCTTGCTGTTGATATCGGGGATCGGCCGCACGCGGCCGAACAACGTCTTCACGCTTTGATCGCGCCGGGCTTGCGCGAGCGTGGCATCGATAAACGCCCGCACGCCCGCATATTTTTCGAAGTAAGCCTCGATAAACTTGCGTGCCTCGGATGGCTCGATCCCCAGTTGCTGCGACAGGCCAAATGCCGACAAACCGTAGACGATCCCGAAATTCACTACTTTCGCCTGTCGACGATGGTCGGGCGTCACCATCAACGGAGGCACGCCAAACACCTGCGACGCCGTCAGTGTGTGAATATCGTCACCGCGGCGGAACGCTTCGACCAGCAACTTGTCTTTCGAGAAGTGCGCCAGCAACCGGAGTTCGATCTGCGAGTAATCCGCCGCCAGCAGCAAATTGTCTGGTTCGGCAATGAAGGCCGCGCGAATCTCGCGCCCAAGTTCGGTGCGGATCGGGATATTCTGCAAATTCGGATTGGCCGACGACAGCCGGCCTGTCGCCGTGCCCGTCTGCCCGAATGTCGTGTGCACCCGTCCGCTGCCGCTGCGAATGAGCTGCGGCAGCGCATCCACGTAGGTTGACTTCAGTTTGGTAAGTTGCCGGTACTCCAGCACTAGCCGCGGTACCTCGTGTTCGTCAGCCAGGCCTTCCAACACATCGACTGCCGTCGATATCTTCTTGCCTTTTCCATATTTCACCGGCATCGGCAGCGCCAGTTTGTTGAAGAGCACGTCTCCCAGTTGCTTGGGGGAGTTGATATTGAACTCCATGCCGCAGCGTTCATAGATATCGCGCGCTTTGAAGTCCGCTTCCCGCTGCAGCTTCACCGACATATCGCCCAGCACGGTCGTATCGATTTTCACGCCCGCGCCTTCCATACGCGCCAGCACGGGCACCAGCGGAGCATCGATCTCCTCGTACACCCGGGTCAGTCCCTGATCGTCCACCTCCTGCCGGAGCAAGGCTGCTAGCCTACCCGTCACGTCGGCCGCTTCGGCCAAGTTGCCGCTCAGTTTCAAGTTCAAATTGCGCAACGCGAGTTCGGAAAGCGCATGCGACGAATAAGTCGGGTTGAGCAGATACGAGTACAACATTGGATCGTGCTCCACGCCCGCCAGCGCAATGCCCATTTCCGAGAAATGATGCAGCGCCGCTTTCCAGTCATGGATGCTTTTGGGGGCAGCTCGGTCTTCAAGCATGCTCTTCACGCGGCCGGTGAGCGGCTCGGCGTCGAAGGACACGATCGCGCCGGCTCCCGCCGCTTTCGAAATTGCCAGTTGCTTACGCCTGGTTGGGCCACGGCCTTCCGAATCCGGCGGCTGCAAATCCAGCAGTCCGGTCTGCGCCGGCGCCGGCCCTTCTTCCTCTTCCTCCACTTGCTCCTCGCTTTCCGCAACCGGAATGGCAATCGCGACCAGCGCGTTTCCCTTCACATCCCGCAGATAGTCTTCAAACTCTCCCTTCGACCCAATCTCCCGATAGTCGCCTTCTTTCACATCCGCCACCGGAAGCAGTTCCTTCAGCAACGAAGTGAACTCCAGTTCGGCAAACAGGGCGCGCAGCGCCTCAACGTCCGGTTCGCCCACCTTCATCGCGATCACATCCAGATCGACAGCAACGTTCCTGTCAATCGTCACTAGTTGCTTGCTCAGCAGAATGTTGTCACGGTTGTTTTCGAGCGACTCGCGATATGTCTTTTTCTCGACCTCAGCTGCCCGGTCGAGCGCCTGCTCCACGCTGCCAAATCGCCGAATGATCTCAACCGATCCTTTGTCGCCGATTCCCGGCGCTCCGGGAATGTTGTCGACCGAATCGCCGCGCAAGGCCATCACGTCGATCACCTGCTCCGGTGGCACGCCTAGAATTTCGCGTACCTTCGCCGCGTCGCAAATCAGATTGTCTTTCGGCGGATTCAGCACGGACACCTTGTCGTTGACCAGTTGCAGCATGTCCTTGTCATTCGAGACGACAAACACCGAATGCGATTCCGCGGCCGCTTTTCGGGCCAGCGTGCCAATCACGTCGTCGGCTTCATAGCCTTCCAGGTGCAGGATCGGGATGCGATAGGCCTCGAGAGCTCTTCGGATATACGGCACTTGCTGGACCAGGTCGGGGGGCATTTCAGCCCGGTTCGCCTTGTAGCCCCCGTACTCCACTTCCTGAAACGTCTGCGTCTTGATATCGAACTTGCGAATTTTGGTGATCGCTTCCGCCTGCTGGTTGCGGATCGTCGGCGCCCCCACATCGAACACCGCCGCCAGATATTCAGGCGCGAAATCATCCCGCAGCTTGCGCAGCATGTTGACGAACACGTACGTCGCCGCGGTCGGAACCCCCGTCTTGGTCGACATAGGGCGCTGCCGCGCCATCGCATGATAGGCGCGAAAAATGAATGACATGGTGTCGAGAAGAAAGATGCGACCTTTGCCCGAAGCGGATAACGCCGGCGTCTTCGATGGGGTTAACTCGGTCTCGTCTGGCGGTTTTACTTGCCCTGGCAGAGCTTCGGCGGGCGTCCTCGATGCGGATTTTCCTTTTGCAGGCAACGCGCTCAGTTTATCAGGGCCCCAAACCACGCGCCGCAAGGGGGTCCGTTCACGGGCGCATGCCAGACCCCAGGGAGGAACGCACACCAAATGACCAGTGCCAACAGCCTCCTTCCCGCGTATCATATGAGGTTTTCGGTTTCTGGCCCCCAAGGATTACATGTTTCCTTTTAAGCTCGTATACAGCGATGACTACCTTCTGCCCATCGGCACACATGTCTTCCCCTCCGAGAAATACAAGCTCGTTCATGATCGGCTGCTCGAGTCCGGAATTGCCGAGGCCTCGGATTTTGTTTCGCCTCCTCCGGCCACTGACCAGGACGTTTTGCTCGTGCACACCCCGCGATACGTCGAGAAGCTGAAGACGGGCACGCTCAGCGCGCGCGAAGAATTAGAAATGGAAATTCCGTACTCGCCGGAACTCGTGCGCGCCTTCTGGCTCGCGGCAGGTGGTTCCATCCTCGCTGCCGAGTACGCGCTGGACGACGACGTCGCCATTAGCATTGGCGGCGGATTCCATCACGCCTTCCCCGGCCACGGCGAAGGTTTCTGCATGATTAATGATGTGGCGGTGGCGATTCGCCGCATGCAGTGCGACGGAAGAATTCGCACCGCCATGACCCTCGATTGCGATGTGCACCAGGGCAACGGAACGGCAACGATCTTTGCTCCAGCGGCGGGCCCCGGCAACCCCAGCGGCATGGCCAGGATGCGTAGTATGAACACCGACGTGTTCACGATCTCTTTGCACCAGGAGAACAATTATCCGGCGTTCAAGCCCCCTTCATCGCTTGACCTGAATCTGCCCGACGGACTCGGAGACGCCGATTATCTGGCATGCCTCGGCAACGCCTTCAGTTTGGGACTGAGCAAGTTCCAGCCAGACCTGCTGTGTTACGTTGCCGGCGCCGATCCTTATTCCGAAGATCAACTCGGCGGACTGGCATTGACGATTGAGGGTTTGAAGGCAAGAGATGCACTGGTATTCCGAATGGCCCGGACCGAGCGCATTCCGGTGATGGTAACCTTGGCCGGTGGCTACGCGCAAGAACTCGAAGACACCATCACCATTCACTGCAATACGATCAAGGCGGCGAAGGAAGTCTTTGCGGGAAAATAGTTCCGCGTTGACGAGGGATCAAGGTCAACAGATCAGCGTCCACCGGGCCTGTGGGCCAAGCGCCAATAGTCCACTTCCCGCTCGGCCTCGCTGGTTTCCTGTTCATTCATTGACTTTCGTAAATCGCCCAGTGCTGATGAGCTTTCCTTGATCGAGCCCTGCGCCAGCATCAGCCACTTGTAAGCTGCAATCCGATTGCTGCGGGATTCACTGCTCCTGGCGAGCAACAATCCATACCGATATTGCGCCTTGGCCATGCCCCGGTCCGCCGCCATTTGATAGTACTGCGCCGCAAGGTCTCGGTCCGCAGGGGCTCCTTTTCCTTCCTCGCACATGATCGCTAGATCATATTGCGCTTCGATTTGGCCTTTGCCCGCAGCGGCGGCAAGCAGGCGACGCGCCGCCTCGAGGTCCACCGGAACGCCGTGGCCAAGGGCGTAGCTTACGCCCAGCCCCAGTTCGCCATCGGGTTCTCCTTGATCGGCGGCTTTTCGGTACCAGTTTACTGCCTGATCGTAGTCCACCTTGCCTTGCAGGCCCTTGGTAAAGATTGTTCCCAGAGTTGCCTGCGCAATCGCACTACCTAGATTGGCCGCTTTCTCGTAGTACCGGACCGCCTTCGCGACATCGCGGTTCATCGTCGAATTCGGGGGTTGAAGAGAAAGTTCGGCGAGATCCAAAATAGCCGGCACTAGGTCCTTGTCCGCGGCCAGCGAGAGCCACCGAACCGCTTCTTTGTAATCCTGGGGCACGCCTTCGCCGCGTTCATACATCAGCGCGAGATTGTACTGGGCTGATGCATCGCCTCTCTCGGCGGCGCGACGAAACCAGGTCACTGCCTGCACGGCGTCTCTCGCGACACCCTTTCCATTCGCATACATGAGCGCAATATTGGTTGCCGCGTCCGACGATCCTTGTTGGGCCGCCTGCGTGTACCAGTTCAACGCATCGGCTGGGGCGGGCTTCTCCATGCCAACTCCGGCTTCCGAGAAAATGCCCAGCGCTTCTTCGGCCGCCATGGACCTGCGATCCGCAGCGCTGCGGAGCAGGCGAAGGGCTTCCACGTCATCTCGCTTCAGCAGAACGCCGGCGTGGTAGGCGAGCGCGAGCATAGTCTGCGCTTCTGGATCACCAGCTGCGGCTTTTCCCTCCAGCGCCTGCAGATCTCCCACGGTCAGCACCTTGGCTTTCGCCATGAGACGGTAGGCTCCCGGCTCTGGACTTGCAGCGCGTTCGGCAATTTCCGGTGCGGGCTGCTTCTGCGGCGGCGGAGCTGGTCTTACCCGCTCCTTTTCCACTACCGCAGTGTGAGCCTCTGGAGTGCGGACCTCAGCAGGTGACGCGGTCTGTGTCTTCGGGAAAGGAATATTGACCACGATTCCATTTCCCGCACGATTCAACTCGAAGTCCAGAGGTGCACTCAACTGCACCACGACTCGCGCAACCGGCGGGTGAATACTGAACAGTGACATCCGCAATTCCTTCACCGGGCCGTGGTTGACCGGAATATGCCGATTGCCACCTTTGAGGTCGCATCCGGGAAAATCGAAGATCAGACGATCGGGATTGGGCACCCGGCTAGTTTCCGGAATGATCGGAGCGTTAACAACGATATTGATCGTGACACCCTCCGGCCGCGGACTAACGTCAACGCGCTCGACACTTGCCAGGGTAGTGGCAGAAACGACAGCCACAGGCTGCTGTCCTTGCGCTCGAGGGACAAAGCTGGCACCGAAACAAAGGCAGATTAAAGCGTAAGAAATAGCCGCCGTGGGCCGCGCAATCACGGAGTTCCTTTAACCCAGAGAAGTCAGGTGCATTGTACCGCCGAACTAACGGACCGCAGGGCGAAGAAAGACACCCGTACCTTATCGGGGTTCCGACGCCAGCGACTGATAAAATAGAGGTTTCTACCTATGTTCGAAAATCTTCAGGAAAAACTCCAACGGGCATTCAAAAGTCTGCGCGGGCAGGCCGTTCTCACCGAAGAGAACATCGCCGATGCTTTGAAGCAAATTCGGCTGGCGCTGCTCGAGGCCGACGTCAACTTCAAGGTCGTCAAAGACCTCATCGACCGCATCCAGGCCAAGGCCGTCGGTCAGGAGGTCCTGACCGCGCTCTCGCCCGGCGAGCAGGTCATCAAGATCGTCCGCGACGAATTGGTCGCAACCCTCGGCAAAGATACCGCCAAGCTCAAGTTTGCCTCGCAGCCGCCAACCGTTGTGCTGATGGCCGGGTTGCAAGGTTCCGGCAAGACCACAACCTCGGGCAAGCTGGCCAACTGGCTCAAGAATGGTGGACATCGGCCGCTGCTCGTTTCAGTTGACGTTTACCGGCCGGCGGCGCGCGAACAACTTAAAGTGGTTGCGGCGGCTATTAAGGCGAATCTTTACGAAGGCCAAGTCGGGGAAGCGAACACGGCGACCGTCGAGCGGCTGGCCAAAGAAGCACGACGCGAAGCCATTAACTCCGGATGCGATGTGCTCATCGTCGATACCGCGGGCCGATTGCATATCGACGACCAGCTCATGGAGGAGATGCAATCGCTCAAGCGATTGCTTAACCCGCAGGAAATCCTATTCGTTGCCGATTCGATGACCGGACAGGACGCGGTTAACTCCGCCGACGAGTTCCACAAGAAGCTCACGCTCACCGGCGTAATGCTCACCAAGATGGACGGCGATGCGCGCGGAGGCGCGGCGATCTCGATTCGCCAAGTTACTGGCCAGCCGATCAAGTTCATCGGCATTGGAGAAAAGTACGACGCGCTCGAACCGTTTCATCCCGACCGCATCGTTTCGCGCATCCTCGGCATGGGAGACATTCTCTCGCTGATCGAGAAAGCCGAGTCGCAGATCGACAAAAAGAGGGCGACAGAACTGGCAACTAAAGCGCTCACCGGCGACGGCTTCTCGCTCGAAGACTTCCGTGAGCAACTGCGGTCGGTTCGCAAGATGGGGTCAATGCAGAGCCTGATCGGCATGTTGCCGTCGATTGGCGCATTTCAGGGTCTGCAGAAAGCTGCTGACAAGGTGGACGAAAAGCAGATCAACCGCGTCGAAGCGATCATCAATTCGATGACCTCCTACGAACGCAACCATCATGAGGCGATTAACGGCAGCCGGCGCAAACGCATCGCGCGCGGATCGGGGACCACGGTGCAGGAAGTGAATAACCTGCTTCGGCAATATGCCCAGATGAAAAAAATGTTCAAGCAGATGGGCAAGCCGAGTTTCGCGCGAAGACTGGCGGGGATGAAGCTGCCGGGGATGTGAAATTCTCGCGGAGGGTAAGGAGACAGGCGCCGGAAGGAGGTTCCGGCGCCGTTAGACTCGAATGCCCGCACTAATCTCTTCTTCTCCTACTTCAGCGACGCCATATCGATGACGAAGCGATACTTGACATCGCTTTTTAGCAGGCGCTCGTAGGCTTCGTTGATCTGCTGGATGCGGATCATTTCGATGTCGCAGGCTATGCCGTGCTCGGCGCAGAAATCCAACATCTCTTGAGTCTCGCGAATGCCTCCGATGATCGATCCAGCGAGGCGACGACGACGAAATAGCAAGCTCCCGACGGGAACCGGCAGCGGAGTCGGCGATGCGCCCACCATGGTGAGCGTTCCGTCGAGTTTCACCAGATCGAGATACGCCCCTACATTGTGTTCCGCAGAAACTGTGTCGAGGATGAAGTCAAAGCTGCCGGCATGTTTCTGCATTTCAGCCGCATTCTTCGAAACGACGACTTCATGCGCGCCGAGCCGCAGGGCATCGTTTGCCTTGTTCGGTGATGTGGTGAACAACACGACGTGAGCGCCGAAAGCGTTGGCGAATTTGACGCCCATATGGCCTAAGCCACCGAGGCCGACGATACCGACCTTTTGCCCTTTACGAACATTCCAGTGACGCAGCGGAGAGTAGGTGGTGATGCCGGCGCAGAGCAAGGGCGCGGCGGCGGCGAGGTTCAGTTTATTGGAGACGCGGAGCGCGAAGGTCTCGTCAACGACGATGCTGTCGGAATAACCACCGTAGGTGACGCCCCCCAGGTGCTTGTCCTCCGAGTTGTAAGTAAAAGTGGCGGGGCCGTCGCAGAATTGCTCGTTCCCGGCGCGGCAGTTCGGACAGGTACGGTCGGAGTCGACCATGCAGCCTACGGCGGCAATGTCTCCCTCTTTGAATTTCTTGACGGCGCTGCCGGCTTTTGCGACGCGACCGACAATTTCGTGGCCCGGCACGCAGGGATAGACGGTGGGCATCATGCTTTCCCATTCGTTGCGGGCCTGATGAAGATCGGAGTGGCAGACACCGCAGTACAGGATCTCGATCTGGATATCCTGCGGGCGCGGCGCGCGGCGCTGAATTGATGTTTGGGCAAGGGGCGAAGTCGCACTCTTGGCGGCGAAGGCCTTGGTGGTGTATGACTTTCCGGTTGACGATGTCTTTTCAGGAGGAGTAAGGGTCGAAGTCTGGCTCATGATGGGACTTTTTCCTTTCTTGGCTTGTCACCGATTGTTAGATTGCGATTTACTCTCGATGGATGCGGAAATGGAAGCACGGGCTCCAATGTACAGAGAGAACTCTCCCAGACTAGCCCATCAGGCGCCCATTGCGTAAACCGCTAAGCTCCGGCATAATAATGGTTTGTCTCAACCCTGCCGGACTCTTCCGGAACAAAGGAAACGAAGTCAGTGCTAATGATCCGTCTGGCGCGCTTTGGTGCGCGCAAACAACCGTACTACCGGGTGGTGGTGATCGAGAAAGAGCGGGCGCGCAATGGGCGTCCGGTGGAAGTGGTGGGCACGTATAATCCGCGAACCAGTCCAGCCACGTTCGACCTGAAGCGGGAGCGCATTACGTATTGGGTTTCGAAGGGCGCAAAGTGCTCCGAGCGCGTGGGCAAGTTGCTGAAGCTGCCCGCGCCAGCAGCGGCTGCGCCGGTTGCGTAGGCCTTTTTTCGCTGACCACACAAAGCAGATTCCTCCCCTTCGACTGCGCTCAGGGTCGGAATGACAATCTCTGGAGATTGGAATGACTGAACAGTCCGCCAATGCGCGCGCCTTGATTGAACACATCGCCAAAGCGCTAGTCGATGCGAAGGACGCGGTTTTCATCGACGAGTACGAAGACGGCGATGAGACCGTTATTGAACTCGAAGTGGCAGAAGCGGACCTGGGCAAGGTGATTGGGCGGTCTGGCCGGATTGCACGAGCTCTGCGTACTGTTCTGAACGCGGCGGGCGCGAAGAACGACAAGCGCTACGCGCTGGAGATTCTCGAATAGCGGCGACAGACGCAACCGGCGAATGGATCACGCTGGCGCTGGTGATCAAAACGCAGGGACGCCGCGGAGAAGTCGCGGTTGAGTTGCACACGGACGTCCCGGATCGATTGCGGCAGGGCATGCGGCTGTGGGCGCTGGGTAAGAGCGGTGAACGCCGCGAGTTGACGATTGAAGAGTTGTGGCCGCACAAGAGTCTCATGGTCCTGAAGTTTGCGGCCGTGGAAACGATTTCAGATGCGGAGACGCTGAAAGGTTCGGAACTTCAGGTTCCACGCGGCGAACGCGCCGAACTTGAGCCGGGCTGGACGTATCTAAGCGACCTGACCGGTTGTATGGTGTTCGACGGCGAACGCGAGATCGGCAAGATCGTTGACGTTGCGTTTGGCGCCGGAGAAGCGCCCTTGCTGGTGGTGAATGGCGGAGCGAAGCTGCCCTACGAAATTCCGTTCGCCGAAGCGTACCTCGAAAAGGTCGACGTCGAACGCAAGCAGGTGCGCATGCGGCTGCCAGACGGGCTGCTGGGTGTGAATGCGCCGGTGACGAAGGAAGAGAAGGAAAAGAATCGGTAGTAGTTCGTCGCTGGCCGTTGGCAGTGTCGTTTGGAGTCGAAAGATTTGGCTAACGATGAAGGGCTAACGACGGGTTCCGCAAATGAAGATCGACATTCTTACGATCTTTCCCGACTTCTTTCGCGGACCGCTGGATTATGGAATTATCCGCCGGGCGCGTGAAGCGGGGCTGGTGGAAATAAACATTCAGGATTTGCGGAATTTTACCAAGGACAAGCACCGCACCGTGGATGACCGCCCGTTCGGCGGCGGTGAGGGCATGGTCCTGAAGCCGGAACCGATTTTTGAGTGTGTGGAGTCGCTGGTCGGGATTGCGCCGCGGGAAGAACGCGCGAGCGGCTCGGCGAAGCAGTCGGTGCTTTTGCTCTCCGCACAGGGGCAGCGGTTGGATCAGTCGCTGGCGTCGGAACTTTCGACGGTCGAGCGAATGGTTTTGATCTGCGGGCGGTACGAAGGCGTAGACGAGCGCATCAGCGAGCACTTGGCCGACCGCGAAGTTTCGATCGGCGATTATGTGCTGAGCGGCGGCGAACTGGGCGCAGCGGTGATTGTGGATACGGTCACGCGGCTGATTCCTGGAGCTGTGGGCAACGAGGCTTCGACGCGGCAGGAGTCGTTTACTGCGCCGGTAGAGGTTGCGGGCGAAGGCTGCGCGGACAAGAGTGTCCGCGCCACACAGGCTTGTTCGACCTGCAGTTCCGGCGGATTGCTGGATTATCCGCATTACACGCGACCGGCGGAGTTTCGAGGTATGGGGGTTCCAGAGGTGCTGGTGAACGGGAACCATGATGAGATTCGCCGCTGGCGCCGCAGAACAGCGCTGGCGAAAACGCTGCGCAATCGTCCGGACCTATTGGAACGAGTGGCGCTGAGCGAAGAAGACAAGGAATTGCTGGCCCGGATCAAGGGCGAAAGTTAGCAAGCAAGCGAATTCAAGACGAGTCAGGAAGGAAACGTTATGCGCAATGCAATTATCGAAAAACTGCTGGCGAAAACACGCCGCACTGACCTGCCGAAGTTCGGACCAGGCGACACGATTCGGGTGCAAGTGAAGATTCGCGAAGGCGAGAAAGAACGACTGCAGGCCTTCGAGGGCGTAGTCATCGCGCGCAGCCGGGGCGCGCAGCCAAGCTTTACGGTTCGCAAGATCAGTTTCGGCCAGGGCGTTGAACGAATCTTCCCGCTCGATTCGAAGGTCATTGACAAGATTGACGTGATGCGGTCGGGCAAAGTGCGCCGCGCGAAGCTTTATTACTTGCGAGAGTTGAAGGGCAAGGCCGCACGACTGAAAGAAGTCGAGCAGTAGCTGCGACTGGTCTGGCTGCCGGCGTCCACGCGGACGCTGGCGGCTTGACACCCCATGTTGCCAATTCCCGAGCACACTTTCCCGCGGGACGCACGGGAACGCAACGAATCTCCCCTTGTTTCTCCGGCCATAGTCGGCGAAGATGCTGACAGCGACCTGTGCCGAGTTCAAAATTCAAATCAAACGGTTGTTTAGGCCTTGGGAAAGGTGCCCAAATTTCTGCGTCTGCGGCGAAATTGCGGCTCCTGAAGAGACTTCGCTGCACGCTGCGCTTCGAAAAGCTGGCTTGGGCGGGCGGCGCAAAGCTGGTTGCGGGCGTGGATGAAGTCGGACGCGGATCTCTATTTGGCCCGGTGGTTGCCGCAGCCGTGATTCTTGATCCGGCGTACCGGATTCGGGGGCTGCGGGATTCGAAGCT
>Ga0074044_10003065_pt1 | contig 14377 bp, 8 predicted proteins | sample BogForMeECP23OM1_FD_94443 | JGI IMG/M metagenome (GOLD analysis project Ga0074044, IMG submission 94443) | Bog forest soil microbial communities from Calvert Island, British Columbia, Canada - Bog Forest MetaG ECP23OM1 | ecosystem: Environmental > Terrestrial > Soil > Wetlands ... | reverse complement strand
GCCTGGAGGTGGCCGACGTCTTTCGCGCCCATGGGCCGGCGTGGCGCGAGGCCAACGCCGGCCATGTGAGCCTCGCCCAGTTGAAGGCGATGTCGGCGATCGAGACCTGCCGGACCTCGGCGCTCGGCGGCCATGTCGAGCGCTGCGAGGACTGCGCCCATACGCGCGTCGCCTACAATTCCTGTCGCAACCGCCACTGCCCGAAGTGTCAAGCTGCGGCGGCGCGGCAATGGCTCGCCGAGCGCGAGGCCGAGCTTCTGCCGGTTCCCTATTATCACGTCGTCTTCACCCTGCCGGCGGCGATCGGCGCGATCGCATTCCAGAACAAGGCCGCCGTCTACGACCTCCTGACGCTCGACGCCGCCGAGTTCATCCGCCGCTTCCTCCTCCATGTGCTGCCGAGCGGCTTCAACTGCATCCGCCACTACGGCTTCTTCGCCAGTCGCTTGAGAAGACGAGGCCGCGACCGACGAGCGGCCGCGGCGAGCCTCAGCCTAATCTTACGCGAACCCGATGGACGGCGCCGTCGTCGACCATGCGCAGTCGCAAGGGTCGCTCCACGATTTCAACCCCATCCATCTCAGCGAAGCCAACGCCCCGACAGACCCCGGCAGGATTGTCGACCGTGATTTCGTACCGCGCGGATTGCCGGCGAACCGTCATCTCGTACGTCGCCCAGCTCTTCGGAATACAGGGGTCGAGATGCAAGAAGGCGCCACGGATGCGCAGCCCCAGAATGCTCTCGACGCCAGCACGCTGCATCCAACCCGCCGAGCCCGTGTACCACGTCCAGCCGCCGCGCCCGATGTGGGGGGCGCTCGCATAGATGTCGGCCGCGACGACATAGGGCTCCACCTTGTAGCGATGCACGGCCGAGCGGGTCCGCGCATGATTGATGGGGTTGAGCAGCGAAAAGAGGTCAGTCGCCTTGTCGCCTTCGCCGAGCGTGGCGAGAGCCATCACGGACCATAGCGCCGCGTGGGTGTACTGGCCGCCGTTCTCGCGTACGCCAGGCGGATAGCCCTTGATGTAACCGGGATCCTGAGCGGTCTTGTCGAATGGCGGCGCGAACAGCAACGCCAGGCCGTCATCGCGCCGGATCAGCTCTCGCTCGACCGCGACCATTGCTTTCGCCGTGCGATCCTGCGCCGCCACGCCGGAGAGGACCGCCCAGGATTGCGCGATCGAATCGATGCGGCACTCTTCGCTCGCCGCCGACCCCAATGGCTCGCCGTCATCAAAAAAGGCGCGCCGATACCATTCTCCGTCCCATGCCTCGCGTTCGAGCGAGGCTCGCAGAGCGGCAGCGTGCGCAGCCCACTTTGCGGCTCTGCCCCTTTCCCGGCGCGTCTCGGCGAGCGGGACGAAGGCAGTCAGCGTCGCATGCAGGAGCCAGCCGAGCCAAACGCTTTCGCCGGCGCCCTTCTCGCCGACGCGGTTCATGCCGTCGTTCCAGTCGCCGGTTCCCATCAGCGGAAGCCCATGCGCGCCGAGCGCAAGAGACGCGTCCAGAGCGAGAGCGCAATGCTCGAAAACGGTCGCCTTCTGGTCGGAGACGGTCGGATTGAAAAATTTGTCGTGCTCGCCCGGCTCCAGAATCTGGCCTTCCAGGAACGGAACACGTTCATCGAGGACGGCGTCGTCTCCGGTCGCTTCGATGTAATGGGCGACTGCGTAGGCCAGCCAGGCGTAATCGTCAGAGATGCGGGTTCGCACGCCCTGGCCCGAATGCGGCAGCCACCAATGCTGGACATCGCCTTCGACGAATTGACGCGCGGCCGCGCGCAGCAAATGGTCTCGAGTCAACATGGGCTGCGTTACGACGAGCGCCATGCCATCCTGCAACTGATCGCGGAATCCATACGCGCCGCTGGCCTGATAGAATCCGGAGCGCGCCCATACCCGGCAACTTAGCGTCTGGTAAAGCAGCCAGCCGTTGAGCATGACGTCCATCGACCGGTCCGGCGTCTTGACAACGACCGAACCGAGAATGTCGTCCCATTGACGTTCGATGCCCGCTTCGACCGCGTCGAGATCGGCGGCCCGATAGCGCGTGACGAGTCCTCGCGCCGCGTCCGAGCTTTCAGCTTCACCGAGCAGGAAAACGACTTCGACCGTCTCTCCGGGCGACAGTTCGACCTCGGCGACCAAAACCGCGCAGGGATCGAGCCCCGCCCCGACCGTCTTGGAAAGCGCAGCAGGGCCCGAAAGCGCTGCGGGGTCGGCGAGCGTACCGTTTCGACCGATGAATTCGCGCCGATCGCCAGTCCAGCTGGTCTGGGCACCGCACAAATCGGCGAAGGCGACGCGGGACCCGAAGCTCGTATTCCAGGGATTCCGGGCGAAGATAGCGCCGGTGGCGGCGTCGGTTCCGGTCGAGACAAACGGCAGGGACGCGGAACGCGCCGGGCCGAGAACCCATTCGACATAGGCTGTAACGCTGAGCCGGCGAGGCCGGCTCGAGCGATTGGTCAACACGAGGCGCGAAATCTTGATCGGATCGTCGACCGGCACGTACTGGAGCAGATCAGATGCGATCTCATGCGCCACATGTTCGAAGCGGGTGTATCCTCGGCCGTGCCGGGCGACGTAAGTCGCAGAAGGGTCGCGGATCGGCAGGGCCGTCGGGGTCCATAGGTCGCCCGTGTCGGCGTCTCGAAGGTAGAACGCTTCGCCTGGACGATCGCCTACAGGATCATTCGACCATGGCGTGATCTGGTTTTCCCGACTGTTGACCGACCATGTGTAGCCGCCGCCCTCGGTTCCGGTTTGAAAGCCGAACGCCGGATTGGCGATGACGTTAATCCAAGGCGCAGGCGTCGATTGGCCGGGCCCAAGGACCGTCACATACTCGCGTCCATTTCGCGCAAACCCTCCGAGTCCGTTGAAGAATTCGAGATCGGGAGCCCGAGCCTTTCTCGGAGCCGCCAACCGAGCGACGACTCTCTTCGGCGCGGACTTCTCGGGCACCACAGGCTCTGGAATGCTCTCGAGTTGTTCGAACAGCCTGCCGCGCTGCGCGGGAAGAACGACCCGCGCGACGAAGGCCAGAAGATTCTTGGTTTCGGCTGCGATCAGGTCGGCACGCAGCAGGAATACGCGGCCCGGCCGATGCTTCGTCCCCGGCAACGGCGATGACGGGTTTGCCCGCGCCAACGTCTCGATCGCGATCTGAAGTTCCTGGATATAGGAGGATTGGCGGTCATTCAGGATAACGAGATCGACCGCGAGCTGTTTCATCCGCCAATATTCGTGAGCCTGCAAAAGCTCGCGCACGATGTCGACGTTTTCGATATCCGCGATGCGCAGGAGAACGATCGGCAGATCGCCGGAAATGCCCTGCGACCATAGACCCGATTGGGCGCCGGCGCCCCGCAGAATCGTATCCGAAGAGGGACGCATCGCGGGCGCGGCGTAAATCACGTGCCCCGCCAGACGTTGAAACAGGCTCGCTTCGCCCGCGGTGACGCCGAGGTGATGCAACTGCACCTGACCCTGCGTCCAGGCGAGCGTCGAGGCGCGCGTGAACGCGGTCTGGTCGCGGTGTTTGTCGACGCCATCGAGAAGCGCTTCGCGCGTGGCTGCAGCGATCATCCAAAAGGCGACACGAACCGTCGCGCCCGGCGCAACGCGTATGCGTCTGCGGATGGAGAAGATCGGATCCAGTACGGCGCCGATCGAATTCGAGAGCGGACGGCGATCCGTGATCGCGATCGGCACCCGAACATTATGGCTGCGACCGAGGAATCGCGCCCTGTCCGTCTCGAATTCCGGCGCACCGATCGTTTCGCCGTCGACGACCGTCAAATGCGCGGCCCAGATTTCCGGGTCGCCCGGCGCGCGCTTTCGCCGCGTGGCCAGAATAGCCCCGACATCGGGAAGATGTTCGGTCATGACAAACAGCTTCGAGAAGGCGGGATGCGCAAGATCGGCGCTCTGGGGAGCGAGGACAAGTTCGGCGTAGGAGGTAATCTCGATATCACGCGCGCGGCTTCCGGAATTCGTGATCGAGATCCGGCGAACTTCGGCGTCGTCCTCGGCTGAGACGATCACTTCCAATGTCGTCGTCAGCGAGCCGTCGCGGCGCGTGATCTCGGCGCGGTCCTCGTCGAAGATGACGGCGTAGTCGTCCGGTTCGACGCCGCTGGGTTGAAAGCCCGCCGACCAGGCAACGCCAGTGCGCAGGTCTTTGACGAAGAAGTAGAAGCCGGAGTCGTCGCAAGTCGCGTCCTCGCGCCAGCGGGTCAGCGCCAGGTCGCCCCAGCGGCTGTACCCCGAGCCGGCAGCGGTGAGCATCGTCGAGTAGCGGCCGTTGGAAAGCAGATGCGTGGCGGGAGTCGCCTGCTGCGCAGAAGCGAACCGGCGCCCGCCAGACGGCTCGACGTCGCGAGCGCCGGCAGCCGACTTCACTTCCGCCGCCCACAGGCGCGTGGCTGCGACGTCGCGCGGCATGCGCTCCTGCAACAGCAACTCGGTGGCTTTGATGATCGGCTCAGAGTGGAAGCGCGCTCGCACCGCGCCCTCCAGCAGAGCATCGGCGATGGCGACAATCGTCATACCCTGATGATGGGCCATGAAGGCGCGTACGATCGCGAAGCTCTGGCCCTCCGGGAGGCGTTTCGGCGTATAGTCCAAAGCCTCGTAGAAACCGTAGCGGCCCTGAGCCCCGATCCCGGCCAGACGCTCGAGATTCCCCACCGCCGCCCGCGGATCGACCATCGCAGCCAGAGCGGTCGCGTAGGGCGCGATAACCCTGTTTTCGCGGAGACCCCGTTTGAGCCCAAGGCCGGGAACGCCGAAATTGGAATATTGATAGGTCAGCTCGAGATCGCGCGCGTTGTAGGCGGATTCGGATATGCCCCAGGGCAGCCCACGCTTCGCGGCGTAGGCGATCTGACGGCGCACGATGAGACGGTTTGTCTGCTCGAGCAGGCTTCCGGCCGGGGCTCGCATGACGAGCGAGGGCATCAGATATTCAAACATCGATCCCGACCACGAGATCAGTGCGGAGCCGTGTCCGACGGGCGTCGCGGCGCGGCCGAGCCGGAACCAATGCTTCGCCGGAACGTCTCCTTTGGCGATCGCAAAGAAGCTGGCGAGCCGTGCCTCGGAAGCCAGAAGGTCGTAACAATTGCGATCGAGCGCGCCTTTGTTGACGCGATATCCGATCGACAGCAATTGCCGTTCGGGGTCGAGGAGGAACCCGAATTCCATCGCAAGCGCCATCGACCGCGCAGTGGTTTCGAGCGCGGCAAGCCGCTCCTTCTGGTCCAGCGCGGAGTCTGCGCCTCTCCCAAGATCGTCGCGGTGCGCATCGATCGAACTCAGGACCGCCCGCGCCCAAAGCAGCATATCCGCACTGATGCCGTCGCCACGTTCGGCTGCGAGCGCGCCTGCGACGTCGACCATGACCTCGACATCGGCGCGAAGGCTCGCGAGTTGCGCCTGGCAATCGACCTGCGAATGCGAGGCCAATTGCAAGGCTGATGAGACCGCGGCGAGTGCGTCGTCGAGCTGATGCAAGGTCACCGTCTGTGTCTGCCGGCCGTCGCGAAGCCGGGCGCATTCGACGCGTGTGATGTCGAGCGCATCGGCGACTCCGGCGAAGCGCCGCGCCGCGTCGAGGGAATCGCCACTCCACTCCTTGCAGGCGTTGGCGAGCGCAATGAGATGCCCTGCCAGATTACCGCTGTCGACTGTGGATATGTATTTCGGCTCCAGCGGTCGAAGATCGCGCGTGTCGTACCAGTTGTAGAAATGGCCACGCACCCGTTGCAGGCGACCCATTGTGGCGAGCGTCGCCTCCAACCGGTCAAGCGCTTGACCGGTTCCGATCCAACCGAAATCGCGAGCGCATACGACCGAAAGAAGATAAAGCCCGATATTGGTCGGCGAGGTCCGATGTGCGACCGCAGGCGCCGGATCCTCTTGAAAATTGTCGGGCGGCAGCATGTTGTCGGCCGGAGTGACGAAGGTCTCGAAGAATCGCCAGGTGCGGCGAGCTGTCCGTCTCAGCGCCTGAGCGTCGCCGTCGACCATCTGCAGGCGAGAGGCGGCGGAGGGAGATAGGCTTACAAAGCGAGCGACGGCGGGCGACGCCAACCAGCACGCGGCGAACGGGAGAACCAGCGGCCAGGACCCGTGGCGAGCGCTCAACGCGACAATCGCTGTGACCGCGCCAATGGCGATCGCTCCCGCCATTCGACGCGCGAAGCCCAGCAAGTCGAGACGAGGACCGATCGTCGTTTGCGCGGCCGGAATCCATTCGAGCAAATGGCGTCGGCTCACATTGAGGCGCCAGAGCGTGCGGCCGATCGCATCGGCCATGAGCCATGCCTGATCCGCCAGGAACACGATGGTCAGGGTCGAAATCGTTAAGGCAAGCCTCGCGTCGCCGCCAAGTGCGCGCACATGGCTCGACATCGTCACGCCAGGACGGCGGGGCGGAATGGCGGCTACGACCGGGATCAGAGTCGGCAGCGCGATCGTCAGGACGACGAATATCGTCCAGATCAACGCCACGTGAATAGGCAGGGTCCACCCGACGAGCAAAGCGAGCACCGCCGCTGGCGCGGAGAGCGTGCGGCGCAGATTGTCCAGCATTTTCCCGCGGCCGATCGCCGGAAGAGCGCTCGAGGTGGTGACCGCTCCAGGTTGCGGCGGCGCGCGTCCAAAAATCCAGGGCAGCAATTGCCAGTCGCCGCGCGCCCATCGATGATGGCGAATGGCGCCCACGTCATACCGGGCAGGGAATTCCTCCACGACTTCCACGTCCGAGGCGAGCCCGGCGCGCGCGAACACGCCCTCGAAAAGATCGTGACTGAGGAGGGTCGAGTCCGGCGCACGGTTCGTGAGCGCGGCCTCGAACGCATCGACATCGTAAATGCCCTTCCCGGCATAGGATCCTTCTCCGAACAGATCCTGATAGACATCGGAGACTGCCGAGGCGTAGGGATCGATTCCGCTGACGCTCGAGAAGATTCGCTGGAAGAGAGAGCCTTCGCGGCCCGTCGGCAGCGACGGCGTGACGCGCGGCTGCAAAACCGCGTAGCCCTCGACAACCCGACCCGCTTCGGCATCGAGTCGCGGCCGGTTCAACGGATGGGCCATCTTGCCGATCAGGCGACGCACCGTGTCGCGCGGCAGTCGGGTATCCGTATCGAGCGTTACGACGTAACGAACGCCCGCCGGCGTGACCGGCGTTCCGAACCCTACGTCCACGAATGTGGTGTCGGTTGCGGCGCGCAGCAGTCGATTCAGTTCGTGGAGCTTGCCACGTTTGCGTTCCCACCCGATCCACCGCGATTCGGATTCATTCCAGACGCGGCGACGGTGCAAGAGGAGGAAGCGCGTTCCCCCGGGCGCGGGGCCATAGCGCAGATTGAGACGCGCGACCCCCTCCGCCGCCGCGGCGACAAGCAGAGCGTCGCCCTCGGCATTTTCGTTCGCGGCGTCGGCCCAATCGGTCACCAGCGCGAAATGCAGATCGCCTTCGGGGCTCGCGAGGTAATGAATCTCGAGCCGTTCGATCAGATCTTCCACGCCTTCCGGAGTCGTGAGCAAGGTGGGGACGGCGATAAGCGTGCGCAGTTGCGTGGGCACTCCGTCGACCAGCTCCAGAGCCGGCAACAGCGTCGCGGCAAAACTCACGTTGACCCCGCGATTGACCAAGGCCACGGCGGCGTCGATTGCCGGAATGGCTCCGAGCACGCCAAGCAGACCAAGAACCGCGAGGGCGACTCCGGCCGCGGAGAGGACCAGCAGCGGCGCCGCAAGAAGGATTGCGCCAACAACGGAGATCGCCGTCAAATAACCGCCCACGCCGACCGATCGGTTGACGCGCGCCGCCCAGCTGCGGCTGGGCAGGCGATATCCGATCGCTCTTTCGAAGGCGCGTCGCCCTCCCGCGAGCAGGATGTACCCAGTGTCCCCGCGTCGAAGCCGCTCCGCAGCCGGGGCGTCAGCTGCGGCCCGCTGTGCAGCAAGCACTGCCTTGCCGGCGATCTCGAGCTCCGTATGACTCGAACGACGCGACAATTCCTCGATCGCGCTGCGGTACAGGTTGCGCGTTGGAAAATCCATGCTTTCGAAGTCGCTGCCGGTCGCCAGAACGGCGTCGACGGGGCTGAGCCGCTCGAACAACTCCTTCCAGTCGACATCCGAAATCAGTCTCAAGCTGGTAATGATGTTGCGAACGGATACGTTCGCTGCGCCTTGCTGACGATGGACGTCGCGTACGGCCGTATCGGCTGTCATGTCCTGTACAGCCAGGCGCTCGTCCAGCCATGCAAGCGCGGGCGTGATGTTTGGATCTTGGTCGCGCAGCCGATACACAAGCTGGACCGCCAAGGCCTGCGACAGCGGTCTACGCTCAGCGATGTCGAGAACGATGGCGACCGGTTCCGCCAGTCGGCCGCCTGCTCCGAGCAGGCGATCCGCGAGACCATCGGCAATTTGTCGTTGGGCGCGGCTATTGGTGATCTGGCGGGCGAGCCGGCCCAGATTCTCGACCAGAACGATCCTCAACGTGATCGACACAGCCCAAAGCTCGCCAATGGTAAGCGGCTGCACCTCTTGATAGGCTCGGACGAAGCGAACCAGCATTTCGGGGTCGAAACGGCTGTCGGTATGGGCGACGAAGGCCCAGGCCATGCCAAATACCCTAGGGTAGCCGGCGAATGGCCCAACCGCGAGTTTCGGCAGCTGCCGGTAGTAGCCGGGCGGCAAATCCGAATAGATCTCATGGATCTGCTTTTCCACGAGATGATAATTGTCGACCAGCCACTCCGAGGCCGGCGTTATGGCGCGACCGTCGTTGATCGCCTTGACGGCGGAACGATACGCGTCAAGCAGTACGGCCCGATTCTCGGCGAGACGCCGCGCCAGAGGTCGCCCCTTGGTCGCCCGGGGCGACACGATCTGAGCGACCGCAAGAGTGCGGGCATGGTCCTCGAGTCGTTCGGTGCTGAACAGCTCTTCGCGAACAGGTTCCTGGTTGTCCCATGGGGAGGAAAGACGTGCGCCTTCAAAGGCGTCGCGCAAGAGAGCTTTCAATTTGGCCTTTCTGCACGCGACACTGCACGGGCGTGAAGACCCCGGAGTGTCGCGTTAGGGATGCCCCTCGTCTCGACGGGAAAAGCGGCAAGATACGTTAGTTGACGTGCTCGACGAACAACGTCTGCGAGGTTTCCCCGGTTGAAGCGGGGAGTGAGCTTTAAGCGAAGGGGCGGAAGTCGCCGTCCCTCCGAATTTGCGCGGCGCTTCAATTCGCCGGCGCGATCTTCGCGACTATGGTCGCGCGGTCAGGCGATCAATAGTCCATTCCGCCCATGCCGCCCATTCCGCCGCCCGGCATCGCCGGAGCCTCCGCCTTCGGGCGCTCGGCGACCATCGCCTCGGTCGTGATCATGAGGCCGGCGACCGATCCCGCGTCTTGCAGGGCGACCCGTACGACCTTCGCCGGATCGACGATACCGGCGCTGAGCATGTCGACATATTGCTCGGTCTGGGCGTCGAAGCCGAAGGTCTGAGACTTGTTTTCGAGGATCTTGCCGACGACGATCGAACCTTCGACGCCCGCGTTCTCCACGATCTGTCGGGCCGGCGCCTCGAGCACCGCAGCACGATATTGATGCCCGACTGGACATCTGCGCTTTCGCCGTTGAGCTTCCCGATCGCGGCCTTGGCCCGCAAGAGCGCGACGCCGCCGCCCGGAACGATGCCTTCCTCGACCGCGGCCTTGGTCGCGTGCATCGCGTCATCGACGCGATCCTTCTTCTCCTTGACCTCGACTTCGGTCGAGCCGCCGACGCGGATGACCGCAACACCGCCGGCGAGCTTCGCCAGACGCTCCTGCAGCTTCTCCTTGTCATAGTCCGAGGTCGTCTCCTCGACCTGCCCCTTGATCTGAGCGATGCGCGCCTGGATGTCCGCCTTCTTGCCGGAGCCGTCGATGACCGTTGTGTTTTCCTTCTCGATGCGCACCCTCTTGGCGCGGCCGAGCATGGGGAGCGTCACGTTCTCGAGCTTGATGCCGAGGTCCTCGGCGATCAGGCTGCCTCCGCTGAGGATCGCGAGGTCTTCGAGCATCGCCTTGCGCCGGTCGCCGAAGCCGGGCGCCTTGACGGCCGCGACCTTGAGGCCGCCGCGCAGCTTGTTGACCACCAGCGTCGCCAGGGCCTCTCCGTCAATGTCCTCCGCAACAATCAGCAGCGGCTTTCCCGCTTGGACGACCGCTTCGAGGATGGGGAGCATCGGCTGCAGCGACGACAGTTTCTTCTCGTGCAGGAGGATGTATGGGTCGTCGAGCTCAGCCACCATCTTCTCCGTGTTGGTGATGAAATAGGGGGAGAGGTAGCCTCGGTCGAACTGCATGCCCTCGACGACGTCGAGTTCGGTCTCGAGGCTCTTGGCCTCTTCCACCGTGATCACGCCTTCGTTGCCGACCTTTTTCATCGCCTTGGCGATCATGTCGCCGATCGACTTGTCCCCGTTCGCCGCGATCGTGCCGATCTGGGCGATCTCCTCGGAGGACTGGACCTTCTTCGCGCGGCGTTCGATGTCCTTTACGACCGCCGTCACGGCGATGTCGATGCCTCGCTTCAGATCCATCGGGTTCATGCCGGCGGCGACAAGCTTGAGCCCTTCCTTCATGATCGATGCGGCAAGCACCGTCGCGGTGGTCGTGCCGTCGCCGGCGAGATCATTGGTCTTCGAAGCGACCTCGCGCACCATTTGCGCGCCCATGTTCTCGAACTTGTCCGAAAGTTCGATTTCCTTGGCGACGGTGACGCCGTCTTTGGTGATGCGCGGCGCCCCAAAGGACTTGTCGAGAATGACGTTGCGGCCTTTCGGACCAAGCGTCACCTTGACCGCATTGTTGAGAATGTCGACCCCGCGCAGCATTCTGTCGCGGGCGTCGCTGGAGAATCTTACATCTTTCGCTGACATGATTTTCAATTCCTGAGTTGAGGTGGGGCGGAAGCGGCGTCAGGCTGCGAGCTTCTTCGCGTCGCTCGCGCCTTCGACGACGCCCATGACGTCGGACTCTTTCATGATCAGGAGGTCCTGACCGTCGATCTTGACTTCGACGCCCGACCATTTGCCGAACAGGACCCGGTCGCCCACCTTCAGTTCGAGAGCCACGATCTGGCCACGCTCGTCACGCGCGCCGGGACCGACGGCGACGACCTCGCCCTCCTGCGGCTTCTCCTTGACGGTGTCGGGAATGATGATGCCGCCCTTCGTCTTGTCCTCGCCCTCGAGGCGGCGGATGACGACGCGGTCGAGTAACGGACGAAATTTCATGAGATTCGCTTTCAGTCGACGTGCCTGACCGGCTCTAGAGCACATGCTCCGGCTCTCGGCGGCATTTCGACGCGTGGCCTATATGGCTATCGTTAGCACTCGTCGCAAGAGAGTGCTAACAGTCCCACGCGTCAGCATCGCGATCTCGCCCCGGTTTTGGTGCAGTTCCGCGGGCGCTGCCCGTTACCGCAACTCGGTAAAGGACTCTCGCACTTGCCGATGAAGGATGTCGACGGGCATTGGCACACTCGAGAGAATTACTTGCCCCCGGCATCTAATCGCCTGAATCTCGCTATCCAAGAATCAATGGCTTAGCGCGAACCTAGCACCACCATGTCGGGCGCAAAATCGCCTATTCTTGACGAATGTGACAATGCCCATCGGCGTGTTCGGACAACACTTGGGCTTCAGTTCGCAGACCTCGCAGTCGCGCTTGCTGGCGCGATAGAGGATCAGGCCATCCTTGGTGACCTCGGGTCGCGGCGAAGAGAACAAGCGGCGACGCCTGCGCAGTTCCTTCCCCCCGGGACAAACGCAGAGGTCGCCTTCCGGATCGTAGGCGAAGTCGCTGCGCGAAAAAGTTCCGTCCGTGCGCTCCGACTTGTCGAACACCTTCACATGCGGCTCGATCTTGCGCTCGTCGGCCAGCCACCCGAGCATCTCGGCCGAGCCGTACGGCGTCGGCGACCAAGCGCGACGGGATAACGTCAAACTGATCCCCCGCTTGGGGGAGGAAAGGGCGCCGACGCCACCCTCCCCCGCTTGCGGGCCCGCTTGCGGGGGAGGGTGACCACGCGAAGCGTGGTGGTGGGGTGGTGGGGGCTCGCTCAGCCGCCCTTCACCTCGATCTTCTTCGCCGACTTCTGAGCCTCGGCGGTCTTAGGCATCTTCACGGTGAGCACGCCATGCTTGAAGCTCGCCTCGATCTTATCCGTGTCCACCGTCTCGGGGATTCGGAACGAGCGCTCGAACGAGCCGAACCGACGTTCCCTCAGGTGGAAGTGCTCCTCCTTCTCTTCCTTGTCTTCCGTCTTCTCGCCCTTGATTGTCAGCACGCCGTTGGCGACCTTGAGTTCGATGTTCTTCTCGTCGAGGCCGGGCAGATCGGCGGTCATCCCAAACGCGTCGTCGTGCTCGACGAAATCGACCGCCGGCACCGTGACCCAGGATTTTGGCGCCCAGAAGGGCTCGATGTCGAACGCCGGCCTTCGGAACGGCGGGCGGAACGGAAGACCCGTGTAGAAGTCCTCGAACAGCCGGTCGACCTCGTGGCGAAGATTCTCCAACGGACGCAACATCCGCATGGCTGTTGAAGGCGTTGCGGCTTTATCTCCCATCGCGACAGGAACGTTCGTCTCGGCGCTTGTCATGGATGCCTCATCTTTTGCCATGGAATCCTCCATCTTGGCTGATTTTCAGCCTGCAAAAAATTACCCCTCGCCGCAGCTCGTGCATTGACGTGGCTCAAACCACCGCGGTCGGCCGCCGCTATGTTTCGTTTGTTGGGCGCGGGGCCCGGTTGCGCACATTTCGCGCGCAGGGAAGGCCTAGCCCATCGTCGCAAAGCCGTGATGACGACGGAACGCCGCTTTGCGGGCGCCGGTAAAGGCGTTGGGCGGCTCATAAGCGTGGCTCACCGGCGTGCCGGTGTTGCGGCCGATCAAGACGCCGTAGCCGGTGACCGCGCTGTACTGGCCGGCCATCTTGATATCCGCGAGCTCGCCGACTTTTTCGTCATCGATGAAGAGGCTGACGTCCCCGGTGGAAGAAGTCGGGCTTCAGCGACTTTGTTTTCGGGGTGAAATGCACCTTGAAACGGTGCGCGCCGCTCGGCGCCTTATCGGCCGGCGCGACGTCGTATTCCTGGAGCTTCAGATAATTGTGGACGTAGTGCAGGCGGCCGTCCTCGATCAACAGCGACCAGCCGCCGAACTCGCCGCCGCTGCACACAAGCACGCCCTCCGCCCCGGTCTCCGGGATCGTCGCATAGGCCGTGATCGTGTGGTCGCGCCCGAGCAGTTGCGGAGCGGCGAGCGGATGCACGATCGAGGTGCCGGGATAAGGCGGTGTCAAACCAATTTTTCGGGCCACCTCTGGCTGTGGTAGCTTCAGGCCATGAGCAACCCGTTTCGATATTTCAACGGCTCGCCTGAAGTGATCCGTCTGGTCGTGATGATGTACGTCAGGTACCCGCTGTCGCTGCGCAACGTCGAGGATCTCCTGGCCGAGCGGGGGATCGATATCAGCCATGAGACGATCCGGTTTTGGTGGAACCGCTTTGGCCCGATGTCCGCCGCCGAGATTCGGAAGCGGCGGGTAGCGCACATGCGCGGCTATCCTCAGTGGCGTTGGCATTTGGATGAGGTCTTTGTGAAGATTAATGGCAAGCTCTGCTATCTCTGGCGGGCTGTCGATCACGAAGGCGAGGTTTTGGAGACGGTGGTCACCGCGAAGCGGGACAAGGCAGCGGCGCTGAAGTTTCTGAAGCGCATCATGAAGAAATATGGCCGCCCGCGGAGCGTCGTCACCGACGGGCTTTGCTCCTATCCTGCGGCGATGAGCGAGATCGGCAACGTCGATCGCCACGAGGTTGGTCGTCGCCTCAACAATCGGGCGGAAAACTCGCGTCAGCCTTTTCGACGACGAGAGCGAGCCATGCAGCGGTTCCGAAGCGCAAAGGCGCTGCAGAAATTCAGCTCAGTTCATGCTCAGGTCCACAACCATTTCAACCAGGAACGTCACCTCGTCACCCGCGAAATCTACAAACAGAGACGCTCGGCGGCGCTGGCCAAGTGGCGGGCCCTCGGGGCCTAGCATCCGCTTGGCAATGGTCAAGCTATGACACACACAGACGTTGGTCTGACAAAGCCCTCCCGCTCGGGTCCGTCGACTATGACCCCGAGCTCGACGCCAAGGGCGAGCGCCTGATCTGGGTCGAGGCGGCCACCGTCGATCGCCTGAGGGCGATGCGCGGTGCCGGCGAGAGCTACTCCGACGTGATCCTGCGGCTCATCGAACCGGAGGCGCAGGTCACGGCTTAACCCTTCGTTAACCACGTTGCACCACCGTC
>Ga0074044_10003064_pt1 | contig 14379 bp, 15 predicted proteins | sample BogForMeECP23OM1_FD_94443 | JGI IMG/M metagenome (GOLD analysis project Ga0074044, IMG submission 94443) | Bog forest soil microbial communities from Calvert Island, British Columbia, Canada - Bog Forest MetaG ECP23OM1 | ecosystem: Environmental > Terrestrial > Soil > Wetlands ... | reverse complement strand
CCGAGCCGCTCGGCGACCAGCTGACCAAGGCCGCGAAGGGCTACGGCGAGGCCGACCTGTACCTCGGCGACGACAACTACATCTACCAGAGTGGCGCGGAGGGCGACGAGGAGCTGGAGCCAAAGGACCCGAAGGGCTACAACCCGACCGGGCAGGAGCTCGAAGACCTCTCCCGTGAGATGGGCATCCAGGGCAGCAAGCAGGCGAAGCAGGCACGCGCCGCGAGCTACGTGGCGTCGCAGATGGGCAAGATCGTCGACGGGGACGGCTACGACGCCGCGTCCCCGAAGACGAAGAAGGCACGCGCCGCGAAGGAAGCGCAGCTGGACAAGCACCGCGACAAGCAGGCCGTGTCCCTCGACATCGACTCCATCTGGGAGGAGATCACCGAGGACATGGGCCCGGCTCCGCTGATTGACGTGCCGACCGCAGCGCCGTCAGACGGCGAGCAGGTGGCCGAGGGCGGGGACAACGACGCCCCGGCGACGGGCGGCGGACGCCCGAACAAGCGCGACGTGGGCGACCTCCCCGAGGCGTTCCGCAGCGACGAGCCTGAGGACGAGAAGTCCATGTCCGACTCCGAGGCGGACGCGCAGGAGGACAGCACCCCCGAGTCCAAGGAAGCGGCGTGGCGCGTGGACAACAAGTACGCGGACTTCGTCAGCGACCTGTTCGACGAGACGCAGATCAACGAGGGCGGGCCATCGTCCGAGTCCCTGAGGGCGGCCGAGGAGGCCATCCAGAACGACGACGACATCATCTACGACGTCGCCGCCAACGCGGGGCAGATGGTCGACAACGTGAGGCACATGGAGTGGTTCCGCGACGCGGTCGCCGAGGCGATCGAGGAGCAGGGCCAGGCCGACGCGGCGCAGGCGGAGGGCGAGGCGTTCGCGGACGAGGACCAGGAGGTGCTCGACCAGCCGGAGCAGCGCACGGGGTCGTCCAAGAAGGCGGACACGGCGGACAACGACGTGAACATCGACGGCGCGGCCAACCCGCCGTCCAAGGAGACGGGCGACTCGAAGACGGTCGGCCAGCACAAGCAGTACGACCAGCAGCAGAACAAGGGCGGCAGCTCCAAGAAGGCCGACACGGCGGACAACCCGGCGAACGAGGACGGCGGCGAGGGCGCGATCCTGCCGAAGACCGACAAGGAGATCACCAACACCCGTGGCTGCGAGCTCCCAGGCCCGAACCCGATCGGCGGCAAGACGGCCGACACGGCTGACAACCCCGCCAACGAGGACGGCGGCGAGGGCGCGATCAGGATCAAGACCAACAAGGAGATCACCAACACCCGTGGCAAGGACCTGCCGAGCGCCAACCCGATCGGCGGCAAGAACAGCGCCAAGAAGGTCGCGGACACGGCGGACAACCCGGACAACATGACGGACGGCCCGGGCACGAAGATCAGGGCCAGGGCGGTCGTGAGCGACACCAGCGGCCCGACCCCGGTGAACACCAAGCAGGGCGGCAGGAAGCAGGCGGACACCGCCGACAACCCGTCCAACGAGAAGGGCGGCGAGGGTGCCATCTCCCCGAAGACCGACGCGGACATCAAGGTGACCGCGAACGGCGTCTCCGAGGACATCGCGGAGGCCAAGTCCGAGGTGGTCAGCCCCGACACCGTGGACCCGGACATCCAGCAGCCGACCGTCGACGCGAAGAGCGCGGCGGGCGTGGAGGGTGACATGAGCGAGGCGAAGTCTGAGCTCGACTACAGCAAGAGCGAGATGGCCGACGAGCCCATGGCGACCGACACCGTCAATCCGGAGCACTTCGCCGGGGACGACCGCGAGACATGCGCCTACTGCGACCAGAAGTTCGACGACAACGAGGACCATATCTGCCCGAAGCGGGCCGACTGGGCGGCGTGGGAGTGCGACAACTGCTCCAACATGAACGCGGGCGGCAAGTGCCTGCGCTGCGGGGCCAAGAAGCCCGGCGCGGGCGGAGGCGAGCTCCCTGCGGGAGAGCCCAAGAGCGAGCCGAGGGGCGAGAAGCAGAAGAGCGCACCGAAGAGCGAGCCCAAGGGCGACCAGGGCGGCGGCTCCGAGGGCGGGAAGATGGTGGTCCGCATGCCAGCGGGCTCCAAGATCGACCCCGACAACGCGCAGTGGACGAACCGCTTCGAGATCAAGTCCGAGTCGAGCGACAGGCTCTACCGCATCGCTCAGAACAAGAACCGTGGCTACTGGGCCTGCTCCTGCCCGGGCTGGATCAGCCGCCGCAACTGCAAGCACCTGAGGGCGCTCGGCCTGCCCGGCAACGAGCAGCCGTTCGAGGCGACGCTCAAGGCGGGCTCGCTCAGCAAGGAAGCGTTCGACGCGAAGCTGGCGTCCTACGGCGACGAGTTCCCAGAGGAAACCCAGATCGACTTCGGCGCGGGCGACCTCGCTGACATCGTCATGACCGAGGACACCGATGATAAGGAAGCATAACGACCTGGGCGACTTCATGCACGACGACATGGGCTTCGGCTCCGCCGTCGAGCAGGCGTTCTCCCGGCACAGGACCGCCGCGAAGAAGTGCACGAACTGCAAGACGCCGCTCGGCGGCCCCGAGTTCGGCAAGACCATGGGCTGCCACGACTGCGACGGCGAGTTCTGCTCGGCGGACTGCGTCGACCAGCACGAGTCCAGGACCAAGCACGGCAAGTCGGCCTCCAGGAAGACGGCGGGCAAGTTCAAGCTCTACACGGGCCCGACCATCGTCAAGCAGACCGCCGACATCCTCCGCAACGCGGGGCTCCAAGTCACGGTGGAGGGGACGGAGCACGTCCACTTCCTGGCCGACGGCGACCGCGAGGGCGTGACCCTCCAGCTGCGTGAGATTCTCGGCCCGCAGTGGGGCGTGGGCGCGAGGGACGTGGGGCAACTCGCCTCCAAGGAAGCCGCGAACCTCATCCACAGCGACAGCGAGCTCGGGCAGAAGATGGAGCTGGCGCAGGCACCGGAGCACGCGCCCGGCCCCGAGGCTGGCCCGTCCAACGACGAGCTCCTGGAGAACACCCACGAGGAGCACGGCGTCCCCGTCACCGACGGCGGCATCAAGTCCCCCGAGCGCCAGAACGTCAACGCCATCCGCGAGGCCATCGAGACGCAGGCCGAGATGGAGGTCGGCAAGCCCATCGCCCAGAAGCAGGAGGAGGTCATCAAGGGCGAGGAGGTCCGCGACGAGAAGCTCATGAACCCAGGCGCGGCGCAGACCGTGTCCGCGAAGCCCGGCACCCAGATCGTCATCAACATCGCGAGCAAGGCCAAGGTCGCCTACGTCGAGCACTGCAAGGGGCACCGCAACTCCAAGGGCGAGCTCGCCGAGTGGTGCATCAAGCAGCACAACACCCACAAGATTCTCGAGAGCTTCAAGTCCGAGGGCGCGGCGAAGGAGGGGCTCAAGAACATGGAGTCCCACAAGCACGGCGCTGGGATCAAGCAGGGCACGAGGGTCAAGATCAGCGAGGGCAGCGGCATCGACTCCGGCAAGGAGGGCGTCGTCATCCCGTGGGGGAGCGCGAGGGCGAAGGAAGTGGAGTTCGACTACCCGTTCGTGGGCGGGCGCACCGCGCAGGGCATGGGCTGGGTCTGCATCCTCCTGGACGACGAGCAGGTCACGACCGTCCCGAAGAACAGGGCCATCCCCAAGAAGTACCTGGAGGGCGGGCCCGAGCAGGCCGCCCCGGCGCAGCACGAGATGTTCGGCACCGTGCAGGCGGAACCGATCGGCGGCGAGTACAACGACAAGATCACCTCGGGCATGGGCACGGGCGCGTTCGGGGGCACGGACCTGACCGGGCCGGACTTCCACGTCGGCTTCACCCTCAAGGGGAAGCGGCGCGAGCAGAAGTTCACCAGCCTGAAGGCGGCCGACGACTTCGTCAAGGCGGCGTCCGAGAAGTTCGAGATCACGGGCAGGTGGCAGATGAAGTGCCCGTGGTGCGGCGCGACGGCGGAGAAGGACAACCCGCTGGACGCCTTCACCTGCCCGAAGTGCGACTGGAACTCCGAGAAACAGCAGAAGCAGGGCGCGGTCGACCACACGCAGAAGGCGCTCGTGCTGGAGTGGCTGAAGGCGAACAACCTCACGACGGGCGAGGTCGAGAAGAGGCTGGGCGTGGGTCGCCACACCAACATCGCGTACCCGATCCTCACGGAGCTGGCCCGCGAGGGGAAGATCAAGCACAAGCAGATGCGCTGGTACCTCACGAACCCGGTGCCCGTGCAGGCGGCCAAGCGGGCCGAGGTCTCCCCGCACCGCCCCATGACCTGCTACATCCTCGACGAGATGGGCGGCACGGAGTCGGCCGGGCACGTCGACACCACGGCGGAGGCCGCGCAGTGGTTCAGGGAGCGCGGGGTCAACATCTACGGCGAGGTCGAGGCCAAGGACGACGGCAGGGACACGACCTACATCCACAGGCGCACGGGGTCGCGGAAGACCGCCGACTACGAGGGCTGGACCGACTGGCAGACGTACCTGCTCGCGCTGTACATCGACCAGGAGCGCGACACGAACAAGATCAGGCGCGACCTGGGCAAGCACGCCCTTGAGACCGGGGAGCCTGCGGAGCAGCTCGCCGAGAAGTTCAAGAAGTTCATGCAGAAGCCGTACAGGCAGGTCAAGCGCGAGTACGAGGAGAACGCGCAGGAGACCCGCGACGACCGTGGGGCGCACGAGCGCCGCCAGCTCACGGGCGAGCCGCTGCCGTCCACGGGCGACAAAAACACGGACATCGTGAACAACCTGTGGGACTTCAGGCACGAGGTCGGGATGGCCTACGAGGAGAGGCCCTGGTCCGAGCCGAACTGGGCGGAGATCGCGCAGAACGCCATCGACGAGGCGCGGAACGACGTCGAGAACAGGACTCGCAGCATGTCGGACCAGGAGCTCGGAAAGTCTATGGGAATCAAGATGGAGAGCCTCAAGGTCGGGCGCAAGGTCGTGGCCATGGACCCGATGTCGCGGCACGAGCTCACGATCGCGATCCAGACCCTAAAGATGCCGGACGCGATGGCGGGCGTCATGGGCGGGCCGGACAAGGAGCAGGCGCTTGAGGTGCTCGCGAGGCACGGCCTGACTTGGGACGGAAAGAACGTCGGAGAGATGGACCCCGAGCTGCACGCCAACGAGCAGCAGGTCAAAGGAGCAGGACAAGGTATGGCTAAGACAGAGCAGGACATCGAGAAGGAAGCGGGATTCAACTTCTTCTTCCCAGGGCAGGTCCTCAAGGAGTTCTACCCTGAGATTCAGCACGAGATCGTGGACTACCCGAACTCGTCCAACCAGCCGATGAGCGGCGCGGGCAACCCGGAGATCGTCGGGGACGCGGGCCACGAGCTCGAGGGCATCCTCGACAGCGCCCTGGACACGAGCATCGTGGAGATGATCCAGCTCCCCGGCGACGTGACGGAACCGGAGGCGATGCCGATGGCGGCCTCGAAGAGGGCGTACGACTACGCCCCGACGAAGCCCGGCGGCGCGATGGGGATCGGCCGCGACGGCAAGCCCGAGGTGCTTGAGGGCGTGCCTCTCCGCAAGGAGAACGACATCAGGGGCGAGATGTTCACCGACGAGTTCTACGGCCAGTACCAGGGAATCCCCGGCGCGGCGCTCAACGTGGCCTCGCAGAAGGTCGCGCAGGCGGACGAGGCGGCGCAGTTCTCGAAGTTCCTGAAGATGGTCTGCGGCGAGATCGCGGCCACCATGATCGCGGCGTTCAAGGTCACCACCAGGCCGCTCCTGGACAAGGTCCCGGGCATCGGCGAGCTCCAGCTTGACACGATCGAGCAGGGCTCCTCGGCCCCGCCGATGGGGCAGACCACGCAGGGCGGGCGCGTGAAGTACCTGATGGGCAAGCTGAGCGACAGCGAAATCCAGACCGCCGTCAACGAGGCCTGGGCGCAGGGCGCGGTGTGGCACGACGGCGACAACGGCGGGTTCATCTACGAGGTGTTCGTCCGCCCGGAGACCATCGACACCGAGTCCATGAAGCTCAAGTACAAGTTCGTGGCCGGGACGAGGGAGTAGCATGCTGTTCCGCAAGACAGGCGCTACGCAGGACGGCATCCCGGTGGAGTTCCGCCACTGGCGCGAGGTGGTGGACGAGATCGACAGCGAGCTCGAGGCCGCCGCCCTTAACGAGTCCGAGGAGGCCGTGGTGGACCTCTGGCTTGAGGACCCGCTTTCCTTCCAGGAGGGCGAGGTCAACCCCAGCCGCACGCACACGGGCAGCATGGTTCGCAGGATGCAGACCGGGGGCAGCGGCCTGCACAGGCACGGCGACGCGTCCATGCAGAAGACGGCCTCGGCGTCGGACTGGGACCAGGAGTTCGCGGACGCGAAGGCGCACGCCGCGTCGGTATTAAACAACCTGGGGAACGCGAGATGAGCGACACAGAGGGGGCCATTCTGGCCACGAAAATTCCGGGCTGGGAGTCGGGCAAGCAGTACTTCTGGGGCGTGGACTGGGCTTCCGGCCCCGACCACGGTATCATCTCAGAGTGGCGTCGCAACGACCACGGCGGGCTTGAGTTCGTCAGGATCGTTTCGGACACGCAGAACCAAGGTCTGTGAGCACGCCCGAGTAGCTCAGTGTTAGAGCACTCCGTATTTAACGGAGGGGTCGTAGGTTCAATTCCTGCCTCGGGCTCCAAGATATGGCACCAGTTCCAAAGAACGGCAAGCCTGGTGCGATACCAGGGACGCGAACTTAACCCCGCGTCCCGCAAGTTTGGGAAGAAGTCGACGGAAAGAGTTTGGCGGTGCCGCTCTGAAAATCGCCAAGGGACACGGTACCACGACCGCAAGGACAGTGGCCGGAGAGGAAGAACACGGGATCGCCGGAGTTAACGCACCGGATTGCAGAAGTGCCCGTAAGTATCCTCGGGGGGCTTGCGACTTCATAGACCTCCTTCCAACCCAAAATATATGGACGCCATGAGGCACCTCTAAACCGCTACGCGTCGATAAAGGCCCCTCGGAATCTACGCCGAGGGGCCGTTTTTCCTTCAATTCCGCGAATATCCAACCCTTTAGTACATGCCTCCTATCAGCAGGAACAAGCGGTTCTCCAAGGCCGCGCAGAACTCGGTCTTCGCGCAATCCATCGCGGAGGGAGTGGTCGACCCGAAGAGCCTGATGGACGCCATCGACTTCATCGAAGGCCCGAACGGCATCGGGATCGTGCTGCGCCCCGTGCAGCGCGTCATCGTGAAGGCGATCTACGGCGTCCCGTTCGACAAGGTGCCCGAGTGGTCGAAGCGCATCCCGGACTGGGGCAAGGTCCCGATGTACGACATGTACAGGGACAAGAAGACCCGCCCGGACGTGACCGAGGCCGAGTACCTGGAAATCTGCTTCAACGAGAACCGCTGCAACATCAAGGACTGGCGGGACATCCCGAACGTGGGGACGCCCTACGGGGGCTTCAACGAGGCGTGCATATTCGCCGGGCGACGCGGCGGCAAGTCCGAGCTCGTCGCGGCGATCGCGGCGTACAAGCTCTACCTGCTCCTCAACATCCGCAGCCCGCAGGAGTACTTCGGCCTGGTCAGCGGCTCCAATATCGACTTCACCTTCCTGGCGCAGGACGAGAAGGGCGCTGGCCGCCTGTTCAAGAAGCTTCGCGAGCAGGTCAACCGCGCCAACTGGTTCGGGCCGTTCCTGAAGGACAACAACACGAAGGACCTCTCCTTCGTCTCGCTCGCCGACCGCGACCAGCGCGACATCAACCCGACCATCACCGTGTCGTGCCTGCCCTGCACCACGAACGCCGTCCGCTCGCCGTCGTCCGTGTTCCTGGCGCTGGACGAGTTCGCCCATTTCCGCTCCGCCAAGGGCAGCACCTCGGACGACATGTACGCGGCCGCCACCCCGTCGACGGGCGACTTCCACCACGTCACGGAGGCGGAGGAGCAGCTCATGAAGGTGCAGGAGTACGGCAGCGACTTCGGCGAGGAGGCGTCCAACTTCGAGGAGACGGAGGACAGCGTCCTTGAGTTCGAGGACAAGAACGAGATGGTAGAGGTCCAGGACTCCATGATCCTGTCGATCTCCTCGCCCCTCAAGAAGATCGGCAAGATGTACGAGCTCCACCGCCTCGCGCTCGACGAGGGCGTGGCGTCGGGCATCTTCACGCTGAACTGCCCGAGCGCGGAGATGAACCCCAAGCTGCTCCCGAGGTTCCTCAAGTCGGAGCACAAGAAGAACCCGCTCACGTTCAAGGCCGAGTACGGCGGCAAGTTCCTTGAGTCGTCCGAGTCGTACGTGACCGAGGAGGCCGTCAAGAAGTGCACCGACGTGCAGTGGGACGAGAAGGGCCTGCCCGTCATGGCGACGGCCCGCACCAACGTCCTCCGCTTCGTGCCCGCCAGCATCGGCGTCAACTACTTCTGGGGCTTCGACCTCGGCATGACCAACGACGCCTCCGCGCTCGCGATCGCGCACCTGGAGCCGGGCGGCCCTCACGGCGGCATCAGGCTGGTCTACGACTACATCGACCGCATGATGGTCGGCGAGGTCGGGGCGTGGCCCGGCGTGGTCAACGGCATCGGGCAGCAGAAGTACCGCGACGCCCAGGTGCTCCCGCTGGAGGACATCCTGGCGTGGCTCCGCGAGATGAACAAGGCGCTCCCCTGCTTCAAGGGCGCGACCGACCAGCACGGCGGACAGCAGCTCGTCCAGCTCCTCGAGCTGAACGAGATCAAGAACATCGAGCTCGTCAACCTGACGCCCGCGATCAACTCGCAGATGGCGTACGCCCTGCGCGGCTACATCGAGAACAAGCTCTGCTCGTTCCCGTACCAGCCCAAGTTCATCACGGAGCTGAAGCTCGTCGAGCTCGAAGTGGCCTCGAAGTACCAGATTCGCGTCGCGGCACCAGTGGAAAAGGGGGCACACGACGACATGGCGGACGCCGCCATGCTCTGCGCCTTCCTGGCCCAGAAGTGGCTGATCGAGGAGGGCAACCTCGCCATGGACCCGTCGGGCCTCAGCCTGATGATGCAGTCCCAGATGCACAAGCCGCCAACCCCGCTCCTCTGCCTGGACGGCGTGCCGCTCTCCACCCTCAGGGTCATGGAGAAGCTCAAAACCACCGAAAAGAACGCCGGAATGCACATGGGCACCGCGCCCCGCAGCCCGTGGGACCGTCGCGGCCGCGGCCGCCGCTAGGTAATTGCCCTACTTCCCAAATCATTTGTAGCGGAAAAATATGAAAGGGTAACGAGATGCTCCTGCAAGCTGGACCAGTCGAGACCATCGCCGAGTTCGGGCCCTATGTCGGGGGCATAATCATCTGCGCGTCCCTCTTCATCTGGAACACCATCCAGCTCAACAGCCTCGCCTCCAAGATCGAGGCGAACACCAAGTCCATCAGCGACAGCAACGCGGAGCTCAAGGCCAACCTTGAGGGCCAGGTCCAGGCGCAGCGAGAGCTCGCCTCGTCCGTCCACCAGCTGGCGGACGCGATACACCACCAGGCCGAGGTCGCGGCGGAGGAGCTCTCCATGGTGCGCGAGATGATGGGCAAGCAGGACGTGCTGGCGGCGAACCAGACGACGATCATGACGAACTTCCAGAGGGTCGTAGAGGGGCTCCTGGGCATCATCAAGGGGAAATAGCATGGCCACCGAGAAGGCAGCTCTGGACCTTTCAACCTGCGGCATGGAGGCCTGCCGCGCCGCGCTGGACAAGTCCGTGATAGAGCTCACGGAGACTCTGGAGGTCGTGCCCAAGGGCACGGCACGCCGCCGCATCAGGGAGAAGGCCAAGGACCTCGACCTCAGCTTCCTTGAGAACACCGTCGAGCTCTAAGACCCGAATCCAATTGACTTCCCGCCGCATCTGATCTATAGTTGACACTCCAGGTGCGTATGAAAAACATCGTCCTGTCCGAACGCCAGAAGCCGCACGCCCTCCAGTCCATGAAAGACATCTACGCCGCCCACTCCTCGGAGTGCTCCGACGGCGTGTCCTGCCGCGTCATGGTCATGCTGAAGAAGGACATCGAGGCGCTTGAGCAAGAGCTCTCACCAGCTCCTCAGGCGAAGAGGCGCTCGGCCGGGGTAAAATAACTAAGCGAGACCAGGTTCGACGGCCGGGACCCGACTCCCCGGCGGCCGCACCTCTGCCTGTGGAGGCCCATGACCCAGCAAGCCGCGTCTAAGTCGGTGAAAGTGCACAGCCTGCTCTCCCCCGAGAGGAACGTCACCCTGCATCTGGGCGGCATGCTTTTCGAGGAGGCGGCCGTGCTCGCGTTCGTGTACAACCTCACGGAGGCACGCCGCCCCAAGCCCTCCGTCGAGCCGGAGAGGGGCATCTACCGCGCCCTCCGCGCCTGGAAGGGCAGGCAGGTCCCCAGCTACGTCATCGCCGTCGACTCCCCCGACGCGCCCCTCATGGGAGCGCCCGTCGTGGCCTGGACCGACCGCAAGATGTCCCTGCAAGGGGACGCCCCCTGGGGCTACCCCGTCGTGGGCACCGTGACCGGGTTCCAGGACGCGGACAAGTTCTACGAGGTCGCGGTGGACACGATCGCCCTGGCCATTGCCGAGCGCAAGGCAGAGGACCGCGAGCGGAAGATAGCCGAGAAGGAGACCGCCAAGGCGCAGGCCGAGGCCCTCGCGGCGGCCAAGGCGGCGATGCCCCAGCTGACCGAGCCCGAGGGATACACGGGCGACAAGTTCACCATCAGCGCGGACGGGCACTTCGTCGGCGACGACGGCTTCGTGGTCCCGAAGGACTTCGACGAGTTCTACGACCGCTACCCCAAATACGTGCTGAACTGGGTGAAGAAGCGCCTCAACCGCTTCCAGGTCGACGACGACGTGGAGGACTGGACCCAGGACCTCCTCATCCACATGAAGTACCTGCCGCAGGGCTCCAAGCACCGCCTCGCGGGCGCGAACGGGCGTATAAGCGGGTGCGCGGACGTGATCGAGACGTTCAACCCGTACCAGCAGTACGGCGCGAGCGAGCGCCGATTCCGCAACTACATCAACTTCTGCCTCGCGAACAAGTTCAACACGGTTCAGTCGAAGCGCCAGAAGAACCCCGTGTGCCGCGCGGGGAACGTGCCCCTCGGGGCCACGGTCTCGGCCCCGTCCGACGGGCGCAGCGACGCGCCGGACGACGAGTACATCCACGCGAACAGCTCGCACCTGGTCGCCAGCACGGAGCGCAGCAAGAAGCAGCACGACGACCGCCTGTTCACGGGCCAGTTCAAGGACTTCGTGAAGAGGACCGACCCGAGCGTCTTCCCCGCCATCGAGGCGCTGGAGGCCACGGGCCCGCTCGCGGAGGCCGCCGCGTACATGGGCGTCACCGAGCAGGAGTTCTCCCGCATGCGCACGCGCCTGAAGCAGCTGGGCGAGTGCTTCCTCAGCAAGGCCGAGGTCCCCAAGCAGCGCAAGCCCTACAAGAAGCGAGTCACAGCCTAAGGAGCCACATGTCCAAGAAGCACGGAAACCCGAACTGGGGCAAGGAGCAGGCCATGCCTGTCGTGCCCACCATCACGGAGTTCGAGAAGAAGGTCCTCGAGCTCAGCCTGACCCCCGACATGTACCTCCGCTCGGAGCCGCTGCGCGAGTGGGTGCGCGTGAACCGCAACACGCGGTACGTGCCGGAGCCGCTGCTTGAGGGCTGGGGCTTCGAGATAGACACGTCCTTCTAATGGACAAATGCTCCGCGTACACGCTGGACCAGGCCTACAACTGGGACCCGTTTGAGCTGTGGGCGTGGGAGACGGAGGATGACCCTCCGCCGTGTCCCAACCCCGCGACCTGCCGCTACTACAACGGGACGGAATGGATTCCGCTCTGCGCCCCGCACTATGACATCTGGGTAGCCCAGTGCGGTGAACCCAAGGTTGACCTGACCCTCCCGAAGTTCAAAGACGACTGGGAATAAGAGCTTGTTTTTCCCTCGACCAGCTGCTAAGCTGCAAGGATGGCAGACAGTAGCCCCAGGTTCCAGACGTTCCCCACAACTAAGTGCCCACCGCCTTTCATCGCCTCGATCCGTGACGTGTTCGAGGTCTGCGGGTCAGTCATCGGCACGGTGCAGCGCCCTAAGGGAAAAAAGAGCAACGAGGTCCTGGCCGAGGTCGGCCCCGGCCTAGCAGCTTTGGGGTTTGATGTTGAGGGTTTGGTTAAGGGGAAAAGAATCAACAAGATAGTCAAATAGGGGGAGAACGGCAAGTCCGCCGTCCGCTACCAACCCGACGCGTATCACCCCGTCCTGAAGTGCGGCGTTGAGGTGGAGGCGGGGCGCAGCCTGTTTGGCGGCAACGCCATCTTCCGCGACATCTTCCAGGCTGGGACGCGGGACGACGTTGACCACGTGGTAATCGCCGTGCCCCTCGCCTACAAGTTCAACCGCAAGTCCAAGTCCAAGAAGAATCCAGGGGCACTCGTCCCTGCCGAGGAGCTCACCTACGAGGACGCGCTCGGACAGGTGTGCGCCCTCTTCGACCACGCCCGCGTCGCCTTCTCGTACACCGTCACGATTCTGGGATATTAGCCCTCCGCGCCCAATCCTGAGTATTGTTTGTTGAGACAACTCGTCTCCAAGGAAAATTCAATGGCAGAGCATCAGATCACAGGCGTCCGCGTCGCTGATGAGGGCACTACGCAGGAGCACATCACCGCGTACCGCGTCGCCGCGGCCCCTGGCCAAGTCTACACGGACACGCAGACCAATACGAAGATCATCTCGAAGTCCGGGGCGCTCGCCTGGGCAGACAGCGGTGCGACGTTCTTCGTGAACCACGGCGGGAAAAAGGTCGCCGCCATCGTCAAGAAGCGCGAGCACAAGATCGCCAGCGGCGGAACACCGAAGGTAAGTCGCTGGCTCCAGACGGTCTCCGACGGCTACTACGACGACAACTTGATGGCGTTGGACCGCGTGTAAGTATTAGACCTACGGAGGGAACCCCGTGGTCGACAAACAGATTGTAGAGGGACGGCTTGCATCCGGGGAGTCCCTGCGAGCGATAGCGATTTCCCTTGGTCTCACCTACCAAACCCTGCAATACCACCGCCGCAACTGGGGCGGTGCTCCCCTACGGCCAGCCAGGACCCCAGGCGGTGACTCCCACCACTCATGGCGCGGCGGTTCTTTCATTGACCGCTGGGGCTACAGGATGGTGCTCTGCCCGGAGCGCGGAAAGTGCAGCAAGTATGTAGGCGAGCACGTCCTGGTAGCGGAGAAAATGATCGGCCGCAAGCTGCTCCGGAACGAGGTGGTGCACCACATCAACGGCATCAAGCTCGACAACCAGGAGACGAACCTCATAGTCCTGACCCGGGCCCAGCACAGAAAGCTGCACGCCCAACTTGAGGCCCTTATGTTCCAGTTTGTCCTCAACGGGCGTATTACCTTTTCACCTGTCACCGGGTATGAGGTTGCGCCATGCTAACCGTAGGGTCTCTCTTTTCCGGCATAGGCGGTATCGAACTTGGCCTGGAGTGGGCGGGCTTCAAGACGGTGTGGGGGGTGGAGAATGATCCGTTTTGTAACAAAATCCTTGAGCGAAGATTCCCCGGAGTTCAGAGATTCCTTGACATCAGATCAGTCGGAAAGCACAACCTTCCCCCAGTTGACCTCGTCTGCGGCGGCTTCCCCTGCCAGGACGTCAGCATCGGAGCAGTCTTCAAGGAGCGCGGGCTCCACAACCGCAGCGGCCTCTGGACCGAGTACGCCAGGGTCGTCCGGGAGCTGCGACCCCGTTGGGTCCTCGTTGAGAACGTTCCTAACCTCAAGAATCACGGAGCTGACCGGGTCGTCTCCGACATGGAGGAGGCAGGCTACTCCTGCTGGCCGACCGTGGTGGGTGCTGACGTGCTCGGGGCCCCGTACCAAAGGCGGCGTGTTTTCGTCCTCTGCCGTGACAACGCCAACGGCAACTGCGATATTGGAGAGGACATGGCCAAGGGATGGGCGGTTCCAGCAGAATGCGAGCGGAAGGTGGCGGAAGCGATCGAAGGCTGGCGTCACTGGGAGCATGAGCTGGGCGCAGGAGATGCTGGTGCGGGCGGTGCATCAGAACAATCCCGCGCTGATGCCTACGCCAGAGGCGTGCGAGACATTCTTGGGATTCCCGACTGCATGGACAGACTCAAGGCCGTAGGCAACGCCTGCACACCCGTGATCCCCGCGCTGATCGGGTCGTTCGTCATGCACTACGAGCGCCGCATGGTGGAAATGACGGCCGAGGCGCTGCTCTGAAAATTTAACGCCGCCGCAACATATCTTCGCGTCTAATAGGTAGATGGACTGCGAAACCCTGATCGTGTCCGACGTGCACCTCGGCTCCAGCGTCTCGCTGGCGGCCGACCTCCTCCATCTCCTCAAGACCTCCAAGTTCAAGCGCCTCAT
>Ga0074044_10003063_pt1 | contig 14381 bp, 10 predicted proteins | sample BogForMeECP23OM1_FD_94443 | JGI IMG/M metagenome (GOLD analysis project Ga0074044, IMG submission 94443) | Bog forest soil microbial communities from Calvert Island, British Columbia, Canada - Bog Forest MetaG ECP23OM1 | ecosystem: Environmental > Terrestrial > Soil > Wetlands ... | reverse complement strand
TGGATTTCCATCGGGCTCGTTGCCATCGCGCTTTATTTCTCGAATTCCATGACCTTTGAACTCCGCGCCTCGGACAACCGCGCCACTGGCATCGCGGCGGAACAGGCCATCGAAGGCGCGGCACGTTATGTCGGTTACGTGCTCTCGAATTTTGCCACCAATGGCGCGGTGCCCAATAACACCCAGTTCTCCTGCGAAGCCGTGCCGGTGGGCGACGCGCATTTCTGGCTCATCGGCCGCGACCCGTCCGGCACACCTGCCACCGAACCGTATTTCGGCCTCGTGGACGAAGCCTCCAAGTTGAATTTGAACCGCGCCGGCACCAACGCGCTTTCCTATCTGCCCAACATGACGCTCGATTTTGCCGACGCGATTGTGGATTGGCGCAGCACCAACGGCAGCGGCGACTATGCGCTGGATTACGCGTCACTGGGGTACACCGACAAAAACTCCCCGTTTGAAACGGTGGACGAATTGCGGTTGGTGTACGGCGCAACCATTGACCTGCTGGTCGGCGAGGACGTCAATCGCAACGGCGTGCTCGACGCCAATGAAACAGACGTGAACGGCAACGGCACGCTGGATCCGGGTCTGTTTGAATACGTCACCGTTTACAGCCGCCAGCCGAATACCCACTCCGACGGCACCTCGCTCACCAATGTGACCCAATATGCGGAATTGCGAGCCTTGCTTCAGTCGAATTTTAGCGCGTCGCGCGCCAATCAAATCATGTTCGCGGTCACGAACCGGCTTGGCATCATCGGCAGTGGGGCGGGAAGAACAATCAATATCAAAAGTTTGTTGCAATTCTATCTGGCCAGCGGAATGACCTCGACCGAGTTCGCCCAGATCGCCTACGGGATCACCGATACCACCAATCTTTACACCAATGGTTTGCTGAACATCAACACCGCCAGCGCGCCCGTGATGACAGCGTTGTTCATGGGCCTGGGCGTTGACCAGAGCACGGCGCAAGGCGCGGCGCAAACGCTCGTCACCTACCGCCAGCAAAACCCCAACAACCTCAACGCCATTTCCTGGATCGTGGATGCGCTCGGCAACAATAACGCGGTCGTCCTGGCCCTCGAAAACGCCGGCCGCGATTACATCACCACGGAAAGTTTTCAATTCACGGCGGACATCGCGGCGGTCGGCCCGTTCGGACGCGGCTACCGGCGGGTGAAATTCATTTTCGACATCAGCGAAGGCGCGCCCAAAATCATTTACCGCCAGGACCTCAGCCGGCTGGGCTGGGCGCTCGGGGAAAAGGCCCGCGCCACCTGGGTCGCGAAGGGGACGCAATGAAAATATTTACCACGAAATACACGAACCACACGAAAGGAAAACGAGCATGAACATTATGGCGTGTTTTCAAAATCGGCAAACGCTCGCAACCGGAGTGCGCCCGTCCCCGGGCGCAGCAACTTCCGTCGGCCAAGAGCGCATGGAATTACGGAAAAACCTGCCGGTGGCGAACCTGGCTGTGGCCGGGGACGGCCACACTCCGTGTTTTGAAAATACGCCCGAAATCGTTTCGTGTGTTTCGTGGTTTCAAACATAAATGAACAAGATTTTGAAAATCAATTTTTCGAGACGCAAAAAGTTGACGAGCCTGCTCGGCCTTAACCTCGATGGCAGCCGCCTCGACGGCGTCGTGCTCCGCCGCACCAACGGCTCACTGCAACTCCAGCAGTCATTCTCGGCGGCCCTCTCGCTCGACCCGCTCACGGCGGCGCCCGAACTGGTCGGACGCGAAATCCGCAACCACCTCGACGCCGCCGGCGTGCGCGAACGCCGCTGCGTGGTGGGCGTGCCGTTGAAATGGATGCTCATGGCGCATACCGAATTGCCGCCCCTGCCGGAGGCGGACGCCGCGAGCCTGTTGCAACTGGAGGCGGAACGCGGATTTCCGTGCGACGTCACAACGTTGCGGCTTGCCCATTCGCTCTGCCCGTTGCCGACCGGCAAACAACACGTGACCCTGGTGGGAATCCTCAACAGCCAGCTCACGTCGCTGGAACAGGTCCTGGCGGCGGCAAAATTGAAACCGGTCAGCTTTTCGCCCGGATTGGCCGCCTTGCAGTCCCCGGCAGCGGAAACCTCCAACGGCGTGCTGGCCCTGGGCATCGGCGAAAGCCAGGTGTCCCTGCAAATCACCTGCGGCGGCGGCGTGGCGGCCCTCCGCACGCTGGAAGGCGCCATCGAAAACGAAGGCTCGCGGCACACCCTCCACACCGGCTTCGTCGCGCGGGAAGTTCGCATCACGCTCGGGCAGTTGCCCGCCGGATTGCGCGAATCCGTCCGCCGCATCCGCATTTTCGGCCCGCACGACCTGGCGCAGCAACTGGCCGACGAAATGGAATTGCGGTTTGAACCGGCGGGCCTGGGCGTCGAACCGGTCACGAAGTGTTCGCCGGACGAATTCGGCGTCCAGCTTCCGCCCGACGCGCCCGTTTCCCCGGCCTTCAGCCTGGCCGCCCGGCTGCTGACGGGACAAACGCCGGCCTTCGAATTCCTGCCGCCCAAACCGACGGCCTGGCAGCAACTCATCACAAAGTATTCCTCCAGCCGGCTGCGCTCCGCCGGCGCGACGGCCGCCGGCATCGTGGCCATCGTCGGCGGATTGTTTTTGTTCCAGGAAATCCAGCTCCTCCGGCTGCGTTCGCAATGGTCGGGGATGTCGGCCAAGGTCAGGGAACTGGACGGCATCCAGCACCAAATCCAGAAATACCACCCGTGGTTCGACGAGTCGTTCCGCAGCCTGAGCATTTTAAAGCAGCTCACGACGGCGTTCCCCGAGGACGGCGCCGTCACGGCCAAGACGGTGGAAATCCGCGACGGCAACCTGGTGAACTGTTCCGGCACGGCGCGGGACAACGCCGCCCTGCTGCGGATGTTGAGCCAGTTGCGCGCGGCGGACGGCGTGACCGACTTGAAGGTGGACCAGATCCGCGGCAAATCGCCGATGCAATTCACGTTCGACTTTCATTGGAACAAAGGAGGCGGCAATGAAAATTGAAAACCGCCAGCAACTGTTGATGGCGCTGACCATCGCGGTGGTCGTGCTTTACGCGGCCGACCTGATGGTCATTGAACCGATGTTCGGATGGTGGAAGACGCGGGCGAAAACGATTGCCGAACTGCGCGAGCAGGTGAAAAACGGCCGGCGGTTGATCCAGCGCGAGGCCGGCCTCCGCGGCCGTTGGAGCCAGATGCGCACGAACACCCTGCCGGACAATCCTTCGCTGGCGGAACAGCAGACGCTCAAGGCCTTTGACAGTTGGGCCCGGGAGAGTGGCGCCGACGTCACCGGCATCACGCCCCAGTGGAACAATGATTCGCCGGACTATCTCACGCTCAACTGCCGGCTCGAGGCTTCCGGCGACCTCGGCACCCTTAACCGTTTTGTTTACGACATCGAAAAAGATCCGATGGCGTTCAAACTTGAATCGGTGGAACTCAGCGCCCGCGACAGCACCGGCCAGCAACTCACCCTCGACCTGCAAATCAGCGGGCTGGTGCTGGTTTCGCAATCCCAATCCAAACCATGAACCTGGCACGATACAATCAAAATCGCCCCGACTCCGTCCCGGGTCTTGTCCTGGGAGTGCCGGCGCCCCCAGGAACTGCACTCCGGTTTTGGAACGCCAGCCGCCGGTTCCAGAAGGCCACCGTACTCGCCGCGCTCGGGGTGCTCCTGACCAATGGCCGGCCAGCCGCCGCGCAAACGACCAACGCCCCCGCCGCCACGAATTATTCGTCGTTCCAGATCATCGTGGACCGGAACATTTTTGATCCCAACCGGTATGCGCATACGCCGAGCGGCCGCCACCGCCCAATTTCCAAGTCGGCACCCTACTTTTCGCTGGTCGGCACGTTGAGCAGCCGGAATGGCATGCTCGCCTTCTTTGACGGGAACGACCCCGATTATCGCAAAGTCCTTTCCCCGGACGGAGCCATTGCCGGTTACAAAGTGGTGGAAATCACGCTGCGCGGCGCCAAGCTGGAGGCCGCCGGCAAGCCGGTGGAAATGAAGGTGGGCGCGCAGATGCGGCAGGAAGGCAAGGGTGAATGGCAACTGGCCGAATCGGGCGAATTGCCGGCCGCCACGACCGGGACCGAAGCTCCGGCAACGGACGAGACCCCTGCGGCCAGCACGGCGGCGGGCTCCGCCAGTGAACCCAATGATGTCCTCAAAAAACTCATGCAACAAAGAGAACAGGAATTAAAATGAAAACCTTGATTCTACGAACCCTCGTGACGCTGTGCGTTTCGGGACTGCTCCTGTCGGCGGTCGCGCAGACAACCCCTGCCGGAACACCGGACGACAACAATGCCGCGGTCGCTCCCACCCCGCCGCCACCGGAGACCATTGTCCCGCCGCCGGATGAAGGCGCGATGAACGAAGCGCCGGCTGCCAGCCAATCCGCCGCGCCAACGACGGGCGTTCAACCCGCCACACCTAAAAAACCGTCAACGGCGGCGGTCATTCCAACCGTGGTGCAGGATTCCACCCTCGCGCCAACCATCGGCACGAATTTTGATGAATTGAGTCTGAACTTTCGCAATGCGCCGCTGGAAATGGTCCTGAATTATCTCAGCGATGCCGCTGGGTTCATCATCGTGATGGACACGCAGGTCCGGGGCAATGTGAGCGTCATCAGCAGCCATCCCATGACCCGGAATGAAGCGGTGGATCTGCTCAATGCCGTGCTGAACAAAAACGGTTACGCCGCCATCCGCGACGGGCGGACACTGACGATTTTGGACAAGAACGACGCGAAGACACGCAACATCCCGGTCAAGACCAGCAACGACCCGGACAGTATTCCGAATAACGCCGAGATCGTCACGCAGATCATTCCCATCCGATTCGTGGAGGCCCGGCAATTGGTGACGGATTTGTCTTCGTTCGTTTCACCCCAGGCAACGATTGTGGCGAATGAAGCCGGCAATTCGATTGTGGTCACCGACACGCAGTCGAACATCCGGCATCTCACCGAGATCATCCGGGCGATTGACAACAGCGCCGAGGGGGAAACGGAGATCCGGGTGTTCCATTTGAGCTACGCCAGCCCGACCGACGTGGCCAGTGAGTTGAGCCAGATTTTCCCGACGAGCGGCACCTCGAGTGGCCAGGTCCAGACGCCGTTCCGATTCGGTGGAGGAGTTGGCGGTCCAGGCGGTGGCGGCGGCGGTCCGGGCGGGTTCTTTCAACGAATGATGGCTGCGAACGCCACGGGCAACACGGGCAACAGTCAAAATTCCCGGATCCAAAAGCAGTCGCAGGTCATCGCCGTGGCGGACCAGCGCACTTCGTCCGTCGTCGTGACTGCCTCCAAGGATTTGATGCAGGAAATCGCCGGGATGATGGAACAACTGGATGTGCCTTCAGACCGCGATCAGGGCGTTTATGTTTTCCAGATGAAGAACGGCGATCCGCAGCAGGCGCTGCAGGTGCTGCAAAACATGTTCCAGAGCAGCAGCACCTCGCGCAGTGGCACGAGTTCGAGTTCGTCGCAAAACAGCGCGCTCCAGCAACGGGCTGTGAACGGCACCACCACGATGGGCACGACCACCACCACCACCGGAATCGGCGGCACCAGTACCGGCGGCGGGGTTGGCGGCGGCGGGCGGAATTTCTAAAACGTGAACTGTTTTTTGATGAAAAGGCAAATTATGAAAACAAACTGTTTCAAAAAATATATCGGCGGCGTTCTGGCCCTGCTTTTCTGCGCCGCAATGGAAATCCATGCCCAGCAGCGCCCTGCCGGCGGCGGCGGGTTCGGCGGCTTTGGCGGGTTTGGTGGATTTGGTGGATTTGGCGGCGGAAACCGCAACAACGCCAGCAGTTCCAGCAGCGGCCAATATAACAACAACGGCACGGTGGGCAGCGCGGTCATTTCCGTGGACCCGGTGACGCACAACATCATCGTCATCGCCGACAGGGAGACCAGCGAGCAAATCCGGCAGGTGGTCGTCAGCCTCGACGCGCCCGAACCGCAGGTGCTCATCAAGGTCGTCTTCCTCGAAGTGCAGGACAACACTGCGTCCGCCATCGGTGTTCAGGGCACCTACACCGGCATCAACAAGAATTATTCGCAAATCCTCGGCTATGTGACTAATTACACAGTTGGACCCACTACTGTTACTACTACTACTGGAAGTGGTACTACAGCAGTAACTACGACTCCAACTATCATCCCCGGCAGCATTAATCCGATCAACCAGACCTTGAGTGTGAACAACAACTTCGGTTTGCCCCAGGCCCTGGCGGGAGCGACCGGGAATGGCGGTCTCTATCAATTCATGGGCAGCGATTTCAATGCGACGCTCCAGGCCATTGCCACCGCCGGCAAGGTGCAGGTGCTGTCGCGCCCGTCCATTCTCGCGCGCGACGGCCAGATGGCGGAGATTGTCGTCGGCCAAAGCATCTATCTGCCCAGCGGCGTGAGTTTCAGCGCTGTCGGCAATAGCGTCACCACCATTCCGACCATTAACGGAACCTATCAGAACGTCGGCATCCAACTGGACGTCACGCCGTTCATCGGGGCGAACAATCTGGTGCAAATGATTCTCCAGCCGCAAATCACGTCCATTGACACCTCGACGCCCGGCCAGGTGATTGAAGGCGGCAGCATCATTTCATCCGCCGTGTATGCGCCCAACATCAACAAACGTTCCGCCAATACCGTCGTCGTGACTCCTGACGGGCAGCCTGTCGTTATTGGCGGCCTCATTGCCAACGAAAAATCCGTCAGCGATAGCAAAATCCCGTTTCTGGGCGACATTCCGCTGCTTGGCCAGCTTTTCAAGTTCAGCGCCAAGTCGAACCAGAAGAGCGAGTTGCTGATGTTCATCACGCCGCACATCGTCCAGATGCCGTCGCAACTCGCCGCGTTGTCCGCGAATGAAACCGGCCAGTCACAGCTCATCACCAATTCGATTCCCGAACAGGAACTGGATCGTTTTCTGGAGCGCGTGCCGGTGAAGAAAAAATAGCGGGCTGAAGTTGAATTTTCCGCCAATCGGCGCATAACTGAACGCACAGATGCAACCGAGACGAAACAGCACCTTGATTTACGGCCTTCTGCTGGGGGTCTGGGTGCTCGTTGTCGCGTGGCAGGTCGAGGAGCACGTCGGCATCCGCGACGCCGCCAGGACCGGCTTGCGGAAACGTTCCGAGGCCATCGCCAACACGCTCGGCGCCGTCGTGCGCGGGCTGCAATTCCGCGGCGCGGTCTTCCGCGACCGGCTGGAACCTGTCCTGGGCGAACTCGTTGTCGGCTACACGAACGGCGCGGCGGCGGGCGAGGTGATTTCCATCGCGCTGCTGAACGCCGCCGGTGAATCGGTCGCCTCCGCTGGCAGGCCGGTTGATTTGGAACAAAAGGACATTCTTCAGGCCGGCGAGCATTGGGGGTTGCGGAGCATGACCCGGGTTTATTCGGTCGAAGGCGCGTTCTTGAATCCCGAGGGCAACACCAATTCCCAGGCGCCGCTGATTTTGGAGCCGCGCACCAACACGTTGCGCGGCAACTTCAGAAATTTCCCGCGCCGCGAACCCCGACCCGACGAGATGGGAACGTCGAACGTGTTGAGCGCCGCCACGACCAACGCTTTGGGCACGAATCCGGCCGCCGCCGGCCAGACCGGGCCGCCGCCGCCGCCGGAGGGTGGTTTCACGCCGCCGCCGGGCGAACGTCCCGACCAGCCGCGCGAGGGCGAGCCGCGGCCGCGCCGTCCGTTCTGGGCGCGCGATCTCAACGACAAGCAATATCAGGACATGGTGGCCGGCCGGGAATTGCACGGCTTGGTGCTCACGCTTTCCACGGAATCTTTGCAGGCTGTCAATCTCCACGATCTCTGGCTGCGTTTCGTCATCATCTTTTTCGCGGGCATTTCCGCCGTCGGCGCGGGATTGGCGATGCGCAACCTTTCCAAGACGGCGCAACTGCAAATCCGCCTCATCCGCGCCAGCGAATTGAATTCGCACCTCCGGGAAATGAACCTGGCCGCCGCGGGCCTGGCGCACGAAACCCGCAACCCGCTCAACATCATCCGGGGCATGGCCCAGATGATTTCGAAACAAAATGAAGCCCCGGTGGAAATCCGGGAAAAAGTCCGTGCCATCGTGGACGAGACCGACAAGGTCACCGCGCAACTCAATGAATTCATCAACTACTCGCGCCCGCGGGAAGTCCGCCGCTCGAAACTCGCATTGGATTCCGTCGTGAACGAAGTCGTGCGCACGCTGGCTTACGACCTTGAGGAAAAGAAAGTCCGCATCGAAACCAGGGGTGAGCCAATGACCATCGAGGCGGACGAACAATTGCTCCGCCAGGCGCTGTTCAACCTGGTGCTTAATGCCATTCAGGCGGTGGGCGAGAACGGCCGGATTCAAATTGTGACGCAGAAGATCAGCGCCTCCGAGGCGACTGTGAAGGTTGGTGATGACGGCCCTGGCGTTCCGCCCGAACGCCGCCAGGAAATTTTCAAACCTTACTTCACGACCAATCAAAAGGGCACCGGCCTCGGTCTGGCGGTGGTCCAGCAGATTGTTCTCGCCCACGGCTGGGAAATCGAATGCCTGCCCAACGAGCCTAAAGGCGCCGTCTTCCGCATCAGCCACCTGAAAATCGCGGGTTGATTCGGGCAGCCCGACGATGACTTTCCGTTTCAGGGCCGGAATGGCAAAATGGAATGGTTTTTACGTCCGCCCTCACCTTTTATCCTCTCCCCCCAGGAGAGGAAACAGCCACAGTCCGGTTCTGGTTTTGCGGATGAGCGTTCGGCAAATTCAGTCGCAGGTTTTCAGAGAGACCGCGGATGATTCCCCCTCTCCTGGAGGAGAGGGCCGGGGTGAGGATGGGTGTTAAACTAAATTGACATGGACAAGCCGGAAAGCCAGGAATAAAGTCCAAATCGTGAACCGGGATAGACAACACCTTTGTTGCATACTTACCAGTTAGGCTGCATATGAGAGCACGGATTTCTATGATTTCTCTGATTGTGTATGTAGTGCTGTATGTGTCGTCAGCATTTTTACTATCGGTTCCAGGCGATTACTGGCCTTGGTTTCTAGTTATGGGATTCGTTGCCTTGGTTCCACTTATTCTGGGGCCTCTCAAGTATAGGCTTTTGGGAGCTATCGCATTGGCATTTTCGTCTATTTTAATCCTCGCCGACATTAATTCAGGGAAGCAATATCAAGAGCAACTCCATCGCATTATGAATGCGCATCCACGCAAACCATGACGATTATGCTGCCTCCTATGAGGGTTCAGATGTCAAGCGCCAGGTAAACGGTTTCATATTTTCTTTTCTTCAAAGCATTTTTTGTTTTTTCCGTAGCGTCTCCGTCCATATCTGCGCTCCCCCGGTTAGGGGGAGCGAGCGGTTGCCGCCGGGTGGTATCAAAAACAGCCGGAAAATTTCTTTTGGCCACCGCCCGGTTTGTCTAGCCTTGCCTCGTGGCAACTGAACTGCGTAAAAAAACCGCCGAATCACCGCGCATCCTCATCGTGGATGACGACCCGGGACAGCGCAGCCTGTTGAACACCTTTCTGCGCAGCCAGGGATTTGAAACCGTCACGGCGGAGTCCGGCCAGCAGGCTCTGGAAACATTGCGTACCGGAAAATTCGACATGATGATTTCCGACGTGCGGATGCCGGGACTTTCCGGGCTGGAGACGTTGCGGCTGGCGCGCAAGGAACACGCCACCCTGCCCGTCCTGCTTGTCACCGCGTTCACCGACGTCCGCGATGCCGTCGCCGCCATGCGCGATGGCGCGGTGAATTATCTGGCCAAGCCGATTGATCTGGACGAACTGCTGGCTTCCGTCCGCCAGGCCACCGGCATTCCCGAGTCCGCTCCACTGCAATTCAACCAGGAGAAACCATTGCCGGATTACGTGGTCGCCCGCAGCCCGCTGATGCAGGCCGTGTTCCGTGACGCGGCGCTGATTGCCCCCTCCGAGACCCGCGTGCTGATCACCGGCGAGAGCGGTGTGGGCAAGGAAATCGTCGCCGACGTCATCCATGCTTGGAGCCCGCGCGCGGCGGGCCCGTTGATTAAAGTCAACTGCGCCGCCATTCCTGAAACGCTTCTCGAAGCCGAATTATTCGGACACGAAAAGGGTGCGTTCACCGGCGCGCACGCCCAGCGCATCGGCCGGTTTGAGGAAGCGAACGACGGCACGATTTTTCTGGACGAGGTGGCCGAGATGTCGCCGGCGCTTCAAGCCAAACTGTTGCGCGTGACGCAGGGCGGACACTTTCAGCGCGTCGGCTCAAACCGCGAAGTCCACACCAACGCGCGCATTCTGGCCGCGAGCAATCGCGTTCTCGACGATGAAGTCAAGGCCGGCCGTTTTCGCGAGGATTTGTTTTACCGTTTGAACGTGGTGGAACTGAACGTCCCGCCGTTGCGCGAGCGGCGCGAGGACATTCTACCGCTGGCCAGCCGGTTCATTGAGGAATTCACCAGGGGCCGCGCGCGTTTTTCGGACACGGTGGCCGCCGGTCTGGAACGGTATCCGTGGCCGGGCAATGTGCGTGAGTTGCGCAACGCGATGGAACGGGCGGCGCTGCTTTCCCGCAGCGAACTGATCCTGCCGGAACATCTGCCCGCGCGCGTGCGCGAAGCCGCGGGACTGGCGGCCGCCGCACCCGCCGGCGACGCCCAGCAACTCGAGGAAATCGAGCGCCAAGCCATCCTGCAGGCGTTGAAACAGCACAAATCCAACCGCACGGAAACCGCCAAGGCGCTCGGCATCAGCCGGCGCGCGTTGATTTACAAGCTCCAGCGATTTCGGGAACTGGGATATAGTGTGGAATAAAAAATGTCTGCGGCCGGCGATTTGAAAGCGGACGCTGGCCCGAAGGCTACCCGATCCTCAACCATACCGTTTTCAAATACGCCGGTTCGACGCGGCTGATGGGAAAATCCGGCGGTTGCGGGACATGATGCCGCTGCAAAATTTTCCGTTTCGCGGCGTGAACCGCTGTTTCCACGGCCACGAGAAATTTCTCCGGCGGCCAGTCCGCCGCATTCGTCGAGGCGAACAAAACTCCGCCCGGTTTGATGACTGGTAGCGCGGCGGTGACGAGTTTGCCGTAATCTTTTTCCGCGCGGAACGTGCCGTGTTCTTTCGATTGCGAAAACGTCGGCGGGTCGAGCGCCACCGCGTCGAACGCGCGCCCTTTCTTCGCCAGCCGCCGCAGCCAGTCGAACGCGTCGCCGTAAATGAAATCGTGCGCCGCCGGGTCAAGGCCGTTCAACGCGAAATTGCGCCGTCCCCATGCGAGATATTTTTTCGAGAGATCGAGGCTTGTCGTTTTCGCGCCCGCCCGCGCCGCGCAAACCGAGAAGCCGCAGGTGTAAGCAAAGCAGTTCAGCAGTCCAAAGTCCGCAGTCCAAGGTCCAAGGTCGAAATTGGCTGCGATGTGGCCGGTCAAAAAGCGCCACCGATTGTCGCGCTGGTCCAGAAACAAACCCACGGAATAGCCTTCGTTGAAACCCAGCTCGAACCGGACGCCGTTCTCGCAAATCTCAAACCGCTCCGGCGCGGCTTCGCCCCATACCCGTTGCGGTGACGCCTCGGCCGCGGGCGTGCGCCGCACCAGCCGCGACAGGATTTTGTGATACGCCCCGCGCGCGGAAAATATTTTTGCGAGCCGCGCCAGTTCTTCGCGCTGTTCGGCGCGCAGCGGTCGTTCGGATTGCGAAAGCAGGAATATACCCAGCCGCTCGACATACCAGCCCGGCCAGCCATCACTCGCGCCGTGAATCACGCGAAAAGCGTCCGTAGAGCAGACATTCTTGTCTGCTGATTCCCGGAACTTTCCAGTTCCGGGTTTGGCGACTGGAAAGTCGCCCAATCCCGCCATGCGGGACTGGAAAGCCTGCCCTACGTTTGAAGGCGCCTGGAAATTCTGGTTTTCAAAGCTGAACAGCGCAGCGCGCAGGGCGAGGCGCGTGTCGGCATTAAAATTCGCGGGCGCGTGAAACGTCACCGGCCTGCCCGTTGCCGGATGGGTGAAGGAAATTTCCGCTGCGTGCAAAAACACCCGCGCTGCGGGTGTGCCGCCGTAAAGCGTGTCGCCGAGAATCGGGAATCCGCTCTCCGCCGCGTGGACGCGAATCTGGTGCGTTTTTCCTGTCAGCGGTTCAGCCTCAACACATTGGTAGGGCGCGGTGTCCTCACCGCGCCGCGGCGTGCTGGGGACAGCCCGCCCTACCTTAAATTTCGTTTCCGCGATTTCTGCGCCCGCGTGCGGCGGCCGGTTTGCGTATTTTTCGCCCACGCGAACCAGCGCGGTTTTGACGGCGAACTCGCGTTGCGGCACGGGCCGGTCGGTGAGCAGAAGATATTTTTTGCGGACGCGGTGTTCCGTGAATTGCTCCGTGAGCGAGCGGTTGGCGGCCGGGGTTTTGCCAAAGACCAGCACGCCGCTGGTTTCCTTGTCGAGCCGGTGCAGGGTGGCGAGCGTGGCCCAGCGCGGTTCGCGATGCCGCAGCCAGTCATAAATGCCCTCGCCCGCGTGCGGGCCGGGCGCGTGCGTGTTCCACCCGGCGGGCTTGTGAACCACCAGCAGATGCTCATCCTCAAAAATCACACACGGTACCATGCGCAGATGAAACTATTTTTCAACGCCCAAATGAAAGCGTGGAATCAGGGCGCGGTTGAAAGAAATCAAGAAATTACTATTAGCGATTGGAAGTGTCAGCTAATGAATCTGTACGCTCGAAATGATGCCGGCAACCTCCTTGTCATCAATTAAATCGGCACCGGAGCTCCGGGCGTTGCAGAACACAAAGAAACGTCCTTGTATCCAGCTACGACCGGATATGTGGTAAGTGATGTTTGTTTGCAGAACACGATAACGAAGTAGTGCTACCATGTGCCCGCCTATCGTATCGAATCCAAATTCTTCTTCTTTAACATGAAAACCTGATTTGATCGGCCAACAATCGAGCTCGTTTTGTCTCCATTTTTCTGCGTTGGTCTTGAGACTACCATTCGCATTTCGTAAATAAATCATGATGGCTTGTTTTTTACCTTCGTTTTTGAGCACCACCAAATTACCAATCGAAACACCCAAGGAATCTGTGATTGATCGGTTTTCTGCCGACAGCCAAGAGGAGGGTAATTTTTGCGAAAAACTTATCGTTGGCAGAGGAGATGGGCTGCAAATAACTTCCAGCCACAATGCCAAACCCGCAAAACAAACCACGGCCAAAGCCAACGTGGTGAGGAAAAATCTGACCCAAGACCATTGCTTTCCATTATAGAACGCCCAAACACCTGTGGCCATTGCTGGAAGGAAAAAAATTATCAAAGCGCGACCATACTCAAAATTGTCGAGGTTTGGGAATCCTTCGGAAGCGAAAAAAATCAGAAAAAAAACTAGAAACAAAATGCCTCCGCAGACAAATGATTTTCGGAATGGCAGGTCGGATTTCATCTTAATAGTGAGTGTCTCGAAAAATAGCGAACTTTAAGAATTTGTCAGCCATGATTTCACATTGCCGAAAAAACTCGCCGCGATTTCCTTTCCTATTCATTTTATCGGCGTGCATCTGGCCCATTTGCGACTCCGGGACTTCCGCAATTACACGCGGTTGGACGCCGACTTTGCGTCGGGCTTCCATCTCCTGCTCGGCGACAACGCGCAAGGCAAGACGAACATCCTCGAAGCGATTTATCTCATGGCCACGCTGCGCTCGTTCCGCGGCGTCGGCGGCGCGCAGATGATCCGGCACGGGCAGAAGGGTTATTTCGTCGGCGGCACTGTGGTTGGCGGGATGGTTCCAAATCTCTCCCTCGCCTCCGCTGGAGGAGAGGGGCGGGGTGAGGAGGCCGAAATTTCTCAAATTCAAAACCCCTCGCCCCAGCCCTCTCCCCGTTTGGGCGGGGAGAGGGAGACAAAAATCCTGACCAGCCATAACGAACGTGGAGTCAAAATCTACTGGTCGGCGCGCGAACGCAAACTGGCGCTGGACGGCCAGCCCGTCAAACGCCTGGGCGATTATCTCGGCATGCTGCGCGCCGTGGTGTTTTGCACCGAGGATTTGCAACTGGTCAAGGGCACCGCGCGCGCGCGCCGGCGCTTCCTCGACCTGCTGCTCGCCCAAACCCAGCCGGCCTACCTGCCGCTGCTCCAGCGTTACCTGCGCGCCGTCCGCGCCCGCAACGCGCTGCTCAAGCACCGCTCCACCGATGAAGCCGCGCTCGACAGCTTTTCGCAGGAACTCGTGACGCTCGGCAATGAAATCATCCGCGCCCGCCGCGAACTCGCGCCGAAATTTTCGCCGCTCGCGCGGCTCGCGTATCGCCGCAGCTCCAATGACGCCGAGGAACTGCGCATCGAATACC
>Ga0074044_10003061_pt1 | contig 14385 bp, 15 predicted proteins | sample BogForMeECP23OM1_FD_94443 | JGI IMG/M metagenome (GOLD analysis project Ga0074044, IMG submission 94443) | Bog forest soil microbial communities from Calvert Island, British Columbia, Canada - Bog Forest MetaG ECP23OM1 | ecosystem: Environmental > Terrestrial > Soil > Wetlands ... | reverse complement strand
TCGGGCGGCCAGTCCGACGAGGAAGCGACCGCGCATCTCGACGCCATCAACAAACTGGGCCCGCTGCCGTGGCGCGTGACATTCTCCTACGGCCGCGCGTTGCAGGCCGCGCCGCAAAAGGCGTGGTCGGGCAAATCGGAAAACGTCGCCGCGGCGCAGCGCGCCTTCGGCCATCGCGCCGCCATGAACGGCCTCGCCACGCTCGGCCAATGGCGGGCCGATCTGGAACGCAAGGCAGCGTGAGGATGGCGGCAACGCGCGCCATGCAATGAACCCGCAGCGGCCTCGCCAGCGGTTTTATCTGGTCACGCCGGTCCTCGGCGACACAGCGTCGTTTGCGCGCGAGCTTCCCGCGACGCTGGACGCCGGCGATATCGCGGCCGTTCTCCTTCGCCTAACAGCAAGCGACGAACGCACGCTGATCAACCGTATCAAAACGATCGCTGCTGTTGTTCAGCGCCGCGATATCGCGCTTCTGATCGACGGCAATGCCGAGATCGTCGCCAGCGCCGGCGCCGACGGCGCCCATCTGACCGGGATCGACGCCTTCACCGCCGCGCTCGGCACGCTCAAGCCCGACCGCATCGCCGGCGCCGGCGGGCTGCGCAGCCGTCATGATGCCATGCTCGCGGCCGAGGCTGGCGCCGATTACGTGATGTTCGGCGAACCCGATCGCCAAGGCGGCCGCCCAGCCTTCGACACCGTGCAGGAGCGGCTCGACTGGTGGGCGGCACTGTTCCAGCCGCCCTGCGTCGGCTACGCCGCCAGCCTCGACGAAGTCGGCGCGCTCGCGCAAGCTGGCGCCGATTTCGTCGCGCTCGGTGATTGGATATGGACGAATGCGCAAGCGCCGGCCGCGGCGGTGGCGGCCGCCGCCGACCGTCTCGTGCAGCCGGCCGCAAAACCTGTGCCGGGATCGGCGCCACAATGAGCGGAACCATCATCCAAACGGCGATCAGGGTAGCGGCGATGCTCGCGCTCACCGCGATCCTCGTCCCGCAGTGGCATACTGCTGCGAGCGGCGCCGAACCCGACCTCGCCTACGGCGCGTTTCAACGCGGCCGTTTCCTGACCGCGTTCGGACTGGCGACGCATCGCGCCGAGGCCGGCGACATGAAGGCGATGACGCTGCTCGGTGAACTCTATGCCGGCGGTTTGGGCGTGCCGCACAACGACGCCAAGGCGGCCGAGTGGTACAAGCTCGCCGCCGGCCGCGGCGACCGCGAGGCGATGTTCGCGCTCGGGATGTTCGCCCTGCGCGGCCGCGACGGTCCGCGCGACCGCGACGCCAGCGCCAAATGGCTCGCCGCCGCCGCCAAGCTCGGCCAACCGCTCGCCGCCTACGACCTGGCGCTGCTCTACATCGAGGGGCAATTATTTCCGCAGGATTTCAGTCGTGCCGCCGAGCTCTTTCGCGTCGCGGCACAGGCCGGCAACCCGGAAGCGCAATATGCGCTCGGCACCCTCTACAAGGAGGGCCGCGGGGTCGCCAAGGACATGCACGAAGCGGTGCGGCTGTGGGCCTTGGCCTCGCTCGCCGACAATACCGACGCCGAAGTCGAATATGCGATCGCAATCTTCAACGGCGACGGCGTCGCCAAGAACGAGCAGGCTGCCGCGGCGCTGTTCCGCACGGCGGCGCTCAAAGGCAGCGCGATTGCGCAGGACCGGCTCGCCCGCATCCTCGCCGAGGGCCGCGGCGCGCCGAGAAATCCGGTCGAGGCGACCAAATGGCATCTGATCTCCAAGGCCCGCGGCGAGACCGATCTTCCCCTCGACGACTTCGTCAATAGTCTCGACGCCGACACCCGCGCCGCCGGCGAGAAAGCCGCCAAACCCTGGCTCGACGCGCTCAAGCGCCCGCCGTCGTGAGCGCGCGTGAGGAAGAGGGATCGACCGCGCGAAGCGACTGCGCTCCCAGAGGAGACAGGTATCATTTTTCCGCGGCAACGGACGCGGCAATTTCCTTCATCAATTGAACAATGCGCCGTCGAAGTGTCCGGCTCTTGATTTGGCTGAATGCTTTCGCGATCCCGATGCCATCGGACGAAGCGAGGAAATCGGCGGTAAATGCGTGAGAGGCGTCGCGGTGGCGTTTCCCCGCTCCCTTGATTTCCGGCAAACCCTCAAAGAAGAATTGTATGGGCACTTGAAGGATGTGGCAGGCATCCTGCAGACGGCTCGCGCTGAGCCGGTTAACGCCTTTCTCGTACTTCTGCACTTGCTGAAACGTCACTCCGAGCTCGCCGGCGAGCGTCTCTTGAGACATTCGCAGCACAAGACGGCGCATCCGTAATCGTTTGCCGACATGCGCGTCGGTTGCATTTGCACTTCTCGACATGCGCGTCCCCCTTTTGGGTTGTCTCTTTTGTGACATTTGCGCGTCAATGGCAATTGGGAAAAGCGCCGTGGGGGCGGGATTACCGAGGGAATGGCGCCCCCGCGTATCCGTCCCTGGCCCCATTTTGATCTGGAACGCTACGCCACGACCGTCCTACCAACTTCCTGAATTGGTACCCGCGGTTGCCTGAGTACCGGCCAGCGACAGCCCCGCCGCCAGATACAGGCCGACGCGTGGCCGCAATCGGGCGCCGGTAAGTTGTCGCCAAGAATTGTACTCAGTCCGGGCCTAAAGACGGACGCCTCCAGAGGACTTGTTCAAGCGTTGCCGCAATGCTATTCACAGATTGTATCCGAACGTTGTACGTCAATAGGATGTATATAAATTCAGTGAGATAGAGCAAGTCTTGCGTCTAGGGGGCGTGAGTTGCGTGGACCTCAGTCAACCGATGGGTTCTTGGCTCTTAGAGCGCTGGAGTTTGTGACATCAATTGAAAAATTGGCCACCTGCCAAGATGTCATAGAACGCTTTTCTCGCGCGATCGCAGAGTTCGGATTTGATTCATATATTATGACAGCCGTGGACGAACGCGATGTTACACAGCGCGTTATGGCAAGCGGCTGGAATCCAGAATGGGTCGCAATTCACACGGAGCGGAAGCTGAAGGAGGCAGATCCGGTACGTCGGCAAGTATTGCGGTCTGTAAATCCTTTCTTTTGGAGCGAAGCATCATACGATCCTCAACGAGAGCCGCGAGCCAAACAGGTAATGGACCTTGCCGCTGATTTTCGAATGAAAGAAGGTTTTTGCGTCCCAATCCGTGAGGGCAGCTCAGTTAGGGCTATAAGTATAGCGGGCGAGAAACCGGACCGTGGGCCTGGCATCAAGGCAGTGTTACACATAGTGTCGCTGTTCACATACAGTCGATTCTGCGGGCTAATTAAGTCCGAGTTACCTCCTTCTCACAGTTTGCTCACGTATCGTGAGCGCGAAGCATTGCGCTGGGTTTCAATTGGCAAATCAGACTGGGACATCAGCACTATCCTTCGTATAAGTGAGCGCACCGCCCGTGCTCATGTTGAGAACGCCATGCACAAACTTAAGGCAGCAAATCGGACCGCAGCAGTCACCGAAGCGCTGAGTCGTGGCGAAATCCCGCTAAACTACTGAAAAATCCAAGATTTAACTGACGCTGCGCCACTCCCCCAAGTGGCGCGCGCCTTTATACATTGTCGATTCCGACAATACCGCACCAATTGAAGCTCGGCCCATCCTACTGCGCGTGACAACACCGCAGAGGGACCGATGACCGAAGTGCATGTGGTCCGACATGACAATTCACACCGTTACAGAGGGGAATTGGAACAATATTTTAGGCGCCGTTACGACGTATTTGTGCGCGAACGTGGATGGAAAAACCTCGAACGGCCTGACGGCCGCGACATAGATCAATTCGACACCGAAGACGCTATTCATCTGCTTGCCATCGACAAGCACCAGGTCATCGGTGGGGTGCGCATGAATCCGTCGATGGGGCCGACATTACTCAGCGAAGTATTTCCCCATCTATGCTCGATCCCACTTACTAAATCGCCGGATATTTACGAAGTGACCCGAATGTGGGTCGTCAAAGAGAGACGGAGTGAGTCTTCGCGCCCCACTGTCGAAGCTCTTCTAACTGTAGCCTCTATAGAACTTTCGCTCGCGCTAGGCATCAGAAAAACACGAGCTCTTTTTGAAATGCGGCGCTTAGACCGGAATAAAAGACTAGGCTGGACGTTCCACCCTCTGGGTCTTCCCCAGCAGATTGACGGTGTCCGCAACATTGCCGTCGAAAAAGATGTTTCCGAAGGGATATGGATGAGGGCTTGTGTGGAGCTCTCCGTCCCTGGCCTGGTTTTAATCTGGAACGGCACAACGCGACCACCCTACCAACTTCCGGAATTACCTGCCGCAGTCGCCAGAAGCGTGGCAGTCGGTCAATGACAATTCGCAGTCAAACTCCTTCGCGCCCGGGGAAAATAACTCATGTAAGGGTGCAAAAAAGCGAAACAGCGTGGAGTCAGGCCATGTCTAGGAAACGGCAAACGTCGAAGATGTCTATTGAGAGTTAACTGAAATTCGGTTCCGGCTAAGGGACTTTCTTATTCCCGCATAAGGTGTGCTTGCCTCCGACAGGCGGCTATGGTGCATCGGCACAGGGGGAAAAGATGCATCAAGTACAATTGGCGCCGTTCAGCGAGGATCAGCAATCCCTCACGCGCAAATCGCTTGAGCACGAGCAGATTCTAAGCGGTCAGTTTTGGGGCGAACTGCGCGTGTTCCTTGCCGTCGCCAAGGCAAAGTCATTCAATCGGGCGGCGGAGCTTCTGCATACCAGTCAGCCGACGGTCAGCCGGCAGGTGAAACGGCTGCAGGACCTGATGGGGTCGCAGCTCTTTGTTCCCACCCAACAGGGCGTAACGTTGACCCCGAAGGGACAGGAGCTTGCCAGCGAGTTGTCGAAATTGGATCACGCGCTTTTTTCCCTCACCAACGATTTGCGAGCCGAGCGGCAGGACACCAAGGGCGTTGTTCGGATCAGCATCACCGACGGATTGAATACCTTCTTTGTTGCACCGGATCTGCGGTACTTCTTTTCGCAATACCCGAAGGTCCAGTGCCATCTTAAAAGTACTTTGAACGTCATCAGTCTGCGGGAGAATCAGACCGATCTGATGATTGGTTTTGCGCCCGTGAACGCTGCGGACATCACTGCCGCGAGGCTTGGCTGCCTGCATTTTATTCCCGTGGCAAGCAAGGCGTACATCGAGGAGCACGGTCTGCCGACCCGCAAAAACCTGTCGAAGCACCTCTTCCTTCAATCGGAAATGTACGCGGCCAAGACCGGCCTTTGGGATGAGTGGCACCACATAGCTGCCATAGGCCGCATCGCGCACTACTGCGATAATCCCTTTGCGTATGGCATGCTCGTCAAAGGTGGGGTCGGCATCGGATTGCTCGGCAGCTACACCGTATTGGAACCGAGCGCCGTACCGCTTGAAATCATGCAGCCGATTTCCGTGCGCCTCTATGCCGTCGCGCTCACTGACCGGCTGAATTCGCGACCCGTGCGAGCGGCGTTCGAATGGCTCTGCGGCATTTTTGGTACCGACAATCCGTGGTTCAAGGAAGAGTTCAGCCTGAATCAGCCGCCGAGCAAGTACGACGGCGGCATGAAAACGCTATTCAATCTTTAGTCTTTCGGTGCAACGGAATAATCTTTTTACGCGACCGATGCAGTTCGCAGATGCGGTCGGAGATATCGAGGTACCTGTTTCCAACATCCTCGAATAAGTCCGCCAGTTCCAGCGGCAGCTCTTCATTTTGAAAGAGCAGCTTCTGAAACATGACCGTATGAATGCTCACAACCCGGTGGAGGTCCTTTCGCAGAAACACCGCTATTTCTTCGGATCCGAGCCGCTTGGTTACGAGAGACAGATTCGCGCCCATAGTCATTGACCTCCTATGTTCGATTTAAACCGCGACCGATTCGAACTCGGAGGGGATGTCCCAAAACCCCTCGGTTCGGAACAGTATGGTGGACTCCGTCCGCTCCGATATCGCGTTGCTTGGAATGGATAGTTGCTTTACCAGCTCAATGTAGGGTTCGCCGTGGCCTTCGAACTGCAAGGGAGGCTTGCCGTCCATGGTCTTGAACCCGAGCATGGCGCGCCAGAAGCGCGCGTATTTCGGCTGCGCATGCGTGATCACTTTGTCGAAGCCCTTGCGGGCCACATGGTCGAATACGAAGTTCGCGCTGTTCCTGATCACATGGATGTTGCGCCACGCCGGCCGGAACGATGCCCGCTCGAACTTGGCAAAATCCCTGAACCATCGCACCCGCACGGTGCCGATCGGCTCCTGCGCCTCATAAGTGACGAAGTGCGTGGCCTGATAGTCGTTGCCGTCGAACGTTTGCTGCGCCGTCACGCCGTGCTCCTCCATGAAGCAAATGGCCCGGATCGCAAAGGCGTGCAGCAGCTGTTCGTACGTGGTCACCACCTCGGTACGGACCAGATTATGGTTGCGACTGACCGCCGGCTGTTCCATGTTAACACTCCACGAACCCGACACCTGCCCCGAAGTGAAGCGTTGCCGAGGCAGCATTTGAAGACGGGGATTTTTCTAGCCGCTGTTCAGAAATGTTGAACGGGAGCACCGCGTGGCACAGGCACGAACCCGGCCCCTGAACCTGAACGATCTTTGCTGCGAAGCCGTCGCCCGGTTTGGCGACGATTTGCACAGGATCGAGCAGTACGTAACCGAGCGATTGGCTCAGCTCCCCCGTAACAGGCGAGAGGCTTTGCTAATGGACGTGTCGACGATACTGCGGTATCGGCCGCCGCTGAAACGCGTGAAATAATCTCGACGGCGACACCCGCGCCGCCGGCGAGAAAGCCGTCAGGCGTGGCTCGACGCGCTCAAGCGTCCGCCGTCGTGATCGGCCGCAGGCTTGACGCGGCCGCAGATTGCACCGTACCGCAGGCGCCATGCCCCACTCCGCCGTGCTCAACGTCATGATCAAGGCCGCGTACCGCGCTGGGAGGAGCCTCAAGCGCGATCTCGGCGAAGTCGAGAATTTGCAGGTGTCGCTAAAGGGGCCGCGCAATTTCGTCACCGCCGCCGACCGGCGCGCCGAAGAGATCGTGCGCGAGGAGCTTGCCAAGGCGCGGCCGGATTACGGCTTTCTCGGCGAGGAAGGCGGCGCGCGGCCCGGCACCGACGCGAGCCATCGCTGGATCGTCGATCCGCTCGACGGCACCACCAATTTTTTGCACGGCATCCCGCACTTCGCGGTCTCGATCGCGCTCGAGCGCAACGGCGCGATCGTCGCGGCGCTGACTTTCAACCCGGCGAACGACGAGCTGTTCGTCGCCGAACGCGGCAAGGGCGCCTTTCTCAACGACCGGCGCATCCGCGTCGCCGTCCGGCAGCGCCTCGCCGAGGCGGTGGTGGCCTGCGGCCTGCCGCATCTCGGGCGCGGCGACCTTGCGCTCGCCCGCAACGAGATCGCCGCCGCCCAGCAACACTTCGCCGGATTGCGCCGCTATGGCGCCGCCACGCTCGATCTGGCCTGGATCGCGGCCGGCCGCCTCGACGCCTATTGGGAGCGCGACCTGTCGCCGTGGGACCTGGCCGCGGGGATGCTGCTGGTGCGCGAAGCCGGCGGCTTCGTCACCGATCTCGACGGCGGCGAGGCCGTCCTGGCCAAGGGCCAAGTCGCCGCCGGCAACGATACGATGCACCGCGAGCTTTTGCGGCTACTTAAGGAGGCCGCCAAGGAAGCCGCCAAGGTGGCGGAAAGGTCGTGAGCCGCAGGCGTTTGGCCGCGGGCCTCGCCTTTACCCTGCCGCAAATCTTGCAGCAGGTCGCGCGCGGCGGAAACGGCCGGGCAATCATGCATTTTTCTTATGCGCCCGCTATGCCATATTGCCGCGAATCTCAGGCGCTAAGCTAAAGCCGATGGCAAGCAACAGCCTCGAACAAGTCAAACTCGGCTCGCCCCGCATCTTTCTGGTCCGGATGCTGGTGTTCCTGATTCTTTGCGCGCTGATCGGCTTCGTGCTGCAGCGTCAAATCCTCAACGCCTTCATGGCCAATCCCTGGCTCAACGGCTTGATCGTCGGCGTGCTGTTCATCGGCATCATCCTGTCGTTCCATCGGGTGATCCGGCTGTTTCCGGAAGTCGCCTGGGTCAACAGCTTCCGCCGCGCCGATCCCGGGCTGGCACTGGCGCGCGAGCCGACGCTGCTAGCGCCGATGGCCGCCATTCTCGGCGGCGAGCGGGTCGGCCGCGTCGCCATCTCGGCGCCAACCATGCGCGCCTTTCTCGACTCGCTGGCGACGCGGCTCGACGAGGCGCGCGATATTTCCCGCTATCTGACCGGCCTGTTGGTCTTCCTCGGACTGCTTGGCACGTTCTGGGGCCTGATCGAGACGGTCGGCTCGGTCGGCAGCATCATCAACAATCTCAACGTCGGCGGCGATGCCGATACGGTCTTCAATACGCTGAAGGAAGGTCTCGCGGCGCCGCTCGGCGGCATGGGCATCTCGTTTTCGTCGTCGCTGTTCGGGCTCGCCGGCTCGCTGGTGCTTGGCTTTCTCGACCTGCAAACGAGCCAGGCGCAGAACCGCTTCTATACCAATTTCGAGGATTGGCTGGCGACCACGGTGCAGGGCCTCGGCGCCGAGGGCACCGGCGCCGCCGCGGCGCTGCCGGCCAGCATCATGGACACGCTCGAGCGGCTGCGGTTGTCGATCGGCGACGCCGGGTCGGGTAAGGCGACGACGGCGGCGATGGCCAATCTCGCCGAAGCGATCCAGGGCCTCGTTCAGCACATGCGCGCCGAACAGCAGATGATCCGCGACTGGGCCGACGCGCAGGCCAAGCTCAACAGCGACATCCGGCGCTTCATGGAGATCCTGTCGCGCGCATCGGTCGACTGAGACAATGAGGTAGGCGCAAGGAGTTAGGCGCAAATCATGGCGCTCCCCCGCGGCCGCCGCGACAGCGGCATGAATTACTGGCCAGGCTTCGTCGACGCCTTGTCGACGCTGATCCTGTCGATCATCTTTTTGCTCACCGTGTTCATGGTGGCGCAGTTCTTTCTGTCGCAGGAAGTCGCCGGCAAGGACACCGCGCTGGCCCGCCTCAACGCCCAGATTTCGCGGCTCTCCGACCTGTTGTCGCTGGAGCGGACCGGCAAGACCAATCTCGAGGACGAGGTCGCGCAGTTGCGGGCGTCGCTGTCGGCGGCCGAAGGCGAACGCGACCGGCTGCGCGGCGAGAGCCAGAACGCCGGCCCGGACCAGGGCCAGGTCCAGGGCCAGGTCAATGCGCTCAACTCGCAGATCGACCTGCAGAAGGCGGCAACGGCGCGCGCCATCGCGCAGATCGAAAATCTCAATCAGCAGATCCGCGCGCTGCGCCGGCAGATCGGCGCGCTCGAAGACGCGCTCGGCACCTCGGAGAAGAAGGAAAGGGATGCCCAGATTCACATCGCCGATCTCGGCCAGCGCTTGAACGTCGCGCTGGCGCAGCGGGTGCAGGAATTGTCGCGTTACCGGTCGGATTTCTTCGGCAAGCTGCGCGAGATCCTCGGTAACCGCCCCGACATCCGCGTCGTCGGCGACCGCTTCGTGTTCCAATCGGAAGTCTTCTTCGACTCCGGCGCGGCATTGCTGCGGCCGGAAGGCCGCGCCGAGCTCGACACGCTGGCGAGTGCATTGCTCGATCTGGAAAAGCAGATTCCTTCGGAGATCAACTGGGTGCTGCGCGTCGACGGCCACACCGACACCAGGCAGCTTTCCGCAACCTCGCCGTTCAAGACCAACTGGGAGCTGTCCGCCGCCCGCGCCATCTCGGTGGTGCAGTATCTGATCGGCAAGGGCGTCTCGCCGCAGCGCCTCGTCGCCGCCGGCTTCGGCGAGTTCCAGCCGATCGATCCCGGCACCACCGATGATGCGTACAGCCGCAACCGCCGCATCGAGCTGAAGTTGACGGAGCGGTGAAGCGTGCGGCTGCGCCGCTACGAGGCCGGCGATGAGGCCGCGGCCATCGCGCTCTGGCTGCGCAGCTGGCAGGCGGCCTATCCGCTGCTCGACTTTGCCGCGCGGCGCGACTGGTGGCGCGAGCGTTGGCGCAACGAGCTGGTGCCGTCGGCCAAGATCGTCATCGCCGAGACCGACGGCGAAATGATCGGCTTCGTCACCGTCGATCCGCGCACGCGCTATCTCGACCAGCTCGTGGTGGCGCCGCAGTGCTGGGGATCGGGCGTCGGCGCCGCGCTGATCGCGGAGGCAAAACGCCTCTCGCCCAGCGGCCTCGATCTCGACGTCAACACCGACAATGCGCGCGCGATTCGCTTCTACGTCAGAGAAGGCTTTGTCATCAGCGGCGCCGGCGTCAATCCCATTTCCGGCATGCCGGTGCATCGCATGAGCTGGCGGCCGTGAAAATGTATCGAGTCGGTAAAACCGTCCGTTACAAGTGTGCCGATTGGCGCAATCATTTGGTGGCGCTCACGGGAAAAACACCGATGCGGCGGCGAAACTGAAATCGAATGCGGATCATTTCCCTCCAAGGACAGACGGCGAAATTTAAGAAATACGCAACGCCATGGTGGCGAAGGCGGCTTTCAAGTGAGTGCATTATCGCGAAGCGGCAATGAGCACCTCGGCGCCAGCATGGCCGAAATGGCGGCGCAGCTTGCCGCCTTGCGCGCGATCGTCGACGATTTGAGCGTCGGAATTGTTCTGCTCGATCAAGAACGCCGGGTTCAGTTCGTCAATCGCGCATTCCGTCGCTTCTGGCGGATTTCGGATGCGGTGGCCGAAAGCGGATTGAACTTTTCCGCCCTCCTCTACCAGGGCCGCGGCATGACCGCTTCCACCGTATCGCATTATCTGCTCGGCGAGTACCTCGCCAAACAAATCGATCTCATTCGCACCGGCGAGGAATGCCCGCTGCACATCCGACTTTCCAACGGCGAGGTGCTGCAGTTCCGCTGCAAGGCGTTGCCCAACGGCCGCCGACTCCTGACATACGGCAACGTCAGCGAACTGGCGCGGCAGGCCGACGCGCTGGAACGGCTCGCCTGCGTCGATGCAATGACCGGAGTGAACAACCGACGCCATTTCCTAGTGCTCGCCGAGGTCGAATGGTCGCGCTTCAAGCGCTACGGACACTCGCTTGCGTTGCTTATGATCGATATCGATCGCTTCAAGTCGGTCAATGATAGTTACGGGCACGATGCCGGCGATGCAGTCATAAAATCGGTGGCCCAGACCCTGCAGAACCAAAAGCGCGCTTCCGACATAGCCGGGCGCTTGGGGGGAGAAGAGTTCGCCCTCATTCTGCCCGAGGCGACGCTCGACAGCGCAGTGTCCGCGGGCGACCGGCTCAGACAATTGGTTGCGGACCGCGTTATTACCTTCGAAGGTCGGGCCATATCGGTCACGATCAGCGTCGGCGCAAGCGCAAGCCACACCGACACCGCCGGCGTCGATGAATTGCTGAAACAGGCCGACGTGGCGCTCTACGAGGCAAAGCGGACGGGCCGCAATCGCGTCTGCCGGTTCGAGCCGGATAAGCCTGCTGAATTGGCGGCTGCGAGCACTACCTGAAAAGCCTAATAAATGGCCCGCTAACTTCTATCCGGTTGGCGGATGTGCTGGCACGAGCGGGTCAATTTTGGTCTATTCCTAGGTCGAAGGATTGCAGGTCAGTTGTGCGTCACTGCAAATCTCGCTGAAACGCGCCTCCCCCTTTTTTCCAAGCTGGTCAGAATTTAACGTCACAACTGCACCATGCTGTGAAGAATTACGCTCCCTCGAATTGCAACTTCGCCAGTCGCGCATAGAGGCCGCCGCCAGCGGCGAGCGCCTGGTGCGTGCCTTCCTCGACGATGCGGCCTTCCTCCATGACCAGGATGCGGTCGCACGACAGCACGGTGGCGAGACGGTGCGCGATGACGATCGTGGTGCGCTGCCGCATCAATTCGGCGAGCGCCGCGGCGACCTGCGTCTCGCTTTCGGCATCGAGCGACGAGGTCGCCTCGTCGAGCAGAAGCAGCGGCGCGTCGCGCAGGATGGCGCGGGCAATCGCGATCCTTTGGCGCTGGCCGCCGGAGAGGGTGACGCCGCGCTCACCGGCCGGCGTGTCCATGCCAGCCGGCATGGCGGCGATGAAGCCGGCCGCGTGCGCGTGCTCGGCGGCGCGCGCGACCTCGGCGTCGGTGGCATCCGGGCGGCCGAAGCGGATATTGTCGCGCACGGACGTGGCGAACATCACGCTGTCCTGCGGCACCAGTGCAATCCGTGCGCGTAAGTCCGCCGGATCGAGATCGGCGAGCCGGACGCCATCGAGCGTAATGCTGCCCGCGGCAGGATCGTAAAAGCGCAGCAGCAGATGGAAGATCGTGCTCTTGCCGGCGCCCGACGGCCCGACGATGGCGACCTTCTCGCCCTGCCGCACGCGAAACGACACGCCATTGAGTGCCGACACGTTGGAACGTGTCGGATAGGAGAAACGCACGTCCGCAAACGCGACCTCGCCGCGCGGCGGCAGGGGCAGCGTAAGCGGGTGCGCCGGGCGCACGATCGCCGGCTTGATCGCGAGAATTTCGAACAACCGCTCGGCCGCGCCCGAAGCCTGCGCGATCTCACCGCCGATTTCCGACAATGAACCGAGCGCGGCGGCCGCGAACACGGCGTAGAGGACGAATTGTCCGAGCCGGCCGGGCGTGATCTTGGCGGTGAGCACGTCCTGGGCGCCGATCCACAGAACCACGACCACGCTCGCGGAGACGAGGAAGATGGCGATCGCCGTGAGGACGGCGCGCGCGCGGATCGAATTCAGCGCCGCCTCGAAGGCCCGCTCGACCGCATCGCGAAAGCGCGCGATGCCGAGCGGCTCATTGGTGAAGGCCTGCAGCACGCGCACCGCTCCGATCAGCTCGGCGGCATAGGCCGACGCATCGGCCAGCGTATCCTGCGCGAACCGCGAGCGGCGGCGTACGGCGCGGCCGAAGGCATAAAGCGGCAGCACGATGATAGGGATTGCCGCCAGCACAAAAAGCGAGAGGCGAGGACTGGTCACCACCATCATGGCGCTGGCACCGACGAACAGCACGAAGTTGCGCAAAGCGACGGAAACGGAAGACCCGACCGCGGCCTTGATCTGCGTCGTGTCGGCGGTAAGCCGGGAAATCACCTCGCCGGTCTTGGCCTCGTCGAAGAACGCCGGCGACAGCGACGTCACATGCGCGAACACGTCGCCGCGCAGGTCGGCGACGATGCGCTCGCCGAGCGTGGTGACAAGATAGTAGCGAAACGCGCTCGCCAGCGCCAACACCGCCGCGACGCCGATCATCACCAGGAAATAGCTGTCGATCAGCGCGACGCCGCGCGCCGTGAAGCCGAAGTCGATCATGCGCCGCACCGCGAGCGGCACGACCAACGTCGTCAGCGCCGCCAGGATCAAGGCTCCGAGCGCGGCAAGCGCCCGCCAGCGGTAGCGTTTGACATAGGGCAGCAGCGAGGCGAGCGGCCGCAACTTGACCCTGCGCTCCGCCGACGCGGCTTTCGGCTCAGCCGCAGCCGCCGACGCGGCCGGCTCAGCCATCGCGGACAGCGATGGCGGAACGGCGGTCAGCGTCGCCGCATCCTTTTCGGCACGAAAGTTCATGTCCCACAATACCTTTCCGCCGCCCCGTCGGAGCAGCGGCCGGACAATGCGCCGAGAGCGCCGAACTGGCAACGTGCGACGGGATCGCAGCGTCGGCTTGTCTCGCCGGGTCCGCCGCGCTATAGAGCCGCCAAATTGATCGGCAGCGACAGGCGCCCGACCGGCGCGACAAAGGCTTTAAGTAACGCCATGAAACCCGACACTCATCCCGATTACCACCTGGTCAAGGTGGTCATGACCGACGGCACCCAATTCACCACCCGCACGACCTGGGGCAAGCCCGGCGATACGCTCCATCTCGATGTCGATCCGAAGTCGCATCCGGCCTGGACCGGCGGCCAGCAGCACCTCGTCGACCGCGGCGGCCGAGTGTCGCGCTTCCAGAAAAAGTTCGAGGGCTTCCTCAAGAAATAACCGGACGCGGCCGTGCCGGGTGCTAGCGCCCGCGACGTTTGGCGGGTGACGACTTCAGGCGGCTCTGCAGCCAACAAGCCGCGACAAGGAGCTTCGGGTCTTCGATTGACTTTTCGGAAAGCCGACTGAAGAGCTCGTCGATCGTCAGCTGCACGATCTTAATGTCTTCGTCTTCGATGCCGCCGCCCTTCCCGATTTTATCGGCATCGGACACCTCGGCAAAATACAGGAACACACGCTCGGACGTGCCTCCGGGCGAGGAGAAGAACCTGCTGAGCAATTGCGGCCGTCGAATCTGATATCCTGTCTCCTCGAAGGTCTCGCGAATTGCGGCCGCTTCCGGCGTCTCATTCGCATCGACCATTCCCGCAACTGTTTCGATGATCCATCCGTCGGTGGT
>Ga0074044_10003060_pt1 | contig 14388 bp, 9 predicted proteins | sample BogForMeECP23OM1_FD_94443 | JGI IMG/M metagenome (GOLD analysis project Ga0074044, IMG submission 94443) | Bog forest soil microbial communities from Calvert Island, British Columbia, Canada - Bog Forest MetaG ECP23OM1 | ecosystem: Environmental > Terrestrial > Soil > Wetlands ... | reverse complement strand
GGCGGCGCGCAGGACTTCCGCGACCTCGGTGTTGCCGGTCTGGTCCCAGGGACGGACGTTGGCGCTGACGCGATAGTACATGTCGCTATCCCACTTCAATTCGCGGCGGACGTAGTCCTGAAACGTGGCGACGTAAGCGCCCTCGTAGGAGGCCTCGCTGGGATCGTACTCCGGGCGCTCGCCGGCGGCATCCACGTCGATACCTTCAAAACGGGAATCGAGGCGGCCGACGGTGCGGCGCTTGTCGCGTTCGAGCTCCTTGAACCAGCGGAAGGAGCTGATGCGCAGGTTGGTCTGCTCGATGTATTTGGTGGAAAGGCCGGTGAAGCGGGCGATGTCCTGCACGACCTTCTGGTATTCCTCGGGCGGGAGCTGATCTCCCTTCTCGAGCGCCGCGGCATATTCCCCGTGGGCGAACTCGCGGGCCTGCTGCGCCACCTGTTCGACGGCCTCCGCTTGCAAGTCGGCGGGCAGCAGATGGTGATACCAGGCGGTGACGGAGTAGGTGGGCAGGAAGAAGATGAACCGGTCGTCGGCGCCCCAGTTGGAAAAGGCCACGGCGGAGAGCAGTACGATGCCGTTCAGATACACCTGATGCCGTTCCTGGATCACGCCGGCCAGCTCGGCGGAGCGGGTGGTGCCGTAGCTTTCGCCGATCAAGAATTTGGGCGAGTCCCAGCGCTCGTTGCGGGTGATGTACTGGTAGATGAAATCGGCGAACCAGTTGGCGTCTTCAATGACACCGTGAAACTGGGCGTTCGCTTCGCCCGGAGCGGGGCGGCTGTAGCCGGTGGAAATCGCGTCAATGAATACGAGATCGGTGGCGTCGAGGAAAGAGTCTTCGTTGTCCACGATGGAATAGGGCGCGGGCATGCCGTGGCCGTCGGGAGTGAGCACGACGGTTTTGGGCCCCATGCCCATGTGGGTGAAGAGCGAGCCGGAGCCCGGGCCGCCGTTGTAGACGAAAGAGACAGGGCGCTTGGCGGCGTCGGCCACGCCGTCTTTTGTGTACGCCACGTAGAACATGCTGGCCTTGGGAGTGCCGTCGTCCGCCTTGATCACGTAGGTGGCGGCGGTGGCGGTGTAATTGATGGTCTGGCCGCCCACGCGCGCGGTGTGATGCGTGACCGAAGTCTTTTCCTCCGGAGGCGGCAGCGGTTTTTTCTGCTGGCCCTTCTCCCCCTCCGCCGCGGGTGTTTGCGCCTCCCCGGGCAAGCGGGTGCGCTGCATCTGCTGCGGGGGCCGCTGCGCTGCCGGAACGGTCTGCTGCTGCGAGGGCGATGCAGGAGGCTGCTGCGGGTCGGACTGCGCCGCCACGGACACTGCAAACAGAATTGCAAAAGCTCCGATGAAGAGATGAGTTGCCTTCATGTCGAATCTCCTCCTGCGATCCCAAGACTTGGGGCAAGCGTTGACTGCGCCGAGCTTTTCTATCAGGGCGAGTGCAGGAGTCTAACGCACAACGATGGGAGGTGAAAGTTGAATTGGGCGGAAGCCGGGGCAGCCAGCAGCTGGCCGGGGCGACTCAGGCGGGTCGAGGGAAAGAACAACAGGAACGGCGAAGCGAGCATCGCCGGAGAAAAGCGGGAGCAAGCTCCCGCACTCCATGCGGCGCACTAAGATTTATGCGGGTGGGCGAGGTAGTGCTGGCGCAGGAGGTCCTTGCCGTAGTCATTGCCGTTGGGCGTGCGGACGACGCAGTGAATGTGCTGCCAGGTGGGCTTGTCGGGATCGGGCGAGAACTTGGCCAAGTTCGCCGGGCGCTGGTGGTCGAACTCGATGAGGATCACGGGGCTGTGGATGCGGTAGTAGAAGACGCTATCGGGCTGCGCGCCGCCGATCCAGGCGAACCAGGTGTTTTCCATGTGGCGCGTGACCTCGTCCATCTTCACGCGGGCGTGGCCTTCGTCCATATTGCTGACGTAGAGGTGCACGAGATCCACCAGCCGGCGGTGCAGAGGATTGTCGAGGGCTGCCGCGGGCATGCCGGCATAGTCGAGCACGATGTTGTCCTTGAAGGCCTCGGACAGGTTGTTGTTGCCGGTCTTGGAGAAATTGAGGACGGCCTTGCCGCGCAGCGCGTCCGGGAGCGCCTGGAGCATTGCCAAGCCGTCATTTTGTTCCTGCTGGAGGACTTCCACGCCCTTGTATTTGCCGGAGGTGGCGCGGACCGGCTCCGAACCCATGAAGTGCGGGGTCATGACCACCTGATCGCCCAGAACGAAATAATTGATGATGTTGTGGTGGCCGTCGAGGCGCCAGCCCCAGGGTTCGGTGGCCGAGGGGCGGCCCATGATGGTGATGAAGTAGAGCCATTCGCCGAGGAAATCGTGGTCACCGCGAAGTTCGGCGAGCGTCTCGTTGAGCCGCATGATGTTGCGCGTCAATTGCAGACCTTGGGCGCTGAGCGAGGTGCGCAGCAGGCCGAAGGCGGCTTCGCGCTGTGTGTCCGTCATCTCCTGGAAGCTGGTGCCCTGGCGAACGTAGAAGTGCTGGTTCATCCATTTGCGCCATTCGAGGTCGTCCACGGGGAACAGGGTGCGGGCGAGCTGCACATTGGAGAGCGAGGCGATGAACTTCTCCGCGGCGATGCGGACGGGTTCTGTGGAGACGCCGGTGGGAGAAATTTCGAAGAGGCCGGGAGCAACGATGCCGTTCGTCGTGATTCCCTTGAAGGGTTCGGCGAGGCCCTGGCGTTCCGCGTCCTCGGACATCTGGCGATAGCGCTCCGCCAGATCGGCGGGGTTCTGCTGCTGGCCGAAGGCCCAGGGGGCGAGGACTGCAGCCGAGATCAGCGAGGATAGAAAAGCACGGCGGGAATCCCGGCCGGGTTGGTGATGTACGTGGCCGTGATGGTGCAGATGGTGGGACATGGTGGCCTCGCAGGTGGCGCAACGCGCGGAAAGCTAGCATGCGCGGTGCAGCAGGCGCAATGGGGGAGAGAAAGCCGCGCCGAAGAGACATCGGCTGGCTTAGAATGCAGTGAGCCCGCGATGATCCGATTGGAACATTTGACGAAGGAGTACGACATGCCCGGCGGCAAGGCCGGAACACTGGTGGCCGCGAACGCCCTGGACCTCCACGTGCCGCAGGGCGAGGTCTTCGGGCTCGTCGGGCCAAACGGCGCGGGAAAAACAACCACGCTGAAGATGATCTGCGGCCTGATGACTCCGACGGCTGGGCGCGTGAGCGTCCACGGGGTGGATGTGGAGCGGCATCCGGAAGAGGCGCAGCGGTATCTCGGCTACCTTTCGGATTTTTTCTCCCTCTACGACGACCTGAAAGTGTGGGAGTACGTGGACTATTTCGCCCGCGCCTACAAGATGGAAGTAGCCGCGATTTCCGGCCGCGTGGACGAGGTGATCGGCCAGGTCGGCCTCGAGGGAAAACGCGACTCGTTCATCGCGGGCCTATCGCGGGGGATGAAGCAACGGCTGGGGATTGCCCGCGCCTTCGTGCACAATCCGCCGGCGCTCATCCTGGACGAGCCGGCCTCGGGCCTGGATCCGAAGGCGCGGCATGAGCTGAAGCAGCTCCTGCTGAAACTCAACCGAGGGGGAACTACGATCTTTATCACCACGCACATCCTCTCCGACGTCGAGGAAATCTGCACGTCCGTGGGCATCATGGAGAAAGGCCGGCTGCTGCGGTGCGGGCCGCTGGCGGCCGTGATGCAGGAATCGCGTGGCGCCCGCCACATCCGCGTCCGGCTGGCCGCGCCCGGCTTTGCGCTGGCGGAATGGCTGGCCGCGCAGCCCGGAGTGAGCGACGTGAAACCAGGCGATGCAGGCGCGGGCGCGGAATTCATACTCGCGGGCGACGATGCACGCACCTCCGAACTCCTCCGGGCGCTGGTGGCCGCGGGCGCCCCGGTGTGCGGGATCCAGGAGTCGGGTGAGGCATTCGAGCAGCTCTACTCGAGGCTCTCGAGCGGAGAGACGATGTGATTCCGCTGTTTTCCAACCCGGAATTTATCCGCAATTGCCGGGCGCAATTGCGACCGGGCCGTCTTCTCGCCACGCTGGTGACCGTGGCCCTGCTGTCCATCACGATTGGCTATGCCATCCACGCAGGCGACGACGACGGCAGGGGGGAGTGGGCCAAGACGCTCCTGGTGACCTCGCTCTCGTTTCAGTTGGTAGTGCTCGGGCTGGCTGGCGGGCTGGCCTGCGGGCTTTCCATCTACCGAGAGAGGGAACAAAACACGTTTGACTTCCAGCGCGTTACCCGAATGACGCCCATGGAACTGGCACTGGGCAAATTATTCGGTGCGCCGCTGTTATCCTACTTCATTACGCTCTGCCTGATGCCTGCCGCTCTGGTGGGCGCCGCGGTGGCGCATACGCCGCCGTCCTTCTTCCTCACATCGATGCTGTTCCTGATTCTGGGATGTGTGGTGTTTCATGCGTTGGGGTTGCTGCTGTCTCTCTTCAGCCCCAGGGGAGGCACCGGCGTGCCCGGGGCGTTGCTACTTCTGTTTTTGCCGGTGATGGCGATGACCGGCGTGAGCGAGAGTCGATCCGGCGTGGCTGCGGATGGCCCCTGGGCCGGGATCGCGTTTGTCATGGAGGGAACGTGGCGAACAGAAACGGCAGTGGACCGGAGCGGGGCGTTGTATACGCCATCGGAGTGGACGGATTTGATCTTCGGGCGTCCGGTGCACCATGTTCCCGTGCTCCTTGTTCTCTATGCCACGTTCCTGGCTTGGATCCTGCTGGCCCTGGTGAGGAATCTGAAGCGCGACCCCGTGGACTTCGAACTTTACTCCCCGGCGCAGTCGGTGGGCTTGCTGTGCTACTTGAACTTTGTGACGCTGGCCTTCTACCGGGCGCGTGAGTGGGGACCGCTGGGATATTTGGTACCCGCGCAGCGCGCCACCGTCTTTCTTTTGTTCTTGGGGATGAATCTTGTCTTGCTCTTTGTGCTCGGGATGAGCCTGCTCCATAACCGCGAGCAGAGCCGAAGGCGCGTTTACGAGCGCGGCGTTGGGAAGCCGGATTGGATCGAGGCTGTCTGGCCGGGAGCCTACGTGCTGCTGGCGGCCGTCGCGGTGGCCCTGCTCGTGATCACGAGATTCGAGCTGGCACCGCAACTACCGGGCACGCTGGACAAAGGCATGGCAGCCTTTCAGGTGGTGTTCCTGGTGGTTGCCCTCCTCCGCGACCTTTTCTATTTCCAGTGGATGAAGCTGCGCCGCTCGCGCTATCCCTTCGTGTCGGCAGTTATATTTCTGGGTGTTTTCTACGTGTGCAGCGGCGTATTGCTCTCGACTTTGAGCGGGTTGGGCTCGCGCCAGATGTTTCTGCTCTCGTCTGTGCCCATCCCCTGGGCAGTCCTGGGTATGGACCAGCAGGCGTGGACGGAGGGAGGCGTCCTGTGGTTTACGATCCTGGCTGCGCAACTCGGACTCTGCGCCGTGTTCGTGATGCTTCACCGCCGCCAACTAGCGGAGATGGCTCCCTCCGCCCCATCCGCGCCCGCCGAGGCCGAGGCGGCGTGAGGGGGGCCGCCGAGCCGGTGCAGTTTCGCAACAGTGGGCCGCGTGCAAAGGTGATTGCCGTGGCAGGGTGCGGCATGGGCGGCGACTACAAATCCTCGAAGCGCCCCGTGCGCCCGCGACATCAATGACACGACACATCCTCCACAAACTGGCCGCTCACGGCCATCGCAGCCAGGGAGCGGGCGCAGGTGAGGATATTCTGATTCAGGGGATCGTTGTTAAAATCATCGGCGGAAACGAAGTGCAGGACCTTGCGTGCGCCTAGGAGCTTGTCGCTGAGGGCATTCATGTTGTCGAGCTGGTTGCTCAGCAACTGAACGGCGCTTCGATCCGGCTCAGTGGACACGGCCGAGTACGCCATAACGAGGTTGGTGGCGGCCTGGCCGCGGAAAGTCTCCACCCAGTCTTCCTGGACCGGGTAATTGTTCTCGATGCAGTTCGAGAGCGCGCTGCGCCATTCCCGGATCACGGCCATTTCTTCGATCTCTGCCTGCAGGAAGTCTTTGGATAATCCGGCATTGACAGGCGGGCTGGGCGGCGCGGCCCCGGACGGCGAGCCGGCGGCGGGGACGGGCAGAGTCAGCGTAATCTGGTCTCCGTGAAAACTCAGGGTGGCATTCGCGGTGCGCGCCAACGATTCCAGGTCCACGTAGGAGTGGCCGTCGATCAGCACCATATTTACCTGACCCGATTGGCCATTGACGACAAGCGTGCGGCTCTGCTGCGCGGCCTGCGAGAGCGCCAGCGCGGGAGCAATCACGAGCACGAGCAGAATCGGCCAGCCGCGCCATAACTTTTTCCTCATACGTCCCCTCCCACGGCCGCCTGTTTCGCCGCTCAGTCCGGAACGCGAGATGCATCCGGCCAGCCCGCGTCTCGGTCCATCAGGGAAAAGGACAGTTTACCGCAGAGCAGCATGCAGGGAGCAATGCCCCCACTCGTGCTGCGGTGCAACACTCCCATTCCTTAAAAAAGTGCCTGAGGCCAGCTCGGATGGCCATGGATTGCTTGAGGCGGTTGCCCCGGCAAGAGGCAGATCGGAGAAACTCCCACGGCCCCTCGAGCGGGGGACAGCGGAGCCATTTCCGAACGCTAGTAAATGTCGTACTGCTCCCAGTGGAGCGAGGGATCGCCGTTGATGATCACGCTCTTCTTGGTCCAGCGCTCGAGTTCCTCGACGAGCGCGGACTCGCGCGTCTTGAGCGCCTTGGCGATTTCCGGATGGACGCGCAGCGTGAGGCTCTGGCTGTCCAGTTCCGGAGCCATCTTGCGCGCCTCGGCCTGCGCCTCGTAGCAGATGGTGTGGATGCTCTTGACCATGCCGGAGCCGCTGCAATAGATGCAGGGCTGGCAGAGGACGCGTTCGAGCGCCTGCTTGGTGCGTTTCCGGGTGATGTTCACCAGCCCGAATTCGTTGAAGCCCAGCACCTTGGAGGGCGCGCGGTCGTCTCGCAGCGCCTCTTCGAGCGCCTGCATCACTTTGATCCGGTTCTTGCGCTCCTCCATGTCGATGAAGTCCACGACGATGATGCCGCCGAGGTCGCGCAGGCGGATCTGGCGCACGATTTCCTTGCAAGCTTCGGTGTTGGTCTTGACGATGGTGTCTTCCAGGCGGTTGGAGCCGCGGCCGACGAATTTTCCGGTGTTCACGTCGATGGCCACCAGCGCTTCCGTGTGGTTGATCACGATGTAGCCGCCCGATTTGAGCCACACCTTGGGCCGCAGGGCTTTGTCGATCTCCTGCTGGATGCCGAACTCCTCGAAAATGGGCGCTTCCTTGGTGTAGAGCTTGACGCGGCTCACCAGTTCGGGCTGGAACCGGCCGATGAATTCGGCCACGCGCGCGTACTCCTCCTGGTTGTCCACCCAGATGGCGGAAAACTCGGGGCTGAAGTAGTCGCGGAGCACGCGCTCGACCAGGTTCAGGTCGCGGTGCAAAAGCGACGGAGCACGCCGCTGCTCCGACCGCGTGCGGATTTCCTGCCAGGTCTTCCCCAGGTATTCGATGTCCGCGCGCACTTCCGCCTCGCCCGCGGTTTCCGCGGCCGTGCGGACGATAAATCCACCCGGAAACTTGGTGTTGTATTCCGTGACCAGATGGCGGAGGCGGGAACGCGCCTCGGCGGAACTGATCTTGCGCGACACGCCCGTATGCTGGAGCGTGGGCATGTACACCAGGAATCGCCCCGGCAGCGCCACGTGGCTGGTGATCCGCGCGCCTTTTTTGCCCAGCGGTTCTTTGGCGATCTGGATGATGATTTCCTGCCCCGCCTTGAGCAGCTCGGAAATGGATTGCTGTTTCCGCGGCGCGCGAAAGTCCCGCCGGCCCGGATGCGGCCGTCCGCCGCCCCGGGGTGGGCGCCCGCCCTGGCCGGAGTCGCGCCGGTAGGGCTGGGGGCGATTGAAGCGCTGCTGCCGCGGGTCGCTCTGCACCCTGGCGATGCGCTGCTCATCGAAGGCTTCCGGAGTCTCCGGTTCGTGGGTCTCACCGCGCGCGGCCTCCTCCAAGATGCCCTCGCGGATCTCGCGGTCGGTTTCGTCTTCCGGTCCCGCCGCCGGATAGGGTTCCGCGCCGTGCGGTTCCTGGTCTTCCTCAAGCGTGGCGTCCTGAGCCTCCTCCTCGGCTGCTTCCAGAACCGCAGCGGCTTCGGCCTCGGAGAGCGTGCCTTCCTCGTGCGTGGCCCCCGCGTGTTCTTCATGTGGTCCCGCTGCGTTGTGTGCTTCCGCAGCGGGCTGGGCGGCCCCTTCGGAAATGCTTTCGCCGTGCGCTTCGCGCGCGTGCTCCTCCGGGATCACCGGAGCGGCAAACGGTTGGCTGGGAGTTTCCTGGGCAGCTTCCTCCACGGGCGGCGCGGCGAAGATTTGCGCATGTTCCTCCGCGAGATGTTCCTCGCGCGGCGCTTCCGTAAACGTCTCGGCCCCTGCGCGGATTTCTTCTGCAGCCGGCGCTTCCGCCATCGGAGCCGGTTCGGCGCTGGCTGGAATTGCCCCCGCGGCCAGCGGCCCGGCCAGGCTGGCGCCTCCTGCGGGCATGCGGTTCTTGTATTTTGCGAGCGACTCGCCCGGCAGAATGATCGGCTCGTAATCACTGGGTGGTTCGGAAGAATCGAGCGGCGCCTCAGGACGCGGCCCGCCTCCTCGGAAGCCACGCGGCGGGGCGCCGGGCTGGCGATCGTAGCCGCCTGGACTGACGTACTTCGAGCTGGGCAGCGACCGGTCGTCCCGCCCGCCTCCCGGACCACCCCCGCGAAACCGCCCGCGATTTCCTCCTCGTCCCTGGCTCGGTCCGCGGCCATAGCCTCCGCCTTCGCGTGGCCGACCGTATCCGCCACCCTGGCCTCCGCCTTCGCGCGGCCGATCATACCCACTACCCTGGCCGCCACGCCCACCCTGATAGGATCCCTGCCCGCCGCCACGCCGGTATCCACCATCGCGCGGTCCGGTGTTGCCGAAATTGTCCTGGCGGTATCCGCCCGCTGGAGGGCTGGGCGGTGCGCTGGGAGGAGCTTCATCCCTTGACGGCGTTGACGGCGTTGACGGCGCAGGCTGTTCTTCGCCGGTCACTTCCGGCGGCTCGGCGCTGCTCTGCTCCGGCGAAGCGGAGAACACGTGCCCGCCCTGTTCCTCCATCTTGGCGACTTTATCCTCGACCGTGGAGACGATCTGGTCGTACTCCTCGATATCTTCGAGGACGTCGCTGACGTAGAGAAACGCGTCGGAATCCAGGCCGATGTCCACAAAGGCCGACTGCATGCCGGGGAGCACGCGGGTGACGCGGCCTTTGTAGATGCTGCCGACTAGGGCGTACTCTTTTTCGCGCTCGACGTAGATTTCAACGAGGTTGCCCTTCTCGAGGATAGCCACCCGCGTCTCGTGGGGGCTCGTGGAGATAACCAGTTCCTTCGACATGAAAACTCCTTGGCGAGCGCGCCGGCTGCCCTGTGCCCGCAGTGGCGGGTCCCAGAGCAGCGGGCGGGCGTCCCGTTTCGCGTCCGCATGGGCGGGCGGCGTAGCGCCGCGGCGGTTCGGGCAGGATGCGGAACACGCTCGGCCCTCGCCGGGCCGGCGTGCTCTTCGCGTTGTGCCATTCGGCCAATTTATCCTGCCTGCGCCGGGCCTTTGGGGCGCCGGGCTCGCTGTTCACTCGGATCAAATTCGGCCCAGGCTCAATTGACGAAGCGCCGGAGGCGCACATTCATCACCAGGCCCAGTGCCAGAAACACGAAAACGATCGAAGACCCTCCATGACTCATGAGCGGGAGCGGGATGCCGGTGACGGGCATGTAGCCGATCACCATGGCCGAATTCACCAGCACGTGCACCCCGATCGCCGCCGTAACTCCCATCACCAGAAACATGCCAGCACGGTCGCTGGCCAGTCGTGCGGTCCCTACCAATCGCAGCAGGAGACCCAGATACAGCAGTAAGACGACGAGTACACCGACAAACCCTTGTTCTTCCGCCAATCCGGCCAGAATGAAATCCGCCCAGCGTACGGGCACAAAGCCCCCCTGGTTCTGGCTTCCCTTGCCAAAGCCCTCGCCGCGGATACCTCCCGAGCCCACGGCGATCTTGGACTGCTGCGTCTGATAGCCGGAGGTCTGCGAGGTCTCCTCCGGCCGGAAGAAAGCCGTCAGGCGCTGCTTCTGGTACGGCTTCAAAACGTGCCAACCGGCGGGCACCAACAGCGCGGCGAGCGCGATCATCGCCACCGCGTGTTTCCATTCCAGTCCGGCCAGGAACATCCCCACGGCAACCAGCGCCACGATCACCAGTGCCGTGCCCAGGTCCGGCTGCAGGAGAATGAGCAGCGTGGGGAAGCCGGTGAAAACGCCGATCTTCACCAAGTCCGCCAAAGTCAGCCGCTCGGTCCGCAGTTCGCTCAGGTATCGAGCCAACGTCACTATTATAATCAACTTCGCCAGTTCCGATACCTGGAGGTGCAGAAATCCCAGGTTCAGCCAGCGCCGCGCGCCGAATTTGGCCTGCCCCAGCAGCAGCACCCCGAGCAGCAGCGCCAGCGCCACCAAATAGAGTATCGGCGCCTGTTCCAGCACGGCGTGATAGTCAATCCGGGAAAGGATCAACATGCCCACCAGCCCCAGGGCGATCCACTCCAACTGCTTCCACTGCAATCCGTCCAGATTGCTGCCCCGCGTGGCGGAGGCGATCTGCACCACGCCGATGGCGCACAGCGCCAGCGCGGGCACCAGCAGGGCCCAGTCGAAATCCCGTATGCGATTCTCAGCGCGCATGATGGGGTGGCGCAGCGCCGCCACGGCGGGGCTGGGCCTCTGATTCTGGCATGACTCGCTTTCCCCGAAGCGCACCGACCAGTCGGTGCGCCGCTTACGGCTTCTTTCCCGCCCCTTCCACCAGCGCCGCGATGGCCTTGGGGCTATCCGCGCCGTCCACGTCGTAGTGCTTCAGCTCCACGGTGTATTGCTTCTTCTCCTGGTTCGATTTCTTGTCGTAGTACGCTTTGATGACATCGCGGGCCACTGGCGCGGCGACCGTAGCACCGTGCACCCCGTGCTCGACGAGCACTGCCACCACGATCTCGGGGTTGCGCCGAGGGGCAAAGCCCACGAACCACGCGTTGTCTACCAGTTGCTTGCCCGATACGTGCCCGGCTCGCGCCTTCCCTTCGTTGCTGATGAGTTGCGACGAGCCGGTCTTGCCGCAGAACTCGATGCCCTCCAGGTGTGCCCCGTGAGCCGTGCCCCCCGCCTCGTTTACCACGCCGAACATGGCCTGTGTCACCTTCTCCGTGGTCTCCTCGCTGATGGGGAAACTGGCCTCATCCGTATCCTTCGCACCCAGCAACAGGTGCGGCCGGTGGAACGCGCCGCCCATCGCGACGCCCGCCACCGTGTGCGCGAGTTGCAGGGGGGTCACGGTGGTCGCGCCCTGCCCGATGGCCACCGAGATCGTCTCCCCCGGATACCACTTCTGCTTGAACACCCGCTCCTTCCACGCCTCCGACGGCACCAGGCCCTCCTGCTCGCCGGGCAGGTCAATGCCCGTGCGGCGGCCCAGCCCAAGCTGCGAGGAGTAGTAGGAAATGCGGTCAATGCCCAGGCGCTTGCCCAGGTTGTAGAAGAAAATGTCGCAGGAATGCACGATGGCGTCGTGCAGCTCCACGTGCCCGTGGCTGCCCTTGCCGTAAACCCAGCATTTGAACTGCCGGCCGTAGAAATCCTCCGACCCTTTGCAATCCACGGAGAAATTCTCCGGGACGGCCTTCGATTCGAGCATGGCCGTGGCCATCACAATTTTGAAGACGGAGCCGGGGGCCAATTGCGCCTGAATGGCGCGGTTGAGCAGCGGGCGCGCCGGATCTTCGCTCAGTTGCTGCCATTCTTCCTTCGATACCCGGACTGCAAAATCCTTGGGATCAAACTCCGGGTGGCTGGTGATCGCCAGCACCTCGCCGGTCCGCGGATCGAGCGCCACCACGGCTCCCTGCTGCGGCCCCAGCGCGTTTTCCGCCACCAGTTGCAGGTCGTAGTCAATGGTGAGGTGGATGGGCTTTCCGGGGATGGCTTCCTTCTGCTCCAGCTTGCCGACCTCTTTCCCCAGGCTGTTCACGATCACACGCCGCATCCCGTCCGCGCCCATCAGCGTGTCGTTGTAGGCGCGCTCGAGGCCGGATTTTCCGGCGATGTCGCCCGGGCGCAGCCGCCCGCCGCTCGCTTCGATCTGCTTCTCGTTCACTTCGCCAACGTACCCGATGGCGTGCGCCATAAAGCCGTCGCCGGGGTATTTCCTGCGGTGCACCATCAGCAGTTCGAGCAGGGGCAAATCGGCGCGATGCGATTCGATGAAAGCAATGTCGGCCGGCGTGGCTTCCGGCTTGACCACGATGGGATTGAAGCGCGGCAGCCCGCGCGCCGCGTCAATCTGCTGCTTCAAATCGTCGGGCTGCATCTCCAGCCCTTCGGCAATCTCGCCCAGGTGTTGTTCGAGCAGCGGCTCGTCTTCGCGCAGCAGCAGCACGCTGAACGAAGGATAATTGTCCACCAGCACGCGCCCTTCGCGGTCCAGCATGCGCCCCCGCGGCGCGATCACCGGAATCGAACGGATGCGGTTGCGCTCGGCGAGTTGGCCGTAGTAGCCGGAATCGAGGACTTGCAGCTTCCAGAATCCGAACAGGAGCAGGCAGACCATTCCCACGACCACGTAGGAACAAATCGTCAGCCGTCCCTGCGGGAGCTTGCTATCTCTGCCTTGCCAGTCGGACACGTTCGTTCTCAGTAGCGCGGGCTTTCAGCCTGCGCGGTGGGAAGTGCCGTGACCACTCTCACGTTTGCCTGCCGTGACGAACGGCCCGAAGCACGCCGTCAGCCTCGCTGCGGGGCTGGGGCCGCCGAAGCGGCATCGCGAGGCCAGTTTTTCTAGTGATTCCGAATCCGCCAGGATTCCCCGCCCCGGGGAAACCTGTGAAAATCTTTGCAACCCGCTGGAAACCTACCATTTACGCCCGGGCGGCGCAAGTCGCTTTCGCCTGGAGGTAAACACCCGGGCGGCCAGCCGGCCACTAGGACAGGCCGAGCCGTGCGCAGCCTTGGAAGCCGCCGCGCCGGACGGACCGCCAGGTAAGAGGAAAGGTCAGCCCGCAGCCGGTCCAACAACAATGTCCAGACCGGCGGAATCGGCAAATGCGCGGAAGTCCCGGTCTCGCGTGAGAAGAGGAACTCCTCGTTCGATGCAGCTTTGGGCAATCAGGGCGTCGCCGAGGCGCGCCTTTCTGCGCTTCGCGAGCACCTGCGCCCGCAATGCTCCTGCCCGTTGCCAAAATCCGGACGCGATCTCGATGAGCGGCAGTTCGGCAAGCGTTTTGGCGACGCCCGGAGAAAGCTTCGGGTCGCTCAATAGTTCGGTGAGTACAAAGGGCACCATGAGCACCTGGCGGTCGCGCAAAGCACGGTCCAGCACATCCGCATCTTCTCCCGCGCTGCCTTCAAGGAAAGCCACCCAGGTGCTGGTGTCGGCCGCAATCACCGGTCGGCCTTCAGCTCGGAGATGGTGCGCGAGAAGCGCACCTTTCCCCGCAGCCGGCGCAGGCGAGCGTAGGTTTGCGATGCCGCAACGAGCTGTAGCCCTTCACGGACGGTTTGCGTGATGCCCGTGCCGCTGGCCTGCTGCGCCTTCTCGAGCAGTTCCGGCGGCACCTCGACGGTGATCTTTCGAGCGGTTTCCATCACCCGAATAATACCATATTCGAGACCAGCATCGAATATGGTGACACCTGCTCGACAAGAGCGCCCGGCGGCCCTCTCGCTCAGAATGCAAGGTGGCCTGTTTCGCGGATCCGGGGATTACAGAACGCGCTAATTCTCGTCCTTGCGCAATTTGTCCAGAAGCGCGAACAGCGGCCAGGCCAGCAGCGCCGCGACCAGCGATGCCACCAGCACGCGCACGCTCATCAGCGGAGCCACTTGCGCCAGCAGCCACCGCCTCGTGAACACGTAGACCAGATGGTGGAGATGGAAAAACGCGAACGCGAGCACCATGCGGCTCACCGGATGCTCCACGTCCAGCCTGGCCCCGATGGTGGACGCCAGATATCCCACCAGCGTCTTGGCAATGCCGAACAGCCCGATGGGTGCCCCGCTCAGCCCGTCCTGGGCCATGCCGATCACCATGCCCAGCAGCAACCCGCGCGAAGGATTGCGCCGGCTCAGCCCGAAATACAGCGTGACGAGCAGAGGAAGCTCGAGTAGATCGGCGAGAACATCGCCCTTCCACACATGCGCGGGTACAAAGGCCTGCAGTACCAGAGCGAGAAAACTGGCTCCCACCACCGCTCCGGTGCGGAATTTGTGCACCTCCAGGCGCGGCTCGCTGACCCCGCGGATCAGGAGCGGCGGGGCGCTGGCGTTTTC
>Ga0074044_10003058_pt1 | contig 14396 bp, 12 predicted proteins | sample BogForMeECP23OM1_FD_94443 | JGI IMG/M metagenome (GOLD analysis project Ga0074044, IMG submission 94443) | Bog forest soil microbial communities from Calvert Island, British Columbia, Canada - Bog Forest MetaG ECP23OM1 | ecosystem: Environmental > Terrestrial > Soil > Wetlands ... | reverse complement strand
TCCAAACATCCCTATCACCATCGCTCACCCGCCTTGCGTGGCAACGCCTCCACCCCCTACACTCCGCACAGTGCGAGAACGCCTTGAGTACGCTCTAGTCTGGCCCTGGATAAAAATCCTGGGCTTGCTACCCCGTCCCGTGGCGCGCGCCGTCGGAATCACGCTGGGATTGACCGTCTACGCGGTTCACGGACGCTTGCGTCGCGTCGGCATCCGCAACCTGACCCTCGCCTTTCCCGAAATGTCGCAGCACGAGCGCCGCCGCCTGGTTCGCGGCGAATTCATTTCCCTCGGACGCCAGCTCGCCGAAGTGTGCCTCTTCCCGCGTTACACCCGTGAAAACGTTTCTCGCACCGTGGTCTACGATGGCTTTGAAAACTTCGAACGCGCCCACGCTCGCGGCAAAGGAGTTCTGTTTCTCACCGGACACCTCGGAGCCTGGGAAGTCTCCGCCTTCGCTCACTCGCTGCAGGGACACCCGCTGTCGATCGTGATGCGCTCGCTCGACAACCCCTACATCGATGGCCTTCTCCAGCGTTACCGCACCATGCATGGAAACCGCACCGTCGACAAAGACGACTTCGTGCGCGGCCTGCTCTCTGCCATGCGCGCCGGCGAAGCCGTCGGCATCCTCATGGACACCAACATGACCCCGCCACAAGGCGTGTTCGTCGATTTCTTCGGCATCCCGGCCTGCACCGCCAGTGGCCTGGCCCGCATTGCTCTTCGCACCGATGCCGCCGTAGTCCCCGCCTTTACCGTGTGGGATAAGACGCTGCGCAAGTACATCCTGCGCTTCGATCCCGCCGTCGAGTTGATTCGCACCCACGATAACGAAGCCGACATCGTCGCCAACACCGCGAAATTCACCCGCGTGATCGAAGACTTCATCCGCCGCTATCCCGACCAGTGGCTGTGGGTGCACCGCCGCTGGAAAACCCGCCCGCCCGGCCAGCCGCCCCTGTACTAGCTTCGTGCAGAAAGTGGATTCGTATCTGGCTATCGCTTTAGCGATACCGAGATCTCTGCGGATCTCAAGCCCCTTTAGGGGCTGGAGCGTGCAGCGACATATTGTCCGTCGCCGGTCACCTCGGCGTTGTACACACCCGCCCCGGAAAGCGACAATAGAGAACCATGAAGCAAACCCTGCGCGATCTAGCCGAGCAGCTCGGCTGCCGTCTCCTCGGAGACGGCTCCGTCATCGTAACCACTGTCTCCAGCCTGCAATCCGCCACCACCGGCAGCCTCGTCTTCGTGGACGATGCCCAATATCTCGACACCGCCCTCGGCTCACCCGCCGCCGCGGTAATCGCAGGAGACTTCGCTCTCAAAACCACGTCCAAGCCCATCCTGATTTCGTCCCAGCCGCGCCTAACCTTGGCCCGAGCCGCGAAGCTGCTTCGCGACCCCGACCGCAATCGCGCCATTCATCCCTCCGCGATCGTTCCCGCGTCCGCTGCGATCGGCAAGAACGTAGCCATCGGCCCCGGCGCGATTCTCGGAGAACGCGTCGAGGTCGGCGATGAAACCACGATTGGCTCGGGTTCAGCAATCGGAGACACCGTGGCCATCGGAAGCCATTGCCGAATCGACGCGAACGTCACCATCTATCCCGGCACGACTCTGGGCGACCGCGTCGTCGTGCAGGCTGGTGCCGTTCTCGGCAGTGAAGGCTTCGGCTACGTCCGCGATTCCAAGACCGGACGCTACGAACAGTCCCCCCAAATCGGACGCCTGGTGCTCGAAGACGATGTCGAAATCGGAGCCAACTCCACCATCGACCGCGGCGCGCTCGACGAAACGCGCATCCGCCGCGGCACGAAGATCGACAACCTGGTGCACATCGGCCACAACTGTCAGATCGGCGAAAACGTAGTCATCGCCGCTCAAACTGGCCTCTCCGGCAGCGTCACCATCGAAGACGACGTCATCATGGGGGGCCAGGTCGGCATCGGCGATCACGCTCGCGTAGAATCCGGTGCAATGATAGGAGGCCAGGGCGGCATCCTGCCAAAGAAGATACTGCGCGGCAAAGGAATCGTCTTCTGGGGAACTCCCGCTCGCCCAGTAAGGGAGTATCTTAAAGAACTGGCGTTCGTATCGCGGTCGGCAAAAAAGGAACGCTAAGCGCACGATTGAATTTTCCGTAGAGACGCGGCTCGCCGCGTCTCAGCAGCGCACAAGCCATGCGCTTAGGACCAAAGGCTAAGAGCTAAAAGCCAAGACCTGCTTTCCCATGCCCCTTCTAGTCATCGGCGGCCACTCCCGCAGCGTAGGCAAAACCAGCGTAGTAGCGGGTCTGATCGCAGCCCTGCCTGCCTACCATTGGACCGCCCTCAAGATCACGCAATACGGACACGGCATCTGCTCCGCCAATGGCGAAGCCTGCGACTGTGCCACCGCCGATCATTCCTGGGCTGTGTCAGAAGAAAAAGACCGCACCGGTGAATCCGACACGTCGCGCTTCCTGGTCGCCGGAGCCGATCACTCCTGGTGGGTCCGCACCGAGCAAGGGCATCTCGCGGAAGCCATCCCGCGCATCCGCAAGCTCCTCGCCTTGACCGAAAATGTCATTATCGAATCGAACAGCATCCTGCGCTTCGTGAAACCGGATCTCTATCTGACCGTGCTCGACCCGCAAACCGCCGATTTCAAAGCGTCGGCGCAAACTTTTCTGGACCGCGCCGACGCCGTCCTGCTGCACTCCGTCGCCAGCTCCAAAAGCCCTGCATGGGAGCGTGTCTCGCTGAAGCCCGTGATCGATCGTCCAACCTTCGCGATCCAGCCGCCAAACTACGTGACGCCAGAAGTAGTCGAGTTCGTTCGCGCCCGCCTGGGTACCCCCTAGCGATTTTCTCGGCGAACTCTGCGTCTCGGCGGTGAACTATTCGCTCACGACCCCGGCTTGATCTCAACCGCCTTGTCGTTTTCAAAGGCGATCACCAGTGGCTTTCCGCCATTGGGGTAGCGCAGAGTCCTCGACCCATAATCGCCCGAACCCTGCGCCATGCCCAGTCCAATCGCGAAGCTGGCCTGTAACTCGCTCATCCCCGTTTGCACTTCATGAGCGTCAATCTTCTGCCAGACATCCGCCGGCCAGTGCTTGTAAAGATCGTGCGGATCTTCGATGAAGAAAATGTCGTCGGAGTAAATCTTAAACTCGCCGTTCTTTTCCGCTCCAATCGGAGCGGCATAGCCCTTGCCCTCCATCGCAAAGACCGCCAGCACCTGCTTCATCCCCTGAGCCTTCGGGGCGATATCGGTCACCACGTCTTGAATCGCAAGCTTCTGCAAAGGCAGCAGCAATCCCGCCTCATGCCCAAAATCCGCCTTGCGCCGTTCCCGATCGTATGGATAGTACGTCAGCTGATAACCGAGCTTCACCCACACCGGCTGCTCGGTCAACTGGTGCGCCGACTTCAGGTCATAAGGATGCAACTTCTTCGGCGTAACGTAGTAGTCCGCCTTCAGCAAAATTTCCTGCCTGGGCTCGGCAGCTTCCTTCATCGCCTCGTGCCGTTCGTAAACAATGTAGGCAGCGCGCCCGCCCGCCAACACAATGGCAGCGGCCAGAAAAATTTGCAGTTTTTTCTGAAACTCGGGATCAATCGCCATATTCGTGTGGTGACGGGCCTCTGGCCCGTCCGCGTAGGGACAGCCGCCTTCGGCTGTCCAGCCGAGCACAGCTCGGCACCGGCCTCACCTCATCCCGCGGATTCCTATAGAACCTATAGAATAAGACCATGCCCATAGCCCAGGACGACGTCCTAAACGCACTCAAGCAGTGCTACGATCCCGAAATCCCCGTCAACATTGTCGATCTCGGCCTGATCTACGAAATCCGCTTCGACGACGTACCCGAAGGCCAGCAGGACGTCACCGTCGAGATGACCCTCACCGCCCAGGGTTGCCCCGAACACGTCAACATCAGCGCACAGGTCAAGTCCCGCGTCGAGCAGCTCCCCGGAGTCCGCAACGCCAACGTCAACGTCGTCTGGACTCCGCCCTGGACTCCCGAACGCCTAAGCCCCGAGGCCCGCAAACAACTGGGCATCGATTGAGTGCTAGACGGACTGGTATTCTCGCCTCTTCTCGTCACAAATGAAAATTGTCATCCTGAGCGAAGCGAAGGACCTGCTGTCCCTTGCATCGGCAATAAGGCAGGTCTTTCGCTTCGCTCAAGATGACAACCAAGATTCCGGTCGCGAATGGCGCGCCACCACATTAATATTCCCCCAGCTCCTCAAACGCCCGCGCCGCGCGCTTTTCCGCTAACTCTTCAATCCTGCTGCCGATCCTCATCGCCATATCCAGAAACTTCGTTCCCTGTCTCACATACGAAGGCAGCTCTTCGCGAATCTGCGCAAACTGATTCGGATACTCCGACGCCAGCACTGCCAATCCCACTCCTCCCACCAGCACCGCCGCCGGACGTTTCCCCTTCATCAGCAACATCGTCGCCGCTCCCACCGATCCCGCAATCACCGCCCGCTTCCAGTTTTCCATTTCGTCTCCTGAACGCGACTGCTTTCCTCGATTTATGGGCTCCGCTCTAGCAGGATTCTAAACCAACGCTCCCATGCTTTATACTGCCGCCGACGCTCAACCAACAACCCTATGACGATGATGCGATTTCGATTACTCCCATTCCTCACTGTATCTCTCGGCGCTCTCTTGTGTGTTGCCACTCTCGCCTTTGCCCAAACCAAGCCCCGTGCCCGCGACCTTGGCGTTCCCTTCGACGGCACACCCGGCCCCTACAACGCCATCACCGACGTCAAGGGCGTCGAAGTCGGAAACACCACCCTCATCTCCGGCAGCGGCAAGCTCGTAGTCGGTAAAGGCCCCGTCCGCACCGGCGTCACCGCCGTTCTTCCCCGCGGCAAAGATTCCCTGGATCCCGTATTTGGCGCCTGGTTTTCGCTCAACGGAAACGGCGAAATGACCGGCACCACCTGGCTCGAGGAATCAGGCATCCTCGACGGGCCGATCATGATTACCAACACCAGCAGCGTGGGCGTGGTGCGCGACGCCGTCATTGCGTGGCGTATGAAGAAAGGTCCTCCCGACTCCGAGGGCTATTTCTGGTCCTTGCCGGTCGTCGCAGAAACCGCCGATGATGACTTGAACGACATGAACGGTTTCCACGTGAAGCCGGAACATGCCTTCCACGCCCTCGACACTGTCCATGGCGGTCCGGTCGAGGAAGGCAATGTCGGTGGCGGCACCGGCATGATCTGCAACGAATTCAAAGGCGGCATCGGCACCTCCTCGCGCGTCCTTCCCGCCAAATTCGGCGGCTACACGATCGGAGTGCTCGTGCAGTGCAATTACGGAAAGCGCACTCAGTTGCGCATTGCCGGGATCCCCGTCGGCCAGGAAATCACCGATCATCCGGTTCGCGACGAGGACATCGGATCGATCATCATCGTGGTCGCGACCGACGCCCCGCTCATTCCCACGCAACTGAAGCGCGTCGTTCGCCGCGCCACTCTGGGCCTCGGCCGCGACGGCAGCTTTTCCGGGGACGGCTCCGGTGATATTTTCATAGCCTTCTCAACCGCAAACCCCGGAGCAGGTGGCTCAGAAGGCGTACACGACCTGAAAATGCTGGCCAACCAGCAACTGAACCCCATTTTTCTGGCCACGGTGCAGGCAACGGAGGAAGCCATAATCAACGCCATGGTCGCCGCCGAGACCATGACCGGCATCAACGACTTCACGGTCATTGCTCTGCCCCACGACCGCCTGCGCGAGGTCCTGAGAAAATACAACCGCCTGGCAAAATAAGCTAATGGACAGACGGTTGTGTGGTGACGGGCGTCTGGCCCGTCCAAGGTCGCGTAGGGACAGCCGTCCACGGCTGTCCAAGCCGAGCGCCAGCTCGGCAGACGCCACTGGCCAAAGCAACTCCAGATGAGCTGTTGAGCACAGAGTTACTTTCGCTGCCCCACCATGGAGTGCATCGTTTCCGCTGTCGTAGGGCTACAATGCAGACAGTGAAAGCCTACCGAATCGAGCGCATCAAGAGCGGCATGAAGTTCACGTGCACGCGCTGTGCCCACAGCGTGAGCACACTCGATTTCGACGCCAAGGCCGGCAACCTCCGCACCCAGGCCGCAACCGCGATCAATGATCACGCCACCAAAGCCCACCACGAACCCATGATCGTTTCCCCCTCCGACAGTCAGCTGCGCACCTGGCGCTAAGCAGCTCCCAACAAACTCCGATTCGCGCCGATTTGCTGCAAGAACCCCGACCCGCGCCGATCTTTGGGAAGGCCACGAGTTTATCGCCTGCGGCAAACCATTCTGACTTTCATCGAACGGGAAGGTCTGACCTCTCCACGAACGGGAAGGGCACGAGTTTACTCGTGCCGTTAAACCAGTGAAAATGTCCGCGCTTTAGCGCCTGAGGTGAGCTTTCTGCGCCCTCGCCCCGATTTTTTGGGTAACATGTTATCTCGAACCTGCGATCCACCAGCCGCGAAGCGGCAGCACAGGAAAGCCCGGCACGTAAGTGCCGGGGAACGCGGCAGCGAGACAAATCGAGTCCCGCTAGAGACGGCACCCGAGCAACGACCTCATATGATCGAGCGATTCCACTTCTCCGATCTCCGCGAGCTGTTTGCCAAGGCCAACGAGGAAAAGTCTGGCGACCAGTTGGCCGGCATCGCCGCGCGATCGGAACGAGAGCGAGTCGCGGCCAAACGCAAACTCGCAGACTTGACGCTCGATGAAATTGTCCGCCGCCCTCTAATCGATCCCTCCGAGGATGACGTCTCCCGCCTCATTCTCGACACATTCGACCAGGAAGCCTTCCGCTCCATCAAGAGCATGACGGTGGGCGAGTTTCGCGACTTCCTCCTCGACGACGGAACCACCGACGCCCAGCTGCAACCGCTGAAAAAAGCCGTCATCCCGGAAATCGCCGCCGCCGTAGCCAAGCTGATGAGCAACAAGGACCTGGTGCTCGCGTCCGTCAAAATCCGCAACGTCACCCGCTGCCGCAACACCATGGGAGAGCGTGGAGTGCTGGGCATCCGCCTGCAACCCAACCACCCCGCCGACGACATCGGCGGAATCCTTCTCGCCGCATTCGAAGGATTGCTCTACGGCTGCGGAGACGCGGTCATCGGTGTTAATCCAGCCACCGATTCGGTCGGAACAGTAAGCGCGATTCTTGCGGCGTTGAATCGCCTCGTCGACGCCTACGAAATCCCCACGCAGACCTGTTGCCTAGCGCATGTCACCACGCAACTGGCAGCGTTAAATCGCGGGGCGCCAGTCGACCTTCTTTTCCAGTCCGTAGCGGGGACGGAGGCAGCCAACCGCAGTTTCGGCATCACTTTGAACATGTTGCGCGAAGGCCGCGAACAGGTCCTCGAACATCATCGGCATCGTAATATTAATTCCAACGTCCGCTGGGCAGGCGACGACGTCATGTACTTCGAAACCGGCCAGGGCAGCGCGCTCTCCGCCGAAGCGCATCACGGAGTCGATCAACTGACGCTCGAAGCACGAGCCTACGGAGTCGCACGCGCGTTCCAGCCGTTTCTAGTCAACAGTGTCGTCGGCTTCATCGGCCCTGAGTATCTGTACGATGAAAGGCAGATCATCCGCGCTGGACTGGAAGACCACTTCATGGGTAAGTTGCTTGGCCTGCCGATGGGCTGCGACGTGTGCTACACGAATCACGCCGCCGCAGACCAGAACTCGGCCGACAACCTGCTGTTACTCTTAACGGCCGCAGGCTGCAACTACTTCATGGGCGTTCCGTGTTCCGACGACGTGATGCTGAATTACCAATCCACCAGCTATCACGACGCGTTAGCCGCCAGACGCCTCTTCCATTTGCGCCCGGCGCCCGAGTTCCTCGCGTGGCTGCAGAGCATGGGGATCTATCGCGGTAATGAACCGGCATCCCTGGACGCGTCGGCCCGCCGGCAACTGATGAAGGGTTTGGAGGCATCGCTGGAGAAGGCGGTCTGAATGTCTCGGGAAGATGACAAACTCACACAACCGCCCGATTTGCCCGAGCGCGACTTGTCCGAGATCATAAAGAAGGTTCGCGCAAAGACTCCAGCGCGCCTGCTGACCGGCCGCAGCGGCGCCGCCTATAGAACGAACACTCAGCTGGAATTGCGCGAGGCCCACTCCGCCGCCCGCGATGCCGTGCGCACGGAGTTAGACCTAACCGCCGATCTCGGCAACGATTTCGTTAAGAAATGGAATCTGCTTGAAGTCTGCTCCCAGGCGACGAGCAAGGATGAGTATCTTCTGCGACCGGACTTGGGCCGTCACCTGAATGAAGTGTCCCGCGCAGAGGTGAAGAGGCGTTGCACCAAGGCAGACGACTTGCAAATTGTGATCGGCGACGGCCTCTCGGTAACTGCCGTTGCCAAGCAAGTTCCGCCACTATTGCCCCTTCTGTGCGAAGGAGCAGAGACTCGAAGCTGGAATGTCGGCGAGATATTCCTCATCCGTTACTGCCGAGTAGGTATTCTCAACGAAATTGGCGAATTACTCAGCCCCAAAGTTGCGGTCCTGCTGATCGGCGAACGGCCCGGCCTGGCGACGGCCGAAAGCCTCTCCGCATACATGGCGTATCAGCCGAAAGCATCGGATACCGACGCCAATCGCAACCTGATCTCGAACATTCACACGCGTGGAGTGAGCACAGAGCAAGCCAGCGAGCGGATCCTAAATCTAGCAGCTGCGATGATGAAAACTCAGACCAGCGGCTGCCAACTTCGCGAAGAACTGCCGGCGGTCATTCGCCACGAGATAGATCGATAGCCCTACTCCTTCACCGCCGAATCCGTGATCTCCAGCCCCTTGTCGATGATCGCAAACGCCTCCCGCAGTTGCGGCTCGTTGATGCACAGCGGAGGATTGGTGAAGAACGTATTCCAGCGAACGAAGGTATAGAGCCCGTTTTCACGGAAGAATTTGCCGAGTGCAATCATCTCGTCCGAGGTGCCGTTGAACGGAGCCATGGGCCGCCGCGTCTTGCGGTCCCGGATCAGCTCGAAGATGCCGAACAGTCCGATCGACCGTACCGCGCCCACCGACCGGTGCTTCGCCTGTAACTCCGCGCCCAGCGCCTTCATGACCGCGCCCATCTTCCGGGAATTCTCAATCAGCTTGTCTTCCTCGTAAACGCGGATAGTAGCCAGCGCCGTCGCGCATCCCATCGGATGACTGTTGTAAGTAAGTCCTCCATAGAACACCTTGTCGTCAAAGTACTTCGCAATATGCCGCCGCATGCCGACAGCGCCAAGTGGAATGTAACTCGACGTAAGTCCCTTCGCCATGCAAAGCAGGTCGGGAACAACCTTCCAATGATCAACCGCAAACCACTTACCCGTGCGCCCAAAGCCCGACATCACTTCGTCGGCGATCATCAGAATCCCGTGCTTGTCGCAAAGTTTCCGCACTCCTTCAAGATATCCATCCGGCGGCACAAGAATGCCGTTTGTCCCGACGACCGGCTCCAGAATGAACGCCGCAATCGTATGCGGACCTTCCAACTGGATAACTTCGTCGATCATGGCCAGTGAAGTTTCCGCCGATTCCCATCCGCGCTCGATGCCGTGATACGGATCGAGCACCCGCACCACCCCCGGAATCCCGGGCTCAACCGCCCATCGCCGAGGATCGCCCGTAAGGCTGATGGCGCCGGCCGTCGCACCGTGATACGAGCGATAGCGTGCAAGGATCTTGTGGCGTCCGGTAAAGAAACGAGCGATCTTGATGGCGTTCTCGTTAGCCTCAGCGCCGCCGTTGGTAAAAAAGAACGTGTCAATATCGCCCGGAGCAATCTCCGCCAGCTTCGCCCCCAGTCGCGCCCGCGGCTCGGTCGCCATGAACGGATTGGCATAAGCCAGCACCGACGCCTGCTCGGCAATCGCCTGGATGACGCGCTCATCGCCGTGTCCAATGTTCACCGACATCAGTTGGCTGTTGAAGTCAATGAATCGCTTTCCTTCCGGCGTCCAGAAATAAATCCCCTTTGCCCGCGCCACCGGGATCGGATCAACCTTGGATTGCGCCGACCACTCAAACAAAGTGTGTTTCTTGGTGAGGTCGACCATCTCCTGGCCGGTCATGGCGGGAACCACAGTTGTAGTAGTCATAAGATTGTCAGGACTTACTCGGAATTTACTCAAAACTTGCGCGAGTGCTCCTTAGCCCAGCGCTCCACCACAATTTTCTTTTCCGTGTAGAACTCAACCGCGTCGCGTCCCTGTGCGTGCATGATGCCGAAGAAGCTGTCTTTCCATCCGCTGAAGGGGAAGTACGCCATGGGCGCGGCCACGCCAATGTTAATTCCAATATTCCCCGCGGGAGTTTCATAACGGAAGCGCCGCGCCGCCGACCCGCTCGAAGTAAACAGCGATGCCTGATTGCCAAATGGACTGCGAGCCACCATGTCCATAGCCTCGTCCATGTCGCTGGCATGAACCAGGCTGAGCACCGGACCAAATATTTCCGTGTTCGTCAGTTCACTGCTCGCCGGAACACCATCGAGCACGGTGGGCTTCACAAAATTTCCCGCTTCATACTTCGCCACCTTGGGATTGCGCCCGTCGACCACTACTTTCGCACCGTCCCGCGCCCCTGTACCAATCAAACCTTGCACCCGTTCTTTGCTCTGGCGCGTGATCACCGGCCCCATCTGTACGCCCTCGTCGAGTCCATTGCCCACGCGCAGGTTCGCCGCAGCTTCGCTGATCGAGTCGCGAAATGTTTTTTGCGCTTCGCCCACCGTCACCGCCACCGAAACCGCCAGACAGCGTTGTCCCGCGCATCCGAAAGCACTGTCGGAAATGATCTGCGTCGCCATCTGCATGTCGGCATCAGGCAGCACGATAACGTAATTCTTCGCGCCACCCTGGCATTGCGCGCGCTTTCCGTTCGCGCCCGCACGCGCATAAATATACCGAGCAACTGGCGTCGAGCCGACGAAGCTGATGGCCCGAACACTTGGATGATCAAGCAGCGTATCGACGGCAACCTTACCGCCATTCACCAAGTTCACGACGCCCTTCGGAATCCCCGTCTTTTCCAGCAGCTCGAAGGCGAGCTTCATGGTCAGCGGGACGCGCTCCGAGGGCTTGATGATCAGCGTGTTTCCACAGGCAATCGCGTAAGGCAGAAACCAGAATGGAATCATGCCCGGAAAATTAAACGGCACAATCGCCGCCACCACGCCCAGCGGCTGGCGAATCATGGTCTCGTCAATGCCGCGCGCCACGTCTTCCAGATTGTGGCCCTGCATCATCATGGGAATACCGCAGGCGACTTCCACGTTCTCGATGGCCCGCCGCATTTCCGCCTTCGCTTCGGTAAACGTCTTGCCATTTTCCTGCGTGATAATGCGCGCGAGATCGTCGTGGTGCTCTTCCATCAGCATCTTCAGCTTAAACAGTGGCTGGATGCGGTCTTCAGCCGGCGTACGCCGCCACTCAGGATAGGCAGCCTGTGCCGCATCGATGGCACGCGTAACCTCAGCCGCATCGGAAATCGGGACGCGCCCGAGGACCTCAGCCGTCGCGGGATTGACAACGTCTTGCCATTCCGCGGCGTGCGATTCGATCCACTGACCATTAATGAATTGAGGAATCTTGCTGGCGGGAGGTGCGGCGACAGTTGACATGGGAATGCTGCCTTTCGCAATCGCAAAGACAAAGTTACAGAAATAAGTAGCGACAGCGGCCCTCGGGTGTCCTTACGTGAGCTGCTCCGCTAAAACGCCCTTCTTCTCGGCAACGTGAGCCAGCGCAGCCTCGAGCACGTCCATTGCTTCGTCCATTTGCGCCTCGGTGACGACCAACGGCATGAGCAGACGAATCACGTTGCCGTACGAGCCGGCGGTGATCGTCACCAGACCATGCTCGTAACAATATTGTGACACTTGTTTGGTCTCCTCGTCAGCGGGCTGGCGCGTCGTCTTTGACCGCACCAGTTCAAGCGCCTGCATGGCGCCCAGTCCCCGGACATCGCCGACCAGTTCCCAGCGCTCCTGCCACTTCGCCGCGCGCTTGCGGAAACGCTCGCCCAGAACGTTGGCGCGCGCGCAGAGATTTTCCTTTTCAATGATGTCGAGCACGGCCAGCGCCGCTTCGCAGCCCGCGGGATTGCCTGCAAACGTGCCGCCCAGTTGGCCGGAGCCGGGCGCATCCATAATGTCGGCGCGTCCCGTAACCGCCGCCATCGGCAAGCCGCCGGTCAGTGATTTCGCCATCGTGACCAGATCGGGTTCTAGCCCGAGTCGCTCGCAGGCAAACATCGCGCCGGTGCGCGCGAATCCAGTTTGTACTTCGTCGGCAATCAGCAGAATGCCATGTCTCCGGCAAATCGCGCTGAGCGTGGGATAGAACTCCGCTGGCGGCGTAACGAATCCCCCTTCACCCAGGATCGGTTCGACGATCACCGCCGCCACCGATTCGGCCGCCACCACTCGCTTGAAAGTATCTTCAATGTGCCGCGCGCAGTGCACGTCGCACGATGGATACGTCATCGAGTAAGAGCACCGGTAACAATATGCGTAAGGAATCCGGTACACTTCGCTCGGAAACGGCTCGAACCCCGCCTTGTACGGATGCGTCTTACTGGTCGCAGCCATCGCCATGTAAGTGCGCCCGTGGAACGCGTCCTCAAAGCAAATGATCGCGGGCCGCTTCGTGTAACAGCGCGCGATCTTGATCGCATTCTCGACTGCTTCCGCGCCCGTGTTCACAAGGATGGTTTTCTTCCGTCCCTTGCCCGGCACCAGCGCATTCAGCTTTTCGCAGACGGCGACATAGCTTTCGTAGGGCAGCACGTTGAAGCTGGTATGCAGGAAGCGATCGAGTTGGCGGCGCACGGCGTCGACCACCGCCGGCGCGCGATGGCCGGTATTGAGGCAGCCGATGCCGCCCGCAAAATCAATCAGCCGGTTGCCGTCAACATCTTCGACGACGGCCCCTTCAGCCTTTGCCACAAACACCGGAGTGGCGTGATAAGCCGCCTGCACAACGGCAGCATTGCGACGCTTCATCAGCGCCTGCGAGCGGGGCCCAGGAATCGGAGTGCGAAGTTGAATAGTAGACATAAATTCAGTTCTCAGTTGTCAGTTGTCAGCAGGATCTCCAACCCAGGGTCGGTTCCACTGGCAACCGATCACTGGCCACTAGCCACTGCTTTTCAGTACCAGCCGATAGGAGCTTCGTTCAAATTGATATACACCTGCTTGGTCTCGAGATACTCTTCGATGCCCCACGGCCCCAGTTCGCGCCCAAAGCCCGACTGCTTATAGCCGCCCCAAGGAGCTTCTACGTAAGTTGGCTGCATGTGGTTCACCCACACAATGCCCGCGCGCAGCGCCTTTACCGCACGCATGGCTTTGAAAATGTCGCGCGTCCAAACGGCGGCAGCCAGTCCGTAAGGCGTGTCGTTCGCGATCTTCAGCGCGTCTTTTTCATCATCGAACGGAATCACGGCCGCAACCGGACCGAAGATTTCTTCGCGCGCGATGCGAGCGTTGTTATCCACGTTATAGAAGATAGTCGGCTGCACATAGTAACCCTTCGCGAACTGGTCGGCGCGCCCGCCACCCGAGGCTACTTTGGCTTCTTTCTTGCCAATCTCCAGATACGAGCAGACGCGATCGTATTGCTCTTTTGACACCAAGGCTCCCATCTTCGTTTCGCGCTCCAGCGGCGGACCAATCTTGATCTTCTTGGCTTTCTCGGCCATCGCTTCAACAAACTTGCTGTAAATCGACTTCTGCACCAGGATGCGGCTGCCGGCCGAGCAGACTTCTCCCTGATTGATGAAGACACCGAACAGCGCTCCATCGATGGCGGCTTCGAAGTCGGCATCGGCAAAAAAGATGTTGGGCGACTTGCCGCCGAGTTCGAGCGTTACGCGCTTCACGGTATCGGCGGCCTCTTTCACGATGATCTTGCCGACCGCGGCCGAGCCAGTAAATGCAATTTTGTTGACGTCCGGATGCTTGACCAAAGGCGAGCCGCAACTTTCGCCAAAGCCGGTGATCACGTTGACTACGCCTTTCGGCAGGCCGACTTCGTCGAACCACTTTGCCAGTTCAAGCGCGGTGAGCGGCGTTTGCTCGGCCGGCTTCAGCACACAGGTACAACCCGCGGCCAGCGCCGGAGCCAGTTTCCACGCCGCCATCATTAACGGATAATTCCACGGAATGATCTGCCCGGCCACGCCCATCGGTTCCTTCAGCGAGAGGCTCATCGCGTTGTCCGGAACCGGGTTTACGTAGCCTACTACTTTCGTGGCCAGACCGCCATAATATTCAAATCTCGTGGCCACGTCGTTGATGTCGTACTCCGCCTCAACAATCGGCTTGCCCGAGTTACGGCATTCGATTTCGGCGAG
>Ga0074044_10003057_pt1 | contig 14396 bp, 20 predicted proteins | sample BogForMeECP23OM1_FD_94443 | JGI IMG/M metagenome (GOLD analysis project Ga0074044, IMG submission 94443) | Bog forest soil microbial communities from Calvert Island, British Columbia, Canada - Bog Forest MetaG ECP23OM1 | ecosystem: Environmental > Terrestrial > Soil > Wetlands ... | reverse complement strand
TGGCCAAAGACTTTGTTGTTTTCCTCTGATGGGACGTTACGGTAATGCAAAGCAGCAATGATCGTGCCGTCCGGAAACGGAAGCTTCCCCTCCCGGTAGGCGTTAATCGCTACGTCGTTGCCCAGGACGGCACCTAAACTGTTGAGGTTGCCTGCTTCATGGGCCACGGCGATCCACTTCCAGTCGCGGTACCCGTGAGGAATTTCGGTAACGAACGGGGCGGATTCCCCATCAGCGTGTCCTGGTGCAGGGGCAATGAGGGCGGCAAGCCCGGCCAGTGTTGCAACTGCAACCAGGAAGAATGTGAAGTGTTTCATAAGCGTTCCTCCGTTCAATATGCTTAGGTAACTGAAATCAGCAGTCTAACTGATTTCGCCTTAAAGCTGTGGTGGCGTTCATGCATGAGCAGAACGCGGACCCGCTTACCAAGTACGAGGTTTTTGAAGCCGGCGTCCAGGGGGAGCTTGAACCCGTCGAGATTGAGGAAGCGAAGAGCGATCAAGTCATCGATCAGGAGAAGAATGTGGCTCGACTTCGGACATTGCTCACCGCGTTCGTGAAGGGGAGTCATATGCCGTTCACTCTCCTCGAAGGGGAGGGTGGTGTTGGCAAGATGCTCTCGCTCCAGGCGCTCGTTCGTGAGATTGATGGTTTGAAGCTCGTCCTGATCTCTTCGGACCATCTCGGTCAGATCAGAGAATATACACGACGCATGGCCGAGGGACGATGGAGGACCGTGCTCTACATTGATGATATGACCTTTGACCCGCGTCACTTTGAGAGTTTCAAGATTGGGACGCAAGGCATGAAACGATTCTATGACAATGTTACGGTGATGGCCGCTGCGAACCCGTCGTCATTGGCGCACCTCCCACCGGAGGTCTTGCGACGATGGCCGATCCGGATTAAGTATGCGCGACCAAATTTGGCAAGAAACGTGACGTTGCGCAAGGTGTTCAAAGCTAATTGCGACCGGGTCAGAATGGAGTATGCTCCCAGTTTCGTGACCGCATTCCGGAAACAGCATCGAAGCGACCTCAAGACTCTGCCGCCGTCGGCGGTCTATGATTTCTTGCGGGGACTAAAACTGACGCTGGGAAAATAGTCCATGCTGGTCCAGCTTGGCGAGAAGCTCTGCAACTCCCCGAGCAGTTTAAGGCCTGGAGCCAGAACCTTGGGCACACGAGACAGCTTTGACGACTTTTCTCAGCTATGGCGAGGTCACATCCCAGCGACAAGGAGAAATCATGCGAGGCTTGGCAGCACCGCAACAGACGACGCAATCGGATGCCGATGAAATTGCGGAGGCAGTGGTCAAGAAACTACGCGACTCTGTTGTGGACACAAAAGTTCAAACAACTCGGACTGACAAGTGGCGACGATCCCTCAATCCGATTGGCTCACGGTTTTGGAAGCCGCCGCTTACCTCAAGGTGAAGCCGCGGACCCTTCTGTTGTGGGTTCGACAAGGGAAGCTGCAGGCTTACGCGCTCTCTTGCACAAAGCGTCGCATCTGGAGGTTCCGCAAGGAAGATCTAGATTCTGCCCTACTCTCATCTCCCGTGATACCATCCAAGCCGCCAACTGTGCTCACTGAGAGGAGGCAGTAGTGAGAGCACAGAAACCGAAAGGAAGCATAGTGTTCAACAGGACCCGCAGTACCTGGAATTTCTTATGGGTCGAAAATGGGAGTCGTAAGTCTCGTAAATTGGGGGCCCTTACGGAGTTGCCGACCAGGTCGATGCATTGCGGAAGGCTGAGGCCGTCCGCAGAAGTTGAGACTCGTAGCTGAACGGACGGCAATCTCGATCAAAACACTTCGCTTAGGCATTCGCTCTGTCCGGTACCGTTCAACGAGCTGAATTATCGCCTCCGGTCGGGGGCAAAGGACCAAGGCTAGCGACGAAACCATCCGCCGCCCTCGTTTAGTGACTTCCCCGAAGCCCGTATCTGGACAGTGCGCGTAGGCCACAACCCATCCAGAATGGAGGCGGCGCAGTCTTAGAACTCTAAGTCGGCAATCAACTTCAAGAGTCGAAGAAATGTTGTGCGTTCTTCCGGAGTCAGTTCTTTTCGGAGTTTATCGTCAGCGGCTATCCTCGCATTGATCAGGCGTTTCCTGTATCTGTGGCCTTTTGGCGTCAACGTAACGTGAATTGCTCTGCCTGATTTTGCTTTTCTCTCCGACACAAGGCCTTCTTGAACCATTGACTTGATGGCTCGGTGCACGACAGTTCGGTCGAAACCGAGAAGTGTGGCGATTTGATTCTGATTGAGCGCGGCACCGCCCCGGAGTGTGGATAGGATGAAGCCACGAGTCGCAGAGCACCGAGTCTTTCTTTCAAGTCTCTTCCCGACGGAAAAATAGGCTGCAGCAACATGGGCAAGTACTGAGTTCCTTAGGATGTCCTGAGGAATATCTTTCTTTGGAGCGGTGATCATAGTACGGTCGATCACAGGACAGTTACCGTGGCATCGAGAGGTCGCCGCCACTGAGGCGGTTCTGCATAAGCAGGCGATTTCTTCCCGATCGCAATCACCATCACAATTTCATGATACCGGGTTGACAGCCCGAGAAATCTGGAGAGTCTGCGGCCATCGAATCCTTCCATGGGGCACGTGTTGAGTCCCAGCGCTTCGGCGGCAATCATCAGATTCTGACAGGCTAACGATGTACTCTTCGTCGCCCACTTTAACAAGTCATGACGAAACACTGGTGGCATCCCGATCGTCTTCCACAAATTCAGCAGTCGAAAAAGCGTCCACTTGACGGCGCCAAAAATGCCGAACGGTCCTGGCATGAACAGGATCCTGCCGATCTTCGCCGTCCGCTCGTAGTCTCGGACTTTGGCGTGGCTGACGCCGCTCCTGCGCATCCACGCCAACTGGGCTTCGGAGGTCGCTCGCAGCGACCCGATGTCGGCCACCGCAACCACCAGCGCCGACGCCGTTGCCGCAGGCATCTGTCCAAGGCAGAGTTTCGCCGCGGCTGCCTTTCTGGGCGACGATTCCACCCAAAAGAACCGGTACGGTTGCGAATTGAAACTGGAGGGAGCATAGCGGGCTGCGTCGAGGATTTGTTCACGCAGTACTTGCGGAATTTCGACCGGCTCAAAGGCCTTGACTGCTCGCCTATGGAAGAGCGCTTCCAGGATTTCGCTCATGGGGTACCTCTATGTTGCTATTACAACATAGGAGTGTTGCAAATGCAACATACAAAACGCAATGCCGGCGCTGGGTCTATACTGCGGTACTCTGAAAACGATTCCGGGCCAGAAGTCCGCTTGGGGGAAATTCGTCGCCGCCGAGTGAGCCACATGTTAACTCCATCAGCGCGCCGTCAGAACTGCCCAAAAACCCCTTTTCACCGGCGGAGTTTATAAGTCTTTGAATCTACGAGGTCAAAAGAATTACCTGCTCCGTTGCCCGCAAAACATTTTCTATCCCCCAAATTTTGGCTAATTGGGACGAAAAGGGAGTTTTTCAACAGCCACTCCGATTACACTCATTGACTCCGTTCCGAACTGCTTCGCAGGCCATCGGCGAGGCGCCGCTGCTGAACGGAAAGTCGGAGCCCTCGCCGGCCTGCTCGGAACGACGATTGTGGCCGCTGACGGAGCGACCAACGGGGGAGGGGCCACCGGCGACAACGAGGGTATGACGCCACAACGAATACGTGGACGTCGCGCGTCCGACTCCGCGGCAGATATGGTTTGTGTCACCGTCATGGGAAGGCGACTTTGCAGAGGACTTGGTGGGCAGAGGTCGATCGTTCGCCATACTGGCTCCTTGAACAGCGGGAATGCTGTCTGATTTTGCAAGGAACCGTCACTCCGCTGGGCGCGGCGGAAGTTGTGCCAGAACCTACGAGTCAGCGTAGGAGAGCTTTGCCCACGGGACATTTTCGTAAAGAATGACCGGTCCAGTAATCGTTTTCAGTGCAGCCGTCCTTCTGCTGTCATCCACGTGAACCACAATGAGCCTGTGATCGCTATCTTCAAAAAGAACAGCGTCATTCACCCTCGGAGCGTAACCATTGGGTTTTGTCATCACACAACTCGCTTGCTTGGGCCGGAAGGTGCGGCGAATGAGCGAAAGGGGGACGCAGCGATGCCTAAGAGCAGTCCAGCCACCCAACCAATAGCAATACAAAGGCTACTTATCATGGCCGTGCTTACAAGCACAACGACAACTGTCTCCATGGCGTCTGATACACCTGTCCAATTGAGAGCGTGGCTGGTCACCATCATGTAGGTTCCATAGAGAAACCCGGCAATACCACCGAGTAATGCACCGATGCGCGCAGACTTCATTACCCACTCACCGTCAATAATCATAGTCGTCCCTCCCCTTTGTTTGCGCTTCCAGTTACCCTAATTTCAGGGCGGCCGCGATCAACAGAGTCAGCAGAGTCAGAGTTGCGATAGTAGCCGCAACAACGCTGAGAAAATAATTACGTGTGGACTTGCCCGTCATAGCAGACCTCCTTCACGGACGGAAGCAGGGGCCGACGTTCGTCTCGCCTCAGGGGGTGTGCCGCACCGTAGTAGGACCTGCTCTTCGGTGAGGCGGGATGTTTTGATATTTCACACGAATGAGCACGTCCTGTCAGTGACAAGAATCACATCTTGATTTGCGTTGATCGCCAAGAGCAACAGTGCAAAGCCTGGCAGGACCTTAACTGGCGAAATATCCCCGATAACACTCATTGACCCGGCGACTGAGGGTTTTGAGCGCTATGGCCTGGTCACAACACCCAATTTCACTCATTGACACCTGTTGGCGAATGGGGTTGAGGGCTATCAGCCGGTTGCAGCGGTACCGGTCCTATACTAAAGTTGCAGACACTTAATGTGGCGTCGTCAACGACCGATTGCAGTACGAGCTGTGCCTCGAACTAGCCCATTTGGCCGATATAGGAGTCATTGCGCGGCGCTCCAGCGATGAGCGAAGTGCTATTCTCGGACTGCATTGAACGGGCTCTGGCAGTCTGCCACTGATGGTCGTCTTCCCCAGTGGAGCGAGTGGGCGGCGTTTGGAAATCCAGAAATGACAGAAGGCACAGTTTTTCGACTTCACCCGCTCGACGCGGCGCTCGGCGCCGAGATCCTCGACCTTGATCTATCACGACCTCTGGATGATGAGACGTTCGCCGCGGTGCACCGTGCCTTCCTTGAAAGCAACGGTCTACTGGTGTTTCGCGCACAATACATCACGCCCGAACAGCATATTGAGTTTAGCCGGCGCTCCGGGCCTTTGATGATTCACATTCTGAGCCAATACTTGCTCCCGGGGCATCCGGAGATTCTTCGAATTTCCAACGTCATTGAGAACGGCGAGCCCATCGGGCTCGGGGACGCAGGTACCATCTGGCATTCCGACCTCTCTTACACGCCCGAACCAAGCCTAGGTTCCCTGCTCCACGCCTTGGAGCTTCCGGCGGAGGGTGGCGATACCTCATTTGCCAATTTGTACGCCGCCTACGATGCTTTGCCCGCCGTGATCAAGCAGCGAATCGAAGGAAAGCGCGCGGTGCATTCGTATAACCACAGCTATGAGCGCTTCAGCGGATCGAAATGGCGGCCACCCCTCACCGAAAACCAAAAAAAAGAAGTGCGCGAGGTCGTACATCCTGTCGTGCGTATTCATCCGGAAACTGGCCGCCGGGCGCTGTTCGTGAACGAGGGCTTCACGTCGCGTATTCTCGACCTCGCTGGCGCGGAAAGCCGGGAACTGCTCGAATTCCTCTTCACGCATAGTACGACAGCGTGTTTCGTTTACCGCCACCGCTGGCAAGATCACGACCTCGTTTTCTGGGACAATCGATGCACGATTCACTTGGCCCACGGCTGTCCGGAGCAATTTCGGCGCCACCTGCATCGCACAACGGTGAAGGGTGATGCGCCCTATTAGAGTGGGGACGGCTCTTAGAGTGGGGATGGCTCGCGGCATTTCTACGTAATGAGCACTGCGTACGGACTGCAATCCGCAGCATGCAGCGCAAACTTTCCCATGTCCTTGACCCGCGTTGGCCAGCATCCCGGTAACACTGCGATTCGCCCAATCCGTTCGAATTGCCGCCGGTGGTGACCATTCGGTGTGATGGGGAGAACGAAATCCAGCCGGGGATTTCCTTGGAGTGTCGGACAGTCGGCGATAAATCCCGATAGCGCTCATTGACGGGGTTGCATGAGACTTGCCCAAAAACCCGGATTTCTAGCTCTCAAGCCTTACCAGATAATTTTCGCTCCCAACTGAATATGACGCGAGCCGCCGGAACCAATGACGGGGTTGGAAGAGGCGACGTCGGGCGTGAAAACGACCAAGCCGACCGAGGACGGACTGGACAGGTCCGTATTCATGCTGAAGACGTCGAAGTTGGTGTGATTCAAAATGTTGAAGACTTCGCCGCGGAACTGCAATTTCACTCGCTCATTCAACTTCCAGACCTTGGCGAAAGAGAAGTCCCAGTTCGCGAACGCAGGTCCGCGGAAAATATTTCGGTGCATGTCGCCCTGAGTGGCCGGCGCCGGAGGTGTAATCACAGTGTTACCAGACACGTAACAGCCGCCGGCAGTATTCGTAAAGCCGTAGGTATTGGCGAAGGCAGGATTGCCAATGAGCTGGTCGGCCGCCGACTGTCCTCCGGTCGCAAAGGCTTGATTTACGCAGAGCTGAGCTTCCGGGTTCGCGCCGCTGGCGGTGTGTTGGATACCCTGGCTGTCAGTAAATGTATTGAACTGGGTTGGATCGATGTAAGGAATCGTTGTCGTCGGCGACCAGTGGATATTGCTTGCCGGACCAGTCATATTCCAGCGGTCGTTATACTCGCCCGTCAGGCTGAGATCGTCGGAGTAGTCCCCCAGCGTGAAGGGTTCACCGCCTTGCAGGTTCACAATACTTGTGGCTTGCCAGCCCTCCAGCATTTGCCATTTCGTCTTCAAGGATGGCAAATCGTAGGTCACGGAAAGCGTGAAGCGATTGCGGATGTCGTAGTCGCCGTTTCCGCGCTCCTCCACGTAATCCAAACTATTCGGGGGCACGCCGGCAAGATTGCTGGTCGCGCCCGCAGTATCGATCGCATGCGCCCAGGTGTAGCCCGCGAGCAGATAGAGCCCGTGGGAATAGCGCTTGGTCAATGTAACTTGCAGCGAGTTGTAATTTGAATCCGAATGATTGCTGAGGTAGTCGAGAAATCCAAGATAGGGAAAGCACGGTCCACCTGTACCTTGTCCTCCGAATGCCGACGCGGGGCAGTTGCTTACGAGCGGGCGTCCGTATTCCTCGCAGAAGTCACAAAAATTGGGGTTGTTGGGATCGCTTTCCAGCGGTGAATTTGGATTGACTTGGTTGATATCGGTGATGCTGTAGAGCTTCACGCCGTGGTTCGCAACGTAGGCGATTTGCAGCAGCGTCGACTTTGTCAATTCCTGCTGCACATTCAGGTTCCAATTCATTACATACGGAGTCTTCAGGTGTTGGTCGACGGCAAACAGAGAGCACTGGCTATTGATACTGCACTGGTTGCCGGCGGAGGAGGGGAAAATGGGGCCCGCGGAGCTCCAGTTGATCAGACTTCCGTCATTGGATTCCTGGAGAAATGAAGTAATCGTGCCTTTGGGCGATTGCAGATTGCCATTCTGATCGACATACGGAACACCACTCGGGTTGAGGTTGAGACCGCCCCCGTTGAACATGAAGGTTCGGATCGACGGCTGTTCGAAGATGATGCCGTACCCGGATCGAAACACCGTCTTGCCGGTTCCGAAGACGTCCCAAACCACGCCGACGCGTGGCGACAGATTGTTGTAGTTGGTTGGATACGGAGAGCTGATGCCCTGGCCTACCTGGACGATGCCCGACGGCGATGTCGGCACGTAGTTAGCCAGTAGATTACGCGAGTCTTTGATTGGGTCGGTGATGTCGTAGCGCACGCCCAGGTTCAGAGTCACTTTGGAGCGAACCCGGTAATTGTCTTGCGCGAAAAAGCCGAAGGACTTCTGGCTTACGTTACGCGCGGGATCCCCATAGAGGAACTCCCATCGGTGTACGTTGCCATCCATGAAGTCTGTAAGGTCGCTGAAATCAACGCGGCCCTCTTCCTTCAGTCGCGCGATAGTAATTGACGTCGCCGTAGCGGAAAGATCCACCGAAACGGATGGAATGCTTGCCGCGAATGTAATTGGCAGTATCGGAAAAGCTGTCCGTCTTACTGGGGGTAGTCTCTAAGGGCCAGCTCGAATTGCCGCCCATATAGTCGAACTGAAACCCGGGGCTAATGCGCGGGAACCCGAATAGCTGCGGATCGGTGACGCCGGTATTGAGGCCATAGGTCAGCGGATTGACGTTGTGGTCGACCGGGAAAATGGCTTCATTGAACCGGTTGTAGCTGAAGCGAAGATCATTTGACCAAGCGGAACCGAATGTGGAAGCCAGGCTCACACCGAACACCTGCGTAGTTGGGCTGGTGGTCGAAAGCCACTCCGGCCGCAATGGTATCGTATCTTCTTCGGTTTGATCAGTATTCGCGTAGATGAAGCGGGCGCTCAGAACATTATGCGAGTTTAGCGTGTAGTCGGTCTTGGCGACCAGGTTGTCACCCCGGTTCTTGTTGTTGAAGTCAAAATTGATCCCGGCTGGATCGGATTGCGTTAAAGTAAATCCCGGATTCGGTAGAAACAAGTTTACCAATTGAACGCTGAGCGGATTCACCGCGCAGGTCCCGCTGGTATTCTGCTGGCAATAGGTCACGGCGGCGGGAATACTGTAGTAGGCAATCGCATCTGGAACGCTGTAAAGGGCTGAATTGGGACTCCCGTCGGAGTTCGCAATCCCGCCCAATTGACTGGCAAGCGACGCCGTCACTGGGCTATCGGTTAGCCCGGGATTGCCGACTTTGTCGCGAATCCCCTCGTAATTGACAAAGTAGAACCATTTGTCCTTCTTGATGGGGCCACCCAACGATGCTCCGAACTCGTGCATCAACAGGGCAGCCACCGGAGAGGGAGCAGGGTCAAAATAGTTACGAGCGTCGAAAGCGGAATTGCGGGTGAAGTAATAGGCTGTCCCGTGGATATCATTAGTACCGGATTTGATGCCGATGTTCATGACCACGCCGGGCTTGACGCCATAATCCGCCGAAGGACTCTCCTGAGTGTTGAATTCCTGGATGGCATCGAGCGGCAAAAAGCTTGCTGGAGTGCCCTGAATGCCGGCGTCATTGACCACGGTTTCGCCGTAATACGCGTCGTTGTCGTCAGCGCCGTCAATGAAAAAATTGTTGTCATCGGGCCGATTCCCGTTTGAGGTAACCGAGTGAAAGCCGCCGCCGGGCGTACGCTGTACCCCAGGATGGAGTTCCGCAGATTCTGAAAGTCGCGGCCCTGTACGGGCAATTCGGAGATCGCCTTATTCGAAAGCACGCCGTTCAGCGTCGTGTTGGTGGTGTCGACTAAGGCGCCTTCCGCCGTGACCACCATCGTTTCGGTCACCATGCCCGGTTGCAGTTTCAACTCGACGCGCACCTCGCGCGAAACTTCCAACAGGATCGGAGTGCTCACGGTTTTCTTGAACCCTGCCGCCTCCACAGAAATCGTATACATGCCGGGATCGAGGTTCGGCACCGTGTAGTCACCGGCGCTGGTTGTGACCACGGTGCGGCTCACTCCAGTGGCCGTGTTCTCGACCGTCACCCTGACTTGCGGCACAACCGCGCCAGACAGGTCAACAACCGTGCCCAGAATTCTACCCTGCGAGGTCTGGGCCATCAGGGACAGCTCAAGGACCAAGAACATAAGAATGACGAGGGTGACAAGGCGAATAGCCTTCATAGGTACTCCTTAGACTTTCGATCCTACATCCTGAGCAGGAACATGAACGGTGTCGGTGAGTCAGCTCACAGGAAGAAAATCACAGACCGGTTTCAAGTTTGCCCGCGTCGACGAGAAAACTCCGTTGCTCAAACATTGTCGCGCTCGAACGGAAGTGGTGGCAGTCTGCTCATGGTGTACTTGAATCCCCAACTTCTAGCAAGGGAGTCTCGCCAGGAAATGTAAGCGCAGTCAACGGCGATAGCAGAACAGTTTTCTCCATCGCACGAAGGTTATCAGTTCTCAATAAATGGCATGGTCGGCCTGCGTGCTGTCGATCTTTCCTTTCTCGACCGAGAGAGAATAAGCCGTTCCGCCATCTCCTGTCCACGATGTGAGGTCAAAATGCCCACCGGCCGGAACTCTGTAGACGCTGATTCCCTGAAAAGTGAGCGGCTCGCCTTTCTTGCAAGTCTCGGGCTTCCGCGTGGGCCGAAGAAAGTAGGCACCTTTCCCGCTTCCCACTACGGTTCCCTGGCCGTCGGGTTCGACCAACACCGCCGATTTTTCGTCAATCGCAACTTCGCGCGGAGACTTCGACCATCCATCTTGCATAATGCGGGCCAGAAAGCCCAGAGTGCGGCCCATGCGGTCACGCTTCGTGAAATGAGAATCGGTCAGGAGGTTCTCCAGATGCGGAATCTTTAGAAATCCTCGAATCAGCGTTACGCGCTCGACGTAAGGATTCGACAGAACATCTCTGGAAACGAGATCGTGGTCGTCGGGCTTGTCTCCAAGCGCGCCGTAGATAAATTCGCCCTGCACCGCGAGGCCGGCGCTGGTGCCGCCGATCGGCTTGCCGGCGGCAAGATTCGCATTGATCGCGTCCTCGACGGGAGTGCCTTTGAAGGCGCAGATGTAATGGGCCTGATCGCCGCCGGCAATGAATACCACTTCCGCCTGGCGAATGATCTCGGCCGCCGCTGGATCCTGCGCGGCCTGGCGATCGGGAATAACGAGCGTTGCCACGGAGTTCAGTTTGCACAATCCGTTGACGTAGGAGTTATAGGCGTCGCTCCCGCTCGCACGCAGGATGAGGAAGTCACCGCCTTTGCCCTTCTGACAAAGCCAGCGAAACGCTTCGTCAAGATCGCTGCCGCCGCCCATCATGGCAGTACCGGCAGCGGGCTGAGTTTGGATGTCGTTTTTGTTCCCGATGCGAAAGTATTGGTAGGGTGCAGCGTGAGCGAAACTCGCCGCGAACAACAAAGTTAACGCGGAAAGGGATAATTGGAAGGTGTTCATTTTTCCGATCACTATACCGCAACCTCGAAGTCGCAGAGAGGCGATTCAACTGCCGAATGTGGCCGACCTTCATCTGAGTAGCTTCCACGCGCGGCCCTTAGGTTCCCTGAGAATTCCTTCGCACGCACCGTCACTCGAAGGTGTGAGTAGTTGGCGCAATCAGGACTCTCACATGGCCTCCCGCGTGCGGAATCACATCACACTGAACGGTGATGCCTGCCTCTTGCAGAGATTCGCCAAAGCAGTACACTTATCGGCGAATCATCGCCTCGCCTCTCCGAAGAGCAGTTCCCGCCCGTTGAGACGCAGCACCCCTTGAGGCGAAGCATTCATCTACTGCAATCCCGCCCCGCTTCCCCCCACGGGCCGCGGGTCGGCCTTGTGACCCTGTGCTTTAACTTTCAGTCCAACGCTTCATTGCAACTCGAAAGGAGTTCATCATGTTTGCACGTATTCAGGAGTTCGTCCCGAAGCTGGAGAAGAAAGAGGAGTTCATCCGGGTCGTCAAGAACGAGGTGCTGCCCATTCTGAACAAGCAGCATGGCTTCCTGGAAATGCTGCCTTTCTTCCCCGAGATCAAGAACGAGAAGGTGATCACCATCAGCCTGTGGACTGAGAAGAAGGATGCGGAGCGCTACGAGCGGGAGTGGTTCCCGAAAGTCGAGGAAATCCTCAAGCCGTATCTCACAACCCCCATCACCTTCAAGTACTACATGGTGGAGACCACCCTCTGCGAGCACTTCGAGAAGGCCCTCGCCGCCTGATCGCAGCGAGTCTTTTCCTTGGGATCACCGGGCTGGAGCAGCGCTGTGCGCTCCAGCTCGGTGGGAGACGAATAAGTGTCGAGAACAAGCGTTAGCGCTCAGAACCTCTGTCAATGAGCGATATGGGGATTTTTCACCAGTTGTAGCTATGCTTGTGTCAGCGTTCATACTCGAGTGGCAACCGGAATCCAAGTGACGCTAGTAATAGTGCTCCAGCACAGGCACTGTACCGAGTCCAAACCGTTTGCTTCAGGAGCACGCCGTCCGACATCAGGCGATAAGTGACCTCGGCGTCTCCCGGATTCGTACTGCGGCCAACGTAATCGGCTACGGGTTCGCCATGAACGTAGAGTTTAGTCATTTTAGCCATAACGATTCGGAGCAGGACTAGGCAGCAGGTCGGCTCCGGTGTGGCTCGCTATTGGGTGTGCCCTTCGGCAGAACTGCGGCATGTCTTTCACTGCTGGTGTGGGCAGCGCAGGCGAAGTATTCGCCTCCGTGTTGGTTGACTTCCAAATAGTCGGCGATGTCTTCGCAGTTCAAGCGATTTAAGCCTAGTCCTCTGTGTCAGCAATAGCAATGAGATTCCGGGCACGGACCATCGACGCGGTGAGCGGCGGCGATGGCCTTGCGAGCGGCATCGTAGCGAACGAGTTCGAACGTCATACGAATGAAATTGTCGAGCACTCTTGGGCCGTGCCGTGCGAGGTAAGCCCCCACTCATGCCATAATCTCCCAATGTGCGGGCGCTACCGACTTTCGCGGCGAAAACAGGTCAGCGTGATGCGACGCCAGCACCAAATGAAGTGATAGATTTGTTCATCAATTCCGCACGAGGATTTTTATGGCGATTCCTCTTTCCAACGAAATCAGAGCTTTGCTCGATGGCCCCAATTTCGCCCATCTCGCCACTCTCATGCCTGACGGTTCGCCGCAGAGCGTACCCGTTTGGGTGGGTCGCGAAGGTGACCGCATCCTGATTTGCACTGGGGAAGGCTCACTCAAAGCGAAGAACACACGACGCGATCCTCGGGTCGCACTCTCGATCGTCGATTTCCACGACCCGTATCAGGAGATCCAGCTTCGAGGCCGCGTGGTCGAGCGCCGTTCTGATGGCGACTTCAAGTACATGGACCCCATCTCGCACAAATACACGGGCAAGCCGTTCCCGTTTCGGAGTCCCGAGGGAAGAGTGGCGCTCGTGATCGAGATCGAGAAGGCGCGATACACCAAGCTTCCTTTTGAACATACGCCGCCCAAGTAGTGCGGCTTCGAGAGTGGAAATCCGAACGCACGCAATATAGACTGAACAGGACAGGACTGAGGCAAAATGAAGAGAGAGCGTATCCAGCCCGGTGACTAAAAATTACCCGCGATGGGAGTTCCTATGAAATTCATGCGCCTTTTGATGTTGGGGACGGTCATGTTGATACGGCGTTCTTGGATCAGTGACCGGCTTTCCTTCCATCGTCGTACCCGGCGGATATTCATCCCCAACTCCGACGGCCCCGCTCGGCGTCTCGGTGGGCATCGAATTCCTCGGCAGACCATGGTCCGAGAAGCTATTGGTCGAGATCGGCTACGGTTACGAACAAGCGACCAGGCACCGCCGCCCTCCGCCAACCATACCGCCACTGCTCGCCGCCCGACATCCTACTAGGTGACGAGGTTAGTCTTTCTCTGGTCCTGCTGATTGCCGCTGGCCCCGCGCAGGCCGAGACTGAGACTGTGCTCGAATAAGCGGCGGTACAGCACGGCCTCCGACTTAGCGAATGGATCCGCGAAGTGCTCTTTCGAGAGCTTCGTGATAGCGACCACATTAACTCCAGTGACGGCGTCAACTATGGAAAGCGATTGTTGACGGGGATAGTTCGTTCGCCGAGTTGGTCGAGGAATGGAAAGAGACGGACGGCCCCGGAATTCGAGAGAAGTCGCAGACGACGTTTGAGCATTACAAAGAAGCTCTGTCAGCCTACTTCCGCAAGTTCAACAAGAAGAAGATTGGTGATATCCAGCGTAAGGATGTTGTCAATTTTCTTAACGAGCAGGCGGAACGCTACTCTGAAAGCTCGTTGCGCTCAATGCGAACTGTCTTAAGAAAGACGCTCAACTTCGCGGTGCAGAACCAGTACATCGTGCGCCCGCACGGATGGGCTACCTCAAACCAGCGGCAGCGGCGGTCGGTGTGCAGATCGGCGGTTGGCACGATTTCCGGCACACTTTGTCGCGCACCTTACGTCGTGCTGGCGTCCACCCAGTCGTGAATGAGGACACCCTCGGTCACAGCAAAGTCGATCTGGCGATGAACGTCTACGACAAAGCGAGCGCCGAGGACATCCGTGCGGGTCTGCGCGTAGCGAGCAAGAAGCTGTTAGGCAGGGATTTGCTACCAAACGATTTGCTACCAACCACTCCGAAGCAGCCTGAAGAGGGCGAGAGTGCGGCGTAAGTCTTGTGGTTGCAATGAAAAGTGGTGAGCGCGGTAGGAATCGAACCTACAACCTACTGATTAAGAGTCA
>Ga0074044_10003056_pt1 | contig 14397 bp, 20 predicted proteins | sample BogForMeECP23OM1_FD_94443 | JGI IMG/M metagenome (GOLD analysis project Ga0074044, IMG submission 94443) | Bog forest soil microbial communities from Calvert Island, British Columbia, Canada - Bog Forest MetaG ECP23OM1 | ecosystem: Environmental > Terrestrial > Soil > Wetlands ... | reverse complement strand
AGATGAACGTCAAGGGAAGTTTCAGCTTTCATGGTATGAGAAGCGCCGCAAGAAATGGCAGCACGTCACGAACCCGAACAATGAACAACAACTACCCCTTCTTTCCCATGCGCTCCAGCAAGCGGATGACAAGAGTTGGTTTCTAAACAATCGGCACCGCAACATCGCTGACCCAACCGTCGCGGCGGTTGGTCGCAAAAAGCTGGCTGACGAAATCTCCCCTTTTCTCGAAGCCAAGAGTGGCTGCAAGAAGACGGTCTCCGCGCATCGGCTCGCGTTGACGGAATTTCAAGGATGGGCGACACAACAGAAGGAAGGGCGCGGCATAGGGTTCGTGGATGAAATCACCAAACCACTTCTGAGGAAGTTCTTTAACTACCTCGTGGACGGGGACGAAGAGAATGACGGGCCGGAGAACACCCCTTTCACCGCTGCGCACAAGATAATGAAAGTGAACTCGTTTTACCGGGCGGTGTTCCATCTCGAAGCCGGGAAGGGCGTCATCACGAAGAAGGATTACAAGCGCGAACTCAAGAGCAACAGAGTGCCTGAAATCTTCTCGAAACAGGAGGTGGAGGCGATGTTTGCCGTCATGGACGAGGATGAGCATCTGATCTTTTCGACCCTCTACGAAGCTGGTCTTCGGAAACGGGAGTGGATGCACTTGGAAGACTCTGACTTGATTTTCCATGAACTCAAGCCGGGAGTTTTCAACTGTGAGATTCGGGTTGAATCGAAGCCGGATTACAAGTACCAAACCAAGACGGGGAGCAGTCGAAACGTTGGAGTGTCAAAGGAACTCATGGATCGAGTCCTGCGCCGAAAGGCTACGAAGCGTACATCGAGACTTCTATTCGGGACATCGTTGGGGAAACCCGACTATCACGTGTGGGACCGCCTGAAGGCAATCGCCAAGCGTGCTGGTCTTGATCCCACGACTGTCTGGGTACACAAGTGGAGAGCAACCGCAGCCACGAATTGGCTGCGCTCGAAAGAGCTTGGAGGCAAGGGCTGGGACATCGGCTATGTGCGCCAGCAACTCGGACATGAGGATATGAAGTCGATTGAGCATTACATAGCTATTGTCAGTAACGAGCAGCGGGCGCTGCGCGAACATGCTGCCAAGATTCAATGCGACGAATCGGCAAAGAACGCCGCGTCAGCAGAGAAGCGCAGGATCGCCCCTGCCCCGGAAACAGTCATCAAGGTGCCAGAGGGCGGCGTCGCAGCAAATGGCGTTCAGTGGTCTTGACAGCTTCCGTCCGTGGCATACAAAGCATCTCCGTCGTCATGCCAGCAGATGACCGACAGAATGCCTACGCAGAGGCGACGGACAGATGCCGTCGCTGGATTCGGGATACGCGGGAGAATGCTCGGACATGGCAGCGCGTGAAGCCAGACCCGGAGACCAATCCCCTCGCCGACCTAGTCTGCGAGAAGCTGCCGACTCATGCGTGGGCTGCTGGAGCAGGCTATTGATCGGGTAGACTTGGATCATCCTTCTCCCGCCAGTTCGTGATGAAGAATGTCCCGGTGTACAGCTTCTCAATCAGCCGCCTGCCGCGAAGGTCGTCCAGCACCTGCTCCGCAGAATTCTCCGACACATCGAACTCTTGCGCCAAGGTCGCGGCGTCGCCGTGCCAGATTCCGTCGCCATCCGTATTCTGCCAGATGAACTGGAAGGCTTGCTCCCAGTCGAAGTATTTCTTGCGCCTCATAGCTTCCCCGTACGCCGAACTGCGCACTCGCGTGTAGGTCTTTCGAGTTCCGACATGTGTCACCTCTGAACAGGGTTTGCGAAGTTCGCTAATTGGGAAGCGAAAACGGAATTTCGACTTCTTTGCTATGAACGCACCGCGTTACTACGAGAGGCTGCAAGAGGAGTTCAAACGCCTACACGGGTTGGGATGGACATTCCGGCAGATCGCCGAGGCCCTCGACATATCCCAGAGGACGGTGACGACATGGCGCGAGGAGTTGGACTTGCCCCGCCGCCCACGCGGCAGAAAGCCGCGAAAGGCTCGCAGGTGAGTATTAAACATGCGTTGATGGTCTTGTCCCGCAAGATCAAGAGCGCGGGGCTGGTTTTCCCTGTTCCTCACCAGCCCCGGTCGGCTTTCCCATCGACGCGCTATCAACAAGCGCAAAGGACACGGAAACGAGGAACAATGAATAAGCAAGACAACCTGTCCGCTTTGGCGCATATGGACTCGCAACCGGGGGTGCGCTAATGGCGATAACCGAGAAACAGCGAAAGTCGATGGATAAACACATCGACCGGGTACTGGCACGCCGGGGTGACGGAGACAAGGAACTCAGTCTCTACATCCGCGTAGCAGAGTCACGCATCTACCACGGCAAACCCATGCACAAGGCATTGTTGAAGGAAGTCATCTTCTTGCGCATGCTTGATCTGCATGAAGGCGACACCCGCATTCCCAAGGGCACGCCGTGGAGTAAGAACCACCTACAGTATGAGGGTTGGACATACGCGAGTCAGGAGTATCTGGCAAACCGCGTCGGGAGTAAAGACTCGTCCTACGTCGGTGAGGTGCTGCGCCAGATGAGAGATGACGGGTATATCAAGATTCGCTTCTACCGGATTCCGGGGCGCGGCTCACAGAAGCGAAATCAATACTTCGCCGACGAAGCGTTCATCAACAAGCGGATCATTGAGTTGGGTTTGATAGAAGAAAGTGACGACAATTCTGACGATGAAGAAGTCCCGCAGTGGTTAAACCCTCCCGCCGCAGTGGTTAAACAGTCCCGCCCGCAAGGGTTAAGCCACTCCCGCCGTGGTGGTTTATCCGATTTTCCGCAAGGGTTAAACCCTAAGAAGGAAGCTCTTGAGTACGCCTCTGAGGGAGATGTTAGAGGAAGATCATCTAGTACGCCCCCTAGCGGGGTAGCAGACAAACCTTCGCTTCGCTCAGAAGAACAAAAACCAAAAGCAACACCAACATCAACCCCTCAGAAGGTTGAGAGGTTAGTAGTTGATGGTTTGAAGCCAGAAACCAAACCAGCCCCAAAACCATCGAGTAGGCTGGCAGCCTACTTGGACGACGAGCCGGAAGAGACCACTGGCGGAGAACCAACCCCGGTCACCTCTTCCGCGTCGCGCCGCGTGCGGCAACTGCCTGCAAAATCCGCACCATCACCGCCGCCCGGTCGGGCTGGGGATGCTATGAAGCCTGCGGAGCCGAGAACGGTTCCGTGCCTGTTCTGCACCAAGAACTCGCGCCGCAGCCCCGACAGTGACTATTGCACGCAGTGCTGGGATGAGTGGAAGCGCACCGGGGTCAAGCCCAAGGCGGTAATCCACGGCGATGGCACGCCTACACAGCCCGCGCCCTTCGTCCCGACTCCGACCAAGCAGGGATGGGGCAAGGCTCCCGCCGCCGAATCGGGCCGCAGAGTTTGAAGAGACGAGCCGCTGACGCCATGAAGAAAGTGCTGGAGCCGAAAGTATCGTTCGGCGACTTGGATGCGCGTCCAGTATTCACATGTTCTTGGCGGTGCCACTCAAGCACAATTCGCGAACTTTCGTGTTCATCTGATAGAGAACGATTTTCGAGGCTCCGGCACGCCCGATCAACTTGCTGGATCAGCAAAATTGCCGAAATCGTTGGAGAAATTAGAGCAAGGCTCCGCAGGAGGAGTTCGAGATATGCGAGCAAGACCAGAGGTTCACGACATTTTGATCAGCCACAAGCTACGGCGATGGTCGATGATCGCCCAACATCCGTTTATAGACCCGACATGCCCACCTTCGCGGGCGCGTAGGAACTTTCTCCGGTTGCTGGCTCGTTACCCCGACTCGGCTCGACGCTTGAATCTGACTGTCGCCTCAGCGTACCCACGGATTTAGCAGCGTTCAGAATCGAGAAACGTATGGCACAGCAAGACACAGACGGGATTATGAGCATCAGCGGACGCTGGTGGGTCTTTCCCGGCGCACAGATCGACGGAGATTCGTGGGAAGGGGAGTGGCGCTGTGATGGCACAGTGTACCTGCACGATGGCGTCGGGAATGTCGTTAAGGGCCGGGAACTCAGTGATGCTGAGATCGAGCAGATGTTCCGCGAAACGCTGCTAAGTGACGTGCTGGAGCTTGCTGCTGCGAAGCTGCGCTCCGGGGAAGGCTGGGACGAAGGCACAATCATAGATGTGCTTAATGAAATCGAGCACGTAACGGGTGAACGACGCCAGCCTGATCGCTTGCCGGAAGGCATGGAGTAGATACAATGCTTTCGTGCGAAACCCTTGGTCGGAACTTCCTGCTCAAAGTCCCTACGTTCTCGACATCGACCGCACCAGCATAGACAAGTACAACGCGATCCACCACAACGACGAGAAGGTCGTCGTTGAGTCCATACCCGAACCATTCATCGGAAACCCCCAATCTGCGAAGGTCGTGCTGCTGAGCCTAAATCCCGGTCACTCGGACGACGATGCGAAAGCCCACTCCGATGCTGCCTTCAGGGAAGCGATGATGCACAACTTGCGACACGAGGCGCAGGAGTGCCCTTTCTACGCGCTGAATCCCAAGTTTTCATGGACAGCATGCGGGGCATGGTGGAAGGCACATGCCAGCAAGCTGCATAAGGCAGGACTCTCTTGGGAAGTAATCTCCAACGGGCTGCTCGTGATCGAGTGGTTCCCCTACCATTCAAAGACGTCGGGTCTGCCCATCAAGCCCGTGTGCCCTTCGCAGGAGTATTCCTTCCAGCTTGCGAGGGAGATGCTGGAGAGCAAGATCGTTATCGGTATGCGCTCAAAGAACTTCTGGCTGAACGCCGCCCTAACAGTACAGAATGTCCCGTTCTTGAAGAATCCGCAGAACCCGCACATCAGCCCCGCCAACGCTGGCGCAGAGTTGTTCGACCGAATCGTCGAGGCTCTTCGATAGAATTATCTTGCACGATATGAAGAAGTCGAAAGCAAACCCGCACTGTCCAGTCCCCGGTTGCAGGGCAAAAGCTCCTCATCTCAGCGACCCGGTTGTTGCGGCACTCGTACATAACTTTTCTGATCTGGCGAATGTTGCTGGATGGACGTGCGCCTCGATAGCTGAGCTTGGAAAATCAATGGCTGATGACGTAGCTGCTGGACGCCATTTCGCGTTGATTACGCGCACTCGCCAACTGGAGGAGCTATATATCCGCGCCCTCTACGCGATGTTCATCGCCGATCCCGGCGAAGTGGCGCACATTATGTCGGACGCGACACCGAATAGCTTCAGTGTGATGTACCGGAAGGTTAACCAGTCGGTCTTCGGAGGGAAGGGACTGCTGGAGGTATCACATCCCGGTCTCAGGTCTGGCACGTTTACGGCAATGGGCACTATCAACAGTGGGGCACACGCATCGTTCTCAACGATGATGATGGTAGTCGGACTGGTCAAGAATCCTCAATATCTTGCTGCGTTCAAAAACGGGCAATACTTCGATCACGTTTCAATCTACTGTAGCTATCTCGACCACGCCCGCAAACAGTTCAAGGCTGGCAAGGACAGAGTTGCCGTCTTGGCTGAACTGAAGGAATTACACCTTCCCCAGAATCTCGCGGCGTCGATGGCGAAGGTAGCGGCTGGTAGGTTAATGAAAAAGGTTGCGGGGACTCAAGACCCCGGAGGCGAGAATGCAGCGAACGATTCACCGAGTTGAGGCAAGAAATGGGCGCAGCGGTTCGACCCACGGCTACGGCTTCACGGGCTGGGAATACGAGGAGGGATGGCTGATCAGCTTTTGGCTGATTGGACGTGATCCGGTCAAAACAGTCTGGCTGGATAGGCTGACCAGCTTCTACTCGGTTCCCCGCGTCCAAGTTGGCGGACAACGAGTCATCGAGATCAACCCCGAACCTATTGAACTAACGGCAGAAGAAAAGGACGCCATCATCAGCATGGTGTGGCAATGGGAGATTGTGGAACCGTTAACTGTGGCTGGGATGTGCATGGTTGAGTCTTTGGCAAAGGCGTTGGATATGTCCAACGATGACATTCTCGAAATGTTCAGACGTGCCCGGCGCGATCCAAGCATTCAAGATCACGCGGTCAAAACGCTCGAAGAGAACGGGTACAAGGTTCATGTCTTCGGCCCTGAGGGCTTTGGTTACCGTGAACGCCGACGCCTCGTGACCATGATTCGGAAGGACGATCCAAAGAAAGGACATGTGGTTCTGATCTACGAGAATGATGAAAAGGTCTTTGATTCAGACGGCGTTTTCAAAAAGGCTGGAGACCTTCTGTTTTCGGATACGCTGGGCTACAACAAAGGCTCAGTGTTAATCGTGGACGAGAGATAGGCACGGGAGGTTGCCAGCACCACAACTAAGACACAGACGCAGCGAACGCCTTGTCTACTAGATCGGATTGCACGACCTGAACCTGATCCTCAGATGACCGCGCTCGCTTCGGATACGGCAGCACTTCCCACCTCAAAGCCCGGCGCAGAATCCGCTTTTCCCTTCGAGTCCCGTATATTCCCACGTAGCGGTGCTTGCGCCCGCCATCTTTGAAGAACTCATGACCCTCTTCCATCATCATTTGCTTCTGCTCGAATCGACTCCGCTTGTACTTCAGCGTGCCGCCAGTCCGGTCACGTGTGTACGCGCTCACGAGGCGGGCATTCTTGATCTCGCCGGACGGCGTGCGGAATTTCTCGGTCGGGTTGGTCATCCCGCAGTAGAGCCAGTTGCTCGCCTGATAGATGGTGCCGATTTCTCCCGCAGCCGGGTCAGAATACCCCACGAAAGTCGCATAGCCGTACTTTTCGTGCATCAGATTGCAGGCTCGGTTGATGAGGTAGGAAGCCGCATGCGGGTGGGCCCAGTGGACGCAGGCTCCGCGACAGAGAGTCACCACCCGGTGCGCGTGCTCCCTCCCGCAGACCGATGCTGTGACGTTCGTTCCTGCCGTGCTTCCGAAGCACGCCACGCCAGCCAAGTGCTCGCCGAAGAAAATCCCGACCGAAAATTCCGTTGTGCCCATTGAAGCCAAATACTCGTTCGCGAGCACGACCTGCTTTGCCTCCTGATAGCTGATTTCCCGCACGACGGCGTGCGTGAAGTCGGAAGCCAGCGCTTTCTTCTCTTCGAGCAGCGGATCATGCTGCTCTGCCATGATTTCCCGAACGATTCTCTGATGGCACTTGCCGTTGGAGGGAAACTCCTGAAAATCAGAGGATAGCTGCCCCTCGAATACTGTCGCATCCATCGACGCGTTCTTTAGCGCGGAGATGAGGCTCTTCCTAATTGTCGGATTCAGCCGATTCCGAAGCCGGACGACTTCTTGCAGCTTCTCTTTCCGGGCAGCAGATGTGAGGTCACGCGCTATCTCTGCGGCAATCACGTTGATGTCCGGCTCGATGACAACTTCCGATGGCGTCAAGGTTTCTCTGATGGCTCGCAGTAGACCAGCCGTTGTCAGTTCACCGTCCTTCTCTTTCGCTTGAGCAACAGCCTTGTCGAATGTGGCGTCGTCAATCATCCTCGCCAGTCTTTGCCACTTGGAAGACTGGTCGCGAGTGATACCGAGTTTGGGAAGTGTAGTTGGCGACGACACTTTCTTCGGGCGTCCGCGCTCTTTTGCCTGCCGCTGCCCGGTCGTCTGCATGTCGAAAAGCAACTCGCCTGCCCGGCGCTCGGCACGAATTCTGATCTCCGCTGCTTGGTTCTGTAACTCAAAATCACCTGCCTGTTTCGCGTAAACACGAACGGCTTCCGCCTTGTCACGGATCGCTTTTACCTCATCGACCCGGTGGGCGGCAGCGAGGGCGCGTCGGGCAGCGTCGTAACGAATGAGGGCAACGGTCATTCTGGAATTGTCCAGTATTGCGGGTCCGCCTGCTAGTGGCGTCCGAGGTAAGCCGTCGAATCTGCCATAATCTCCCTTGCGGTCGCCACCGACTTTCGAGGGCAGAGCGGAGAGGGGCGGAGGATTGAGAGGAAGTACAATTCCGAGCCGGAGGGAAAGATGAGCAGCAAAGGCAGAGTCGAGAGCATGCGCGTGAAGGATGTGAACGTTTTCGAATTGACACCCGGACTGGCGGATGCGCTCTCAGCATCTCTGGACGCCTCGTATCTGGAATACTTTACTGCCGCTTGTTCAGGAATGAGCACGAAGGAAGCTGAGAGGCGGATTGCAGCCATACCGGAGGAGAAGCGTTATCTCACAAGAGTACTTGACTCGTTGGACGGCGCATTTGCGGACTTCGATACCGAGACAGCGATGCTGGACTTGCCCCATATGCAGAACCGCAAACCTGAAGCCATCAAACGTTATCTTGAATTCCGCCTTCGGCAATTCAAAATGCTGCTTGATGCGGTTGAAGATTACGTTGGAGAGAAGTATCCGGCGACGGGAGGACATTCCTAAATGTGTGGACGATACCGCCTGTCTCGAAGAAAACAGATCATCGAGGAACAGTTCGACACCACCGATTGGCAAGACGACTGGAATCCACGCTATAACATCGCTCCAACTCAGCCCGTCCCGGTAATCCGCCAGCATCCGAAGGAACCAGTCCGGCAACTTTCGCAGATGAAATGGGGTCTTATTCCATCATGGGCGAAGGACTCCTCCGGCGCTGCGAGGATGATCAACGCACGGTCGGAGACAGCAGCAATGAAGCCCGCGTTTCGCGATGCGATGAAACTGCGCAGATGCCTCGTTCCGGCAGATGGCTTCTACGAATGGCAAAGACGTGGTTCGGCGAAGCAGCCCTTCTGCTTTGAGGTCGATGACGGTGGGCTGTTCGCCTTTGCGGGACTGTGGGACGGTTGGAAGAATGGAGAAGGGCAATGGGTGAAGTCATGCTCGATACTGACGACCTCCCCAAACGCAGTGACCTCAGCGATCCACGACCGCATGCCAGTTATCCTCAATCCAGATAGCTACGACCTGTGGCTCGATCCGGGCATGACAAAGGTCGAAGCCGTGTCCGACTTGTTGAGCCCTGCGACGCTCGCCTGATGCGCTGCTATTCGGTGAGTAGCCGTGTCAACCATGTGTCGAACGATGATGAGGAGTGCTCGCTGCCCGTGGAACCTGCCGACACCCAGAAGCCACTCTTTTCCTAGTCGAAGTGCCTCCACCTACGCCAGTTTGCCGACTGGTCGGCATGCCTGCCGAAATGTCGGCGTAATCCGAGGGTTCTCGCACGTGTCTTCGTTGTTTTCCGGTGTGTTGCGCGGGTTCGTCTTCGGACTGGCAAGTGCTGCGCAAAGTCTCCATGCCGACAGACTTCATGCCGACCGATACCACGTTGGTCATCCGCTGCCCCTACTGCCTCATGGGAATCGAATTCAGACCGATGATTTCTTACAAGGACGGTCGATTCGTCTGCCGGGACTGCGCCCACACGGTACGTCCCGGCGTGCCCGAATACAGGTGTACCTGCCGCCACTGCCTAAACCTAATGCGGGAACCCAGCCAAAGTTTCGACCTTCTGCGCGATAAAGAGAGACTCAAGGCGAATGTGAAATGATCTTTGCATCACGAATAAGCACTAAAGACGCTCGTCCGGCTCGTCATCGCGGCGCAGACATCGCCATCGCGGGGCCAGCAGATCGACTCGAATTTCAAGTCCATTCGGAAATCTTCCTTTGAGAGCGCATCAGCCAACCCTCGGTTGACCTCTAATGGCAGCCAGTTAAGCCGACAATCACTGTAGTAAATGGCAGGTGCGACAACCCGAAGATGCACTCGGTTCAGAGCGAAGAGGTTCGTTTCTGGCGAGACTGTCAGGTCATTCAAGTGCTGCCGTGTGAAGACATAGAGCAGGGCATACTTGAGAATCTCAAAGGCGGCGAACAGGGGAGTATCACAGTCGTACTTTAGTTCTATGAACTCGCATGCTTTATCCGGTAACCGATGAATCAGGTCGATGTTGCAATGCTTCCCGGCAATGCTGTTCGTAAGACCCGAAGCAGTGGGAACCTGATTGACCCACTCTTGACCGCATTTCGCAACAATGGCTTTTTCAAGTTGTTTCTCTCGGCTTTGATTCGCATCACGGATGTAACGCTGTTTCTCCCAACGCCAGTTCTCTTTAGAGCCGCGTCTTCTGCCGTTCTTCTCCCAGTTCGTTTTCAAAATGCTCGCTATACGTTTAAGCAGCTTGGAAATCTCGAAGTTCTCCGGCTTATCGTTCAGCCTTTTTAGGCACGCTCTGTGCCTGTGGTGTGGAGAAGTCCCGACGCTGAGAGCGTCTAGGTGTTGGTCGATAAGAATGTCAACTCCCTCAAAAATGGTGGGCATGTGTTTGAGTGAAAGTCATCCGCAGACCAAAAGTGCGTGCTGCAATCGTCAACAATCGGCTGCTCGCACCGCTGTGGCTGCGGTTACAATCTTCCGTTGGTATTTATGCCTTGTTCAAAAGACCGCTCGCGTGTTGCCCAAGACGGAAGAGCCTACGCTGGCAGTCAAAGACAAATCCAGACCTATGTCAACCTCCAAACCGACACTCTATCAGCGTCCATCACAAAGGCTCTTTCACTGACCGAGAATTCACGAATTGTCTGGGTCTCTCCACTCGCTTCCGACAGCTACAACGAGTACCGTGATTCCGAATTTCTGCACGTGCTTGGTTTCACACGACTGACGCCGATGCTCGTCAAGTTTTGGCCCCGTGGAGGGCCATGCTGGGATGCTCTTGCCCAAATAGAGAGAGAAGGAAGAACTGTAGGTTGCATCTTGGTGGAGGCAAAAAGCCACATCCTAGAGATTTGCGGCTCCGGCTGTGGCGCAAAGGGTGCATCCATGCAGCGCATCTTGGAGGCACTAACCGAAACCAAAATATCGCTGGGCGTCCCGCAAGAAGCACAGTGGGCTGGAACGCTGTACCAATCTGCAAACAGGTACGCTCATCTGCATTTTCTCCGCGCAATTGGGGGAATCGAAGCTTATTTGGTCAACGTTTATTTCGTGAATGATCCCCACAGTCCCACAACGGTCGAGGAGTGGAAACCAGCGATCCACGACGTTCAGCGCCAACTTGGGTTGGCTACCCGCCCGCCGTACTGCGCAGAGGTCTTCCTAGAGGCAGTGCAAAAAGAGTCTTCTGCAAAGTAGCATCGCGGAGATGAATGCTTAAGCCGCTGCTGCTTTCACCTTTATGGAGTTAGCGATTGCAGCCCACGCCTTGCCTTGCCCCCCGGCGATTTTCTCGCAACTTTCATCGCCGAACCAGATGGCTGTTATGCCGAGGTCATTCAATAAATCAATGTAATCGGGCGCAGGGCTAGGAATGGTCAAAACGACACTGTCTGTGGCGGGCTGCCGCGTGCGGTGTCGTGCATAGTCGAATAGCTGTCCGATAGCGATCCGAATAGACCCCTTGTCGGCATCCGGCTTCGCTTCAATCAAGAGGTCACGGCTACCGTCGTAATCCTTGATGATCGCGTCACAGCGTCCGGCAGGGCTGGTCTCCGTTGTGGGATTAAATGAAGCAAAAATGCGATTCAAAGCAGTCGTCATCCGGTTGTGCCGCTTCCTGTACGTGGCGGTTTTGCTGGCGAGAACAGCACTGCGCTCCTCCTCATCGTAGTTTTGTAGGGGAGACTCGTGAATCTGTTGTGGCGTTGTCTTCTTGCTCAAGCGTTTCAGCAGCGGCACGCGATTAATGACGTCTTCACTCATTACATCCAGCATGAAGGCATCCTTCTGCGCGATTATCGCAATAAGACCTTTCGCTCGATCTGCGAGGTTGCTGTGGTCTAGGTGCAACTTGCGAAGCAAAGAGTTTACTGCTTCACGACCGTTGAGGATGGGAAATCGACTTTTTGGATCGAGGCATGCAATTAGGGGCGTCAGCAGAACTCCAGCCGAAACTTTGGCTTTGTGATTGGGCGAGTCCACGGGCGGCAAACTGTCGATGCGAGCCGCCAGATTGATTCGCGCTTGGTCGTTTGCCCGAAATTTCGAAGCGGCACTGATGATACTCCTCAGGTCGTCACGGTTTTGTTGACACCAACTACGCGAGGAGTTCCTCCATGTACGTCGAAAATTGACCATCCCGGTATCTCGTTTCGCAAGTTGTGCGACCGCAGATGGGAGGTTCATCGAATCAATCGCCGCCGACAAATTAGAGTTAGCGGTAGCCTTTTTATTAAAAAGATTTTCCAGCGCCGGAATCTTGACCTGCTTCCAGTAAGTCGGGGAAACCTGTTTTTTTCCCATAGTGATCCAAGTCAGCGTGATTAGGCTCCAAATCTCGTCGTGCGACAGTTTGTTTGGCGAGCGAGCCTTTACGACTGATTGGATTAGTGCCGCTGTGTTCTTTTCTGTGTTGTACCAGTGCCGTCGGTCGGCCCTTACAGGTGGAATGAGGCTGCTCATCTTGTCCTGCTTTCTGAGCGGATTTTGATTCGAACTAAGCAGGCATTATCGCGCTCACGACTTGCATGTGCGGTGACACCGGGATTGTAGCGGGTAGATCATTGCGCATCAACACGACCGAACCGAAGGTATTGATCTCAGCGAGTGCTCCGAATGCTGTACTCCAGTTAAAATTGCCGGATCGACTGGTCGAGCGGGAACGCTCAGATTTGGTGGGTCACATGACGTCTCGATTGATTACATCCGTTACACGCTTCTTGTTCGGAAAGAAAGGATCGACCGAGTCTGCCGGCGCTCTTTACGCCGGGTATGGCATTCCGGCTACGGAAGAGCAAATTGAGTTGGAACGTCAGTCCAATGAAGAGGTGATGAAGCTGCTCGAAGCAAAGATCGTTGCGTCTGGTCTTTTTAGAGCAGAGAAAATTCCAGAGCTTATCGCAATCCTCAAGGAAGGCGTGGTTCCATTTGGGCGGGTCAATACTCCAGTAGTGTTCGAAGGTGACATGATCCTAACGGTGAAAGAAAAGAGGGCGTTGGGACTGAACACCCGGATGAAGTACTCAAGAGAATTCATCGAGTACTTTGAACCTTCACTGCTTAGGTCGATTGAACCAAAGTCTATTCTCGAATCCATGCACCTTGATGCCTTCCATCGAGTTTCGCGAAAGAAAGAGCTTCATAGGTTCAGGGAACTCGGCTTTGTTAAGGAAGTCAGGATTGTCCCGGTTGGAGATGAACGCGACTGTCGGAAGATCAAGCGGTTCAAGAAGACTTGGCGAATCGAAGAAGTACCGGAGTTGCCGCTACCGGGCTGCGATGCCGCCTACTGTCGCTGCATGTACGAAGCAACTATTTCCCGTGATCTTTAGCGTTCAGATGCGAACAATCAGAAGCAGAATCATCCGCTCTTGCTAGCCTGTCTGCGGCTCCGACCTGTCTTGATTCGTGCTTCTCGCGTCCTGCCGTCAATACCGCCCTTGTTCCACAGCGTCGAGCGGCACTTCTTGCTGGGGCAATTTGGCGGGTTCTCCGTTTCGGGTATCCACCGATGCCCGCAAACGTCGCATTCAGCGACCCGCATCGTTTTCCATGCCATGTCGCCATTATATCGTACTCTGCCCTAAGGACATAAAACTCTTGACATCTAGGGCAACTACGTCGATACTATGTCCTATGGACAGAATGAAATCGGGTCATCCAAAAGCTGCCATTTACGTCCGTGTCAGCACCGCAGACCAACATGTCGAAAGCCAACTCTACGACTTGAGGACTCTTGCTGCGCAGCGAAACTTCTCGGTCGTAAAGGAATATGAGGATCGGGGCGTGTCCGGCAGCAAGGCACGACGTCCGGGGCTTGATGCCCTTATGGCGGATGCGCGTCGAAAACGCTTTGATGTCATTCTCGTCGCCGCCTTTGACCGATTGGCACGAAGCACGAAGCACTTCTTGGAAGTGATTGACGAACTCAATGCTCTGGGAATCGAGTTCATTTCCGCGAGAGAAGGGATTGATAGCTCCTCTCCGATGGGGCGATTCTTCACCATCATAGTCGGGTGTATGGCGGAGGCGGAGAAGTGCATGTTGGTGGAACGCATTCGATCCGGTATGAGGCGGGCCAAATTGGAAGGAAAGCGGCTGGGGCGGGCACCCTTGCAAGTCAATCGGGCGTTATTGCTCCGAGATCGCGAGCGCGGACTCAGCCTGAATCAACTGGCGAAGGCTCACGGAATCTCCAAAGCGAGCGTCTGCCGTGTTTTGAAGGAAGAACGCGAGGCTGTCTCCAGAGGCTTTGCTGCTGGCGTTCCCTCCTGTGCTCAAAATGAGGGGGTTACTGCCCAGATTTCGGCACTGTAGAGCCTGTCCGCAAGACAATAGTTTCTGAGGCTATCGGCGATGAGCACTAAGGATGGCAGTCGCGGTAACGGCACCGACCAGATCGGCAAGGTGTTCCTCGTCCGCCGTCACGGCTTGCGGGAATGTTTGGTGTGCGGCGAGCTATTCACCCGACACACTGCTCCTGCGCACGCCGAGGTGAATTGCTACCCGGCTGTGGAGTT
>Ga0074044_10003055_pt1 | contig 14400 bp, 12 predicted proteins | sample BogForMeECP23OM1_FD_94443 | JGI IMG/M metagenome (GOLD analysis project Ga0074044, IMG submission 94443) | Bog forest soil microbial communities from Calvert Island, British Columbia, Canada - Bog Forest MetaG ECP23OM1 | ecosystem: Environmental > Terrestrial > Soil > Wetlands ... | reverse complement strand
GCGTCTGATTTGGGGGCGGATGAGGAGTCGAAGATGCTAAATTAGAAGATTCATGTCTGCCCCCAACTCTCTCTTTGTTCGCGCCGCCAAGGCTCAGCCCACCGAACGCACTCCAGTCTGGTTGATGCGCCAGGCCGGACGCTACATGGCCGAGTATCGCGCCGTCCGCAAGCAATACTCACTAATCGAGATCTGCAAAAAGCCGGAGGTCGCGGCCCAGGTCACCATCGAAGCTGCCGAGATTCTAAAAGTCGATGCGGCCATCATCTTCGCCGATCTTCTTCTCCCCCTCGAAGTCATGGGATTGCCCTTTCACTTCGCCGCCGGTGAGGGGCCCGGCGGTAGCGGACCAAAGATCGAAAAGCCGGTGCGCACAGCCGAAGACGTTGCCCAATTGCGCACCGATCGTGCCGCCGACCTCGGCTACGTTTCTGAGGCCGTGAAGTTGGTGTCCAAGCACTTCGGAGATAAGCTGCCCGTCATCGGTTTCTGCGGCGCGCCCTTTACGCTCGCGAGCTACATGATCGAAGGCGGAGGCTCGCGCAACTATCTTTTCACTAAGAAGATGATGTACTCCGCGCCCGCCGCGTGGAATGAGCTGATGAAGAAGTTGGTCGCGGTGACCGCCCAGTACTCCGCCGAGCAGGTGCGCGCCGGCGCCGATACCATACAGATCTTTGACAGCTGGGTCGGATGCCTGAGCGTAGAAGATTATCGGCGTTATGTTCTGCCGCATGTGACCGACCTGGTAAAACGCCTGCAAAAGACCGGCGTGCCTATCATTTATTTTGGCACCGACAGTTCCACTCTTCTGCCCTCGATGCAAGAGACCGGCGCCGAAGTCGTAGGCCTCGACTGGCGCATCCCGCTCGATACCGGATGGCAAAGCCTCGGTTTCAAGGGCGCCGTGCAAGGCAACCTCGATCCCGTGCTGCTCTTCGCCGATTGGAAAGAACTAAAGTCGCGGGCCGAGGGCATTCTGCGTCAAGCCGCCGGACGCCCCGGCCACATCTTCAACCTGGGCCACGGAATTCTTCCCGAAACTCCCGTGGAAAATGTGAAAGCGCTCTGCGATTTCATCCGCGAGCACTCGGCCGAGTTCAAGACGAAGCGCCTTGAAAGGGCGCGGCTTTAGCCGCGCCGCTGTGCGCCCATGATTTTTGGGCTTTAGCCCCGAGGGAAATAGTGGGTCATCCGTATCTCAGTAAGGTTCCACTGGTTGGGTTCGGAGTCGCGCTGTCTTTTGTATTAGCAATACTCGCCTTTTCGAGTGTGAGCACTCCGGGCGATTATGTGGTCTATGAATTGTTTCCCCCAGGTGGTAGTGGTGGCGGGTACGACCTGCGTCTGGTTCTTTTGGTACACATTGGCGTGGATTCTCTTTTATTCTTTTCAGTGCTGTCAGGGCTGTATTTGCTATTTGCCAAGCTGTCTAACAGGAGCAAGTAAGAATCCGAGCTAATAAACGCCGGTCTCATGGCTGATTCTGATGGAGTGTAAGACCGCGTTAAAGAAAGACGGAGTGAAGAAAATGATACCCTGCCCGCTGGCTCTCGCTGGCCAGTGCTATTGCGCCAATCGAGTGAGTTCGTTTGCCGCTGCGGAGCCCGTGAGAACCGCCGTCCTCCTCCTAGCCCATGGCAGCCCAGAGAACCCCGATCAGATTTCCGAATTTCTAAACTACGTCACCGGCGGACGTCCGCTCCCGCCCGCGGTGGTCGAAGAGATTCGCCACCGCTATTCGCTGATCGGTTTTTCGCCGCTCCCCTGCTGGACTCTGCTGCAAGCCGATCAGCTTTCTCAAAGTGTGCAGATGCCGGTCTTCGTCGGCATGCGCAACTGGAAGCCCTTCATCGCCGATGCGGTGAAAGCCATCACCACCGGGCAATACGCCCGCGTCATCGCCATCTGTCTCGCGCCCCAGAATTCGCGTACCAGCGTCGGCCTCTACCGCAGCGCGGTTGTGGGCGACGGAAATTTTCCCTTCAAGATGGACTTCGTCGAGGAGTGGCACGATCACCCGCTGCTCGCCAAAGCCTTCGCGGAAAAACTCCGCGCGGGTTGGGGTAAAGCCAGCGCCGAAAATGGAGCCGAACTGCCCGTGATCTTTACCGCGCACAGCGTCCCCGAACGCACGATCACTGCAGGCGATCCCTACGACAGGCAAGCCAAAGAGACCGCCGCATTGGTAGCGAAAGAAGCGGGCCTCCTGCCCGCCGACTGGACCTTCGCCTTCCAGAGCCAAGGCATGTCCGGCGGTCAGTGGATCGGCCCCACCGTTGAGGATATGATCAGAAATTTAAAGGCGAAGGGCCACCACGGTGTCTTCCTGCACCCCATCGGATTTCTGTGCGATCACGTGGAGGTGCTTTACGATATCGATATCTTCTTCAAGCAGTTCGCCGAAAAAGAAGGAATGCGCCTGTGGCGAGCCGAGTCATTGAACGGTTCAAAGACATTAACGGCAGCCCTGGCGGAAGTAGTAAGCAGCCGAGTAAAAGCGTTCGGCATTTAGCCAAGAGCCAAGAGCCAACAGCCAAGAGCTGACTCCATGAAACGTATCGCCATCATCGGCGGCGGAATCTCCGGCCTCTCGGCCGCGTACACGATCGAACAAAAACGTCAGTCCGGCACGCCCGTCGAATACGTTTTGTTCGAGTCCAGCCCGCGCCTGGGTGGCGTGCTGGTCACCGACCGCGTCGACGGCTGCCTGGTTGAAGCCGGACCCGATTCGTTTCTCACTGAGAAGACCTGGGCTGCCGATCTCTGCGGCAAGATTGGATTGGGCGACCAACTCATCGGCTCGAACGACTCCGAGCGCAAGACCTACATCGTCGTCAACGGCAAACTGGTGGTGATGCCCGATGGACTCATGTTCATGGTGCCCACCAAGATCATGCCCACCGTCTTCTCACCGCTTTTTTCTGTGCGAACAAAATTGCGCATGGCTGCTGAATGGTTTCATCCGCCGCGCAAGGGCTCCGAGGACGAAACTGTGGCCCAGATGGTCGAACGCCACTACGGTTCCGAGATGGTTGACCTGCTTGCCGATCCGCTCCTCTCCGGAGTGTACGGTGGCGAAGCTTCGGAGTTGAGCGTGCGCGCCGTGCTGCCTCGCTTTGCTGATATGGAATCGAAACACGGCAGTCTGGGTCGCGCCATGCTCGGACTTCGTAAGGAAGCCCGCAGAAAGATGGGCGCAACCACGAAGGTGCCGGCGCGGCCGCTGTTCAGTTCGCTCAAGGACGGCATGCAGCAGATGGTCACTGCTCTGGCCGCCCGTCTGGATGGGAGAGCGCTCAAGACTTCTGCGCCCGTGCAGTCGGTCATCCGGCAGGATAATGGCTGGACGGTCTGTGCCGGATACAAGACCGATCACTTCGACGCCGTGATCATCGCGACCCCGGCTCATGCCGCTTCCGACGTGCTGCAAAGTGCGGATGAGAATCTGTCCCGCGATCTGGGTGAAATTAAATACAGTTCTTCGGTGACTGTCACGCTCGGCTACGACGAGAAAGTGCGACGCTCGATTCCGCCCGGCTTCGGATTCCTGGTCCCGCGCAGTGCAGGCCACCGCATGCTCGCGGCCACCTTCGTCCACAACAAATTTCCCCATCGTGCACCGGAGAATCGTGCCCTCGTCCGCTGCTTCCTGGGCGGCGCGCGCGACGAGCAGATCCTCGAATCCAGCGAAAAAGAAATTCTCGGAATCGTTCGCGCGGAATTGCGCCAGATCGTTGGCATTGCTTTTGATGCCGAACCGCTGTTTGCCAGCGTCTACAAATGGAAGTCCGCCATGGCCCAGTATTCCGTCGGCCATCTCGAACGCTTGCAGCGCATCGAATCGCTCAGCCGGAAACTTCCTGGCCTGGCACTCGCGGGCAACGGCTATTACGGCATCGGAGTGCCAGACTGCGTTCGCTCCGGCGCCGAAGCGGCCGGCAAAATCCTCACCGAGATGGCGATGTGGTCGGCCGCCGAGCCCTCCGGCAAGCCATCCTCGTCGCTCTAACCGGCCCGGTTACCCAAAATTACCGCCGTAATGTCTCGTTCGGATTCCCCGTTGCGCAAAACAAAGCGGTTGGGGCAGGGTTAATACAATTACCATGAATACAATTACGCTATGAAAGTTGGGGAGTCGTCATGAAATCTCTGTTGACTGTGCTTTGCCTCGCGGGCGCGCTCTGCTTCGCGCAACAAAATTCGCCGCAGGACATGAAGGGCATGAACATGCCGGGACACGACATGTCGAAAATGTCAGCCCCGGACTCCGCAGAAGACACGGATGCGAGCATGCATGCCATGAATTCCATGGAAGGTCATCACATGGATATGGGGCCGCACATGCACATGACCGCTCTCCGCACGGCGCAACCAGGCGATGCCGAGAAAGCGGAGAAGATTGTTGAAGTAGCACGCGGCGTGATGGAAAAGTACAAGGACTATCATGTCGCGCTCGACGACGGTTTCGAAATCTTCCATCCGGAAGCGAAGCAGAAGCAGTACCACTTCACCAACTACCGTTACGCATTCGCAGCAAGGTTAAACTTCAATCCCGAACATCCCACCTCGCTGCTCTACGAAAAAGATGGCGACGGCTACCGGCTGATGGGCGTGATGTACACCGCTCCCAAGCGTTTCACCGAAGACGACTTGAACCAGCGCATTCCGCTCAGCATCGCGCAGTGGCATGAGCACGTGAATTTCTGCCGCGCGCCCCTGGGCCGCAGGGGGGAAATGTTAGCCCCGAATCCAAAGTTCGGCCTGAAGGGATCCATCGTCACCAAGGAAGAATGCGACGCCAACGGCGGAGAATTTCTTCCCATAGTCTTCAACTGGATGGTGCATCTCTATCCGCTGGAAAAGAACCCGGCCCAGATCTGGTCGGTCGACCGCCAACACGCTGACTGAAAACATCGGGTCATCGGCTAATCTAGACACGAACGCCTTTGACTTTCGATGGTCCGATCACCCGATGGCCCGATCACCCGATCACCCGATCTTCTTCTGATATTCTGAATTCTTCTCACTCCATTCTCATGAGCAATGCCGTACCCGCGAGTCGATGGAAGATCGTTGTTGCCTTCGGGTTGGTCTACCTCTTCTGGGGCTCGACCTATCTTGGCATCGGCATCGCCGTCGAGCAGATTTCTCCGGCCGTCATGTGTGCCGCGCGCTTTTTGATCGCGGGCACGGTCATGCTCGCTTACTGTGCCCTCACCGGACGCCGCATTCTTTTTTCGGCGCGCCAGCTTGGCCATCTGGCGGCCGTCGGCATCCTGCTTCTGATGGGCGGCAATCTCACCCTGTCTTACGCGGAGCGCGTCGTTCCCACCGGCCTGTCAGCGCTGCTGATCGCGGTTACGCCCCTCTGGTTTCTGGTGCTCGACAGCATGTTGCTCGGCGACCATCACATCTCGCGCCGCGGCAAAATCGGCCTCGTGATCGGAATCGCCGGAGTGGTCGTGCTGATCTGGCCCGATCTTCGTCATCCGAACGCCCTGGGCCATCGCGAACTCTGGTGGTCGCTGGCCCTGCAACTCGGATCGTTCAGCTGGGCATTCGGTTCCGTCCTCTCGAAAAAATGGCAAACCGCCGCCACCGATCCGTTCGGAGCAATCGCGTGGCAGATGACCTTCGCGGGAATCGCGAATCTGATTTTCGCGCTCCTCGTCGAAAAGCCTGCCCATCTTGACGTCACCTGGACCTTCCGCGGAGTGGCCGCGATTCTGTATCTCGTGGTGTTCGGTTCCTGGGTCGGTTATACCGCCTACATCTGGCTGCTGCAGCACGTTCCGACCTCGAAGGTTTCCACCTACGCCTACGTCAATCCCGTGGTCGCGGTGTTTCTCGGATGGCTGGTTCTGCACGAGCGCATCGACCGCTACATCGTCATGGGAAGCGCGATCATCGTGGCGTCAGTGGTGCTGGTGACCAGCGCGAAGGTCTCGACTCGGCTTGCGGCAGAAGACCTTCCCGCAGTCGAAGCCGCGGGAGACTGAACACCGGGGAGCGGAGCGCGGGGAGAAGTGCCTTCCCCGGTGAACCTCTGTGCTCCCGGTGGTAAAGCTTTTAGGACGGTGGATTTCTGGCGCACGGGTTCATCGACAGTTCTCGGCATGGCAATCGTAGGACTGCGCTATTCTTCCGGCTCTTCCGCGTCGTTGACGACGTCGACCACCCGGCTTCGGATGGAGAACACCAGCCTCTGTTCGTCGCCGTGCTGAAAACTCACTCGCATCGGTGTACGTTCCCAGACCGGCGCCGGGCACTCCGAGTCGGGATCGTCGCCCGCAGCCGGTTCGCCCGCTTCTTTCTTCAGAATCGGCTTGCGGCGTCCGACCTGAGCGACAATGGCGAAGAGTTTCTTGCCATCTTCTGAGACGCCGCAGTAAGCGATGTAGTCGCGATACCAGCTGGCGGTCGAATAGAAAGAATCGAATTCGGGCAGGTTGATCTGGGAGACCCGTCCGGTCAGGCGGTCGACGAGCAGCCAGCCGCCACGTTGCCATTGCCAGCGCGGGGAGTTCGCACCCGCGTTGCCGTTTTCCGCGGGCAGCGCATCATTCACCCGAAAGGCCCGCCGGACCACAAACAGGCGGTCGGTTAACTCATGCGGAGTTCCGGTGGTGTATTCCTTGAGTCGGGTATCCACAAACAACGGACGCACCTTCAGGTCGAGCAGCTTCTGTCCGGTGGCGTTCGGCCACTTGGCGGAAATCCATTTTCCAAAGGTGATGACATGCGGCTTCGCGACTGCGGCGCATTCGCTCGCCGCCACGCAAAGCATGAGTAAAATAGGCAAGAATTTCCGGAGCATGATGGAAGAGTGGCACGAGCGCGGAATTCGCCGCAAGGACGGTTGAACACGGAAAATGTTCGGTTTTCTCGGAGCGTTGGACAGCAGTTGGACGGTCGGCTCCTGCCCTGAGCCTGTCGAAGGTGCGGCCGAGTCTGTGTCGCAACCCAAGCAAAGCGACGAGGTGGAACACGCTAAATCTCCAGCCGCGAAGAGGAGGTGGAACGCGCTAAGACTCCAGCCGCGAATGCGGCGGCACAGGAAAGCCCGGCACGTGAGTGCCGGGAAGGCAAAGTGGAACAAGCCGGAGTCCCGATAGGGACGGAACGAAGTTGTCACCCGGGCCGTTTCTACGCGGCCCGTGTGGTGGCGCAGTTTCCGGCGGTGTGGGAAACTGGATCATGGCCAGGCGCAGTCTGCGAATATTGAAGCGAGTCAGCGGCATCGCGTCGCGTGGTATTTGCGAACTGTGCAATGCACAATTCTCGGCAGACCCTCGCCAACTGGGGCAGGCGGGAGTTCAGCAGCAGTTCAACGCGCACAAATGCGACGGCACGCAGAACGCAGGGCCGGTCGCAAGCGAAACCATCAAAGCTGCAGGCAAGTAACTGATTGGCGCATTCTTTCTCGCTAGCGAGCTTGCAATGTCGCAGCGAAGTCGAGCAACATGAAGCGTGAAGCGATGAGTCTACCGCCGCGACAGCTCCGGACAACCCTTTCTCCGCAATCGAGTTCTTACTCGGATATGGGCGATCTTCTGGCTGGCCGCCGCAAGCAGTCGATTCTGGTCGTTGACGACAATGTGGTGAACGCGGCGCTGCTCAAGGAACTGCTCGGCAGCCGCGGCTATCCAACCGTCGCCGTACACAACGCAGCCGCGGCCGAGGTAGAGATTCAGCGCGAGGCTCCCGATCTTATTTTGCTCGACGTGGTCATGCCCGGCAAGACCGGCTACGAACTGTGCCGCGAGCTTAAAGACGATTCCAAGACGCGGCTGATACCGATCATCATGATTACCGGCCTGAGCGCGCAAGAAGACCGCCTGAAGGGAATTGAAGCCGGCGCCGACGATTTTCTGACCAAGCCGATCTATCCCGAGGAACTTTTCGCGCGCGTGCATTCATTGCTGAAGTTGAAAGAATTCACCGACGAGTTGGAGACCGCCGATTCCGTGTTGTGCACGCTGGGGCTGAGCGTGGAGGCGCGCGATCCTTACACCGAGGGCCACTGCGAGCGCCTGGCGCGCAATGCCATGGATCTGGGCCGCTTTCTCGGACTGGAGGCGGAAAGCATTGTGGCCCTGCAGCGTGGCGGCTACCTGCACGACCTGGGAAAGATCGCCGTGCCTGATGAAATCCTGAAGAAAGGCAGCGATCTGACGCCCGCGGAGTGGGTGATCATGAAGCAGCATCCGATAACCGGCGAGACCATTTGCCGTCCGTTGAAGTCGTTGCGGCTGGTGCTTCCCATCATCCGCCATCATCATGAGCACTCGGACGGCAGCGGCTATCCGGATGGCTTGCGGGCGGGCGAGATACCGCTTCTGCCCCGCATTCTGCAGGTAGTAGACATCTATGATGCGTTACGCACGGCGCGTCCGTATAAGCTGGCGCTCGGCCACGACCAGGCCGCCGTCACCATGCGCGCCGAGGCCCAAAGTGGACTCTGGGACGAAGAGTTGGTCGCCGAGTTCTTCACCATGCTCGACAAACGCCGCCAGGTGGCATGAATCATTGAGTCATTGATTGATTGAATCATTAAGCCATTGACTCTCTCGCTGCCTTGATCGTTCAATGTCTCAATGATTCAATGACTCAATGGCTCTGACCTATTCCATCGTCATTCCCGCCTATAACGAAAGCAGCCGCATCCGGCCCACCCTCGATGCGCTCCTCCGCCATATGCAGGAACAGAACTGGGACGCGGAAATTCTGGTGGTGAACGACGGCTCGCGCGACGATACCGCGCAAATCGTGCGCGAATACGGCAAAGTGCATCCGCAGATTCTGCTGCTGGAGAATCCCGGGAACCGCGGCAAAGGGTACAGTGTTCGCAACGGGATGCTGCATGCGCGCGGCGATATTTCACTGTTCACCGATGCCGACCTCTCTTCCCCGTTGACCGAGGCGCAGAAACTATTCGACGCCATTGGCCAAGGCGCCGATATCGCGATCGGGTCCCGCTGGCTGCGCGTGGAACTGCAAACCGAGCGCCAGCCTTTGTATCGGCAGGTGTTTGGACGAATCTTCAATCTCGTGCTGCGCGTGGTTCTGGGCTTGCGCTTCGCGGACACGCAATGCGGATTCAAAGCCTTTCGCCGAGACGCCGCGCAACGCATCTTTCCATTGCAGAAAATTGAGCGCTGGGGATTCGATCCCGAAATTCTGTTCTTGGCCCGCCGCGCGGGCTTGCGCGTGGAAGAGGTTCCAGTCCTGTGGGCTCACAGCGAGGGGACAAGGCTGCACCCTTTTCGCGACGGACTACGCATGTTCGTGGAAGTTTTGCGGATCCGGTGGAATGCGATAACCGGAGAGTATGCGGCCGGTGCGGTGCCCTCCCCAGGAAAATTATAAGTAGGGTTCCCCTGTGAGTAGGTTTTCCCTGTGTTTCCCCTGTGTCCCCCGTGGTAAAGCCCTGGCCTAAGACGCGGCCCGATCGTTGGCGCTAGCGGCCAGCCGTACGAATTCGGCGATCTGGGCTCCCATTTCTTCCGTGGAGACAGTGCGCTCGCCATGGCGGGCAAGATCGCGCGTGCGAAAGCCTCCCATCAAAGTTGAAGTGACGCCAGCCTCCACGCACTCCGCTTCTTTTTGCAAATGAAACGTATGGCGCAGCATCAGGGCTACCGAGAGGATCGCGCCGAGCGGATTGGCGACGTTCTGCCCCGCGATATCAGGAGCCGAGCCGTGCACCGGTTCATAAAGACCAACCGCGCCTCCGATGCTGGCCGAAGCTAGTAGGCCAAGCGACCCCACCACTCCACCCGCCTGGTCCGACAGGATGTCCCCAAACATATTTTCAGTGAGGATGACGTCGAACTCCGTTGGCTTGAGGACCAGCGACATGGCGGCCGAGTCCACGTACATGTGGGAGAGCTGGACATCGGCAAACTCGCGTCCCATGCGAGTTACCACCTCGCGCCAAAGACGCGAGCACTCCAGAACATTCGATTTGTCAACCGAGAGCAGGCGCCGGCGCCGGGTGCGAGCGAGTTCAAATGCGACGCGGGCGATACGCTCGATTTCCGGCTCGCTGTAGCGCATTGTGTTGACCGCATGGCGCGCGCCGGGAGCGCCTTGAATCGATCGAGGCTGGCCGAAATAAAGTCCGCCAAGCAATTCGCGCACGATCAGAATATCGGTTCCCTTGACGATCTCCTCGCGCAAAGGCGAGCAGGCCGCCAACGACGGATGAAAGACCGCGGGACGCAGATTCGCGAACGCTCCCAGCTCCTGGCGCAGGCGCAACAGTCCAGCTTCGGGGCGAATTTCACGAGGATTGTGATCGTAGGCTGGGCTGCCGACCGCGCCGAGCAGCACCGCCTGTGACGAGAGGCAGGCCTGAATGGTCGCGTCCGGCAATGGATTGCCGAACTTTGCCAGAGCCACGCCCCCGATCTCTTTTTCGTCGAGTTCAAGATCGTGGCCAAAGCCGTCGGCCACTTCTTCCAGCACACAAATCGCCTGCGATATAACTTCAGGACCGATTCCGTCTCCCGGGAGGGAAGTGACGCGGAGTTGCATGGAGTCCTCGAGTCGTTTCCGAAAGGATATACGAGGAAAGCACGCTGTGGTAGCCCGTGTCCGGTGTTTTACATTCTGTTTATATTGACCGCGCTGGTCACGCAGCGATGTTTAAAGACTAAACACCCCAAAGATAGTCTTCTTGATCGCCGTGATGATCCGCAATGGGGGCTGGCACTCCGCCGCCGAACCAGTTGGTGGGCGCAGGACCCGGCTGGGCCTGAACCTGCCCGGCGCCAGCGGATACTTGAGCCGGATGCGACTCGTTGGCATTGGCTCCAGCCGCCGCCACCGCGCTTCGAGGTAGAGGTAAACCGACCGCCGCGGGCGGAAACTTCTTGCTCTCGCTGTTTGGCGCATCGCTGTTGCTGGCGTTGCCTTTCACGACGTCCTGGATCAGTTCCAGCAAGTGGCTGTCCTGTACCTTCTTGATGCGGTCGGCAAGAACTACAAACCTGCGATACACCTCATCGAGTTCGCGGCGTTCAAACTGGTGTCCCAGTTGTTCGCAGCGCAGGGCCAACGCGTGCCGCCCGGAGTGCTTGCCCAGCACCAACCGCGAATCGGGCACGCCCACCGATTGTGGCGTCATGATTTCGTAGGTGAGCGGATTCTTGAGCATGCCATCCTGATGAATTCCCGCCTCGTGCGCAAACGCATTGCGCCCGGTGATGGCCTTGTTCGGTTGCACCGGAACCCGGGTAATCTCCGCCAACATCTGGCTGGAAGCAAACAGGTGCTCGCTCGCGATCCCGGCTTGGTAAGCATAGCGATCGGGACGCACCCGTATGGCCATGACGATTTCTTCCAGAGCGGCATTACCGGCGCGCTCGCCAATGCCGTTGATGGTGCACTCCACCTGCCGCGCACCCTGCTGAACTCCAGCAAGTGAGTTCGCGACCGCCAGGCCGAGGTCGTTGTGGCAGTGCGTGGAGATCGTTACTTTCTCGATATCGGCGACTTTCTCCCGCAGCGTGCGGATAAGCTGGCCGTATTCCTCCGGCATGCTGTACCCGACGGTATCGGGAATGTTGACGGTGGTCGCGCCGGCTGCGATGACCGCTTCCACCACCTGGCAGAGAAACGCGACATCGGTGCGGGTGGCGTCTTCGGGCGAAAATTCAACGTCGGCGCATAACGACTTGGCGTGCCGAACCGCGTCCCGCGCCTGCTCCAGGCACTGCTCCCGCGTGATGCGCAGCTTATATTTCAGATGAATGTCAGAGGTTGCCAGAAAAACATGGATGCGCGGGTGCGCCGCGCCCTGCAACGCCTGCCAGGCGCGGTCCACGTCGCCGGTGCAAGCACGAGCCAGCCCGGCGATAATTGGACGCCGAACCGACGCCGAGATGCTTCGCACGGCTTCGAAGTCGCCATCCGAGGCGATGGGGAATCCGGCTTCGATCACGTCCACGCCGAGGTGGTCCAGTTGGCGAGCCAGTCGCAACTTCTCCTGCACGTTCATGCTGCAGCCCGGCGACTGCTCGCCGTCACGAAGCGTGGTGTCGAAGATAGTAATGCGCGGCCGATCCATGGATTCCGTCCCTCCGGGAAATCTGATTACCTTACAACTCTATCGGCGAATCAGGACAAAAGAGAAGTTTATTATCTTTACAGCAGCATAAGCAATGATGATAGTATAAGCAGAGCTTATTGATTGCTAGTAATTGACAACTGCCCCAAGGTTTCCCCTGTGACCCACTGTGCTCCCTGTGGTAAAGCTCTTAGTCGCCCCAGTGCACACAAGACGTTCCGAGCGGAGCCCTGAAACTGAGAACCCATGGACCTATCCCAACTCGAAGTCTTCCTAACGGTAGCGCGCGAACGCCGCTTTTCCCGCGCCGCAGAAAAGCTCTTTCGTACCCAATCCGCAGTCAGCCAGACCATCCGCAAACTTGAGCTGGAGATCGGCGAGCCCCTCTTCGACCGTTCGTCCCGTGAGGGTGTCCTCACCGATGCCGGCCGCGTACTGCAGGAATACGCGGAGAAGTTGCTCAACCTGCGCCAGGACGCAGAGGCGGCGCTGGTCGAGATGCGCGAGTTGCAGAAAGGCAAGCTGGCTATTGCCGCCAACGAATTCACCGCGCTCTACCTGCTGCCGGTGCTGGGCGAGTTTCGCCGCCGCCATCCCATGATCAAGATCACGGTGCGCCGTTCGCTGGGGAGTCACATTCCCGACGATGTCCTTAAGCACAACGTCGAGCTGGGAGTGCTTTCTTACGATCCGCAGGAGCCCCAGTTGCGATCGGCGGTGGTTTATATGGACGAGTTGGTGCTGGTTGTTCCTCCCGGTCATCCGCTGGCGTCGGCGGGAGAAGTCAGCGTCCGGCAACTGGGCGGGGAGTCGTTCGTGGCCCACATCGTGGCGTCTCCTTATCGGGATAAGGTGATCGAAGCATTTCACCAGCACAAGACTCCCTTACACATGGACGTGGAACTGCCCACGCTGCAAGCCATTAAGCGCTTTGTTTGCATGGGTAACGGGGTGGCGCTGGTGCCCGAGATCAGCGTGGAAAATGAGATCAGCCGCGGCGACCTGGTGCGCGTACCGGTGCGCGATCTGCATTTTCAGCGCAAGCTGCGGCTGGTGTACCGGCAGGAATCCACGCTGTCGCACGCCGGGAGAGCCTTCTTGAAAGTGGCCGAGCAGGTGGCAAAAGATCGAGGCGGACGCTACCGCTTCCAGCGCGGAAAGTAGCGTTGTACGTACAAAGTGTTTCACGTGAAACATTGTACGGTCGTAAATGTACATATATTAGTGTAGTTATTTGGAAAGGGAAGAAAGTACATGGTGCGCGTGGGCGCAAATGGCGGGTTGCAAGTCCTTGATAATGCTCAGGGGCGAGTGTGGTTAAGGAGACGCATGCGTGTATCTACTACGCGGTAATTATTACAAAATCGTGATTTCGCTCCGAAGAATCGACAAGCCGCCACCGGGTCGGTGATTTCGGCGGGCCCACCCCTTCACCACGGAGATCACAGAGGGACACAGGGAAAATCCAGAGGGAGAGACCTGACTACTTTGAAAAGTCTTTGCGGCGGGATGAATCCACGGTTGGCAGGGTTCGCCGGAGCGGCACGATTGCGCCTTTGGAGGGATCGGCTGCGGCTGAGGCCCGCGCCAGCACCTCGTGCTGGATGTACTGCACGAACTCCTGGATCTGGCGTTGCATTTCTTCCATGCGCTCGCGCATCTGCAAAATGATGGCGATGCCGCTGATGTTGACGCCCAAGTCGCGCGCCAGCGACAGGATGAACTCGAGCCGCTGCAAATCCTCATCGGTATAGAGCCGCGTATTGCCTTCGGTGCGGCTGGGTTTGAGCAACCCTTCGCGTTCGTAGAGCCGCAAAGTCTGAGGATGAATCTCATACATCTCAGCCACCGCCGAGATCATGTACGCGCCTTTGGATTTACGCTTGGTCATTCTTGCTGCCGCTGTTCACTAATGTATATCAGCCGGGTTGTGAACCGTCGGCGAAGTTTGAAAAGAAAGAAGTTTGCGTGGCGGCGGCGCTTCGCCCATAAGCGCTAACTTATTACTTCCGATTTGCCCGTCATGTATTCCGAATCTGCCTTGTGCCAAAACCAGTGAAGTACAATTTGACTTCGTGCCTCAAGAGTCCGGTCACGCGGGCGCGGTTTCAATCGCGGTAACGACAGCGTAGAATTTGTGCCAATTCCACGGAGAGCGAAAAACAATGCGCCGGTACCATCACATCGGAATTCCCACTACGGAAGCGAAGCCTGGCGAGACCCACTTGAAACACCTGAAACTCTTTGTCGTCAGCCACGAGAAAAGCGAATTTGGCGTGGAGTGGATGCGTTTCGAAGCGGACGCGGCGGTCCCTGATCTCGTC
>Ga0074044_10003054_pt1 | contig 14403 bp, 16 predicted proteins | sample BogForMeECP23OM1_FD_94443 | JGI IMG/M metagenome (GOLD analysis project Ga0074044, IMG submission 94443) | Bog forest soil microbial communities from Calvert Island, British Columbia, Canada - Bog Forest MetaG ECP23OM1 | ecosystem: Environmental > Terrestrial > Soil > Wetlands ... | reverse complement strand
CCGCTCCAACACCATGGTGATCTTCATCAACCAGATGCGCATGAAGATCGGCGTCATGTACGGCTCGCCGGAAACCACGACCGGCGGCCACGCGCTCAAATTCTACGCCTCGGTCCGCCTCGACATCCGCCGCATCGGCGCCATCAAGGAGCGCGACGAGGTGGTGGGCAATCAGACCCGCGTAAAAGTGGTCAAGAATAAGCTCGCGCCGCCGTTCAAGCAGGTCGAGTTCGACATCATGTATGGCGAAGGCGTTTCCAAGAACGGGGAGCTGATCGATCTCGGCGTCAAGGCGGGCGTCGTGGAGAAATCCGGCGCCTGGTTCTCCTACGACAGCCAGCGCATCGGCCAGGGCCGCGAGAACGCCAAAGCTTTCCTCAAGGCCAATCCCGATATTGCGGGAAAAATCGAAGCGGCGATCCGGCAGAACGCCGGCCTCATCGCCGAGAAAATTCTTGCCGGTGAGGAAGCCGCAGCCGCCGAGGACGACGACGCGGCGGAAGGCTGAGCGCGCTAGGCCGGCCCGCGACTCTTCCCTCCCCCACCCGGGCCGCGCTTGCGCGCGCCCGAGTGCAAGCTTTGTGGGGAGGGTAGGGAGGGGGGGTCGGGAGGCAACGCGCAAGCGTTGATGCCTGCGCATTACCTGCCGACCCCCACCCCAACCCCTCCCCACAAGGGGGAGGGGAATAGTGCCCTGCGCTACGCTCCGCGGCGCTCCGCCGTCCAGGTGCCCGAACACTCGCCGGCGCTCCAGGAGCCTTCGCCGATGTCGCCGGCGAGGCGGCCGGAGCCGGTCGCGCTCGAACTGCCGTGGCTGACCGTCACGATGATGGCGCCGGTCGGCGCGACCTTGCCGGTGATCGTGAAAGCCGTATCGCCGGCGTTGGCGAGGAGGCCGTTGGCGATGCGGATCGGATAGCGGTAGCCGCGATCGCAAGCGCCTTTTTCGGTGACGATCGACACGCTCCAAAGCCCGTCATAGCGCGGCAACGCGAAGCTCGCGGTGGCGGCGACGGTTGCGGCTGCGGCCACTGCAAATGCGGCCACGCGTGCAAAGCGCGCGCCCCGGCCGATGCGGTTTTTCAAGCTGGTCATAGCTGCCATCCCTGATCTGTTTTCGCGAGGCAGGCCCGCTCTATCGCGATGGAGTTTTGGGCGATGGAGTTTTGCGCGATGGAGTTTTGCCCGCCTCCCTCATTCGTCGCTCTGAACTGCAAACGCGTTCTAAAGGCGAAAGGTTCAAATTCAGTTGATTGCTGCCCAGAAATTGCCTTAATGCGGCCACAAGGGCCCATCTCGCCGCCTACGGGAGCGGCGGCGCCAAAAAAACCGCAGATTCCTATTGCGCGGCGGCTTTCGGTTCCTGTGCGGGCGGCGACGGATCGGGCGAGACCAGACGGTAGCCGACGCCGAGTTCGGTGAGCAGAATACGCGGCTGCGTCGGATCGGCCTCGATCTTGCGGCGAAGCTTGCGCACGAAAATGCGCAGATAATGGGTATCGTCGACGTGCTCGTTGCCCCAGACCTCGCGCAGCAGGAACTGGTGGGTGACCACGTTGCCCGAGTGCTGGGCCAAAGCCTGCAGCAGGCGATACTCCTTCGGCGTGAGCGTCACGCGCTGGTCGTTGATGGAGACGGCGCGCGCGGCGAAATCGATCGCCAGCGGGCCGAACTTCACCACCGGCTCGCCGCGCGCGGCGCGCAGCTGGCGCCGCATCGCCGAATGTGCGCGCGCCAACAGCTCGGCCATGCCGAACGGCTTGACGACATAATCGTCGGCGCCGAGTTCGAGCAGGCGGACTTTCTCGTCTTCGCTCGCGCGCACCGACAGCACGATCAGCGGCACGGTCGACCACGCACGCAGGCGTTCGAGCACCTCGGCGCCGTCCATGTCCGGCAGGCCGAGGTCGAGGATCACGAGATCGGACGGCTTGAGCGTTGCCGAGCGCAACGCCTCCGCGCCGGTCTCGGCCTCGTGCACCATGAAGCCGTCGAGCTCGAAGCCGGTGCGCAAAAAGCGCCGGATCTGGATCTCGTCGTCAACGACGAGGACGGAGGACGGTAGGTCAGTCATCGACGCTGCTCTCCAATGGCTCGGCCTCCGGCGCCATGTTTTCAGAAGACATGTTTTCAGAAGACATGTGTTCGAAAGACATGTGTTCTGAAGATATGGGCAAATGGATCGATACCGTGGTGCCGCGGTCGGCGCCATCGCTCTCGACCTCGACCTTGCCGCCATTGGCCGTGATGAAGGCGTTCGCAATCCACAAGCCGAGCCCGGACCCGGAGGTGGTCACTGCATGACGCGGTCCGCGGAAGAAGCGACCGCCGACCTGGCGCTTTTCCTCGCTGGTGAGGCCCGCGCCGCAATCATGAACCGAGAGCACGACGGTTTGTCCGTCGGGATGCGCAGCGACGCGGATCGGCGAGCCGACGGACGAATATTTCGCCGCATTGTCGAGGATTTGCACCAGCGCCTGCTCGACCTGCGCGGGGTCGACATGGACGATGGGCAGATTGGAATCCAGATCGAGCGTCACCGGATAACCGGTGAGGCGGCGCCGGCGGTGTTCGAACGCCGCATTGACGATGTCCACCGGCTCAACCCATTGCAATTTCGGCCGCACCTGCTGGCGACTGATGGTGGTGGCATCGAGCAGGTTTTGGATGTCGATATTCAGGCGCTCGGCTTCGTCGCGCACGACGCCGGTCAAAGCCAGCAAGCGCTTGTCCTCGGCGAGCGCGGGCGCGTTGTGCAGGATTGTGGCGGCACCCAGAATGGAGGCGAGCGGCGTGCGCAGCTCATGCGACACCGAGCCGATCAGCGCTTCGCGCAGGAGCTCGGTCTCCGAACGCATCTTCGCCTCGGTGAGCGCGCGCGCGACGTCGAGCCGTTCGAGGGTGGCCGCGGCGTCGGCCAGCGCATCGTCGATGCGGTGACGCATATCGGCAAGCGGCTCGCCGGAGACGCTGCCGAGATCGACGGCGACGCTGCCGAAATCCGGAGTTTTTGGCGAGACGCGGCGGATCAGCCAGATGTTGCCTTTGCCGTCGTCAACCGTGCGTTCCAGTCCGTCGTCCTTCTCGACGCGCGCGACCTCGGCACGCACGCGTTCCGGCACATCGTCGGCATTGCCGGCGTCCGCTACGCCAAGCAGCACCACCTTGCGCTGCACGAGATTGGCCAGATGATTCTGTATCGCAACGAATATCTCGGCGGCGCTGGGCGCCGCCGCAAGCCGCCGGGAAAACGCATAGAGATCGCTCATTTCACGCTCGCGCTTGCGCGCGATCAGGGTGTGGCGCTTGGCTTGGCTGGCGAGGTGGGACACCACCACGGCGACAATCATGAACAGGACGAGATTGAGGATTTCCTGCGGCGAGGCGAGTCGGAAACTGTAGAACTGCGAGAAAAACAGATAACCCGACAGGATGACGCCTAAGACTGCGGTGACCAGCGCCGGAACGACGCCAAGTTGGTAGCCCGCGAGCATCACCGGGATGAGGTAGAGCACCGATCCGCGCAGGATGCCGAGATAGTGGCGCAGCAGAACGGCAACGGCAGTCGTCGCCGCGACCAAAAACAACGCAATCAATATGCCGCGCACTTCGCGCCGCATGACCGAGGGCCTGAAATTCATTCGCACGCGAAGCGCCATTCAATAGCAAATCTGCCCCCGGGACGGAACATAGGATCCGGACGGCTTAACCGCCATCGTTTTCCGGTTATCGCGCCCGCGGCGGGGTGCAAACGCGAACAAATTTTCGTAATCGGCCCGCAGGTATAGTTAAGACGACAGCGCATCGCGCCGTTCCCGGCGTAACGCGCTGAGGGCGGTGTGGCGCTGCGGTGTAATTTTCGCAAATGAGCGTGCGATGAGATCGTCATCGTCATCTGAAATTTACGCTGACCCAACTCATCGCCATTCAGTCGCGATCAGCGTCGGGCCGGAACGGCTCATCGTAGCCGTGGCGGCTTGAGTAGAACAGGAGCGCCATCAATCCGCATCCCACCAAAAGCGAGAAGACGACGCCCAGCGTCAGGGCGATGTAGCCGGTGGCCGGCATCGGTGGCCCATTGACCGAGGTCCACGCGCCTGCGGCATACCACGCCGCGGCCGCGAGTATGGCGAGCAGCGGCCCGATCAGCGCGATCTTGCCCAAGACGTTCAGCCTGGCGCTCGATTTTCCCATTGGGCTCAGATAGGCGCGCGTGCGCCGATTGCCAGCCGCCCGGCAACGGCTGCAAAGCGCAAAAGCCCGCCGTCGGATGAGAGGGTCGCGCCCGGCGGCGCCCGCGCTGTCGCGTGTCGGCGATCAAGCCATGGCCGCGTTCAAGCCATGGCCGCGTTCAAGCCATGGTCGCGTTCAAGCCATGGCCGCTTTTAGGTTCTCGCCGACCTTGTCGAGGAAGCCGGTGGTGGTGAGCCACTTCTGATCGGGACCGATGAGCAAGGAGAGGTCCTTGGTCATGAAGCCCGATTCGACCGTGGCGACGGTGACCTTTTCCAGCGTGGTTGCGAATTTCGCCAGCGCGGCGTTGTTGTCGAGCTTGGCGCGGTGGGAAAGCCCGCGCGTCCAGGCGTAGATCGAGGCGATGGAGTTGGTCGACGTCTCGCGGCCCTTCTGGTGCTCGCGGAAGTGTCGCGTGACCGTGCCGTGGGCGGCTTCGGCCTCGACGATTTTGCCGTCGGGCGTGGTCAGCACCGACGTCATCAGCCCGAGCGAACCGTAGCCTTGCGCCACCGTGTCCGACTGCACGTCGCCGTCGTAGTTCTTGCACGCCCAGACATAGCCGCCCGACCACTTCAGCGCCGCCGCCACCATGTCGTCGATCAGCCGGTGCTCGTAAGTGAGCTTCTTCGCAGCGAACTTGTCCTTGAATTCGGCGTCGAACACGGCCTGAAAAATGTCCTTGAAACGCCCGTCATAGACCTTGACGATGGTATTCTTCGTCGAGAGATAGAGCGGATAGCCGCGGTTGAGCGCGTAGTTCATCGAGGCGCGGGCGAAATCGCGGATCGAGTCGTCGAGATTGTACATCGCCATGGCGACGCCCGAGCCGGGAAACTGAAACACTTCGCGCTTGATCTCCTTGCCGTCGTCGCCGACGAAGCTGAGGTAAAGCTTGCCCTTGCCGGGCACCAGGAAGTCGGTGCAACGGTATTGGTCGCCATAGGCGTGGCGGCCGATGATGATCGGCTGGGTCCAGCCGGGGACGAGCCGCGGCACGTTCTTGCAGATGATCGGCTCGCGGAAGATGACGCCGCCCAAAATGTTGCGGATGGTGCCGTTCGGCGAGCGGTACATGTCGTGTAGATTGAACTCTTTCACCCGCGCTTCGTCCGGCGTGATGGTCGCGCATTTCACGGCGACGCCGACCTTCTTGGTCGCTTCGGCGGCGTCGATGGTGATCTGGTCGCGCGTCTCGTCGCGCTTCTGGATGCCGAGATCGAAATACATCAGGTCGATGTCGAGATAGGGATAGATCAGCTTGTCCTTGATCTGTTGCCAGATGATCCGGGTCATTTCGTCGCCGTCCATTTCGACGACCGGATTGGCCACTTTGATTTTTGCCATTTGAGTTAAAGCCTTTGCAGCGTGGAAGGATGAGGGGAAGCGGCAGGGGGCGGCGCGCGTTCAATCCGGCGCCCCAGCCGTGCCGGCGGCCGTCGCTATAGCACTCGCGGCACCGGGGAGAAAGCCGACATTGCGGGCGCCGCGCTGCCTTTTTCCAAGCCTTTCGTTCGGTGACCTTTCGCTATATGGCCGTTCACTGGACGGTCCGCGGAGGAGAAATGCCTGGGGCAGGAACCGATAGGACCAAGGATTGGAGCGAAGGGCCCGGCCCGATCGTGATCCTGGTCGAGCCGCAGCTCGGGGAAAATATCGGCGCGGCGGCCCGCGCCATGGCCAATTTCGGCCTGTCCCGGCTGCGTCTCGTGCGGCCGCGACAATCCTGGCCCAATGCCAAGGCGCGCATAATGGCGGCCGGCGCCGACCGTATTCTCGATGGCGCCGAGCTGTACGACACGCTCGAAGCCGCCATCGCGGACTGCACGTTCGTGCTTGCGACGACCGCGCGCGCCCACAACCAGGCAAAACCGGTCGTCGGCCCGACGGCGGCGGCGGCGCTGATGGCGCCACGCATCGCTGCCGGCGAGACCGTCGCTATCCTGTTCGGCCGCGAACGCAACGGACTGGAGAACGACGAAGTCGCGCTCGCCGACCGCATCGTCACCTTGCCGGTCAATCCGGCGTTTGCCTCGCTCAATCTGGCGCAGGCCGTGGTGATCGTAGCCTATGAATGGTTCAAATTGGCGGGCGGCGGCAGGCTGCCGTTCGCCATGCCGCAAAAATCCGCAACCGCGCCGAAACAGCAGCTTCTCGCCTTCTTTGCTTCGCTCGAACGCGAACTGGAGAAGGTCGAATTCTTCCGGCCGCCGGACAAACGCGAGACTATGCAGATCAATCTGCGCAACATTTTTACGCGCATGCAGCCGACTCAGCAGGATATGCAGACCCTGCACGGCGTCATCATGGCGATCGCCGAGGGCCGCAAGGGTCCGGCGCGCGGCGGCGTGCTCGATGGCGAAGAGGCCGCGATGCTGCGCGCGCTCCTGGCCGAGCACGGCGGCGGCCGCGTACCGAAGGAGCGCGGTCCGGTGCGCGGGCTGGCGCGGCTGCTGCGCCGCAATCCGACCGAGGCCGAGCGCATGCTGTGGCAGGCACTCGTCAACGATCGCCGCTTCGCCGGCCGCGGTTTCAAGCGCCAGACCCCGGTCGGGCAGCACATCTGCGACTTTGTCTCATTTCCGCTGCGGCTGGTCATCGACCTGGTGCCAGCCGATGAAACGAGCGTCGCCGCCGCGGCGCGCGCTGAAAAACGCACATGGCTAGCCGCCCGCGACTATGCGGTCACGGAGGTGAGGGCGGGGGAGGTCGAAAGCGATCTCGCCGGAGTGCTCGACAGGTTGGAGCGGCTAACCAGAGCATGATCCCGAAAAGTGGATACCGGTTTTCGGAAAAGATCATGCTCAATCAAAAAGCTAGAGCCCGGTTCTGATTCCATCAGAGCAGATAAGGCTCTAGCCCCTGAGCACTTTCATTGCGGCTGCCGTGCCGGCGCGCAGCATCGCGAGATCGCTCATCACGGCAAGGAATTTTACGCCGCGCTTGGCGAGCGCCGCGGCGCGCTCGGCCGAATGGCAATAGGCGCCGGGAATTTTTTCGCCCGTTGCGCGGCGGCGAGGATGCGGTCGAGCTCGCGGTCGACGTCCTTCGATAGCGGGTCGAGGGTTTTGCCTTCGGACATCGCGATCGAAAGGTCGGAGGGGCCGAGAAAGAGTCCATCGACGCCCGGCGTGTCGACGATCGCATCGAGGTTTTTAAGCGCCGTGCGTGTCTCGATCATGGCGAGCGTGATCACGTCATCGTTGGCTTCGCGCAGATAGACCGACTGGTCGGCAAGGCCGGCGAGCGTCATCGCGCGGTGCGGGCCCCAACTGCGCTCGCCGATCGGCGGGTACTTCGCTGCAGCGGCAAGCGCGCGCGCGTCGGCTGGCGTATTGATCATCGGCGCGATGATGCCTTCGGCGCCGAAGTCGAGCACGCGGCTCACCGTCGCAAAATCGCCGACCGGCACGCGCACGATCGGCGCCGCGCCGCCCTGGCGGACCGCCGCAATGGTGGTGAGGATCGCGTTGAGGTCCCACAATCCGTGCTGACCGTCGAGCGTCACCGCCGGAAATCCATCGCGGCCGATCGTTTCGGCGACGATCGGGTAGGGCAGGCCGCACCAGCCGGAGAACACGGTTTCGCCGGCATGCAGCCGCTTGGCCAGAGTGAAAGCGGGAATCGCCATGACGCCTATTTGCCTTCTTTGATGTCGGTGACCGCCTTTGCCATCAACTCGTTCATGGTGCGGCTGATCTGGTGGTCGGATTGATCGACGCCTTTGGCATCGAAGTCCTTGCGAATCTTGCGCATCACGTCGTGCTCGCCGATATCTTCGAAATCGGTCATCACGACGGCGAGCGCGTAGCTGTCCGCTTCGGCGCCCTTAAGCCCGAGCTTTTCCGCGGCCCACAGGCCGAGGAGCTTGTTGCGTCGCGCGGTGGCCTTGAATTTGAGTTCCTCGTCGTGCGCGAATTGCTGCTCGAAGCCCTCTTCGCGCTTGTCGAACGTCGTCATGCCTTCGCCTCGATGCTGCGTGGAGCGGCGCAAATCACCTGCCGCCTTGCATATCGGGGGTGCCTCGTCAAGGCAACCGCGATGAAGGACGAACATGGTCGTTGCGGTAAGCGTCGCGCGGGTCTATGTCGATGGTGGTCCGCGTCACCTTCGGCTAGCTTTCATGACGCGGAGGGGCCGCAGCGTTGAGTCGTGCCGCCCCACTTCCGCCGCCGCGGATCTCGACACCAAACTGGAGCCACGGCATTCCAATGGATTTCACCAAGCCACGGTACACTCCGATGAGCCGCCGTCGCCGCATCTATGAAGGCAAGGCGAAGATCCTCTATGAGGGACCCGAACCCGGAACCCTGATCCAGCACTTCAAGGACGACGCGACCGCCTTCAATGCAAAAAAGCATGAGGTGATCGAAGGTAAGGGCGTCCTCAACAACCGGATCTCCGAATACGTTTTCCAGCACTTGAACGATATCGGAGTTCCAACCCACTTCATCCGGCGGCTCAACATGCGCGAGCAGCTCATTCGCGAGGTCGAGATCATTCCGCTCGAAGTCGTGGTGCGCAATATCGCCGCCGGATCGTTGTCGCAGCGGCTCGGCATCGAGGAGGGCACGCAACTGCCGCGCTCGATCATCGAGTTCTATTACAAGAACGATCAGCTCAACGACCCCATGGTGTCGGAGGAGCACATCACGGCCTTCGGCTGGGCGACGCCCCAGGAGATCGACGACGTCATGTCGCTCGCGATCCGCGTCAACGATTTCCTCTCCGGGCTTTTCCTGGGTGTCGGCATCCGCTTGGTCGATTTCAAGATGGAAACTGGCCGGCTCTGGGAGAACGATCTCATGCGGATCGTCGTCGCCGACGAGATTTCCCCGGATTCCTGCCGCTTGTGGGATATCAAGTCGAACGAGAAGCTCGACAAGGATCGTTTCCGCCGCGATCTCGGCGGGCTCCTCGAAGCCTACACGGAGGTCGCCAAGCGCCTCGGCATCATGAGCGAGGGTGAGCGGCCGCAGGGTAGCGGGCCGATTCTGGTCAAGGGCTGATCGCAGGAGCGCGGTCGATGGGCGTCCCGACGATCAAGACCGGACCGATGACGGTGGAGGAGTTCTACGCCTTCACCGACACGCGGCCGGATGAGGAAAAGTGGGAGCTGATCGACGGGGAGCCGGTCTTGAATGCAGCGCCGAGTCCCATTCATCAGTGGATCGTCAGAAATCTCATCATTGCGCTCGGCAACCGTGACCGCGAGTTGCGCGCCTCGTGGATCGTGCTTCCCGGACTAGGTGTTCGTGTTTCGGACATCAACCGACCGGAGCCGGACGTTCTGATCATTCCGCGCGCCGGCTCCTCGCCTGACCCGTTGGGGCGCGACCGCAGCGATGTGATTGTGGCGTTCGAAATCCTCTCGCCCTCGACCGAGCAGCGCGACTTACGCTGGAAGCGCACGGCCTATACCAGCCTTCCCTCCCTGACCCATTACGTGGTCATCGCGCAGGATGCGGTCGAAGTTGTCGTTTTCGAGCGCGACGCGGGTTTTGTGGAACGCCGAATTCGATCCCTCCACGAGTCGCTTGATCTCCCTTCGCTCGGCATTACTTTGCCACTGTCGGAAATTTATCGCGATATGGAGTGGGCGCGTACGCGATTCCCGTGAAGCGCACACGATTGCGGGTTGTTCTACGGAGACATTGAATGGACAAGCAACCCACCATCGGCCTCGTCGTACCATTTGCGACCGACGAGGTGCCGTTCGAAGGCCCGATCATGTATCCGGGCGTACGCTTCATCCCGCGCGGCGTCGGCGTCAGGGGCCTTACCCCCGAAGGCTATGACCCCGCCTGGAACGGAATCCTGCCGGCGGCCGACTATCTCGCGAAGCAGGGCGTCGATGCGATCATGGTCATCGGCACATCGCTCACATTCTACCGCGGCCCCGAAGCGCATGACCGGCTGCTCGAAGACTTGCGCAAAAGGACCGGGCTGCCCGTGAGCACCATGAGCCAAGCCATCATCGATGGCCTGCGCGAGATTGGCGCCAAGCGCGTCGCCGTCGCCACCGCTTACACGGACGTCGTGAACCGGCGCTTACGGGAGCTTCTGGCGGCGGCGGATATCGGCGTGCTCGCGCTCGAATGCTTCGAGCTTCTCGACTTCGGCGGCCCGGGCAAAAAGAGCGAAGCCGACATTATCGCGCTCAGCGACAGCGCGGTCGCTCACGCGGACGGCGCCGAGGGAATTCTGATTTCTTGCGGGGGCTTGCGCACGCTTGGCGTGGCGCAACCGCTCGAAGCCCGTCACGGCATTCCGGTCGTCTCTTCGACGCAGGCGGCGTTCTGGGCAGCGATGCGGCTAGTCGGCGAAAGCGGCCGCGTCGCCGGCTACGGCCGGATGCTGGAACACGCGCAACAGCCGGTGCATTAGACGCCGCGGGCCGGTTGCGGCCGCGGCGATTCATACCTATTGAAGGGGCGATGAAAGCCCGCGTCACCGTCACGTTGAAGTCGGGTATCCTCGACCCGCAGGGCAAGGCCATTGAAGGCGCCCTGAAGTCGCTCGGCGTGAGCGGGGTCGCGAGCGTGCGCCAGGGCAAGGTTTTCGATATCGAGATCGAAGGCGCCGACCGCGCCGGCGCTGAGGCGGCGCTCAAGAACGCCGCCGAAAAACTGCTCGCCAACACCGTGATCGAGAATTACCGCATCGAGGTGACCGGGTGACGCGAGCCGGACTGGGATCGTGATGAAATCAGCGCTGCTCGTCTTCCCCGGCATCAATCGCGAGCGCGACATGGCGCGCGCGCTCAAGCTCATTTCGGGGCGCGAGCCGACAATGGTCTGGCACGCCGATCGGGAGCTGCCGGCGGCGACCGATCTCGTCGTCATTCCGGGCGGCTTCTCCTACGGCGATTATCTGCGCTGTGGCGCGATTGCCGCGCGCGCCCCGATCATGGCTGCGGTGCGCGCCTTTGCGCAAAAAGGCGGGCTCGTGCTTGCGGTATGCAACGGCTTTCAGATCGTTTGCGAGGCCGGGCTGTTGCCGGGCGTGCTCATGCGCAATGCGCAGCTTCGCTTCATCTGCCGCGACGTTTATCTGCGCGTCGAGCGCTCGGACACGCCGTTCACCCGCGGCTATAACGCCGGTCAGGTGATCCGCGTGCCGGTCGCGCACGGCGAGGGCAACTACATCGCCGATGGCGAGACGATCGCGCGGCTCGAGGGCGAGGGCAGGGTGCTGTTTCGCTATTCCTCGCCGGACGGCATGATCGACCCCAACTGGAACCACAACGGCGCCATGAACGCCATTGCCGGCATCATCAACGAACGCGGCAACGTCCTCGGCCTGATGCCGCACCTGGAAAACCACGTCGAAGGGCTGATGGGCTGCACCGACGGTCGCGGATTGTTCGCGGGGCTTGTGGATCACTTCAGGCTGGCGGCGTGAGAGCTTGAATTCGTGTACACAAAGGTGTACATGACGCAACGGTTCACCTGGAGTGAAACAAAACGTCAGCGAATTCTCGCGGAACGCGGGTTTGATCTGCTCCGGGCGGCTCGCATTTTTCGCGGGCCGGTGATGGTCACGCAGGATGTTCGTCATGACTACGGCGAAACGCGCTATATCGCGCTCGGCGTCGCGGAAAGCGAGTACTTCACCGTCGTCTTCACACCGCGCCAAGACCCGCAGACGGGCGAAGACGTACTCCATCTCGTCACTGCCTGGCGTATGGGACGACGAGCGCGCCGGCGATATCAGGAGCGCCACCCTCGATGAAATCGAGGAAATGGCGCGCCGCGGCGCGCTGGCTCCCACGCGGCCGGATGCGGAGGAAATCGAACTGGATCGAAGCTTTTGGGACCACGCAAAACTGATTCCGGCATTGGCCCCGAAGAAGTCGTCGGTCCACCTGCGTGTCGACAGCGATGTGCTCGATTGGTTCAGGCGTCAGGGCCGGGGTCACCTCACCCGCATGAATGCCGTGCTGCGCGCGTATTTCGACGCCAATCGCGACCGCCATTGACCGCATCATGCCGAACACCTGCAAATGGCAGCTTACGAATACGGAATACGGTGACGCCTTACTGGAGTGGAGTGCTTACGACACGCTTTTCGGGATGAAGGTTGTGACGGGTCCGCGTTTCGCGTGAAACCCATGTTGCGAATTGGGCGGTGTCAACATAGTATTTGCATCGGCCCCGGTTTGTGAGTCACATTTTCCGTTATTTAACACGGGGTTGTTCGCGGCATTGGGGAGGTCGCAATGAAGCCGATTATTGAAGGCGGCAGCGGCAAGCGGCATCGCAAGCTGTGGGCGACGCCGCGGGTGATCCTATCCGAAGTCGAGAAGACCGAGACTGGATTTATAAGTGTTTCGAAGGATTCGACAAATCCCGACATTGGCTCAGCGAGTTAGTAAGCGTCGACGCGAGCGCGCTCCTTTAGCATTCACGAGTTTTCCCGCCGGAACCAGGAAATATATTGCGCGGCATGGAAGGTGCGGAACGCAAGAACCGCGGCCAACAACTCGGATCGTGCCGGCGGCGCTCCGAGCACCTTCCGGAGTCTATCGGAATCGATATATTTTCGCAGCGCCGCGCTATTCGCCAGGCGCTCGATCTCCACGCGCAACTGAGGCTGCACGGCCCGCAGCATCCCGGCGAAATCGGGCTCCAGCGGATCCTGCACTCCCCTGCGGGTCTGATACTCCGGCGGATAGATATCGGCCAGCGCGCGGCAGGCCAGATAGCGATTGCGGCCATTCTTGACGTATAAATTTTCTGGAATGGCAAGGCCGAGCTCGACCACGCGCTTATCGGCCAGCGGCCGGCTGAGATCGAGACCGTAAGCGGCCGCTTCGTTTGCTTCAATGCACCGGGACTTCGCCACCCAATTGCGCAAGTCCCGCTGCATTTCCACGCGTGTGCCCTTGCCGCGCCGCGGTGCCCCTGCCGTTTCTGATAGCTTAACCGCGCCCGATTCGATCAGCGATTTGGCAAACGCGGGGGCGACGGCTCGGAACGCCCAAACGGGCACAAAACCCCGCCTGAGCGCCTGCCATGCCCGCTGTGCCCAGATCGGCGCAAGTCGAAAAGCAAGGTCGCTGCGCAATACCTGCCAAAAGGTATGGCCGGACATGCGCAAATGCGGACCGAACTCCGAAACGAAACGTCGCAACTGGCCGGTGCGCAGGAAATAGGCGAGCGCGCCGCCGCCGCGCACATTGAGTGTGTTGTCGCCGAGGTGACCCTCCATGATCAAGCAGGCGCCGGCGCTCGCGGCTTCGCGATAGAGAGAGCCGAGGATGTAATGCAAAAAGCCCGGTATGCCGTCGGCTGTCGCGAATGCACTTTCGAGCTTGCTGAAGACGCTTTCGCCGCCGCGCACGAAATAGCGCACATCGAGATGCGGCATGTCGCGCCGGCAGAGTTCGACCCAGCGGCGGACGCAGGGGAGCGGCCCGCGATAATCCTCGGGCATGACCGAAGAGACAGCGATCAGTTTGCGGCCTTGGGCGGTCAAGACCGGGCCCGCGAGCCCGGCGATGGCCGCGCTGTCATAGCCAGCGCTCAGACACAGCGCGGGCGGCCCTAGCAGTCTGCGCACGCGGCATTCCACGGCCTCGGTGAAAATGCGCCGGTATGAATCTATATAGTAGCTTTCGTCGCGGTCCAGATGAACCGGGTCGGCCCGCGGCTCCCAATAGCGGTGTACCGTTGACGTTCCATCCGCTGTGATCGCAACGGTCGAGCCTCCCGAAACGCCGCAAATATCCTCGAACAGAGTTGCGCCGTCTTCCGAGTGCTGATCCACCATAATGATACGGCCGATTTGCTGCTCATCGAGGTTGCGCGGCACGTCGGGAACCGCCCACAGCGCTTTGACCTCCGTCGCGAAAACGAAGAAATCCTTGCTATGATGATAGTGCACTTGGCGCTGGCCCATGTGATCGCGGCCGAGCAGGAGCTTTTTTTGGCGGTCGTGCCAGAGCGCGAAGGCGAAGTCGCCGAGCAGATGCGCGGCGCAGTCCTCGCCCCATTTCTTGTAGGCGCATAGGATAAGCGCGCTGTCGGGCATGTCGCGCAGCTCGGCCGCGCCGATACCGAAAATGCCGGCCAGTTCCTCGCGATTGTCGATCCGGCAATCGGCGACCAGCGTCAGGTCCGCTTCGCGGTCGATGAGCGGCTGGCGTTCGAATAAATCCTCCTGGTT
>Ga0074044_10003053_pt1 | contig 14404 bp, 9 predicted proteins | sample BogForMeECP23OM1_FD_94443 | JGI IMG/M metagenome (GOLD analysis project Ga0074044, IMG submission 94443) | Bog forest soil microbial communities from Calvert Island, British Columbia, Canada - Bog Forest MetaG ECP23OM1 | ecosystem: Environmental > Terrestrial > Soil > Wetlands ... | reverse complement strand
TGAGCGCCACCTCTTTGCCGAAGTTGCGTGAGAGGCTTAAGATTTTCAGCCTGGGATCTCGAGCCCGCCGCTCGATCAGGCGGGCCAGGGTTTCATCCGTGCTCCCGTCGTCAACGCACACGACTTCGTAGCTGACCGCCAACCGTTCGAGCACCTCTAGCAGCCGCCGGAAGAACTCGTCGAGGTTTGCAGCCTCGTTATAAATCGGAATCACGATCGATAGTTTGACCCGCGATTCTTCGAGCCGCTTCGCGTTTGCGGCTGTGTGGCTGGCGAAATCCCGATCGCCCTCCGACCGGGGACCGAGACCGGGTACCGCACCCCTGCCAGTCATGCCAATTGAATCGGAATTGACGTATCGACCCCTCTATTCCAACTCGCGATATAGTCCAAACAGCCTCCGCCGGGCAAGGTTTAGCCAGTTTGATCGACGGGTTTCCAGCGGCGCCGTCCTATGTAACCGGGCACGTCGCTTTCCGTGACGTGAGTTTGCGACGGTGTATCCGTTACCGAAGCATCGAGGTCTATTCCTCCTCGTGCTCCAGACTTTCCCGTGGCGCGCGCTTTCGCCGCCTAGATCGCGCCGGTAATCTAGTCGCGTGAAAGCTCTCGTCATCGGCGGCGGCATAATTGGTAGCTCGGTCGCATGGCGCCTCGCGTCCGACGGCGTCGAGGTCTCGGTCTTCGAGCGCGGCCGCCTCGGACTCGAGGCCTCGTGGGCGGCGGCCGGACTCATCGGTCCGCAGGCCGAGGCGCACGAGCCCGGCGTATTCTTCGATCTCGCGCTGGCGGGCAAACGCTCCTTCGACGCCATCGTCGAGCGCCTCACCGCTGAGTCGGGCGTCGATCCCGAGTACGACTCTCATGGCGTACTCTACGTCGCCTTCGATGATGCGTCCCGCGCTGAACTGCAGTCGCGCGCTCGATGGCAGCGCGCGGCCGGCGGCGACGTCGAGGAACTGTCCCCGCGCGAAGCCTTCAAACTCGCGCCCGTGCTCTCGGAAAAAATCATCTTCGCGCTGCACATGCCCAACAACCGGCGTGTCGAGAATCGCAAGCTCACCCTCGCGTATATCAATGCCGCCACCCACGCCGGCGCCAACTTCCGCGAGGGTGCCCGCGTCAATTCGATCGCCACCGAGGGCGCGCGCGCTACCGGACTTCGCCTGGCCGACGGCTCGCTCGAGACCGGCGACGTCATCATCAACGCCGCCGGCGCGTGGGCAGGCGACATCCGCGGCCTCGAAGAAGATTGCATCCACTTCTACCCGGTGCGTGGACAAATCCTATGCTTCGACGCGCGTCCGGGCCTCGTCGGCCCTTCGATTTTCTCCGGCTCTGGAATATTGGTGCCACGCCGCGACGGACGTATCCTCGCCGGCTCGATCTTCGAGGACGCGGGCTTCAACAAGTCCGTGACGCTCGACGGGATGGAACGAATTCTGCACGCCGTCCGCTCGATGGTTCCGTCGATCGCCTCGATTCCCTTTCGCGAAGCATGGGCCGGGCTGCGCCCCGCCAGCGACGACTTGCTGCCGGTGCTTGGGCCGTCGCCGAGAGTTGAAAACGTCCTCTATGCCGCCGGCCACTTCCGCAGCGGTATCCTGCTCTCCGCGTTAACGGGCGAAGTGATCGCCGATCTCGTCAAAGGCCGCCAGCCCTCGATCGACCTGGCGCCGTTCTCGCCAGCCCGCTTCCGCAACGGCACCGCCCACCCGGTCAAGCTCGCCGACATGATATGAAGGCGCTCGGGCTAGTTCGCGACCTGTTCTTCCGCGCGAAAATCGACGCCGTCGCCGCGGCCGTCGGCGTTGAAGTTGAGTATGCGTCATCGTTCGACGCAGTAGCTTCGCGATGCGCTGACTTGAAACCCTCGCTCATCTTCACCGATCTCTCCGACGCCGCATTCCCCGCACTCAACACACTGAAGCAAATCCGCGCCGTCGTCCCGGGCGCGCGCGTGATAGGATTCGCCTCCCACGTAGATCTGAAAGCGCTGAAAGCCGCCCGCGAAGCTGGCTACGAGCTGACGCTGTCGCGCAGCGAATTCACCGCCCAACTCCCGGTCTTGCTGAAAGAATCCCTCGGCTAACTAGCGGTCACTCTCAGCCGCGCGACGAGAACTCTCTCCCTCATCACCGGGCAATCGTCTGGCCATTAGAAGCGATAAATACATGTTTGTGCATATATGCAATATAAACAACTAAATTAAAGTAGCTTCCGATAGAGTTGCAATCTTATAGCGACAGCGCTAGTTACACGCCTTGGTTCATCCGGTTTGACCGAGGTCGCAACGACCTTCAATGAGCCAAGGACATATCTGCGTCCGATTGAAGTGACTGTTCGGAATTTCGCGTAAGACCCAAGGAACGCGACGAGCAGTCGAAGGGTTGATGTGTGTCCGCGCGATTCTACGCGTGCGGACGCAGCGGACCAGCCTCGCCTTGCGAATTTGAAAATCGCACTGCCGGGCAAAGGAGTCAGGATGTGAAGACTCAGACCGCTCTCACTGCAGTTGCCTTTGTCCTCTGCGCACTCGCTACCGTGGCCGCTCCCAACGCATACGCCGGACCCTCGAATCGCCTCGCCTCGACGCAGCCGGCGCCGAACTATCCGATCAACCTCGACGGCTTCGGCGCGCCGTTGCCAGCGGTCGCGAACACCGTCTCCGACCTGACGATCTTCGCCACCGGCCAACTCAACTTCAAGGAAATCGACCAAGTGCCGCAACTCGGCCCGCTGTTCAACGGCACCACCTGCACTGGATGCCATTCGCAGCCGGCGACCGGCGGTGGCGGACTTTTTATCAACGAGATTCGCGTGCGCAATAACTCCGATCCCGGGCCGGTCCACATCTTTGCCGTCGATAACATGCTGCGCAACGGTCCACAGTCGCAGGGCGCCACGCCCATCTTCGCTGCCGGAATATCGGCCGAGCCACTCGGATGCCAAATCACCGTCCCTGGATGCCAACTGTCAGCGTGCCAGCAGGAGGAGGCCTCGCGCACCACTTTCAACACCAGCCTGCCGACTTGCGATCCAACTAGCGCCGATTTCAAAGGCGGCGGCAACTGCGTAGTGGGACGCGCCGCAATTCCGCTCTTCGGCGACGGGCTGGTCGAGGCAGTATCTGATCAGACTCTCATCCAACTGGCTCAAAGCGAACCGCGCTCGGTTCGTGGCGTGCCCAAGATGGTCACCGAGAACTTCCTCAGCACCGCGCACGTCGGCCGCTTCGGATGGAAAGACGATCACGCATTCCTGCGCGGGTTCTCCGGCGATGCGTATCTGAATGAGATGGGAATCTCGAACCCGGACAATCCGCTGGACACCAGCAGTTGCGCCACGGGCGTCACTCAATTTGGTGTCACGCTCGAAGATGCCGGCATTGAAGATGCGATCGATCCCAACGGCGAAGCGGATATCGATCGTTTCTCCGATTTCATGCGTGCGCTCGCGCCGCCGCCGACGATTCCACAAAACGCGTCGGCATCGCGGGGTGCCACTCTGTTCGGAAATTTAGGATGCGCGGGATGCCACGCGCCGTCGCTCACCACGGCCTCCAACCCCGCGTCGTTCATACTTCCTTCGACCGTGGCGTACCGATCAGCGCGACGCTTAATCAGGCCCTCGCAAAGAAGACCTTCCACCCATACGGCGACTTCCTCCTGCACAGCATGGGCTCGCTGGGCGACGGAATCACTTCAGGCACGGCCGATCCAACCATGATGCGCACGGCGCCGTTATGGGGCCTGCGAGCCAAATCGATCTTCCTGCACGACGGTCGCGCGCTGGATTTGCCGACCGCGATTTCTCTGCACGACGGGCAGGGCAAAGCAGCGTCGCAAGGCTTCCAGGCGCTATCGGCGTCGCAGCAGCAGGATCTAGTGAACTTCCTCGACAGTCTGTAAGCGCGAAACCAGAGCGCGAGGGGGAGCCGATGCTCCCCTCGCGCTTCGCATCAGTGCTTCACCAGGGTCGCAACCGAGACGTGCGGCCAGCTCAGTCCGAGGAAGTTCAGCAGAACCGTCTGCGAGTACTGAAGTTGCAAGAAGTGGCCGCCTCCATGGTGATGCTTGACCTTCTCAATCCAGAACGTTGCGAAAACCGTTGCCGCGTCCGCGTTGGTCGTGAGAAACGGGATGTTCTCGACGCCACCGCCGCCGTTCGGGACTGGGGCCACCGTCGGACTCGGCGTTCCGATCGTAAAGCTCGGCACCGTCGCAATATCGAGCACCACCGTCTCGACGATGGTCTGACCCGCGACGGCATTTTGGAGAAACGAGTTTGGGTTGGTGACAACGGCTTGGGTGATCGCAGCAGGCAAAGGACTCGATCTAAATGGATTCGGAGCACTGAGATTGTATTCGGGGAAGCCGTTTGGTGCTCCTGGCGGCGGAATGTTGGAGCCTACCGGGAACGGCACGGTGTTGGCTGCCCCAAACGGCGTCGGCGGGCCGGCGATCTTCGTGCCCTGGCCCTGCGCCAGCAGGGCGTTGCCGTGCGGGATCGAGGCCATCCGGCCCACGCTTTGCGACTCGCCAGGCGCAGTAGTCGCCGGCACGTTGATCCAAATGCCCGGCTCGAGATGGAGTGCGCCGTTGGTGGTGGCGTCGTTGATCTTCTGCAGGTAATGCGAGCCGAACAGTTGGATATCGTCCTGGCCGGTACCGCGATTGGGGATCGGCGCCCCGATGGCATCGAAGGTCAGCGTCTCCGCCGTGAGATTAAGTTCGAGGAAGATATCGTTTCCCCCTTCGAAATCCGGGCGCGCAATCAGGTTAAACCCGCTGCCGGACCATGTTCCCGCCAGTTCTGCCAGCGGGCCCAAGTCGGTTAGCAACGAGCTCAGCGGCGGACTCGAACGAAACTCCGGGATGTGAGTGGCTTTCCTGGATGTCTTAGCCTTCCTTTCCATAGTGTTTCCCCTTTTGCCGCGGGTTTGGGTTTGGTTTCGGTATCTGCATCCGCGGTGATGGAAAGGCTTATAGGCTTTCAACCATCTTTAAATCCGGCTTCTCGAATAAGTTATTCACACATACGAGAGAAATCCGCAGCAAAGAGGAGAATTCCCTTCGACACCTTTGGTCAACGGGTATGCCCCGTGAATTCGCGTCTCGCCTACCCGACCTGCTGCGCTCCTGAACGCTCCTCTCAACCTAGCTGCGCCGCGCGATAAACCGCGCCTGCGCAATCTTGCCCGCGCGCGCCATCTCGCCAATGAAACGGAACCCGTCGATGAGCGCATCCAGCAGGTCGGTGCGGAACCCTACGGTCCGCAGGGCATCGTACCGAAGCTGCATCTCGACCATGTCGAGATATAGCTCCACATGGCGCGCAAACCGCCCAGTGTTTTCGGCGACGCGCACCTCGCAGCCGCTTCCTGACAACAGTTTAGCGTAGCCCGCAATGTCATCGACGTTGGCGAACATCATCGCGCCGAGAAAGCGCTGGGCCTCCGAATCAGTTAGTCCCGCAGGCCCTTCGACCCAATCGGTGAACGCAATCACGCCCCCGGGGCGAACAATGCGCACTGCCTCCGCAATCAACCCTGGCTTGTCAGGGACGTAGCACCACGCGTCTTCGCTCCAGACGAAATCCGCGCTGGCCGAAGGCAGGCCGCTTTGGCAGGCATCGGCGAGGATGAACCGAATCCGATCCTCCAGCCCTTCTTCTCGCGTCAGCCGTCGCCCGCGCTCGACCACGGCCTCGGTCACATCGACTCCGATCATCGAGGCGACATTGCGAAACCGCACCAGAAAGCGCATGTCCGCGCCGTTGCAGCAACACAGATCGACCCCACTCAGCCCGTCCCCGATCCCGGCGCGATCCGCCAGATCGATCGACGCCTTCATTCCTCCAATGTGAATTTGCTGTCCAAATATAAGTTGAAAGAGGTCGCCCTGCGCGCTGCTATAGACCGACCTGACCTCCGCCAATCCGACACCGCTTATGGACTTCACGGCTTGCGCGCTCGCACGAACGCGCTCATGAACTTGCCGTCCGCCATCTGCACGATTCTCTCCACGCTTTTGTTGTCCCCGAACCATCCCTTCGCGTCAGCCGCAGTGTAGATTCGCGTCGGTTCCACTTCGATCTGTTCGAATCCCGCCGCCACGAGCTTCGATTGGTACTCCGACTCCTCCAGCGCACCCGCGATACATCCGGCCCACAACTCGACGCTGCGCCGAACTTCCGCAGGCATCTCGCCGCGCACCACGATGTCCGAAATGGCGAATCGTCCACCCGGTTTGAGCACGCGAAACGCCTCGCGCAGCACACGGTCCTTGTCGCCCGACAGGTTGATCACGCAGTTCGAGATGATCACGTCGACCGAGTTGTCCGGCAGCGGGATATGCTCGATCTCGCCCTTGAGGAATTCGACATTCTGGACTCCAGCCTTGCGCTGGTTGTCGCGCGCGAGCGCGAGCATCTCGTCCGTCATGTCGAGCCCGTACGCCTTGCCTGCCGGTCCTACTCTGCGCGCGGAGAGGATCACGTCGATCCCGCCGCCCGATCCCAGGTCGAGCACGGTTTCACCGGGCTTAAGCTCGGCGAGCGCGGTCGGATTCCCGCATCCGAGCGACGCCGCAAGCGCCTCGGCGGGCAGCGACGCCTTCTCGCCGTCGCCGTAGAGATTCGACGTGATCGGGTTTCCCGCGGGCGCCGCCGAACCGCAGCACGCGCCGCCCTGGTTCGCGACTCGATTCGCCGCTTGCGCATACTCCTTCCTGACAGTTTCCCTTATCGATTCGTTACTCATCGCGACCTCCTATAACTCGCCCCGATTAAGATGTTGCGTTCCGCGCGATTGCTGCAGGCGCCGGACCTTCACCCAAACGTCGATGCCATCGCGCGAGCGCGTTAACTATCAGCGGCAGCCCCACCGCAGCGGGTGCTACCCAATACGCCAGGTGCGGAAGATCCCTCCACACCGGCAGGTTCTTGCCGTTATCGACGTAAAACGCGGTGAGCATCAGCACGTACGACATGCCCATCCCGCTCACGTGAAAATCGACCCATCTAGGCCACAACTGACGCCGCGCGATACGTCCCACCGACGCCGTCGCAAAAGAAAGCGCACCGAGAACAAACAGGTAATAGTCCTCAGCCCATCGCATCGCCGCCAGCATGGTCGCCGACGTGAACAGAATCGCGAGGCTCCAGTAATACAAGGTCCCAGCCTTAGGATGCCGGCCGCGGCGCTTCGTGCTCAGCATCGCGACGATTCCCAAGATCACGCACACCAGTCCGAAAACGATATGAACGCTCAACACGCTCTGGAACAGCGGAGAATCCGATGGCAGCTCGAATCCGACAATCCTTCTCAGTGTCTCAGCCATCTGACTTCCTGCGCTTGATGGACGGCGAACGGCCCGGCGCAGAGCCCAGCGTCGCATAAAGATCCGCGCAACAGTCTTCAGTCATGAACCGGATCAACTTCGCGGTCTTCGCAAAATCGATCGCGTAGTAGATAAATCGCCCCGATCGGCGCGCCGTCAGCAGCCCGCATCGCGTCAACGCGTCCAAATGATGGGACAGAGTCGAACCCGGCATCCTCACCCGCCCCCTGATCTCCTCGACGCACTTCCCATGCGGCCCAGCCCGCACTAACAGCCGAAAGATCTCCAGCCGGTCCTTCTGCCCAAGAGCGCTAAACTGTTCAACGTACCGATTCACTACGACAATTCTAGTATCATCGAAATATAGCCGACGCAACAGTGTCCCCGATCTTTGTCTTAATACTGGGTGCAGGGGTCACCCCTGCCGAAGGAAGCATGAAACCACCGCGGGTTTCATATTCAATTAAGTTCTTTTGGATCTCACACCAGTGCTATAAATTTTCCATGCCCACAGCTCTCGACGATTTCCATCCTGCGGTTCGCGCCTGGTTCGAGCGGCGTTTCGCCGCGCCCTCGCGCGCGCAGGATCTCGGATGGCCCGTGATCGGCGCTGCCAACGACGCACCCGGCTTCGACGTCCTGCTTTGTGCGCCGACAGGCAGCGGCAAGACACTCGCCGCGTTTATGTGGGCAATCAACGGGCTCGTGCTCGACGCGGCGGGCGACGCTCTCCGCGATGAAGTCTCCGTCCTGTACGTCTCGCCGCTGAAGGCGCTGGCCAACGACATCCGCCTCAATCTCGAAGAGCCGCTCCACGGCGTGCGCGACGTCGGCGCCGAGTCCGGCCTCGATCTTTCGCGCATCCGCGCGGGCCTCCGCACGGGTGACACTTCCGCGAGCGAGCGCTCTGCGATGCTCCGCCGGCCGCCGCACATTCTCGTCACCACGCCCGAGTCGCTGTTCATCCTGCTGACCTCGCCCAAGTTCCGCGAGAAGCTCGCCAGTGTCCGACACGTGATTGTCGATGAGCTCCACGCTCTTGCGGGCAACAAGCGCGGGGCGCATCTCGCGCTGACGCTGGAGCGCCTCGAACGCTTCGTGACGAGTCGCGGAAATGCGCGGCCGAATCGAATCGGCCTGTCGGCGACGTTGAATCCGATCGAAAAGCTGGCGGGATTCCTGGCCGGCTACTACGTGGCGCGCGACAACTCGCGCTCGCCGCGTCCGATAAAAATAGTTCGCGCCGACGATCGCGTCCGCACGATGGATCTCCAGGTCATTGCGCCCGGCCCCGAGCTTGGGCCGCTGGCCACGCATCCGCACTGGGAGGCGATGTACGACGAGGTCGCGCGACTCATCGGGGAGCATCGAACGACGCTGGTCTTCACGCTGAGCCGCCGGCATGCGGAGCGGGTCGCGCTGAATCTGCAGAAGCGGCTCGGCGCCGACGCAGTGATGGCGCATCATGGCAGCCTCGCTCGGATCGAGCGCCTGCTCGCCGAGCAGCGTCTCAAGCGCGGCGAGCTGAAGGCGATCGTTGCGACCGCGTCGCTCGAACTCGGCATCGACGTTGGCGCTGTCGAGCTCGTATGCCAGCTCGATTCGCCCAAATCCATCTCGGCCGCGATTCAGCGCGTCGGCCGCTCGGGGCACAGCCTCGGCGCGACGCCCAAGGGCCGGTTCTTCGCACTGACGACCGACGATTTGCTCGAATGCGGCGCGGCGGTGCGCGCGATTCGGCGGGGGCATCTGGACGAAGTTGAAATCCCGCTGGGATGCGCGGATATTGCGGCGCAGCAAATCATCGCGATTGCCGCCGAGGAAGAGGAAATCTCCGAGGCCGAGCTGCTGCGCGTGCTGCGGAGCGCGTACAATTTCGGCGATCTAGACGTCGCCAAGCTGCGCCATCTGCTCGAACAGCTCGCAGCCGAATTGCCCGAACGAATCATGGGCGCTGCGCCGAAAATTTTCTTCGATCGCGTCAACGCCCGTGTCCGCCCGCGCCGATCCGCGCGCCTGTCTGCCATCACCTCGGGTGGAACGATCCCCGAAGCCGGCAACTACGATGTCGTGATCGAGTCCGAGGGCCGCAAGGTCGGCGACGTCGAGGAGGACTTCGCGCAGGAGTCGTCGCGCGGCGACGTGTTCTCGCTCGGCTCGATGCCGTGGCAGATTCAACGCATCTCGCGCGGACGCCTGATGGTCGAGCCGGCGCCCGGGATGGCGCCGACGCTGCCGTTCTGGCAGACCGAGGCGGGCGGCCGCTCGAATGCGCTGTCGGCGGAGATTTGCGATCTGCGCCACGAGATTTGGCGCCGGCTCGAACGCAACGGATCGGCGGTCGACTGGCTGATGACCGAATGCGCGATGTCGGAGCGCGCGGCGACGCAAGCCGCCGACTACGTGCGTCGCGGCGTCGAGGCGCTCGGCGCGATTCCCGACGAAAAGACCGTCGTCGTCGAGCGCTTCTTCGACGGCCTGGGCGGCACGCAAATCGTCATCCACACCCCATTTGGAATCCGCCTCAATCGCGGACTCGGCCTCGCGATTCGAAAGCGCCTGTGCCAGTCGTTCGATTTCGAAATACAGGCTTCGGCGATCGACGGCGGCGTGCTCCTCGCGCTGAATTCGCGTCACAGTTTCCCGCTCGACACTCTCTTCGGCATGCTGAAAGCGCGCAACGCCCGTGACGTTCTCGTCCAGGCGATCCTCGCAGCGCCGATGTTCGAAGTGCGCTTCCGCCACGTCGCGACGCGCGCGCTGGCGGTGATGCGGTCGTCGCGCGGCAAGAAGGTGCCCGCCTGGATTCAACGCCTGCGCTCACAGGAACTGCTGTCCGCGATTTTTCCCGGCCAGCAGGCCTGCTTCGAGAACCGCCCAGGTGCGATCGAACTGCCGGACCATTTCGTGATCGACGAAACGATCCGCGAGTGCGTCGAAGAGTCCACCGACCTGCCGCGCACGGTGCGGATGCTCGAAGGAATCGAGAGTGGCGCGATTCGAACCGTCGCCGTCGACGGGATCGCGCCGTCGGTGTTTGCGCATCGCCTGCTGCTCGCGTGGGACTACTCGTTTCTCGACGACGGCGAGCGCGCTAATCGCCGTTCGCGGACTGTGACGATGAATCGCGGCATGGCCGAGGACGTGTTCCGCAAGGAAGACCTGTCGGACCTGCTCTCGGCGGAGGCGGTTGATAGCGTCGTCGCGGAAGTGACTGGCCACGCGGCAGGGCGCAAGCCGCGCTCGCGTGACGAATTGTATGAATTGATTCGCGCGCACGGCTCGATGACGCTGGCCGAGGTCGAAGAGCGCGCAGGCGAGGGCGCGCGCGCGATGCTTGCGGAACTCGACGCTGAGGGCAGAATTGCGCGTGTCAGCCTGAGCGGCGAATCACCGGAGAGAATTCTTGCCAGCGAGGATGGAGAAGTCTTCGCCGCCGCTTACGATAAAGGCGGCGATGGCGACGCTGCGCGCACCGAGCTTGTGCGGCGCGCGTTGAGGACTTGCGGGCCGACGACAGCCGGCGAAGTTGCGGCGCGATTACATTTCAAAGAGTCGGAAATCGAGCAGAGTCTCGCGGCGCTCGAAGCTCAGGGCGCGATTTTTCGCGGTCACTTCACGCGCGCCGACGCGATTCAGTGGTGCGACCGCTACAACCTCGAGCGGATACATCGGATGACGATGGCGCGCGTGCGCGCTGAAATCGAGCCGGGCGCGGATCACGAGTACGCGGCGTTCCGGCTGCGATGGATGCATGTTGGCGGCGCCGAGCTTCCCGCCGATCAGACCGGCGCTGCGGCGGTGCTCGAACAGCTTTCCGGAATCGCGGCAACGCCGGAGATTTGGGAGCACGCCATTCTGCCGGCGCGAATCGCTGGCTATCGGCCCGAGATGCTCGACTTGGTCTGTATGAGCGGGCAGATGAAATGGGTTGCGGTGCCCGGAGAGAGCATCGAAGGCGCGCATCTGGCGAGCACCCCCTCGCGGATCACCTTCGTTGCGCGCAAGGCGAACCTGTTCGTTGCGCACGAAGAATCGGTGCCGGAGGACGCGAAGGAGCAAGCGATGCTGGAGGCTCTGGGAGCCGCCGGCGCGCAGTATCTCGACGAGGTCGCTGAACGCGCGAATGTTTCGGAGCGCGACGCATTGTCCGCGCTGTGGCGGATGGCGGCGGCTGGGCGCGTCAGCAATGACAACTTCGCGCCGCTTAGGATGTTCGCCGATGATCGCGGCGCCGAGCGAGCGCTCGAGTCGGTCGCGCGCCGTCCGGTGACTCGTCACGACGCTGCCGTTCGCGCGCGGCTGAAGTCGAGCCTCGCGGGACGCTGGTCGCTGATTCATGCAAGCGAGGGTGCCGGCGACGCGCGAGAACTCGCGCTCAAATTGCTCGAGCGCCACGGAGTTCTCGCGCGCGAGATGCTCGGATTCGAATCGACGCACATCTCGTGGAACGAAATCGCGTTCGAGCTGCGTCGGCTCGAATATGGCGGCACGATTCGGCGCGGATGGTTCGTGCGCTCGCTCTCCGGCGAACAGTACGCGCTGCCCGAGGCGGTCGAGATGCTGCACGCGGCGCGAAATCTCATCCCGGCGCGAGAGAAGCCGGTAGCGCTGAGCGCGGTCGATCCCGCCAATCCGTACGGCGTCGTGATTCCCGGATGCGGTATCGCGCGCGAGGCCGGCAACGTCATCGTCCTCCGCGCCGGCCGCGTCGTTGCGGGATTGCAGGGACGCGCGATGGTCACAGGCGGCGACGGTGAGGTGGACGACGAGAGTTTCAGCGCGGCGGTGGCCGCACTCATGACGCTGAAGCCGCGCATCACGATTGATTCAATCGACGGCGTGGCGGCGCTCGAATCGCCGCGGGTCGGGATCCTGGCCGCGATGCGATTCCATTCCGATGGACGCTCGCTGGTGTTCGACGGCTTGCACGGCCCGGCGCCAGCACGTGCGTCACGCCGCAGTTCAAGTTAGCCAGTTGATTGGGCGCGCTCGCGCGCTATTCTGAACGCATAGCAAATTGAATCGGATTGGCTGGCGCGTCGGGTTTCGACACCCGCGTCCGATCATCGTCACAAGCGCGTCAGGAGGGTAGGGCTCTATCAATGGCGACCAACAGTTTCGGTGCTCGTTCGACGCTTACGGTTGATGGCAATAGCTACACGATCTACAAGCTCGACGCGCTTGAGAAGCATGGGTTCTCGCTCGCGCGGATGCCGTATTCGATCAAGGTGATGATCGAGAACGTGCTGCGGCGAGAGGACGGCGTGATCGTGACGACCGGGCAGATCGAGGCGCTGGCCCGATGGAACGGCAAGGGCGGCGAGCGCGAAGTCTCGTTCATGCCGGCGCGCGTGCTCTTGCAGGATTTTACCGGCGTGCCCGTCGTTGCAGACCTGGCGGTGATGCGCGACGCGATCAAAAAGCTCGGCGGCGATCCCGACAAGGTAAGGCCGCTGCAGCCGGTTGATTTGGTGATCGATCATTCTGTGCAGGTCGATTCGTTCGGCACCGCGGGCGCGTTCGCGGCCAATGCGCAACTGGAATTCGATCGCAATCAGGAGCGCTACCTGTTTCTGCGCTGGGGACAGGGCGCCTTCGACAATTTCCGCGTCGTGCCGCCCGACACCGGGATCGTTCATCAGGTGAATCTCGAATATCTCGCGCCGGTGGTTTTCGCGTCGGATAAGGGCGAGGCGTATCCCGACACCGTTATCGGCACCGATTCGCACACGACGATGATCAACGGTCTCGGCGTCGTCGGATGGGGTGTCGGCGGAATCGAAGCCGAGGCCGCGATGCTCGGGCGCTCGATGCCGATGCTGATTCCCGAAGTGATCGGGTTTTGCCTCGCTGGCAGGCTGCGTCCCGGCGCGACCGCGACCGACCTGGTGCTCACGGTCACGCAGATGCTGCGCAAGAAGGGCGTGGTCGGCAAGTTCGTCGAGTACTTCGGGCCGGGCCTTAAGTCGCTGCCGGTCGCGGATCGCGCGACGCTTGGCAACATGTCACCCGAATACGGCGCGACGATGGGATATTTTCCGGTCGACGATCAGACGCTCGCGTATTTGCGGCTGACCGGACGCAGCGACAGCCAGATCAAACTGATCGAGGCCTACTGCAAGGCGCAGGGACTGTTCAATTCGCCCGATGCCCCCGAGCCAAAATTTTCCGACACGCTCGAGCTCGATCTCGGCAGCGTCGTGCCGAGCATGGCGGGGCCGCGCCGTCCACAGGATCGAGTCGCGCTGACGGCGGCGAAAAGCGATTTCCGTCGCGAGCTCGGCAAGGAGTTCGCTGAGCATCCGAGCGTCGATCGCGCGGCACTGGCGGAGTGGGTGGCTGAGGGCGGCAATGCTGCGACGGCGGGCGAGGGGACAATTCTCGAATCGAAACTCGGGCATATCGCGCACAAGGTCGAAGTGCATTCCGAGGCGGGGAAGTTTCCATTGACGCACGGCTCGATCGTGATTGCCGCGATCACGAGCTGCACCAACACTTCGAATCCTTCCGTGATGCTGGCGGCGGGAATTCTCGCGAAGAAAGCCGTTGCGCGCGGGCTAACAGTGAAGCCGTGGGTGAAGACCAGCCTCGCGCCGGGATCGAAGGTCGTCACGCAGTACCTCAAGCGCGCGGGGCTCACGGAGTCGCTCGAGAAGCTGCGCTTCAACCTGGTCGGTTACGGATGCACCACGTGTATCGGCAACAGCGGGCCGATAGATGAGGCGCTTGCCGACGCGATCAAGCAGGGCAACCTGGTGGCGTGCGCGATCCTCAGCGGCAATCGCAATTTCGAGGGGCGCATCAATCCCGCCGTGCGATTCAACTACCTGGCGTCGCCGCCGCTGGTGGTCGCGTACGCGATCGCGGGCACAATGGACATCGACGTCGAGCATCAGCCGCTCGGCACGGGTTCCGACGGACGTCCGGTGTACCTGCGCGACATCTGGCCTTCGCAGGAGGAAGTCGCGGCGGCGGTGGCGGGTTCGGTTCACGCCTCGATGTTCAAGAGCGAGTACGGCCAGGTGTTCGAGGGCGACGAGCGATGGAAGAGCCTGCAG
>Ga0074044_10003052_pt1 | contig 14405 bp, 4 predicted proteins | sample BogForMeECP23OM1_FD_94443 | JGI IMG/M metagenome (GOLD analysis project Ga0074044, IMG submission 94443) | Bog forest soil microbial communities from Calvert Island, British Columbia, Canada - Bog Forest MetaG ECP23OM1 | ecosystem: Environmental > Terrestrial > Soil > Wetlands ... | reverse complement strand
GGCCATGATCGGATCGTCGCTGGTGTAACAGAGGACCTGAAAGCCCTCGTCAACCAGCACGCGGGTCGCCTCGAGCGTGGCGACCGGGTCGGGCAGGAGCGTGCGGGTGTCGGCCAGGACCTCGAGCTTGACCCAGTCAGCCCCCGGGTTCGCCAGGCCCTCCAGCAGTTCGCGCCCCAGCCGGGCAGTGCGCAATGCCTCCTGGGCGGAAAAACAACCGGCGGTGTTGGGCAGGATGGTGTACCGCCGGGGATCGACATAATCGAGCAGGTTCCGGCCCTGGCGGTCAACCAGCCGCTCGCGACGAACCGCCACCGTGACCACGTCGGCACCGCTGGCCTCCAGGCAGTCATGCATCAGCTCGAGCGTCGCATACTTCCCCGTGCCGACGAAGAGCCGGCTCCTGATCGTGTGAGTTCCGATCCTCAGCGGAGGCAGGTCCGTGGCCGTGGCGGCGCTCGATCCACCGCCGACCAAGGTGACGATTTCCAGCACATCTCCCGGCGCAAGGGACCTGTCCGCGTGCGAGCCCCGCCCCACGAGGTCACGATTGACTTCGACGGCCACGAACTCTGGCTTCAGTTGCAAATGGACCAGAAGCTGGGCGACGGTCAGCGGCGCGGGCACCTCGCGGCGCTGGCCGTTAAGCGTGATCTCCAAGGTCGCTCCCAGGGCGAACGATCGACGGACAGTCATTCAGGACACCGGAGCTTTCGCCCCGGCGTCCTGCGACATCCGTAAAACCATCGCCTTTCAAAGTCACTGGAAAAATGAGAAGAGCCGACACGACACTGTTTTTCCCTTGTTCGTCCCCTGATCATCGTATCGCGGGAAGAGAGACAGGGTCAAGTCGGGGCGTCGTGTCTGATGGCGGCCAGGATGGAGGCTGGAAGTTGTTTTCGAGATACTGGCGCAAGGGTCTGTGAACTGCCGCGCGAAGGCGACGGCATCGCCCCAGCGCGAGGTTTGCCAGCCGCGGAGCGGCGGAAGTTCATAGCCTGGCGGCGTGAGCCCCAGGGGAGGGCATATCGAGAGGCAACCACCCGCTTTGTTGACCTGAGCCCTCAGCGTAGGGCGACAGAGGAACGGGAGCCGGACGTTCGCCGGGTGCAATCAGACACCGCCAGGCCTGCTCCCTCTGCCGCCCCCTTCGGGGCTCGGGGACATCGTGGGCCGGGTCGGGATTCCTGGGGCTGACGCCGCCAGGCTATGAACTGGCGCCTCGCGGTGTCACGGGGACGGTGTCAGTCGCTACCGCTTTGGAGGTGCTGCCGACTAATAGGCTCAGGGCGGATTCAAAAGCGACCGACCATTTCGAGCGAGGCATTCAGGATCTGATACTGGCTTTGTCGACTTGCAGGTTGGAGCGTAGAAGATCCGGATGTGTTGCCGCGATGTTCCATCAATGTCCCCAGCGCGCATTTCGGCCGCCTCGACGAGCTCCGCGCGCTCGGGAGTCAGGCTGCAGGTTCGGGAAAGTCACAAGTGGCAGTCGACACCAACGCGATATCAGTGGAGCGAAGCGCTCGGTTGTCCCGTCCCATCGGGGATGGGGGAGGGCAACAACTCTCCTGTCGGTGCTGGAGGTGCGACACGGCTCACTGGACTCAACCCCGGCGCAAGACTGACAAAGTAGCCTCGAAGGGCTAACAGACTTTGCGGCGCTCTAGAAAAAACTTAACTTTACTATACATCCGAGTCAAACCGGATGCCTTTTTTAAACGCTCGGGATCGCATCACTTTTGAGGAGCCGACGTCTACCGAACTTGAACCGAGGGGGTCAGTCTCCGAGTGGACCATCGGAGGATACCTTTTCCGGGCCGGAAGTCGATAACGAGACAGCCTTGAGAGACGGGTCTACTGGTGCGGTGTACACCAAGCCTATACAGGAGTCTCCGAGTGGACCATCGGAGGATACCTTTTCCGGGCCGGCAGTCGATAACGAGACAGCCTTGAGAGACGGGTCTACTGGTGCGGTGTACACCAAGCCTATACAGGAGACTTTGTTGTTGGTGCTTACGTGCTGTATTCGAAACCAAAAACAAAGTCTGACACCACGCCACGCGCGAGCGACCCTCATGTCTCTACGCCCTGTTCTTGGACCCCGGTAGGACCGAAGTACGCCAGGCCATTGCGGCGCCTCGGCACGGCCCCCGCTTGTGACAACAACGGTGGCTCCCGCGAGCAGAAGATTTCGGGGCTCGATCGCACGGCATTGGGACTCGCTGTCTACGCTTCGCAATGGAGGTCGCCCGCCACCACGCAAGACTCGCTTCCGGCTGCTGGCCAAGCTTTGCCGGGCGGGATTCGTTAACCCGCAGGGTTGCAATGAAAGGTTTCCAAGTTCGTGTCTCTTCCCCCTTTCTCGAGCTTACCTGACGCTATGTCACCTTTCATCTTCTCGTCTTCTCGAACATGGAGGGGTTGTCTCTACTCTTTCTTCAGCCGTTTGAGAACCTCCGGGGTGAATATCTGTTCGACCGGTTTGGGTGACCGCAGCAGGCTGATCCATTCCCGTCGTTCCTTGCGATATCTGTAATTGGCGGAAAACCAGAGATAGGCCTCGAAGTCACGGGCAGCGCCCTCTCTGTCACCTTGGAGCGCCCGCGCGAGGCCGCGGGTGTCTCGGTAATTGCCGTTTGCCGGTTCGAGGGCCAAGGCGAGGTCGGCGGCGAAGCCGAATCCCTTCGCACCATCGGCGCCTTGAAGAGATCCATGCCAGCAGAGTGAGTTCCAGAAGTTTGCCGAGACGCTCAGGAGCGGGTCCAGAGCGCACGCATGCTCGTAAAGCGCCAACGCGTCGTCGGGAAACCCGTTCTTGCAGAAGGTGACGCCGGCCGATTCGACCGAGAGCCCGAGGTTCATTCTCTGGGCCGCCAGCGCCGCGTGGAGTCGCTGTTGCGTCTCGGGATCCAGCGTGGCGAACTGATTCGGCTCCTGCGGATTGAGACCGCCGAGCAAGCTCTTGGCTTTCTCGAGGGCGGCCTTTGCCGCCGGGGGATCATGAGCGGCGAGGGATCGTGCCCGAGCGAGCCAGACCCGGCCGGCTTGCCGGTTGGCGAGCCGTTCGGGATCGTATTCCAATCTCGGATCGAGGCCTTTGGCCTCGCGGAACTTTTCAAGGCTCTCTTTCAGCTCCAGCGTCGAGGCGTTCTGCTTGCCCTGATTGGCGATGAGTCGAGTTCCCTCCTCCACAAGCAGCCGCGCATGTACTCGGTTGACGTAGGCTTGCGGTTCAAATGCCAGGCCCGGGTCCAGTAACTGTGCTTGCTTGAACATGGCCTTGGCCTGGTCGTACTCTTCGGCACGCGTGTGGCCCACAAGTTCTTGTAGCAGTTTGTCAGCCTGCCACAACTTTTTATCGCGAGCCACCTGGTTGGCCTCGTCGACCGGGTCATAGCCGTAGCTACTCTTGTCGAGGTCGTGGGCCTTGCGCAGCGCGATAATCGCTGCTTTCAGCTTGTTTTCGGCGGCCAGTTGTCGACCATTCGTATCGGCCTCGGTCGCTTCGGACGAGGTCAGGTTCTGGACCATGGCTTCCGGCGAATTCTGGTAATCATCTGGGGCCAGCGCCACTGCCAGCTCAAATTCCTTGGCCGCCTCTTTTGTCTTGTTTTCGCTTACCAGCCGGCGGCCCATCTCATAGGCTTTCTTGGCATGTCCGGAGGCGATCTGGCGGGCCGTGGCCTCGGGCTGGTAGCGGAAGAATTCAGGGGCCAGCTTCACCGCCGCTTTGAATTGCTCGACCGCCCTACCGATCATTCCCTCGGCTGCCAGTTGTCGGGCCTTCCTATCGTTTTCGATACTACACCTTTCTCGGTATGCCTCCGTCATGACCCCGGCTACCAGTTGTCGGGCCTCCCTATCGTTTTCGATGGCCTTCAAACGCCTCCCCGTCCTCGCTATTTCAGCGAAGAGACCCAGGCGGCCCTGCTTGTTCAACTGTTTGGAGGCCGCGTAGCGGTTCTGAGCTTTCTGGAGCCGGGTTTCGAGCGTCTCCGCGTTTTCCTCGGCTTGGGTGGTCTGATTCTGGCCCGGCGTCTCGGGTTTGGTGGAGGCGTTTCGAATGCTCTCGATCAGGCCATCGACCTCGGCGATCATGCCCATCACCTCATACTTGTCGGCCTCCTTTTGAGGGTCAACGACGATCTTGGGCACGAGCTTGCACGCGGCGAGGAACTGTTCGATCGCCTGGTCCTTCTCACCATTCTTGGCGAGATTTCTGCCGTTCTCGATCATCCCCTCCGCCACGGACCGATCGACCTCCGCTTCTGGCACAATCCCCGGTCCGCGGTCCATCGCTGTCAGTTGACGCAGGCGCCGCAGAGCCTCGTCTTTCTGACCCTGCTTCGCCAGGCCCCGCGCGGCGTCGAACAGGCTTTCGTGGATCGGCAGAAGGTCGAAGGTCTTACGGTAGTCTTCCTTGGGGAAGTGCCGTTCCCACTCGTCGTGGGAGAGGTTGCGTTTTGCAAGCTGAGCGGCGAGCCGGTCGAGACCGGGCATCCACCGCAGGGGCCAGACCCGTGCCGTGCCGTGCGGGCCTGCGGCGATCAGCATTCGACCGTTCGTATCGAGTCCGACCAACGTGCTCGTCTCGTCCTCGTCTCCCAAGAGAATTGGCGAGCCCGAGACGTGACCGGTCTCGTTGATCGTCACGACCCGAACGCTCTTGTCTTCGCAGGAGATCGCCAGCGAACGACCATCGCCGCTGAAGGCGAGGTCCACGATTGTGCCGCGATAGCCGTCCATGGGGACCGGGTACGACTCGAAAGCCTCGCCATGCAGTCGGCAGATCCGCACTTCGCCGGATGCACCACCGGTCGCGAGCCAGCGTCGATCGGCGTCGTGACTGATCGCCAGGCAGGTGATACTCCCAGGATGCCGCGCAAGCTCGACGAACCGGCTTCCCGGGTTGTGCGGATCGAAGGGCCAAGAACGGGCCGTGCCGTCCTCGCTCGTCGAGATCAGCCGCCGGCCGTCGGGTGTGAACACAAGCCGTGTGATCGGTCCGCTGTGCGAAGGTAAGTGCCTCGGGCTATCCCTGATCGGGTCGTTCGACAGTTTCCAGAGCAGGATCTCGCCATCACCGCCCCCGACGGCCACCCAGTCCGTTGCCGTCGGGTGAAACGCCAAGGCACGGGTTGGCACTCCTGGTTTACCGAGCACCACCGTGGGTTTGGATGGCAATCCGTTCTTCAAGTCCCAGAGGCGGGCCGGCCCTCCTGCGCCGGTGATCAGCCAGCGGCCATCGGGACTGAACGCGAGGGACAGGATTTCCCCTTCATGGCCACCCAATTCGGCCGCTGGAGCAGTCGGATCACGGACGTCAAGGTCCCAGAGCGATACGGTGCCTGCGGTCTTGCGCGCCGAGCGCATTTTAGCCCCGGACGCAAGCCATCGGCGTCCCCCGGGCACCGCGGGGCTAAAAGCCAGAGCATAGATTCTGTGCCCCGGGTGCCCCGGGAGCATCTTGGTGGCCGAGCCCAGTGGCGCGGTGGCGTCCCAGAGCTTGATGGACCCATCCGGACCGGGCAGCGCAACGGTCCGGCCGTCGGGACCAAAAGCCCCGGACGTGAGATAACTCGTTCTTACGGTTGTCGAATAGAGTGGTTTCTCGACCAGCAGAACAACAGAGGCGGACGTGTCCGCTTGGTCGGACGTCCACAGACGTGAGGAGCGGTCCAAACTTTGCCCCGTCGAATCCTCCGTCGCATAGCCCGAACTCTGCCTCAGAAGGGTGTGGGGCCAGTCGCTGCCCCGGGTTTTAGAATTGAACGGGTCGAACGGGGTCGTCGTTTCGAGTTTCGATAGATCCCACAAGAGGACCCCGCCTTTCGCGTTGATTGTCACGAGCGACCGACCATCGGGGTGAAAAGCGAAACCAACGACTCGAGCCGGCAATTTCGGTGAAGCCCACGTGGATTCGCGGCTGGCCGCCGCCCCACTCCACTGAGCATCTGCATCCTTCATTGGGACCACCACCGAGGAGACCCCACTGACGTCCCAGAGCCATACCCTGCCGTTGAAATCCATGGCACCCAGCCAGCGGTCAACGCCGGAACTGCACGCGAGCTTACCAACCGATCTCCCCGTGCTTAGCACCTGCGATGGAGCGGCGGCATCCGAAGCACCCACCTCCCAGAACCGGATCATGCCCGCGTTGTCGCCCGTCGCCAGCCGCCGCCCATCGGCGCTGAAGGCGACCGACACGGGCCAAGAGCCCTCCGAAAGAAGGACAACTGGGTCGCTCGGATCCACGTCCCCCAGGTTCCAGAGCCGGGTCGAGCCACCAAAGTCAGTCGCGGCCAACCGCAGGCCGTCGGGGCTGAATGCCAGCCCGTAAACCCCCCTCGAAGGCTTGACCGAGCCCAGGGACTTGGGGGATGCTGGGGAAGCGGCCAGGTTCCAGAGTTGTACCAGACCCGCTAGATCAGCCGTTGCCAACCAGTTGCCTTTGGGAGCGAAGGCCAGGCAAAGGATCTCCTGGGCGTGCCCCGAGAGTCTCACGGGGGAGGCGGAACGGTCGGCGTTTTTCAAGGACCAGAGCCACGCTTCCCCCTCCTCGCCACCCGCCGCGAGCCAGTGCCCCTCGCCGCTCAGGGCGATGACACTGAACTTCTTCGCTGCGCCCTTGAGCAGCACCAGCGGCGGGCCTTGGTCTACCTGCTTCGGGCCCCAGAGCCGGATCACCCCCTCGTGGTCGAGGGTAGCAATACGTGGATCGCCCGAACTGACGGCGACCATGTCGACCGACTCGGTGTGTCCATCCAGGACGACCGGAGTCAACCGCTGTGGCCCAGGCTCGAACCGCCAGAGGTGCGCGGCCGAACCGAAGCCTCCCGTGACCAGCCAATGTCCGTCGGGGCTGAATGCGATGGATGTCGTCTTTTGTTTGCTCGGAGGGAAGCGTGGTGAAAGCGGCGGGACGGCCCGTTGCGAGCCAAGGGCGCTGAGTAGCGATCGTTCGACCTCCTCGGGAGCTTGAAAGTTCTTGTCCTCGGTCATGCACTTCGCTTGGACCGCCAGCGCGAGGGCACCGGCGGGGTCTTGCCTCAGGATCTGTCGGGAGGCCCCGGCGAGCCCCCGGGCCCTCGTTTCGAGGTTCTGTCGGAGGAGGTCCAGGGACTTGGTCGCCTCTTCTTGCGCTCGGTCCCTTTCGTCCTTCGCGACCCCTTCGGCTTTTCTCGCATCCGCTTCCGCAATTTGAGCCCGGTCCCTCTCCTTTGTCGCTTGCACCTCCGCAACGCCAACCCGTTGGATCTCGTAGAAGTTCACCGCCGCGAGGGTAAGCAAGAAGACAACGAGAGCCGCTAGAATCCAACTAACCACGCGCCACTGGCGTGCTTCGCGGTCGAGCTGGTCCCGGCTGGCCTTGAGAAACTCCCGCTCTTCCGGCTGGACCTGGCGGGGGTGGGTCTTCGCCCAGTTCTCGGCCTCGAGCAGGCGCAGTTCAGTGAGCAGGGCGCGCTTGTCCCGGCCGCTTTCATGCCACTTGCGCATCTCGCCCGTGACCACCCGGGCAGTCTGGTGGGCTTTCTCCTCATCTTTCGTCCAGTCCTCTAACTGACGCCACTGTCGAATCAAGCTCTCGTGGGAGATGTCGATCACCTTCTCCGGGTTAAGCGGCTCGGAGATCGGCGGCACGAGGAACGACCGGCCCTCGGCTCGGAACTCGTCGAGCACCGGCACGACCTGCTCCGCGGAGGCGTCCGCTACGGCGCAGATCTCGGAGAGCCGCACGGGCCGGCGGACCACTTGCCCGTCTGGGGTGATCTCGGTGAGGTTGCGGAACGCCGTCTCGGCGATCCGCTTGCAGGCGGCGTCCGGGAGCCGCTGGTAGATCCGTTCGACGTGGTCCGAAAGGGCATTGGCCAGGCCGCCGACGGCCTCGTAATCCTCCATGGTCATCGTGATCTGTCCGCCGAAGTCGCGCTCGACGCGGCCTTGGGTGGCCCGGCGCCACATCCGCATCAAGAGGTGCTGCATGAGCGGGAGCTGGTCGGGGTCGGTTCCCATCTCGTTAAGGATGCGAGTGACGACGTCGGGCTGGACCTCGACGCCAAACATCTTGGCCGGCCCGACGATGGCCGCGCGGTTCTGGTCGCGCGTCAGCCGGGGAGTAAGGAACTGACTGTCGTTCATCGCCTCGGGGAGGTCGCGGAAGACCGTGCAGTTGCCCAGGTGGTCGGATCGCATGGTAAGCACGACGTAGATCGGGGCATACGATTCGGCGGCCGAGGTCAGCAGCAAGTCGACGAAGGCGTTGGCCTCGCTTGTTCCGCCGAGGCGGTGGTACCGGAAGATCTCCTCGAACTGGTCGACAAGCACCAAGAGGTTCGTCCGCTCGGGGAGCCCGGCGTCCCGAAACGCCTCGACCAAGCCGAGCGGCCCGCGGCGCAGAATGGCGCCGAGGAACGCGAGATCCTCCTGCGGGTTGTCCATCCGCCGGTCCAATCCGTCGGGAGCAAGCAAAGCCGACGCCAGGTTGGCCAGGGGCTGGCCGCCGGGGCGCATCACCGCAGCCCGCCAGTTGAGACCGGCGCGTGGCATGAACCCAGATTCCACCCCCGCCAGCAGCCCGGCGCGGACGAGCGACGACTTCCCGCATCCCGACGGCCCGATGACCGCGAGGAATCGGTGCCGCTCCAGCTTGGCCAGAAGCTGGTCGACGTGCTCTTCGCGGCCGAAGAAGAGATCCGCCTCCGACTTCTCGTAAGGACGTAGTCCGGGATAAGGGAAGGTCGACATGCCTGTTGCCGTTGCGGTGCTCATGCGACCACCTCGCTCAACAGGTCGTCGAAAAAGGCCCTGAGCCGCGACTCATCCATTCCCGTGGTGCAATCGATTGTCGTCATTTTGGGCAGCACGAAGCCGATGGGGTCTTTCGGCACGGGAGCCCACTGGAAGACCGCGAGCGCACGCGCTGCCTTCTCACGGCGATAGGCCAGCTTGCGAAACTCTCGGAGCTGGCCCCGGACCCACGCGCTGCTCACGCGGCCGTAGACGATGATCATCCCGTCGCACTCCAGAAGGTTTGCCTCCAGATCCTTGCGAACTTCCTCGGCCTGTCCCGTATTGATCGGTAGCACGTAGCCGATGCCACGCTGCTCGAGGTAACGACAGAGAGCGGCAGCGGTCTCAGGTCCGTCGTAGTCCAGGTTCACATTCACGAAGACGAAGGCATCGCGGGACGGGTTCTTTTGCCCCTCCTCCTTGTTGCGCTCGACCTGCTGGACGATCTCGCGGCAGAAGTCCTCGATGTCGACGGCCAGGACGGAGGCCCCAAGCAACAGGGCGCGGTGCTCGGCGTCTTCGACGTCTCGCTGGACGGCCTGCACATCAAGCGCGGTGTTGCGCCACTGAAGGATCGGCAGACCTCGCTCTCGGGCGCGCAGATGCTGGAACCCGACGTATCCCCCCTTCAGATCAGGCGGTTTGCGGCCCGGCAAGCTGCTCAGGAGCTGCACGAACAGATCGGCCTCATTCAGCCCCCCGTCCACGGCCGCGCGGAATGCTTTGGGGTCGCGGGGATACCAGGTGTCCGGGATCACCCGGATACTGCGCTGTTGGAGACTGCGGGTTACCTTGGTTCTCAATCCGTCCAGGTCGTCGGTCACCTCGGCAAGGTACACGGTGGCCGCGCAGGCCGGATAGGCCGCCGGCACGGCATGAGGCATCGCGATCACCTGAGTCGTATCCGAAGGCTTGGGCGGCAGCGCGGAGTTCTTGAGCTGTTTGAGCTTCTCAGATAGCTCCCAGGCCAGGTCATTGAGAACGTCGAAATAGGCGTCCTCGTCCGGGCCGCTGTGGGACATCCCCAAGATCCGTGGCGGCTTGCCTGCGCGATCCTGGACCCAGAACCTGTAGCCGAGTAAGTCGCCAAACTCCTCGGGTTGTTCCTCTAGCTCCACTTTGTCTCGCTGGAGGAGGAAAACGCGGGCGTTGTCCCCTATTCGTTCCTGGACGAGCTTGAGGAAGGTATGGCGTTCCCGCTGGCACCATTCCGATGCCAGGTATCCTGGCGAGAGGACGACCACCAGGGTTGCCGTCTTTTCCAGCGTGGACATAATTTCGGGGGTGATATTGACGTGATGGGAGAGGTAATGATCGTACCAGATCGAAAAGCTATCCCGCCGGCCCAGCCGTTGCGCCAGTCGGTTGCTGAGCTTTTTGATCAGTGTTGTCACCCACCCGTCGACGCCGTCTTGATCCGTCAGGTCGTCGACCTGGGCATAGCTGACAAAGATGTCATGGGCGTAGCCGGGGACGTAAGCCATGGTACGATCCTCATGGGATCAGAAGGACTGTGGGAAATGCCACTTAGCCGGTGTATAAGAATTACTTCAGCGATCCTTCGACCTAGGGCCGGGAATGCCTGTTTTTCCTGGACTCTGGCCACTGTCACTGCAACATTGTCGCTGAAGTTATTTTTTTACGCCGGCTTAGACGCGAGAAATGGGTGTTATAATCGAGCGACGTTAATCGCCAAGTCGTCCTTTTTTCAGCGTAATAAGTACATCAAGCTAAAGCAAGCGAGGGGTGGATCACACCAGCAGTTCCGCAACCTGGTAAATTTTGGCCAACTGAGGCGGAGTGAAGGCCTCCACCACACGGGTTTTACGGTTCTATGGCCTTGTTGGGAGGCACGAGCCCCATTTTCCTTAGTCAAGGGAGTGATCGGCGGGATCTGCACGCCACCTTCGCCATGGCGGCCGGGAGTTCCGGCCGCTTGAGATCGGCCGGCACAGTCGTGGCGGATTTCTGGACCATCGCTGCTCCTCCGAGGGGAAAGCTAGCCAAACAGGTGGACACCAGATTCAGTCTGGCGATCAGGAAGATCACCTGGCGGAGATCGTGATGGGAGCCTCCCCTCCGGCTGCTGTGCCAGCCGATCCGGGACGTCGCTGATGGAGAGCTTCTGAAGAAACCTCTGGCGGGAGGGCTCGGTTCGGATAGAATCCAGGGGGCGAAAGCGGCCCCGAAGAGGTCATCGCGGGCGTCGGCCCCGGGTCGGCCCCATTGCGATTGCGGCGAACATGTCCTCGTGGTACTTGATCGACAGGGCAGAAGGTGATCATGGCGACCATCACACCCTCGCCGTCTCCGTCCGCGTCGTCGGATTTCCGGAACTATCGGCAGCGACTTGTTGTCTACGTCGTGTGGCACCCCGACTTCCAGCAGGGGGCGGAAATCGCCAGGCTCTTTTACGACCACCTGATGAGGGACTCGCGGCAGCCCCTGGCCCGCGGCCTCGGCATCCCTGTGTACTTCCGCTCACATCCCGAGTCGGCCGACGTGCAGCGCCCCCGGGAGGTCCGGCTCGACGAGGCCGAGCACACGGCAGTGGTCGTGCTCGTTGACGACACCATGGTCCTCGGCAAAGACGACGGCTGGGCCGCCTACGTCTCCGGCCTCCACCAACGGGCCGCGGCCGAACCCAGTCGACACCGGGTGTTGCCTGTGATGCTCTCGGCGCACGCGTTCAAGCTCGACCCGAAGATCAACCGCTCGAACTTCATCCGGCCGCTCGACGGGACATCGCCCGACGCATGGGTCGACGAGTTGATCCGCTTGGGGGCAAAGGACCTCCTCAACGCGGTCACGCACGAACTTTGCCGCTTGCTGCTGAACGAGTCCAGGATCGTACACGACGCAGAGGACAGCGGCGGCCGGCTCTGGGCACCCGTCACGATCTTCATCAGCCACACCAAGAGGGACCCTGAGGAGGGGGGCAAGAGGTACGGCGAGGAGATCGCCTTAAGCGTCCGCGAGTACGTGGCCAGCAACTCCCAGCTCCGGTCGTTCTTCGACGTAAACGACGTCCCCTTCGGCTCGGACTTCCAGCGAATCCTGGAGAACGAGGTCGACCGCGAACACACGGCCGTCCTGGTCGTCCAGACGGACGAGTATAGCAACAGCGAGTGGTGCCAGCGCGAGGTCCTCTGGGCCAAGAAATACGAGCGCCCCGTCTTGATCCTCCACGCCGTCCGCTTCGGGGAGAAGTGCAGCTTTCCCTACTTGGGCAACTCCCCGACCCTCCGTTACGACCCGGCGACCGGCCCCGACCTGAAGGTCGTCCTGGGACAGATACTGGTAGAGGTCCTCCGCAACATCCACTTCCGCCAGCACTTCGAGGACCTTCGCAGGCTCTTCGAACTTCCGGTCGACGTGAGGGCCCTACCGCAGGCTCCCGAACTGCTCACTCTGTTGGAGTTGCGGGACGACCCGAGGAACCGGGGCGTCACGACCGTCGTCCACCAGGACCCTCCGCTGGGCGAACACCTGCTCGGCGTCCTCCGTCGCTTCGCTCCCGAGTTATTGATCACGACGCCGACCATGGTACTGACCGCGGGGGGGGCCCTCAGCGCCGCGGGGAGGCCCCTGTCCGACAAGGTCATCGGCCTGTCGATCTCCGACAGCCCCGGCCTGGACTCGCTCGGGTTCGACAAAATCCACCTCGACGATGCCGCGGTCGAGTTCGCCCGCTACCTCCTGGAGAGCCGTGCGATCCTTGCCTACGGAGGTGACCTGCGGCCCGGTGGCTTTACGGCCCTCCTGCGCAACCTGGTCTGGACTTACAACGCGACGGACGGGGGCACCCCCGAGCGCCTCCGCGGTTACCTCGCCTGGCCTGTCCACCAGGACCGCCTGCGAAACGATCCGAATTACCTCAAATGGATGGACGAGAAGAATCGGATCAAGTTCGTGTTCGTACCCCGCCCGTCCGACCTGACAGCATTGCCGGCCGGCCCGCCCACGGACCGGAGTCCCGAGAACCTCTGGTTCTGGGCCCGCTGCCTGTCCGCGATGCGCGAGCAGATGAACGGAGAGGTCGATGCCCGGGTGCTCCTGGGCGGCAAGCTGGAGGGATACATGGGCCGCTGGCCCGGGCTAGTCGAGGAGGCCCTGCTGGCCAAGCGATCCGGCAAGACGATCTACCTCGCCGGTGGCTTCGGCGGCTGCACGTCGGCGCTGATCGACGCCATCGAAGGCCGGGCACCCGAGGGCCTCACCGAGGCGTACCAGTACCGCGATTCCGCCTACAAAACCATGGTCGAGCGGTATTTCCCGCATGCCTCCGTGGATCCGGTCGACTACGTGAGCTTGGTGGGCGAATTCAATGCCTGGGGTGTCGCGGGTTTGTCCGCGTCCAACGGTCTGACCGTAGAGGAGAACCGACGGCTATTCAAAACGCCACACGTGATCGAGATGGTCGCCCTCGTGCTTCGGGGCCTGCTGCGGGTCTTCAGTGCACGGTCCTGAGACCCGACGGTAGGGGTCCGTCTCACCCCGACCGTCGCGCGACGGCTCTGCCCTGCGTTGGGGAATCGGGGCGTTGTTCCGGTCCGGACGGCGTCGGGGAAGGCTTGGTTTTCTGTTCCTCAGGGGAGCTCTGATTCGTCCCTGGGGGACGGGCCCTGAGGTCGTCCGGGTCGGGGAGGCCGATGGAGTTCCGGGGACAGATGGAGTTCCGGGGACACCATACGTAACTGCTTGGGCGAATCGAACATACAAGGACGGTCCTTGCGCCGTATGGCCATCCGGCAGGGACACTTGGAGCCACTGGCGTTGAGCGCCTCCTGCCACGAGAGAATGGCCAACGGTTGGGTGGCGGCGAGCGGGGAGAAACGGATTGAGTTGTCCGAAACAATTGCCTGGTTCGGTGACATACTGAATATAGACGGGGTGCGACACGAAGCTGCGGATGTAGCTGTTATGACTGGCCGACAACCAGGACATAACCCAGTGTGCGACCACTGGTACCCCACCAAGACGTGCGGCCGGAGTAATCCGACGGTGCGAAGCTCTTGGGACAACGTAACCTCACGCGATCCGGGTGGCCGGGTCTCTCGCGAGAGAACCCGACGACTGCCAGCGCCAATGGCGGTCGGGGGCCAGGGTGGATGGCATGGCTAACTCAGGTGAACTGCTGATAAACGCCGTGATATCAAACAAGCCAAAGGCGCTGACAGGCTTGAACCAAAAAAGTAAGTGGCCAGGTGCAGGGGCTCCCCTTTCCCCTGCCGTCGCTGTTGAGCCATCGGCGGAGAGGCAGAGTCTAAACCATGCGTGATTCATCCATGGAACGTGGTAAGCCCGTCGTCCTCCCCTCGGGGTAGGCCCGCCGTAAGGGGGGCCGAGGGGACGGCGGGTAGAGGAGGAGGGAGGAAGCGAAGGCCGCCCGGTAGCAGGGCGGATAGGGGTTGAGCCCTCGGGTGAGATCACTCCACGCGAAAGCGGGCCGACTCCCCTCTGGTGTCCCCGCACGAGACCGTCTGAATAACTGGCTTGGGAGACAGAGCAGATGACAGCAGCTTGCCTGCTGGTGCGGTCTCCGGCGTGTTCCGCTCGTCAGCTCCAGACCAGTATCGTGCAGGTGGTGCACTTGTGCCCCACCGGGTTCC
>Ga0074044_10003051_pt1 | contig 14406 bp, 13 predicted proteins | sample BogForMeECP23OM1_FD_94443 | JGI IMG/M metagenome (GOLD analysis project Ga0074044, IMG submission 94443) | Bog forest soil microbial communities from Calvert Island, British Columbia, Canada - Bog Forest MetaG ECP23OM1 | ecosystem: Environmental > Terrestrial > Soil > Wetlands ... | reverse complement strand
CCGGAACTCACGACCCATCACGACGCCCGGGGCGTGGAAGAAACCCGTGCCGCCGTGGCCGTCGGAGGGGCCAAATCATGAAAGCCCTTTACACCTGGAGTGCGATTCTGGCCATCGTCTTTGCCTCCGTGATTGGCGACGTGCTGCTCGCCCGCGCCATGAAGCAGGTGGGAGACGTGGGGGCGCTGTGGCGCCGCGCGGGCCTGGGCGCAGTCCTCGGCAGAACCCTCGGCAATCCCAATTTTCTTTTTGGCGTTACCGCCATGGCGGTAGCCTTCTTCAGCCTGCTCTTCGCACTTTCCTGGGGAGACGTGAGCCTGGTAGCTCCTGCCGCCGCATCGCTCACTTTCATCGGGAACGCCGTAGCCGCGAAAATCTTTCTGCATGAGAAGGTAGACCGGCGGCGCTGGATTGCCGCGAGCTTGGTAGCGGCGGGCGTGGCACTGCTGGCGGGATAAGGCGAGAACACCTCTCCCGGTTCGGAAATTCGTTCCAGTTTATTTCGCGCCGAGGTTCCCGCGAGTGCGCAGGGAATAGAATTCTTTGCAGCGGGTGGTGTTTGGAGGGCGTTGCCAGTGGGTACTGGACGCCGCCCGTCAAGCGGTCGAGTGACTTAGTCAGCCTTTAGGGTTAGACTGCCTCGCCCTCCGCGCGGTCACTCGACTCCTAATTTCTTGCTTGACAGCACCAGCCGCGTCTATGATTACCAGTGGCGGGCGGCGTACAGTACTAATTCTGGGAAAGCCCCGGATGACTACCGGGGCTTTCGTGCGTTTGGGGTAGGAAGCGTCGGCTGCGCAAACCCCGCCAGAGAGATCGCCGCTTGATCAGTGTGTATTTTGTGTGTATCATGAACTAAGCAGGAGCAGATGAACAGCCGGGATGTCCTTAAAGCATTGCTGCAAGACGGCTGGTATGAAGTGAATCAAGTCGGCAGCCACAAGCAACTCAAGCATCCCACAAAGAGAGGCCGCGTGACCGTGCCGCATCCGAAGAGGGACATCCCTATCGGCACGCTGAAGAGCATCGAGAAACAGTCCGGAATAAAATTGCCATGACGGCAGTCGCTGAATCGGGAGTCGAAATCATGGATTACATCGCCTACCTTCATAAAGACCGCAACTCCGATTTTGGAGTCAGCTTCCCAGACTTTCCCGGCTGCATTACGGCTGGCAAAACTCTGGACGAGGCACACCGGATGGCCGCGCAGGCGCTCGCACTCCATATCTCGGGCATGCTCGAGGACGGCGACGCGATTCCAGCCCCGTCAACGCTGGATGCCCTCGCTGCAGACCCCGCCCGGAAGAACGCAGTGGCGTTTCTGGTCCACGTAGACCCGCACGCCGATCGAACCGTCCGCATCAACATCACCGCACGGGAGCAGCAACTTGACAGAATTAATCGGCTGGCAAGCGAGGCCGGAATGACGCGCTCGGCTTACATGGTGCACTCAGCCCTCAGTCGTTCCGGACCGGCAAGCAAGCGCACCAGCACCACGAAACGCCCGCCCAAGTACAAGTCAACCCGCGCCAGCCTGTAGCATCTACTCACAGCGCGAACCATCTCATTGTCAGAATTTTGCCACGGCCCCCGCAGTTGAAAAGTGAACCCTTAGCCCGCGGAGGGGAAAAATCGATCATGGATGCAAAGTTATTGAAAGAGTCGCATGAAGCCCGAGGCAGCGAGATCGGGCACGAGAAATTTGCTTCCTTTTGTGCCGGAAGCAAGTCCCAGCGCTTCGGCGGCCAAGTAGCCGCTGCGAACCGCGCCTTCCATGGTGGCGGGCCAGCCGGTTTCGGTCCAATCGCCGGCGAGGAAGACGCGGGGCCACGCCGTGGCCTGTCGTGGTCGATAAGCATCGATGCCGGGCCGGGGCGAATAAGTCGCATGCACTTCCTTGATCACGGTCGACTTCACCAGGTTCGCGGCGCGCGCCGCGGGAAAAAATTCGCGCACTTCTTTCAGCGCCAGCTCAACAATCTCGCTGCGCGACTTGTCGATCAGGCTCTTCGAAGCGCTGACCACCAGTTCGATGTAGCTGCCGCTCGCGGCGGCCTTGCGGGCTCCGTTGCGTCCCGCGAGCAGCCGTGATTTGTTGAACATCCATTGCGTAGTGCGGTCGAGGAGGACGGCGTGATCGAGTTCGCTGATCGGGCGATCGAACCAGAGATGAATGCCGGTGATCGGCGACGCTTCGAAGTGGCTGAGCTTTTCACGCAGGGGCACGGCTTCCAGGCTCTCGGGCAGCACGCGCTCGATGCCGTCGAATGGCAAGGCGAGAACCAGATAATCAAAACTCTCTTCTTTTTCGCCGGCGCGAAGGCGAACCTGCGAGGACTCCGGAGAAAAGCTTTCGAGCGGGCTGCGGAAGCGAATCTCACCGCCGCGCTGGCGAATGTAATCTCCCGCAGCATTGTAGAGGTCGGTCAGCGGAATACTGGGAACACCCATGTGGCGAGCGGCAGGAGTCTTCATCGACTCGCGCACGACCTGCGCCGCGTAGGAAACGGCAATCAGCTCCAGATCCTCGCTCAGTGCGCTCACCAGGATCGGCCTCCAGAATCGCTGAATGGCGTTGGCGGTCTGCCCATGCCGCAGCAGCCACTGCTGGAAGGATTCGCCCGTATCCCGCGGTTGAGCGAGCGTGAGTGCGGCAATCGCGCGCGAGATGGCAAGTTTGTCCTTCGCATCGAGAAATGGAAAGCGCAGAAAAGAGGGCGCGGTGTGCAGCGGCGCCGGCAGCGGCGAAGCGCGCATCACGCTGGCGCGGCCGCCGGGCTCGATAAAAGTCATTTCGTCGAACCAGCGAATTTTGTCTTCCACGCCAATGCGCCGGTAAAACTCGACGAGATTTGTGCAAACTCGAAAGAGAACGTGCTGGCAGTTGTCGACCACCTCGCCGGTGCCGGGATGCTCATAAGAAGAAGCTCGTCCGCCGAGATAGGGACGGCGCTCCAGCACAGTCACGCGAAAGCCCGAGTCCGCGAGTGCGCAGGCCGCCGCAAGCCCAGCCAGGCCGCCTCCGGCGATGGCTACGGAGGAAGGCTTCGAAGGTGGTTTGTCTGGATTCGGGATCATGACATCCGGGCTGCAGCCATGGCGGAGCTGTTGCCGCTGCACCACAACAGCAGATTCCTTACCGGGCTGCGCCCGGTTCGGATCGACAGTCAGGTAAGGCGCTGCAGTAGTCCCTTCCCTAGAATCCTTAGTTTTTCGCCGATGGTGAGGCTCACTCTGCCGCTGAACACGTCGTACTGGCGCTCCGCAATCTTGTCCAGCAACCTGCGATAGATGTTTATTAACACCCACAGCGTAGGCTGGCTGTCTTCCGAAATGTAGGGGATCAGCTGCTCGCCGGCGTGATAAAACTCGCGGGCGCGGGCGGCTTCGAGTTCTAACAGCGGGCGGTAGCGTGCCGGGTCCGGCGTAGCGAGCAAATCGGCGGCCGACAGGCTAAACCTCGCCAAGTCTTCTTCCGGCAGGTAGACGCGGCCCATCGCGGCGTCTTCTTTCACATCGCGGATGATATTGGTGAGCTGGAAGGCCAGGCCGCACTGCTCGGCCAGCGGCTCGGCGGCAGGGTCGCGGTATCCGAAGATATGAATGCAGACCAGTCCCACCACCGACGCCACGCGATAGCAATAGAGTTTTAAATCTTCGAATGTTTTGTACTGGACGGTCAGCCCCGCCGTGCCTTGTTGAGGCTCGGCATCGCCTTCCACATCCATAGCCGTCCCCATGGCGAGTTCGTCGAGCAGTCCGGCGGGGATGGTGTATCGCCGCTGGGCATCGGTGAGCGCAAGCAAAATCGGGTCGTCGCTGGGCTGGCCCTGTTGGGCGCGGTGAAGCGCATCCAGCCAGTGATCCAGCCTCATGCGGCGTTCTGCAAGACTCAGGCTGGAGTCGTCGGCGATGTCATCGCAGCGCCGCATGAAGGCGTAGACCGCGGATAACGCCTCCCGCTTGCGTTTTGGCAGAACCAGGAACGCGTAATAAAAATTCTTGGCGTTGCTGCGCGTGATGCCGCGGCATACCGAATACGCCATGGTGAGCTGTGCCGGCGCCGGGGTCCAGGGCATCATCACGTGCTGGGCTCCTGCGCTCATGACGACCTCCCCAGGAATTTACCGAGCGCGGCCCGCGCCACCAGCGCCAGTTTGCGCGGCTTGGAAATTGCGGGCCGCTTTCCCAGCACCGCGAAGCCCTGGCGCTGGATCGCATTCAGAATCTCCTGGCCCCCACGGCTGAAGAGTTCGATATCCACAGCCAGCTCTTTATCTACTTGCTGAACCAGCGGCAGGCCGCGTTCGAACCATTGCCGCGCCCGATCCACTTCGAACTTCATCATCTCGCAAAACGCCGGCGTGTTGCGGTTTTGGGCCAGGTCTTCTTCGCTCACCGAATAACGCCGCAAATCTTCCAGCGGCAGGTAGATTCGTCCTTTGGCGTAATCCGCGCTCACGTCCTGCCAGAAATTCGCCAACTGCAGCGCAGTGCAGGTGTAGTCGGAAAGCTGCTGGCGCCCGGCGTCGTGATAACCGCACAAGTAAAGGACAAGATGTCCGACGGGATTCGCCGAATAGCGGCAGTAAGCGAGGACATCGTCGAAGCTTTCGAAACGCGTGACGGATTGATCCTGCCGGAAGGCGATCAGTAGATCGGAGAACTCGTGCTTGGGGATTTCGAATTTCCGCACCGTCTCGGCCAGCGCCACAAAAACCGGATGCCGCGGACGCCCTTCGTAGCAGGCCTCGAGTTCCACCTGCCATTCGTCGAGAAGAGCAAGCGATGCGCTCGCGTCTCCCACTTCGTCTCCCAGATCATCGGAGATACGGCAATAGGCGTAAACGTTGAAAAAATCCTGGCGAAGTTTCTTGGGCAGAAACCAGGTGGCTACCGAGAAATTTTCGTAGTGCGAGCGAGCGAGTTGGCAGCAATATTCTTGAGATTCTTCGAGCGACGGCGCGATCCTCGGAATCGAATAGGCTGCGGGCAAGCGGCTCCAACCGCTTACCGTGGCGGGGCGGACGTGGGGCGGAATCGGCGGAGTTTGCGCGGCAACTTGGGTCAGATGCAGATTCCCTCAGCGGCTAAGGCCGCATATTCTAAAAAGCCTTACACGACACGACGGAAGTCGTGCCCTTCCCGAATCCTCACCTCAATCAGTGGCCGGGAATAATCGCGGTCTTGATATCGCCGCCCCGATTCAGCATGTGGCGCAGCACCTTCTGCAGGCTCGAGAGCGGAGCTTCGCCGGTAATGTAGTCCGTTGGCCGGATCTTCTTGGCGGCGATCAGCCCGAAGGCGCGCCGCACCGTTTCAGGCGTGTGATGGAAGGTGGCTTTCAGCGTGATCTCGGAGTAGTGCAGGCGGTTGGTATCGAGCTGCACTTTGCTGCCGCTGGCGCATCCGCCGAAAAAGTTTACGGTGCCGCCTTTCCGCACCATCTCGACGGTCCACTCCCAGGCTTCAGGACGGCCCACCGCTTCGATCACGACGTCGCAACCGCGCTTCTGCGGAGTCAGAGCCCGCACCGCATCCACCACATTCTGCACTTTTGTGGTCTGCACGATTTCATGCGCGCCCATGTGCTTGGCGGCAGCGACTTGCTCGTCGCGCTTGACCACGGAAATCACATTGCAGCCGATAGCCCGCGCCACCTGCACAAACATCAATCCAATCGGACCGCCGCCGATGATGGTTACCGTGTCGCCGATTTCCACTCCGGTTTCATGCAGGCCGCGCAGCACGCAGGCCAGCGGTTCGGTCATGGCAGCATCTTCGAAACTCACTCCCGCTGGAATGACCAGCATGTTCGCTTCCACGATCCGCCGCGGCACTCGGATGTACTCCGCATAGGCTCCATTGTTAAACAGCAGGTCTTCGCACAGATTCTCCTGATGTTTCGAGCAGTAGAAACACATCTGGCAAGGAGCGGAATTCAGCGCCACCACGCGCATGCCCTTCTTGAAGCTGTGGACGCCTTCGCCGACTTCCTCGATCACCCCGGCCAGTTCGTGGCCAAAGAGCGCGGGCGGCACAATCATCCGGGCATGGTAACCGCGCTGATAAACTTTGAGATCGGTGCCGCAGGTGAGCGCCACCTGCACTTTGACCAGCACCTCTCCCTTATCCACGCGAGGGATGGGCACTCGTTCAATTTTGAGATCTTCTTTGCCGTACAGGACGGCGGCCGTCATTTTTCCATTCACTGCTGGTTTCCTTCCCAGGATATCCCGGGCTGAATCACAATCTTCATCGACGCTGGCTGCGGATGCGCCGCAAGCTGCAAGGCTTGCGCGCTCTCCCCCAGCCGGAACCGGTGGCTGATCAGCCGTTCCAGATCCATCTCCCGGTTCATCACGAAATCCACCGACTCCTCCTGCAAATCCACGGACGCGGAATACGATCCAACCAGGGTCTTTTCGTCCACGCAAACCGCCGCCGGATCCAAAACCACTTCCCCACGTTGTGTCTGAGCGAACAACAGCACCCGCCCTCCCGGACGGGCGGCATCCATGGCCGGGCGAATCAAGCCGTTCGCCGCCACCGCCAAGACTACCGCGTCCGCGCCTCGGTCTTCAGTCTGTTGCCGTACACAGCCCGCCACGTCGTTTTTCGACGCGTCAACGGTGTGCTCGAATCCAAGGCTTTTAGCTATTCTAAGCCTCTCGGGATACAAATCGGAAGTGATAACGGTTGCACCCGACCGGCGGGCGAGCACGGCGAGGATAATACCGATGGGCCCCTGGCCAATCACGAGCACGGTTTCGCCCGCTTCGAGGCGCAGCGCGGCGATCCCTTTCAGGCAGGTGTTTACCGGCTCCACGAAGCAAGCCTGTTCAAACGAAACACCTTGCGGGATTTTTACCGTGCCCAGCTCGACAATCCAATCCATCACCCGGACGTATTCCGCGAAACCTCCGCCCGCGGGTTCAAAACCGGCGGTGCATCCGACTTTCTTATAAGTCGCGCACTGGGCGAAGGTTTGGTGACGGCAGTAGAAACACCTGCGGCAGGGGATGTGATGAAAGACGACCACGCGGTCGCCGGGCTGATATTGTCTTACTCCCGCGCCCACTGCCGCGACGACTCCCGTAGTTTCATGCCCGAAGATGCGCGGCGCGGAATGCGATCCGGTGGCGATTTTCTTGAGATCGGTGCCGCAGACCCCGCAGGTATGCACCCGCAGCAGCAGCTCACCGGGGCCAATCTCCGGGACTGGAACCGTCTCCAGGCGAACGTCATTCACGCCCCGGTAGACCGCCGCCAGCATGGTCGTGGGGATCGTCCGGCTGCGGTCTTCAATCACGAATTGTCCAGCTATCGCCATGCTATTTTCGATAAACCCGCTTATTCGAAGAATGTTACGCGAACCTGATTTAGATGAACTCTAAGTAGTGGTCGCTTCAACCGGCACCGGCTGCTCTCGCCCTAACCGTTCCAAATGCAAACCCAGCGCCCGCGCCGCCTTGCGGCTGTTGCGCCCCAGTTGGACAACTCGAATCCAGAGCCAGGGCCGCAGCGCCACAAATGCGGCGAAGGCAGCCGTTCGAAATTGACCCCGGAGATCGATGAAGCGGTCCATCCCTGGCAATTCAAAATCCAACTCGTCGGAGATCACCTTGGTAGCGGCGAAGTCAATTCCGTGCGCGACGGCGGCCACAGCCACCGCGGCCGCTTCCATGTCTACCGCCTGCGCTTTGAAGGCCTCCGCAAGGTAGCGTTTCTTCTGCGCTCCGGCCACGGACATGAAGGTTACCAGGGATTTTCGACTATCCATTCCCGCGACGAAAACGCGGCTGCCATCGCGCGCATCGATCACCGCCGAAGGCGTAAATAAATCGCCAACGCGCAAGGATCGGTCCAACGCCCCGGCAAATCCAACCGACTCCACCCGCGCGGGTCGGTACAACGCGATCACCGCTTCGGCCGCGCGCCGGGCCGCTTCAACGCCAATTCCGCCGCAGACCACGACCGACTCGTCCTGCTCGAAGAATGCAAACCTGCGCCCTTCATGCTGCCGCTCGACGCGACGGCAACGGCTGATGAAGGCAGCGACTTCGCGCTCCAAAGCAGCCACGATGGCGACCTTAGGCATATCTATTCGCCTGAAACCACTCGACCGCCCGCCGCAGCGCGCCTTCCACCGGGACTGTCTTCCATCCCAATTCGCGTTCCGCTTTTCGCGAACTGGCCCACATTTTCTTCTTTCCCATGCGAACCGTTTCGATGGTCGCGCGGGGCTCGCGCCCCAGCAAGCGGCCGGAGATCGTCTGGTCGACCGCCCCTGCCAGGTACGCCACAAAGTACGGCAGCTTGATTTTTGGCGAAGGTACACCGGCAATCGCGCCCAGCTTATCCAGAATCTGCTTCAACGTCAGGTTCTCGCCGCCGAGGATGTAACGTTCGCCGCTCCGGCCTTTTTCGAACCCCGCGACGTGTCCGAGGGCGCATTCGCGAACGTCTACCAGATTCAATCCCGTCTCCACGTAGGCAGGGAATTTGCCCTTCAAAAAATCGACGACGATCCGTCCCGTCGGAGTTGGCTTCACATCCAGCTCGCCTACCGGCGTCGTCGGATTCACGGTAACAACTCGCATCCCGCTGCGGCCTGCTTTCAACGCCATTTCTTCGGCCATGAACTTCGAGCGCTTGTAGTGCCCAATCATATCCGCGAGCGCAACCGGGGAGTCTTCATCCGCGGGATGCTCGTTCCCGGTGAATCCCATGGTGGCTACGCTCGACGTGTATACCACCGCACGAACAGCATTTTTGCGGGCCGCATCAAGAATGGCCCGCGTACCCTCCACATTCGAGCGATACATCTCATCTGGATCGCGCAGCCACAACCGGTAATCGGCAGCCACATGAAAAACCGCGTCGCAGCCGGCCATCGCCTTCTCGATCGATGCCTGGTCGCGCAGGTCGCCGATCGCGGTATCGGCCTTCAGTCCTTCCAGATTCTTAAGGTTGCTCGTCGAACGCACCAGCAACCGCAGATCGGCTCCCTGCTCCGCTAAAACTCGCGCCACGTGAGAGCCTAGAAATCCGGTTGCGCCGGTGACGAACACTAGCATGCTTGAGCAATCAGCAATTGGCAATTAGCGATTGGCAGTTAGCGATTCACGCACTGGCCTTGCTTGGCCAAACGCTAATTGCCAATTGCTAACTACCGACTTTCTCCACCTTGGCATAAGTCGTGAGCGCGAGTAGCGGAAAGTACTCCCGGTAGAGGTGATATTTCAAATAGAAAACTCGGGGGAATCCCGTGCCCGTGAAAAAATCCTCGTCCCACGATCCGTCTTCTTTTTGCACCCGCAAAAGATAGGCAATGCCCCGCGCTACGGAATCGCTGCGCGTGTCGCCCACTGCCAGCAGTCCCAGAATCGCCCAGGCAGTCTGCGAAGGCGTGCTGTCGCCTACGCCACGCAAGGTCGGATCGTCATAAGAGCCCACGGTCTCGCCCCAGCCGCCGTCTGCGTTCTGCACCATGCGCAGCCACTCCGCCGCCTGCTGGACGCAGGGCTCGTGGCTGTCCATGCCGATTGCCTCCAGGCCGCGCAGCACCAGAGCAGTTCCGTAAATGTAGTTCACCCCCCAGCGGCCAAACCAGCTTCCGTCCGGCTCCTGCTCGTCGCGGATGAACTGAATCGCCCTCTTCACCGCCGGATGGCTCTGATCGTAACCGTAGGTCGCCATCATTTCGAGGATGCGGCCAGTGATATCGACCGTCGGCGGATCGAGCATGGCGTTGTGATCGGCAAAGGGGATATGCTGGAAAACCATCTTGTCGTTGTCTTTGTCGAACGACGCCCAGCCGCCGTTCTTGCACTGCATCGATAAAATCCAATCGATGGCCCGCTGCGCGGACTCGCGCTGATAACGTCCGTTGGGGTGCTCCACCCGGCTCAACGCCAGGCAGACCATGGCGCTGTCATCCACGTCGGGATAAAACTCATTGTTGAATTCAAAGTACCAGCCGCCCGGCTTGCCCTTCTGATTCTTGACGTGCCAGTCACCGACATTCCGAACCTGCTTTTGCAGAATCCAGTCGGCGCACTTCACCATCCGGGGATCGTTGGCCGGCACTCCAGCTTCACCGAGTGCGAACAGCGCATACGCCGTATCCCACACCGGAGACATGCAGGGTTGCATTCTGAAGGTATCGCCTTCCTCGATTCCCAGCTTCTCAAATTCATCCAGCGCACGAATTACCTGCGGATCGTCGAGCGAATATCCCTGGCACCGCAAGGCGATGATGGCATTCATCATCGAGGGATAAATCGCGCCCAGGCCATCGCTCATTTCGAAGCGCTCCAGCATCCACTTCTCGGCGCTCTTAAGCGCAATCGAGCGCAGCGGGCGGATATGCACCCGCTCAAACCAGTGGGTCATGCGGTCCAAAACAAGAAAGAAATTCCGCCACGACACCAGCTTCTTCGACCAGCGCAGGTGCATGCGCGATTTCTGCATGCCGCCGACGAACAGCTCTTCGACGCCCATCTCCCGCGGAATTTTTTTGAACGGCTTCTTGGCGTAGCAGATCGAAAGCGGTACCAGGATGGCCCGCGACCACGAGGAAATTTCGTAGATGTTAAACCAGAACCAGTTGGGAAAGAGCACGATCTCCGGGGGAATCGCCGGAACCGCATCGTAGTCATACTGCCCGAAAAAACATAGATAGATCTTAGTAAATGTATTGACCTCGGTCACGCCGCCGAGCTCGAGAATTCTCTTGCGGGCGCGCTGCAGCACGGGGTGATCCGCCGAATATCCCGCCAGCTTCAACCCGAAATATCCCTTCACCGACGCGCTGACGTTCGACGGGCCCGCGGCATAGATACTCCAGCCGCCATCTTCATTCTGATGCCGGATGATCCAGTTCGCCGCCTTCTGAAATCGCGCCGCGTTGCCCGTGCCTAACAGCGTGTGTAACAGGATGTAGTCGGATTCCAGCGTGGTATCGGCTTCCAGCTCTCCGCACCAGTAGCCTTCTTCGTGTTGCTGGGAGAAAAGAAACTGGCGCGCCGCCTCCATCGCGGCAGAAACACGCTTCGCCAGTCCATCGATCTTGCCAAAGCGCAGTTGCGGTTCGGAGGCTAACTGAGAAGCAGCTAAATTGGCATCAGGGGAGTTTGTGTCCATATATATGAGTTCAGGTTTGCCGCTCCATCAGTCCGCGGTGGCCGTTGCCGGAGCGGCCGCGATCGCTTCTACAATCTCTGGCGGCAGCCCGAAGCGAACGTTTTCCGGCATCACTTCTAACTCCTGCACGTTGTCAAAACCCTTCGTAGCCAGAAACTTCATGGTCTCTTCCACCAGGCACTCCGGTGCTGAAGCCCCAGCGGTCAACGCAATCGTCTTTACGCCCTCCAGCCATTCCGCCTCAATATCCTTGTAACTATCGATCAGGTGCGCGTTCGTACCCAGATTGCGCGCCACTTCCACCAGACGATTCGAATTTGAACTGTTCTCCGAACCCACCACCAGTAGCAGATCAGATTCCGAGGCCACCTGCTTCACCGCGACCTGGCGATTTTCCGTGGCATAGCAGATATCCTGCGCCGCCGGGCCTTTGATGTTCGGGAACTTCTTCTTCAGAGCCGCGATAATGTCCTTGGTCTCATCCAGGCTGAGTGTCGTCTGCGTGAGGTAGGCCACGCGGTTCGGATCGGGCACGGTTAGCGACTTCACCTGCTCCGGCGTTCCCACGACTTGCGTCACCAGCGGAGCCTCGCCCAGGGTTCCGATCACTTCGTCATGATCATGGTGCCCGATCAGAATCAGCGAGTAACCCTCCTTGGCAAACTTCACTGCTTCCACATGCACCTTGGTGACCAGCGGACAGGTGGCATCAATCACCCGCAAGCCGCGCCGCGCGCTGTGCTCGCGAACCTCGGGAGATACCCCGTGCGCGCTGTAGATAACCCGTTCTCCGTTGGGCACTTCGTCTTCGCTGTCGACAAAGATCGCGCCCTTGCCCCGCAACTCGTCGACTACAAAGCTGTTGTGGACAATTTCCTTGCGGACATAAATCGGCGGACCAAAAGCATCGAGCGCAATACGTACCACATCGATCGCCCGCACCACCCCCGCGCAGAACCCACGCGGCTTCAGCAACAGCAAAGTTTTTCCCCGGCTATTCGGCGCCATGAAACTCCCGCTCTCGTAATCGGCCTGCTTTGGACCGTTAATCCTGACCTAACAAGACAAACCCTGTCTGAGTGATCTTCCCCATACCCTGTAAGATGCAAAACTTCCCTTCGGAACTATACTTTAAGGGTACACAAACTCCATCATGGGTTGTGAATAAACTACCGGAAAGGATCAAGCTGGTCAACGTAAACCACAGAAACAGCGGGGATTAACAGCGAAGCCGCGTTTCCGAGCAGCGAGCGGTCACTGGGGATGAACCGACTCGGGTGCTACCTGATGGTTTCCATCTTCGATTCCAGTTAGCTAACTTATGTTAGCCAACTCATGATCCGTGCTCAAGTTTCACGTGACGCGGTCCGCCTCGCTATTCATTGGCCTTGATCATCTGCTCGGCATGCTTCCGGGAAGTATCGGTCAACTTTGCCCCGCTTAGCATCCGAGCTACTTCCTCAGTACGCTCCTCGCCCACCACGGCCCGGATGCTGGTTCGAATGCGCCCGCCCCACTGCTTCTTTTCGATCACATAGTGATGATCGGCAAAGGTCGCAATTTGCGGCAGGTGGGTAACACAGAGCACCTGATTCGATCGCGCCAGAGACTTCAGCTTCCTTCCCACCGCCTCGGCCGCGCGGCCTCCAATTCCGATATCGATTTCGTCAAAGACCAGGGTCCGCTCGGTAATGGTCCGCTCGGTAAAAGAACGCCGCGTGCCCCACTTCTCGCGTCCTTTGCGAGAAGCGTGAGTTGACGCTTCCAATGTCTGGCGTCTCCCACTCAGGCTCGAGCTTGATCCCGCTTGCACGCTCACCTTCAGTGCCAACATCACCCGCGACAACTCTCCCCCCGACGCTATCTGCTCCAGAGGCCGCATGGGCTCGCCCGGATTCGTCGCGATCATGTAAACCACGTCATCGATTCCGCTCGCACTCCAGTTCCCTGCTTCCTCATTCGCAGTCAGACTGATCCGGAATGTCGACTTCATCGCCAGATCGTTGATCTCGGCTTCCACCAGCTTCTCCAGCCGGCGCGCCGCTTCCTCGCGTTTTTTCGAGAGCGCCCGCGCCGCCCGCCGGTACTCCGCTGCAACCATTTCCAACTCCGCCCGCAATTCGCGGAGAATCTCATCTTTATTCTCGATCTCCGAAAGTTTGCGCGTCACATCCGCTCCAAACGCGATCACATCCCCGAGCGCCGGACCGTACTTGCGCTTCAGCCGGTCGAGCAAAGCGAGCCGGTCTTCCACTTCCGCCAGGTGCTCGGGCGAGGCATGAATTCCACCCGCATAATCCCGCACCGTAGCGCCCACGTCTTCCACGCTAATGCGCGCGGTCTCGAGCGCAGCCAAAGCCTCCTGAAACTTCGGTTCATAGCGTGCCAGCTCTTCGATTTGCTTTTGCGCCGAGCGCAACGACGCCGACGTGGAAGCATCGCCTTCATAGAGCAGATCGAAGGCCTGCATCGCCGCGTTGTAAATCTTCTCCGCATTGGCGAGAACGCGCTTTTCGGTTTCCAGTTGCTCGTCTTCGCCGGACTGCAGGCGCGCCTCTTCAATTTCACGCTTCTGAAACATCCACAGATCCACCAGCCGCAGTCGATCTTGCTCGCCGTGCTCCAACTCTTCGATGCGCCCGCGAATTTCCTTCCAAGCCTCGTAGGCTTTCGCCACGGGCGAAATCTCGCTGTCAGCAAATCCGTCGAGCAAAGCAAGCCGCGCCGGACCATCGAACGACAACAATGACTCATTTTGCGCGTGAATGGTCGCCAGGTATGGCGCCAGTTGACGCAGCACCGCGACCGTCGCCGCCTGATTGTTCACAAACACGCGTCCCTTGCCCCCGGCCGCTATCTCCCGGCGAACAATCAACGAGCCGTCTTCGGCTTCATCCAATCCGTTGCGCTCCAACAGCTTTGCGACAGCGTCTTCGAAGCCGCCCTCGGACTCAAACACCGCCGACACCACCGCACGCTCCGCACCGCTGCGAATCACCTCGCTCGAAGCTTTATCCCCCAGCAGCAGCGCCAGCGCATCAATCAGAATGGATTTCCCCGCGCCCGTCTCTCCCGTAAGAAGATTCAGCCCGGAGGCAAACTCCACCGCCGCATTGTCGATCACCGCGTAGTTTTCCAGCCGCAGTTCAATCAGCACAGGGCGTCCTCGGACCAAGGATTCGAGAAGAGTTTTGCGCAGCATAGCACGAAACCGCTGTGGAACCAGCGGCAGCTTTATCGCTTTAGCGGGCGGCGATG
>Ga0074044_10003050_pt1 | contig 14407 bp, 19 predicted proteins | sample BogForMeECP23OM1_FD_94443 | JGI IMG/M metagenome (GOLD analysis project Ga0074044, IMG submission 94443) | Bog forest soil microbial communities from Calvert Island, British Columbia, Canada - Bog Forest MetaG ECP23OM1 | ecosystem: Environmental > Terrestrial > Soil > Wetlands ... | reverse complement strand
TCAAAAAGCGATGATCGTCGTCGGCGGCTCCTCATGCCAAGACCTGGCATCAAAAGTAGCAGAAAAACTCGGAACCAAAGCCGCAAGGTTGGAAATCCGTCGATTTCCAGACGGAGAGAAATATCTTCGCGTACTCGAAGACCTGAAAGGAGACGAGGCTGTAGTTATACAATCCATACACCACACCCCCGACGAATTGCTGTTCGAATACCTACTCATTGTCGATACGTTGAAGGATCTTGGCGCCAAAAAAGTATACAGCTTCATACCGTACTTCGCATACGCCCGTCAGGATGAGAGATTCAACGCGGGAGAAGCGCTGAGCTTTAGAACCGTCGGTAAATTGATCAAATCTGTTGGAACTGATGAACTCTTCACGATAGACATGCATCAACACAGAGTCCTCAAATCATCAGAAGTATTCCACATCCCAACGCGCGATCTCTCAGCAATGCCGCTCCTCGCAGACTACGTGCAGGCGACAGGGGAACTAGACCATCCCTTAGTGATCGGCCCTGATGCGGATGCGGAACGGTGGGCTAAACTGGCTGCGGCTCAGCTCAAAACCGATTACGATGTGTTTGAAAAGAAACGACTGAGCTCAGAAATAGTGGATATTAAGCCGAGGAAGCTGGACGCGAAGGGACGAGACGTTTTGATAGTTGATGACATTATCAGCACAGGCGGCACGATAGTTGAAGCTACAAAAATCTTATTCGCGCAAGGCGCACGCAAAGTCATCGTGGCATGCACACATCCGATTCTTGCAGGAAACGCGCTAGAAAAAATTCGCCAAGCCGGAGCTGCACAGATAATTGGAACTGATACGATCCCTGGGCCGATAAGCTTCGTGAGTGTCGCCCCACTCATCGTCCAGACAGTAAGAGGAATGTAACTCTCAACGCACTCTCTTAGACGCGTATGGACAGAAATTCATGACCGGACATGTTGAGCAGAGTGGGGAGAGTGCTTTGCAAAATCGTCTTCCATGTGCCATGAAGACTAACGGAATCGACGTATAATCCGCTTCATCGAACAATGACATCAGAGATTTTCTGACCTCTTCATATTTCCCATTTGGTGGAGCTAGACCTAATCGTTTCGACACCCGATCCACATGTGTATCAACCGAAATCGTAGGTCTCCCCCAGATGCTCAGAAGAACATCGGCTGTCTTCGGTCCAACTTTCGGGAGTTGCTGAAGTTCCAAACGAGCCGTTTCAACATCCTCACGAAGAATCCGACGCAGAGTTCGAGAATCACAAACCTTTGCCAACGCCCTGATCGCTCTAGCCTTCTGTCGAAACAATCCTGCCACGCGAATAGAATTTTCAATCGTAGGAATCCTCGCATGACTCAACTTATCCGGCGTTACGCCTACTCGCTTATCCAACATCCTGTACGCTCGCAGAGCTGAGATATCGGTGCAACTCTGAGAGAGAATTGTTACGATTAGCACGCGGAAGGGATCGTGTGTTTCTCTCGCTATCAGGACAGACGCGAAATCTTCGTCACGGATTGTGAGCGTGATGCGTAGGACCGCTAGTATCCTACCTGCTCGAGTTTTCTCTTTTTGAAGAAGAATCGTTTTCAACTATGTTAGGTCTTCATGCGAGAGCGTTTGCGATGAGAATTGTTCGGGTACCGTAGATAAGTAGTAGAATTCCTGCGACTATTAGAATCCATGAAACGCCTCGTTCCCAAGCTTCTCCCTGATGAAACTCAATCAGGATTACTCGAATTCCGTTTAGGGCGTGGTAATCGACGAACAGCAGGAGTACTTCGAGGGTGGCGGCTAGGATTATGTTACGGTATACTGAGATTACTGAGTAGGCTCCGCCGCTGAAAGCTAAATTCTGCAAGTACGGGCCTGTCAGGAATACGGTGAACAGGTGAACCCCACCTGCAATCACAATCCCCAAACCAGTCAGATAATGAAGCAACATCTTAGTAGATTCTTTCAAAACCTTACACTCCAAAGAATACGTTGATCGCATACACTGCTGTGGCGACCGCGAAGAGGATGCTCAACCAGAAGATTACTCGTTGAGTCTTTGACAATGATTTCGCTTCGTACGGGAAGTCAGGTCGAGAAGCTTTACCTTCAAGAAACCCGAACTCGGCAAGTGTCAACCTGATTCCATTTATGGTATGATAGGCGAGCATGAAACCTATAACCACAAGCCCAGTGTCGAAAAGTGGGTTATCGAGGAAATGAAACGTTGCGGTCCAAATATCCCGCGCCATATCTGTTGATGGGACACTCCAAACTGATAATCCTCCAACCACATTCCCAGTCTCAACTATATGCGCCAGGAAGTAACCTGTGACCACAATGCCGGATAAGCGTTGAAGCGCGTAAGCCCAACGTTCCAAGTTATACTTGAAGGGTAAGAACCATCCCCTGAACGCCTTCTTCAACTCAGAGATTAACGGTTCAGTCATCTACTGGGACCTTCCGAACGCAGCCAACCAGCATATAGACCTCAAACAAAAATCATTCCCCCAGTCGTCATAAGTAACTCATCGGGATCCATAAAATCCATGTCCTCAGAGAAACGGCTTAAGGTCGAGGCGTAGAGTAATTCAACTTCGTTGTGAATCGCACAGCATCTTTAGCTTCTCAAGATATCTCAGATAGTTTGTTTCTAGCATCTTCAGAACCTGGTCCTTATCGATGTTTTTTGGTTCAAAGGTACTTGTCCACACGACTTCGCAAGCCTCGGATCCGGTGGTTATTACCTGGATTGTTGAGGAGTAGTTCGAGAATGGTAGGTCCGACTCAACGATATGGTACCGGATTGTTCTTGTCGACTCATCTAACTCGTCGAGTTGTTCAAGCACGCGTGCTCCATCCTTCTGAACGAGATGTCTAAGCATTCCCACACCTTGACCTTGGGGTCTGCATGATGCTAGGTCGATCACCCAACGATCGACATGCTCGAAGGCTCGAACAATTTGCCAGGCACTACTAGCGGGTGCATTAAGGGCAAGAGATTCGGAAAATGTGACCATTAAACTCAATCACTCTCCTCTGCCTCCAACTCTAACGTGATCCCTTCAACTACTCCACGCGACGTTAAGCAAGAAGGATAATTGCGTAGTGAATCGTTTGGTTTTAGTGTTTCTTGTGCGCTCCCCAAAACAATTAGAGTTCAAATTTGGTCTCCCGCACCAGCATCGTGCGCACCCCAACAAAAAAACAAACTCTTACAGCCACCATAGCAATCCGAATTTCGTTGGATCCCAAGGGACGATGAACCAATATACAGCGAAAAGGAGAATCAGAAGGACACTTATCCACTTCTCACGACTGGTCAGGCGACGGTTGAGAACGGAGCTATACCGAGTCGCACATATTGAAAACTCCTCAAAACTTTGAATTACATAGGCTAATTTAGGTGACCTCTAGAAACACGTACTCAGCTTAGAGGTGGTACTACCTACGAAAGTCGTTGTCACATCCGATCAACACTTAGGTTACGCAAATGCTGACAAGACAGCGTTCAACGCATTCCTCGACAACCTTAGTCAACAAAGCGACGTTACGCACATGGTTCTTCTCGGAGATTTGGTGGATATGTGGAGGAGGGATGCTTCAGGGGTATTCCTAGAGAACCACGACACAATTGCTAAGATTCTTAGTCTCAAATCCAAAGGGGTCCAGGTATTTTACGTGGCGGGAAATCATGATTATCATGTCTTGAATCTTGCCAACCCATCATATCCCCTTCAGTTCACGAAGGAAGTGAACCTGACTGATGGACAGATCAATTACCATTTCGTTCACGGCTACGAGTTCGATCCCGAACAGAAAGTAACTTTGATGGCATTGTTGTGTCGAGTAATGTCAGACAAGGACGGTGCCCTAGAGACTAACCTATGGACAGATTTCAATAACCTGAATAATATTTTCTCGAAGATAGAACCCTCTTTCGTAAAAGCAGATCTAGCAAAGATAACTGAACGGCTTCGACGGCGTCCTGAGGAAAGACTGAAGGATTCTCTCGATAAAATCAATTTGGCGGCTTGTAATGCAGTCAAGTCTGGAGAGGTCCTCATATTTGGTCATACCCACGCTCCATTCATCAACAAAGCGGAAAACGTAGTGAACACCGGTTCTTGGGTTAAAGACGCTGCCATCCACAACACCTACGTGGAGCTTACCGGTGGAAAGCCCAGACTCTTCGTGTTCGGCGGACAAGAAATAACTGAACGCAGAGAACCTTGACAAAATCTCGGCCAACGGTGCGACCGGAAGGTGTGTGTGCGCACCACAAGACCCACACACAGGAGCGCGCTACTGGACTCTCAACCTAATCGTCTCCTTTATAGAAGAAGATCATGAAGTTTCGAGAAACAAGTTTTTGGCAATATCTTGTCTCTTATGATGAAGGAGTTGGAGGTCATTCGAAAGTATTCACGTCGTGAAATTCTAGCCGGCGGGACCTTAGCTGTGGCCGGATTTGGATTAGGGTTCGTGTCGAGCGACTTGGTTAGCATTCAGCCCAGTCCTCAGGTTGTTGGATTCCCTGCTACGCCAAACGATGCTCTGCAGTTATTACTGCAAGGGAATCAACGATTCATTTCAGGATCGACTGTGAAGAGCTTAAGCCATACTCTTTTAGGGCTATGATTTCGATAGGATTCCTAGGTGTAGTGCTTGCTTGCTGGCGACATAACAAATATCCTGGTATATAGTAAAGACATGGTTAATCTTGGAAAAGTCAAGGATCTGGAATTCGATCCTTCCGAAATGAAGGTGACCAACATTATAGTGGAATTCCAAAGAGAGGCGGCAAAAAAAACTCTCGGCAAGACGATCGTACTACGTCATGCAACAGGAAGGGTCCCAGCCGCTTCGATAGAAAGCATCAAGGATGCAGTGAACCTAAAGTCCACTTTGACGGAGCTGAAAGGCGCGTTCAAAGAGCTATAGACCGACCCATTACGCAAGGGCAACGATAGAAAAAAATGGAACAGCCTTCCAGTAGGCCGAAGTATCTTCGGGCAAAGAAGTTTCTGGGAGGGTATTCGGATAGCAGGAATAAGCCAGCTCTGACTCGAGCGCGATTCAAGCTAACCCGCTGCGCATCATCACCCAACCCGTAGGCTGAGGATTGCGTGAAGTGTTTCTGACAACAGTGTGGGCGTATCTCGTCCATCTCATTTCTGTTTTACGAGATTGAAGAGACGTTGATGTAGTTGCCTGGACAGGATGTGCCGTAAGGGAAGCCTGGGCTGGAGCCCGGATATACATGCCCGGTCACCGTTACCCAAGATCCAACCGGTGGATGGGACGCGGGTAAATTGTACAGGTGTAGTACTGGTAGACTTGAGCAGTGTTGTATGGGCTGTATAGTGGAATGGATAATTCTACGCATCCGTTTTGGTCTTGGTGTAAGTATCCCGAGCATTGACTTAGGCCATTGGAACCTGTTGATTGGCAAGCGCTGCTGTAGCTGTATTGTGACAGGCCGTTCACGTAGCAGCTATTGTAATTGTAGCTGCAGTAATAGGGCGATTGGCCGTAATAGTACCCGTATCCGTTATAGCCATTGTAGTAACCATTGTATCCGTACTGAGGAGGATAACAGGTACTGTAACCGCAGTTCTGGTAGTAACTCGATCCGATTGGATATGTTGTGGTGCTCGTCATTGTTGTTTGACTCGTAATTATACCGACATTAGTTACTGTCTGTGCGCTGTAGATATTCTGCGTGTTTGTTAGGAATTGTTGCTGGATCACGGTAGTAACATGTGAGATGAGTGGATTATAGTTAGCCAGTAGCACAACGAGCACGGCAATGAGAAGAATCGCAACTATGACTAGGCCGAAATGGCCCCGACGTCTCGGGCTTGGCTGGTTGGTCTGGATAGGTTGATTTTCGCTCATAATGTTCTCATGGCAGGAAGGTCAGAAATTCATGATAAAGTCATTTCCACCTAGTGGAACTAACTTCCTCTAGGTAGCATTAGTAGAATCGTAGCTATGTCTAGTAGAATTTTGGTGCCTATTGTTAAGTGATCTAAAGTCATACGGATCAGGATGCAGGTTGCTGGGCGAGTATCTCTCCCTAAATTTTGATCCCACTAATGCTCGCCCAACGCTACCTTCTGCATCGAGTAATGTATCGAAGGGGGTGAATCAAGTAATGGTGAACGTCAAAAAACGGAATGAGGTAAGCGAGCAATTTAGTCGTCAAAAATCGGAAGAGTCTGTGATGAAGGCTGAGGACTACTTAGGCAAGCTACGTCGTCTTCAAGTCAACATGGATACCCTCCAAAAGATCACAATGCGCTAGCAGAAGAAATAGACGGTTCAGTAAGCCAAAGAACCTAACATTACCTATTTTTTTCTTTAATGACGCAAACCGTTTTATCCTATCGATTAGAGAGTAGGGATCAGTGTGTTTCTTGCGAATATGGCGCGTACTGATTATCCTACTTTTGTTTTCTCCATTGTTACTTCCAGTTGTTGATAGTCAGAGTTACGTTACGGTCACAACTCAAGTCACCAGTATTCAAGTGATAACCTCTACGACAGGTAGCAGCGTCGTTACGTCACAATCACCACCACAGCAATTATTCAATACTGCTTTCACGGTAAATGCTACGGCGTATAGTCATGGCTGCGGGACTTTCAATCTGACCTTTAACAGTACTCAAGGGCAGTACGTGTCTGGAAATTTCACATCAGATATTCCACTAGGCATCTTCATTACCCAAGATTCAAGTTATCAGACTTGGTTGAAGTCTGGAGGTTGCGCAAGTTTCCCATCCTCGATAGCCAGTCAACCACCTACGATGTCATACGCATTTAATCTCGCCCTGCCTAACTCTGGCTTGTGGGATATTATTCTAGTAAATTATTCAACCACGCGGAATGCTGACGGATTCATGACAGCATACTTATCATATCTTGGATCCACCTTCACGGAACCTTTGCTCAGCACCATTACTCAAACGAGTCTAGTTCAATCCGTGATGACGGCATCGTCGACGACGGGGACGTCTGGGATACCTGGCTTTCAGGCCGAGTCAATCATAATTGGAATCATTCTGGGACTAGCCGCCTTGATTCTGCTTCGACGCAGACGCCGATAGGAATACGCTTAGTGCTGCGCACCACTTAGACCGACACACTAAGATTGACTCGTAGCAGTTCCGTTTCCACATTTCCACCGGGTGGAAAGGGTACCGTGTGGGTAGATGTGTGCTACCTAACATTAACTCGTCATACGTCATAGAATACGAGTGGGGTTGTTGTGGTGAATTGTGGGAATGGAGGTGAAGACGTAATGTTTAAGCAACGACTTTGGATGCCGAGCTACGTCTACGCCCTACAATCCATGGTACGGATACTGCCCGGTACTTCAATGGCAACAATACGAAATAGACTACTAAACTGAGGGAAGCGTAGCACCTTCCCTCTGCCTCTTTTTCTAAAGCTTACCCAAGGTTGACCATAGTCGAACTGCCAACTGTCGCCTAGCCGGTAAAAGAGCCTCGGTCTACTGCTAGCGTCAGACGATCTCTATAGCCAGCAAGGTCAGGAAGGATGACTGTGGCTTAGTTTAAAAAATTTTTAGAGTTTGCCTAGGAATTTTTCCCATTCTTCTTCGTCGTCAACTTCGTCTTTTAAGAGGTCTTCGAATATTTCATGGGTGACTATGTCTGTGGTTCTGTACTTCTCACACATTTTGCTGTAGTAGTCTATTGCGCAGGCTTCTGCATTCAACACGTCCTGAATTACTGTTTTGAGGTCGGCGGGGTCTTTTGGAGGTTCCTTGTATCCGCATCCAGCTTTCTCCAATAGCTGGTTGGGATGCATTACTGGTTGTCCGCCTAGCTGAATGATTCTCTCAGCAAGTTTCCCGGCGTGGACAAGTTCGTCTGCCGACTGCTTCTCTAGAACCCCCTTTAACGTATCTGCGTCGAGCCCTCTGATCCATCGTGCTGTAAGCCAATACTGGTAATGCGCTAACCATTCATCAGAATATGCTGCGACTAGATCTTTGATAACCTCATCAAGTTTCGCCTTAACGATCTCTTTCCCTTTCTTACCCATCCGAGAATCCTCCTTTTCAGAAATCTTGTGACGATCCGAAAATTCATCAGTTATGCTGTAATATACTTATTCTGCAGTTTCCAGATTCAGTTTCGGCTCGTCGTTGCTTCGCACATAAATCTTTTGGAAAACAAGTTTCTTCGGTGCTACTTTTCTTCTTATGGTTAAACTTAATCGGGCATGATGGCGCACCATCCGATGAATCACAAATCGGGTTATTCATCGATCGTAACGCATCATTTACGGATTCAAACCAGAGTCTGCATCTCGAAACCTGACTCACGATTCCGCGCGCACATTGTTTATCAGGCTACAGCGCGCATCCGTATTATGGTTGAGGACTGATGGCGAGGGTAGGATATTTTGAAGGAACTGATCCGTTAGTCTTGACGACGCTTGCGGCTGAAGGTATCGAAACGGTGCCGCTTGGGAACACTTGGGATGGTCATGGGAAGTACGTTAATCACCTAACCAAGGGCGAAGTGAACGTAGTGATTGGATGGTTGCACAAGATCATGCCGGCTGAGGAGCAACGTACTTCATTGCTACCGATTATCCTCGAAAACCTACTTGGAACGTGCAAGGTCAACAATATACCGGTTCTTCTCACTGTGCCCGCCAATCTACACGACAAAGTCAAGAAGCTTTTGGGTGATGTGGGACAAAACATCATTATCGTAGCTCCAGAGCAACTTGAAGCCACCATCAGAAAGTATCTCTAGACACTGTATGCAAATCACGTTGAACTATTTCTCGCGGGTTGTAACCCGTGTCTCTGGCTAACTCAAGTTGATTCTCGAATTGAACCGTCGTCCTTCGTTCGAATTGTTTTTACGGGGTATGCGCAGCAGCATCCCGCACACAAAAGGCTTGATGTACAATAGCTTATAGCAATTCAACTGCTCTACTATTAAGCGAGATATTTCTGGAGAGGTTTGAATGAGCACGGAAGAAAATCTACGGTTAATGAAAACGTTAGATGACGCTTGGAATGCCGGGCCTGGAAGTAAGGATTGGGAGACGTTCAGGAAGCGTCATACTGAGAATGTCGCCGTGTACTGGCCCGGTCAGCCAGATCCAACAAGAGGACGGCATAACCATGATGCTGAATCTGTGGGATTCTTCAAAATATTTCCTGACAACCATCTAGTAAACAATCCATACAAGATCCTATTCGGTCAAGGCGACTACACTTGCTCAGTAGCCGAATTCACGGGAACCATGAAAGGACCAATGAAGGGCGCTGATGGGAAAATGATTGCTCCCACCAACAAGAAGTTTCGACTCGAGTTCTGCACAGTCGCAACTTGGAAGAATGGGGAGATTGTTGAAGAGAGACTAAACTACGACTTGATGGGAATGCTGAAACAGATTGGCGTAATGTAACAAAATAACGCGCGGGCGAAACCGCACCCAAGGCATTTTTTCGTGTGCGTGTATGCGTGTCGTGGTGCGCACACACACTAAGGCTAAAATCGGTCGTTAATTCTGCTCTCAATTGAGTGAGTCTGAATGGTGGAGTTGGCTAGGAAAGTTGAAGTCGAAGGTGGAGGCGAGGGCGGCGAATTTCTTTGTGTAGCGACATTCCTCCCAGTTCGCAGCTGGGGGTATGTAATTCCATTTCTGAAGATGAGTCGCCGAGTCGATGAGCAACTGAAGCAAACTCAAGGACTCGCCAGATATAGTGTCAAAGCGGACTTTCTCCACAAACGATTTTGGACACTTACGGTCTGGAAGGACAAAAAATTTATGGATAGTTTCGTGCCACTCGAACCGCACGCAGAAGCCGTACGCAAATTCAAAGACTGGGCGGGAGAGGGCGCAGCTTTTGTCGAGTGGAACAGCACCAATAGTTCAATTGACTGGGACACCGCTATGCAGAAACTGAAGACTCCCACATTCTCCTACAATCAACAATCCCGCCCCTAAATGTCGGAAGTTAGAGCCACTATCGGAGAAAGATCATGATCAAAGCAACATCAAACGTTTCGAGGATGGAGGAGGAATACCCGATCAATCTGTTGACGTTCGATTCCAGCAAGCCTTTTGATGAAGTCATATCGGAATTTGAGAAGCAACTTGGAAAATTTGACCAGAACCAAGCATTGTCGTCACCCGCGGACTTTCCGGAGTACGTAAAGCGGATGGAGGGCACGAGCGGATTGATGATCTTGGCCATGTTGGAAATGGGCGTGCTTCCAGCATTGGTTTCTTCATCCACGCGTGCTCGCCAATACCTGGTTGGTAATCCTTTAATCGCAAGCAAGATGGCGTTACATGACACGCTTGCGGCTTTGTATGCACCGATACGCGTGCTCATCTACACGCGCGAAAGGAAAACATGCATCTCTTATGATCAGCCGTCTGCGACGTTCGGGAGGCTTGGTTCGAATGACATTTTGCAAACGTCAAAGGACTTAGATCAAAAGTTCGAAACCTTGGCGCGAAAGTCGCTCGCGCAACCTTAGTGAATCCGGTCTCTAATGAGCCGTCGCTTAGTGCGCAGACTTAAACAGAAAACGTTTCTGATGATCTAGTAGTACGATGCCGCCGTAATCGTGGCTGAAGACTACGGGCTGCCCACTGCCTCAGTCCTTGTAATAGATTTGCGTACCATCTTTAGTTGGGATCATGCTCATGTGAAGCTCTCCTTTCTCTGCTTGCCGACAGTGCACTTACTATAAGTAATTTTTCATAGCGCGTTAAATTACTGCACACGAATGCGACTCGATTGGTTTGCATATAGTATTTTGTCTAACAAAACTATTCCCGTCTGACTATCGGGCTTCAAATGCTGACTGCTTGCTCAATCATCTCCTTCATAGTCATTCCACTACGCGCATGCTTAACGGTGGCATGTTTGACAACTTCCTCCGCATTCCCAATCGCTTCAGCTCCTAGTATCCTAGCGCGTTCACCAAATTCGTCAGTGCTACTCAAAACCAGTTCAGCGTGGGAATCGAAGAGCAGGTGGATATCTCTGAATAATGGGCCGAACGTGTTCCATTGGTAACGTTTGTAGTTCATGTACATCGCGAGACTATTCGCAACCGCCGTTTCTAGGGGTTTGATCGATTTTTTTGCCACGATCCATATCACCAAAAGTGTTGTTGAATATTACGCTGTCTCAGCGATTAGACGCTTTCTGGAGATGGGTTAGGGCGAGCGCGGTTGCCACACGCGGGCATTCGGCGATCTTGGCCAATCATTAGAAGTCTCATCGGTCAATCAGAAATTGCAGGTCTTGTCTTATCGAGCGATGAAACGATTCAATCTTAGTCCCGAAAAGTTCGCGGCACAAACAATTAACGGAGGTATCTGTTTACCGTTTCTAGGTCTGACTCCAGTTCTGTCAGTCGAGTGTCAAGCTCTTGACTGGATTTCTTTTTGATTCGCTCTAAGTCTCTTACGTATTGGTTAGCCGCAGACCTGAGAAGATCGCTGTACTGAGGTAGATTCAGGTTTGCAACGTTTCCGTGCTCCGTCAATTCGTTCAGGGCTTGGGAAACTAATGTCTTCAACTGACCAAAAGTCAGATATCGTCTGACAGGCCCGCTCATCAGCGGTTTGATGTCTTCATCATCCGTAAAGTTTTCCAGTCGATACTTGTAATGCTCTAAGATTCGCTTCAGAAGATCCCTATCGCCGACAAGGTCAGGAAGCGGCAAGACTATCGCTTGGTTCAAAGAATTTCATCTGTTATGTTGTAATATACTTATTCTGCAGTTTCCAGATTCAGTTTCAGTTTCAGTTTCAGCCGTCAACTTCGACTATGGAATTCAGTATTCGCCGGGGCTGGCTTCCCGGGCGATGGGGGGTTGCTTGCGATACATCCCGACACCTCAGGCATAACCAATCAACTCGTTATGCCTGTCTGAAACCTGAAAACGAAACGGTTGGAACGAAAAGTTGAATGTCAGAGGCGTTTCCGAATCCTAGGTTGGCGCCTGGTGTTTTGCCTGTAGAGGTCCTGGCAGTGGACGATGACTTGTTTTGCAGCTTCTGCACCTTCCCAACCCAACACTTTCACCTGCTTCCCTTCCAGCACTTTGTGCGTCTCGAATAGGTACGCGATTTCCTTCAGAATGTGTTCAGGGAGATCGCCCAAGTCGTGATATTCAGCGTAGCGAGGATCGCCGGTAGGTACTGCGAGAACCTTATCATCTCTCGCCATCAGAAAGACAAAAGAACGATAGTTAGTCGCACCAGCGGCTGCGTCCTCTGTTGATGACGAAGCGTCCAATGTAGTGTTTGTAGTTTCTTCTGCGGAGGCAGTTTCCTCGATTTTTGAAACATTGAAGTCGATAATGTTAGTCAAACGGGTACTGAACCCAGACCGCGTCTACGCACGTGTTTTCCTCCTTGACCTTTGAAACGTTCCTCATCCCAAATATTCGCTCGTTCATGGTACCCATACATTTCCCAGTATCCGTCTTGATATTGGGGAATGAATTCGATTTCTGTTAACCACTTCGCGCTCTTCCATCCGTATAGGTGTGGTATGAAGGGTCGGACTGGAAACCCTTGCTGTGCTGGGATTGGTTTACCGTTCATCTTGAATGCGACAATCGAGTCTTCCACCATCGCGTCTTCCAGTGGTACAGGGGCGGTGTATCCATCGGTGCAGTGGAACATCACCCATTTCGCTTCGGGCTTAACCTCGGTAAGCCCCGCTATCTCGCGGAAAGCCACTCCTTCCCACACTACATCCTTTATCGACCATGAAGTTACACAATGAAAATCTCGAGTCAGCCTCACCTGCGGGAGTGCTTCTAGATCCTTGAATTTCAAAGTAAGTGGCTTTCCAACCAATCCGCTGGTGGATAAGGTCCAATTGTCGAGGCTTATTGTTGGGACTCCTAGGGCTGCGTAGATTGCCCATCGTTTTGCGAAAAATTGTCCGGGCGGAGTCTGAGTTTGCAGGGTCTCTCCCAAAGTCTAACCGCTAACCTTCCGACTGTTCTTGGATGCTAAAAAGTTCTGGCATTTCACGAAGCTCCTTACTTTAATTGTTGCACATGAAAATTGCAAGCTAACGGTGAGGGTTTGTTGGAGTATGTCGATCTGACTCAACCCTGCACTGAATTATCGCTTCGAAAATCAAGTATTTTTAGGAAACGTCAGCATTCCTTTGAGACACGTATCGGATCTCCTGCATTGATCTGGAAGAATGGGAAGACAATCGACGCTTTCGGACCGGAGCGTCTCGTGCGACCAGCTGTTTTACTGGATTTGAGAAGTAGAGTGTCGAAGGGTGTTTTGGATGATGAGGATTTGGAGGGAGCGGAAGAAGGCGCTGGCTTAGCCATCCGTGATGGAGAAATCGTCATCATACAGACTGGCTGGGAGCAATTCTATTCGCAACCTAAACGCTATCGAGCCCACCCGGCCTTGAGTGTGAACGCGGCCGAGTATCTTTCCTTCAAGGGTGTCAGCGCAGTTGGAATTGATGCGCCAAGCATAGACCTTCCTACTGAATCCAAATTGAGAGTTCACTCGGTTCTTTTCAGGAGGAAGATTCTGGTGATTGAGAATCTTCGAAATTTAGATCTGATCGAGGAGCCGCGTTTTCAGTTGCTCGCGTTGCCGTTGAATGTGAAAGCGGCGAGTTCACCTGCTCGCGTGATTGCGCATCAAGCGAATCCTTGATGGATTCTGGGTTTATAGGTTGAATTGGCCGTAGCCCATGTTTGTGGCCATTTGCTGCAGACGAGCGATTCGTTTCGCGGTTGGTGGATGCGTTGAGAAGAGTTCCATCATGATTCCTCCACGGAAGGGATTGATGATGTAGAGTGTTGAAAGGACAGCGTTCTGATTCTTCGCTGCTTGCGGTTGCAGTCTATGTTTGCTCCACATATCGATCTTCCCAAGAGCGCTGGCTAGAGCTTCAGGTTTCCCTGATAATTTTGCTCCGCCCTCATCAGCCGCGTATTCTCGGCTGCGAGAAACGGCTAGTTGAACGATCATCGCGGCCAATGGAGCCAAGACCATCATCAGAATCAGTGTGATGATGTTTCCCTGCCTGTCCCGGCTACTGCCTCCACTATATCCGAAGGCGCCGCCGAAGAACCAGCCCCACTGGGCGAGGTAGGTTATCGCGCCCGCAACAGTCGCTGCAATGGTTGCAGTCAACGTATCCCAATTACGAACATGCGTAAGCTCATGAGCCAAGACCGCTTCTAACTCCTCATCATTCACGATGCTAAGAAGGCCGGCGTGAACGGCAACAGTCGCATTGTTTGGACTGCGTCCGGTTGCAAACGCATTCGGAATCTGACTATTGACTAGCGCGACTTTGGGCATCTTTGTTCCCGAAACAGCTGTGAGGCTCCTAAG